>Ga0233425_10008936_pt1 | contig 12990 bp, 11 predicted proteins | sample Watercolumn_Towu_2_FD_181712 | JGI IMG/M metagenome (GOLD analysis project Ga0233425, IMG submission 181712) | Freshwater microbial communities from Lake Towuti, South Sulawesi, Indonesia - Watercolumn_Towuti2014_140_MG | ecosystem: Environmental > Aquatic > Freshwater > Lake | place...
GCCCCCAACACCCCCCCCCGCCCCCCCCCCCCAATCCAGCGAGGCCGATCATGTATTATCACGACAAACGCCTGCAATATCCCGTCCGGTGCGAGAGCCCCGACCCCTTGTTCGCACGCATGTTGCAACAGGCGATCGGCGGCGTGGAGGGCGAGATTCGCGTGTGCATGCAGTATTTCTTCCAGGCCTGGGGCAATCGTGCCCCCACGCCGAAGTACCGCGACATGCTGCTCCACACCGCGACCGAGGAAATCGGGCATATCGAGATGCTGGCGACCGCCGTCGCGCTCAATCTCGACAAGGCGCCCGCCTCGCTTCAGGAAGAGGGCGCGGCCGACGGGATCGTCGGTGCGGTGATGGGCGGCGGCAGTGCGCGCCATGCGATCGAGGGAACGCTACACAAGCATATCCTGTCGACCGGCCTGGCCGCACAGCCGGTGGATTCGGACGGCGTGCCGTTCAACATGAGCCATATCTATGCCAGCGGCAATGTCGCCGCCGACATGTATTGCAACGTCGCGGCCGAGAGCACGGGGCGCGTGCTGGCCACCCGCCTCTACAACGCCGCGCATGATCAGGGCATGAAGGACATGCTGCACTTCATGATCGCGCGCGACACCATGCATCAGGAGCAATGGCTGGCCGTGATCGAGGAACTAGGCGCCGAAGCCGCACTCCCCATCCCCAATTCCTTCCCGCAAGCGAAGGAAAGCCAGGATCACAATTACGACTTCTTCGTCACCTCGGTCGACGGCACCTATCCCGAAGGTCGCTGGACCCAGGGGCCGAGCGTCGACGGCAAGGGCGAATTTACCGTGTTCCGCAACGAACCCATGGGCGAGGAACCCGTGCTTGGTCCGGCACGCCCCGACAGCAGCGCCCAGGCCGAACAGATCGGCGAGAAGCCCGCGGTGTAAGCCAGGCAACTCCTCCCCTTGCCAGGGGAGGTGGCAGGGCAAAGCCTTGACGGAGGGGTGTCCCGCTCTCGATAGGGCGACACCCCTCCACCATGCTACGCATGGCCCCATATCGGTACAGGCGACGAGAGAACCGCCCCGGGTCGCATGGCCCGGGGCGGTTTCACGTCAGGCGCCGACCGGCACCGTCTTTCCCGTGCTCCGGTCGAGCGCCCGGGCTGTCAGCACATCGAGCGCGGTGGTAACAGCCACGAACCCGATTGCGCCCCACACCGCCCGCTCTCTCGGAGAACGACGCACCGACATCGCCAGGGTCCCCAGGTCGAGCAAATCGCCCATCACGCGGTTCCACACACGCGCCGAATGGGCTGGCGCTTGTACCAGCCCGACCCCGGCGACGACTTCGCGGACCCCATAAGCTCTGACGGTTCCGGACCCGCCCGGCACCGAAAGACGCTGGGCGATGCGTCGGGAGGCCAGCAGCTCAACGGCCCCCAAAGCCAGGGAGAACAGACCGAGGCCCAGGCTGACGGATTTGGCGTTCATGATGATTCCTTTGTCGCTGTCATGGCTAGAGAGGCAACGTGAAGACATGACCGACGGTCCATAATTCCATCTATGTCAATCACTTGGCCACGATGGGATGGGTTAGGAGACGAAATAGGGCACTTGCCTCGCATTCCCGGCTCGGCCAGTCTGATGCGATGATCCTGCCGCTTCTTCTCGCCGCCGCCGCGACGCCCGCTACCGCCACCTCTCCTGCCCGGCTAAAGGCCGATGTCGAAGCGCTGGTCCGCTTCGGCACCCGCCATACGGCCTCCGTCACGAACGATCCCAAGCGCGGCATCGGTGCCGCGCGCGACTGGGCGGCCAAACAGTTCGAGGTGATCGGGCAAGGTTGTAACGGCTGCATCGCGGTCGAGCGGATCAACCGACGCTTCACCGGTCCGCGCGCACCGAACGGGGTGATGGTCGAGGATGTGCTGGGCATCCAGCGGGGGCGCGACCCCAACCGCGTCGTCATCATCGGCGCGCATATCGACAGTCGCGTGACCGACGTGATGGACGCGACGTCCGATGCGCCGGGCGCCAATGACGACGCCTCGGGGGTGGCGTTGGTACTGGAGGCCGCGCGCCATCTATCGAAACAGCAGTTCGATGCGACCATCGTCTATGCCGTTTTTTCCGGCGAGGAACAGGGCCTGTGGGGTGCAACCCTGCTCGCCGACACCGCCAAGGCGCGCAATTGGCGAGTCTCGGCGATGCTCAATAACGATATCGTCGGCAACACCGTCGGCCAAGGCGGGGTGCGCGAGGCACGCTGGGTCCGCGTCTTTTCCGAGGGCATTCGCACTTCGGAAGACCTGCCCCAGCAGATGCAACGGCGCGGGAATGGCGGCGAGGATGACGGCCCCAGCCGGGCATTGGCCAAGGCGATCGATGGCGTCGCATCCAAGCTTGGCGGGCTGGACGTCTTTGTCGACCGGCGGCCCGACCGTTTCGGGCGCGGCGGCGATCATGAGCCGTTCCTCAAGCTCGGCTATCCCGCGGTTCGCTTCTCCGTCGCAAACGAGGATTGGGACGCGCAGCATCAGGATTTGCGCAAAGACGGCACCGTCGCTTATGGCGACACCGTCGACAAGATGGACTTTCCCTATCTGGCGAAGGTGACGGCGATCAACATCGCGACGCTGGCCCGCCTCGCCGCCGCGCCGGCTGCACCCGACAAGGTGACGATCAGCGGCGCGCTGTCCCGTGACACCCAGGTCGAGTGGGCGGCGGTGCCGGGCGCGGTCCGTTACCGAGTCCATTGGCGGCGGAACGACGGCGCCGACTGGACACAGTCGCGCGACGTGACCGAGACGAAGACGATTCTCCCCCAGGTTCCGGTCGATGACCATTTCGTCGGCGTCTCAGCCATCGCGGCGGACGGTGCCGAGAGCATCATCACCTTTGGCGGGCGCTGACCGAAAATCGATTGCAAGTTCAAAGGGATGCCGCCCCGCGGGAGAGTCGGAGCGGCATCCCGGTTTCCAGCCCGGCGTCTCTCGGGCTGAAACTCCCCCCTGGGGGAAGGCTTTAGCGACGAACCAGCTTGCTGCGGACCCGCATGCGTCGCGGGCCAGAATGCACGACTTCGGTCGTGGTGGTCGTCGTCGTGGTAATGACCGGAGCACCCTGTACCACAACCGTTGTGACAGTGGGAGCCGGATAATAATATCCGTCCGCGTAATAGCTTGCACGCTGCGAGTCCAGCGTGCTTGGCGCGCCCACGGTGGTCGTTGTAGTGATGGTCGTCCCATCCCGGGTCACCACGCGCCGTCCCATGGCAGGTGGCGGCGGCGGCGCGTAATCGTCCCGATAGCTGTAATCATCATAGCCCGGCGTCATGCGCCGTCCGCGATCCTCGGCGCGGTCGATCGCATAGCCCGCAGCCGCGCCGACGCCTGCGCCGATCAGCGTCCCACCAAGCCGATTGCCTCGCCCGGCAATGAGGTTCCCCGCCACGCCGCCCGCGACCGCACCGATCGCGGCCCCGCCCAGCCCGTTGTCGCGCGGGGGCGCATAAGGCGTCCCCGCATAGTCGGATGTACCGTCCCAGTTGACGCCGTACACGCTGTCATAGACCGACCCACGCTCGTCGAGCAGCACCGCATCATCGTAATAGCGCGACCAACGATAGCCGACGGGCGGCTGCGGCAGGGTATAGACCGCCCAGTCGTCCACGCCGAAACGCCGATCGGCCCAATAGGACGGAACGACCATGCCGCGCACCGGACGGCGATAGGCGCGCCAACCGCCGGGCGCATTCGCGCCACCCCACCAACGCCCGCCGACCCGGCTGCCCCAACGGTTCGCCCGCGCAGGCGGCACGCCTACCGAGGTCGTGCGGACGACTGGCCCTTGCCCCTGTACCGGGACGGAGGACGGCTGGGAATCGACTGGAGGACGCGGGTAGCTGGCCCCGGCCTGCGCCATGACAGGCGTGCTGGCGACCAAGCCAAGGGTCAGGACGATCAGGCGCGACGAGCTTCGCATGGCGGATGGATTCCCCTGTATCAATGCAGCGACGCCCCCCTCAACGCCGAAACCGAAACAAGGTTTGATATCAGCGCCCTGCCTATATCGATAGCGGCGCAGCCCGTCCCGAAACGGGTCAGTCCGCCATCGCGGCCACACGCGGCGCGAGCAGCGCCATCAGCGCCTCACAGCCTGCCTGATCCTCTTCGTCGAACCGGCCCGGCTCGGGGCTGTCCAGATCGAGCACGCCGATCACCGCGCCGTCCAGCAGCACGGGCACGACCAGTTCCGACCGGCTGGCGGCGTCACAAGCGATATGACCGGGAAAGGCATGGACATCATCCACGCGCTGCGTCCGCGCCTCGGCGACGGCAGTGCCGCACACGCCCTTGCCCACGGGGATGCGGATGCACGCCGCCTTGCCCTGGAACGGCCCCAGGACCAGTTCTCCGCCGACCATGCGGTAGAAGCCGGCCCAGTTAAGATCGGGCAGATACTGCCAGATGAGCGAAGCGGCATTGGCCATATTGGCGACCGCGTCCTCCTCCCCGGCGGTCAGCGCGTCGAGCGCGGCGTGGAGATCGCGGTAAAGCTCCGCCTTCGATCCGGCGGCGATGTCGAACTGGTACATGTCAGGCGATGTAGGCCGATAGGAGCCGCGCGTCATCCCCGCCGCATCACTTTCGGACAGCGCGGCACGGCCGTGCCGCTTGCGCGCATGATTTTATTGTCCTACAAATCATCCCAGAAAATAAGCTGGAGAGGGCGTACCCGCCGTGCCATCAGACGTGACGCCCGCCTATATCGCGATCGATTGGGGTACCACCAACCGGCGATGCTATGTGATCGCGGGCGATGGCACGATGCTCGATACGGTGCGCGACGATCGCGGCGTATTGGCAATGCGGGCGGAGGATTATCCTGCCGAAATCGCGGCGATCCGGGCACGGTTCGGCACGCTGCCGGTGATCGCGGCGGGCATGGTCGGCTCGACCCGCGGATGGCGTGAGGCCGCCTATGTCCCCGCCCCCGCCGATCTCGCCAGCCTGGCGCAGGCCGCGACCCGGGTCGTGGAGGAGGACGTGACCATCGTCCCGGGCGTCTCGTTGCTGACCGACACGCGCGCCGATGTGATGCGCGGCGAGGAGGTGCAGGTGCTGGGCGCGGTTGCAGCGGGGCTCGCACCGGCCGATGCGCTGTTCGCCCAGCCGGGCACCCATAACAAATGGGTCCATGTCGAGGACGGCAGGATCACCGATTTCGCCACCACCATGACCGGCGAGCTGTTCGCGCTGGTCAAGGGGCACGGCATCCTTGCCGGGATGCTCGACGGTCCGGTGGCGGACGGGCCAGCCTTTCGCGACGGCCTTTCACGCGGCAGCGGTGCGTGCGACCTGACGGCGGCCCTGTTCGGGGTCCGCGCCTCGGTTCTGCTCGGCCGGATCGCGCCCGATGATGCGGCGGCCTATGCCAGCGGGCTGCTGATCGGCAGCGACATCGGCGCTGTCCCGCATATGGAGGGCAGCACCGTCCATCTGTTGTCGAGCGGGCTGCTTGCCGACCTCTACACCATCGGGATCGAGGCGCGCGGGGGCCGCGTCGTCGCGCTCGACAGCCATGCCGGTTTCCTCGCCGGCCTCCATGCCATCCGGGAGCATTTGTCATGACCGACCCCGCCCAGAACTTCGCCAAGGCCTTTGCCGCCTGTCCGCTGGTCGCCATCCTCCGCGGCCTGACGCCTGCCGAGGCCATCCCCGTCGCCGATGCGCTGGTTGGGGCGGGCTTCACCCTGATCGAGGTGCCGCTCAACTCACCCGATCCCTATGACAGCATCGCGGCGATCGCGGCGCATGTCGGCGACAAGGCGATCGTCGGCGCAGGGACCGTCCTGACGACCGAACAGGTCGACCGGGTCAAGGCGGCAGATGGCGCCCTGATCGTTTCGCCCAACACCGACGCGGACGTGATCGCGCACAGCGTCGCGCAAGGACTGATCTCGCTGCCCGGCTATTTCACCCCGTCCGAAGCCTTCGCCGCGTTGAAGGCGGGCGCGCATGGCCTGAAGCTGTTCCCGGCCGAGGGCGCCTCGCCCACCTTCCTTAAGGCGCAGCGCGCCGTCCTGCCGCGCGACGTGGCGGTGCTGGCGGTCGGCGGCATCACCCCCGACAACATGGCCGAATGGCGCGCCCACGGCGCGGACGGGTTCGGCCTGGGCTCCAACCTCTATCGCGCGGGCAAGCCGGCGGCGGATGTCGCCGTGTCGGCGCGCGCTTATGTCGAAAAGGCACGCTGATACCGATGACCGACACGATCCGTCTCGCGCTGGTCGGCATGGGCAAGATCGCCCATGACCAGCATGTCCCCGCCATTGCGGGGAACCCGGCCTTCACGCTGGTCGCGACCGTCAGCCGGTCGCCCAACGGGGTCGAGGGCGTGCCACATTTCCACGACATCGCCGAACTGGCCAAGAGCGATGTGACGGTCGATGCGGTGGCGCTGTGCACCCCGCCGCAGGTCCGCCACGCCATCGCCGCCGCCGCGCTGGCGAACAACTGGCACGTCTTCCTCGAAAAGCCGCCGGGCGCGACGCTGGCCGAAGTGGCGGTGCTGGAGGATCTTGCGGCCAAGGCGGGCGTCACCCTCTTTGCAAGCTGGCACTCGCGTTACGCGCTGGGCGTCGAGCCTGCGCGCCAATGGCTGTCGAGCCGCAAGGTTACGTCGGCCGCGATCACCTGGCGCGAGGATGTGCGCCAATGGCATCCGGGCCAGGCCTGGATCTGGGAAGCGGGCGGCTTCGGCGTGTTCGATCCGGGCATCAACGCGCTGTCGATCGCGACGCACATCATGCCGCAGCCCTTCTTCATCGAGCGCGCGACGCTGGACTTCCCCGCCAATCGCGACGCCCCGATCGCCGCCGATGTCGCCTTCCGCATGACCGACGGCACGCCGGTGACGCTCGACCTCGACTGGCGGCAGGAAGGCCATCAAAGCTGGGACATCGTCGTCGAGACGGCCGACGGCACGCTGAAGCTGGCCGAGGGCGGCGCGGTGCTGACCCTGCCCGACGGCTCGACGCCGCATCACGAGGAAGGGCTACACGGCGAATATCCCGGCCTTTATGCGCGCTTCGCCAAACTGGTGCAGGGCGGGCGTTCGGACGTCGACATCGCCCCGCTCCGCCACGTCGCCGACGCCTTCATGCGCGGCAAGCGGCGTCAGGTGGAAGACTTCGTGGAGTAATCCCCTTCCCGACACTCCGTTCAGCCTGAGCGAAGTCGAAGGCCAAGGGATGCGTCTCGACTTCGCTCGACGCGAACGGGTCGGGAGTGCGACCAAAAAGAAGCCCGGTTGTCCTGATGGACAACCGGGCTTTTCAGTTCGGGGATTGGCGGAGTGCCGAGGCACCCCGCCGGGGGTAAGGATCAGAAGTTGATCGTGGTCCCGATCGCGATGTTGCGACCCAGCGAATCGTAACGCTGCGGGATGGTGTTGGTGCGTGCCAGGCTGATATTGTACGAATCCGGCACGATCGGCGCGGCCTTGTCGAACAGGTTGTTCGCGATCAGGCGCAGCGAGAACTGCTTGGCGATCGCGAAATTGAACGCCAGGTCGAAATAGTTCTGCGGCGCGACACGGTAATAGTCGGTCAACGCCCGTTCCGGGGTGCCGCCGATCGCCGGATCGCCCGAATTGTTGGCGTTGGTCAGTGCACCGACGTAACGCCAGTTGAACGATGCGCTGAACTTCTTGTCTTCGGTGGTATAGGTCGTGCGCAGGCCATGGCTCCACTTCGGGATCAGCTGGCCGCACCCATTGCCGTAATAGCCCGCACAGTTGCGGTTCGGCTGGAGCGGCGAGTCCTGCCCACCGGCGTTGGTGGTCAGCGAGCCGTTGAAGCCGAAGTCCAGGCGACCGATCGATTCCAGGTTCAGCGCATATTGCGCCTGGAAGTCCCAACCTTGCGCGACCGAGGTGTAATAGTTGGTCGTGCCCTGACGGATATAGCCGCCATTGAACAGCGTGCCGGTCGACGCGTTGCGGACGATGCCCTGGCAGAAGAACTGGTCGCCGCCCGAACGCAGACAGCCATCGGTGTAATAGCTGTAGTCGTTATAGCCGAGCGAGTTGTCGATCTTGATCCGGTAACGGTCGACCGAGAAGACCAGCCCGCGCACGAAGCGCGGCTTCAGGACCAGGCCATAGGTCTGGGTATAGGCGGTTTCGGGATCGGCGGTGAAGCCGCCCGAACGCACCGCGCAAGCGGCGCTGCCATTGGGCGCGGTGCCGTTGCTGCACAACAGGCTCTGGCTGCCATACAGCGCGTCCGACAGGCCCGTGGCACGGCAAACCTCACGCGAGGCGATCGGCGCGCCATAGGTGACGCCGTTCGGGCCGGGGATCGGCGTGGGGGCGCAGAAGTCGGTAAAGGTGCCCGAACCGCCGTTCGCGAACGCGATGTTGGTGGCCTGGCGGATCTCGACCACGGTCGGCGCGCGCTGCGCCTTGTTGAACGAGGCGCGGAAGGTGATGTCGCTCACCGGAGCGTAGACGCCCTCGATCTTCCAGGTGTTGAACGACTTCGGATTGCTGCTGTACTTCGACACGCGATAGCCGCCATTGACCTGCACCAGCTCGGCGAACGGCTTGTGCTGGATCAGCGGGGCCTGGACCTCGATATTGGCTTCGATCACGTCCTGGCTGAGATCGGTGTCGCTCCCACCGACCGCGCTCAGATAGGCGGCGTCGGCGCGCGACTTCAGCGTATCCTTGCGATATTCGGTGCCCAGCGCGATCGCCAGCCCCTGCTCGGCGAAGGGCGAGGTAATGCCATAGCTGGTCAGGTCGCCCGTGACGTTCGCCTGCACGTCGTACAGCGTGCCGATCGTCTGGTTGGTGCCGGTGCCGAACAGATAGTTGATCAGGGCAGGGCTGGTATTGCCCGCGCTGAAGATGTCGAAGGGCACACAACCGACCGCCCCGCTCGCGCAGGTCGGGTTGGCCTGCGTACCGCCAACATTGACCGCATTCTGCAGGTTGCCGGGGATGCGGATGCTGGGGATATAGTCCTGATGGTTGCGGGCATAGACGCCGCCGACATCATAGGTCCACGCATCGCCCACCTTGCCGCGAACGCCGCCGGTCAGGCGCAGGCCGGTGTTGATGAAGGTGTCGGGACGATCGTTGTTCTCACCCAAGCGATAGGCGAGCGTGACGGGCACGCTGCCGACGCCAGCGGCACAGCCGATCGTGGTCGCCTGCGAGCCCGACAGATAGGGGTTGTTGCAGTTGACGTTGACGGTGCCGCTCGCGATCGTCGGATAGTCGGTGTACGACTTGTCGCGGAACCAGATGCCCGAGGCATAGAGCTCGGCTTCGGGCGCGAGGTCGAGCGTGACGAAGCCGCCCGCATTCACCCGCTCCGACGGCCGCTGATAGGCATAGCCGCTGAAATAGTTGGACGCGTTGCCGGGGCCTGCGGCGAACGGCACGAAGGTGCGCGTGCCATTGGGATTGTTGACCAGCTGCGCACCCTGGTTCGGGCCGGCGCCGGGCGTGATCAGGCCGCTGGTCGAGCTGCTGGGCGTCAGGCCGCACGACAGCGGGCCGTTCAGCTGCAGCTGGGTCAGGTAGCAGCCCGAGTTCGACCGCGCCGTGATCGGCACTTCGTCGGTGTGACGATAATTGACGAAGCCACTGACGTGCAGCTTGTCGTCGAACAGCTTGGTGCCCGCCGTCAGGGTCAGGTCGGCACGGCCGCCGTCGTTGGTCAGGCCGCGCGGGCTGCTGAAGCCCGCCGCGCGCGCCAGCGGCGAGACGATCGTGTCCTTGTTGTTGTGGTTGTAGAAATTGTAGTTGGTGTCGATCTGGACGCCTTCGAAATCCTTGCGCAGGACGAAGTTGACGACGCCCGCGACCGCGTCAGATCCGTAAACCGACGAGGCGCCGCCGGTCAGCACGTCGACGCGCTGGAGCAGCGAGGTCGGGATGATACCGACGTCCTGGCCGTTCTGGGTGCCGAGGCGCTTGCCGTCGATCAGGACCAGCGTCCGCTCGAAGCCCAGGCTGCGCAGCTTGATACGCTGGCGACCGTCGGAGTCGTTATAGGTCTGCTGGCTGTCAGGGGCGACCTGCGGCAGACGGTTCAGCACGTCCTCGACATTGACCGCGGCCTGCGCCTGGATGTCCTGGCGCGTGACCGAGGTGATCGGCGCGGCGGAGGCGAGGTTGGGCCGGGAAATGCGGGTGCCGGTGACGACCACGTCGCCGCTGCTCGCGGCCTGCGGCGTGCCGGAGATCGCGGCGGAACGGGTCGCAGCCGCATCGGCGCTGAGCGTTCCCGGATTCTGGTTGGAAGCCTGATCGGCGTCGCCCTGCGGCGCGGTCGCCTGGGCGCCGGTGGCGCTGGCCTGCTGCGCGATGGCGGGCGCGGCGAACAGCATCGATGCGGCGGATAGCGCCAGCCACGATGCGGAATGCTGGATCTTCATACGTCTCCCCTGGGCCCAAGGCTGAGTCTGGTTGTCGGGCGCCGGGGAGAAAACAGATTTTTTGGGGCATCCGGTCAATACCTAAACCATACCTATCGAGCCCTAAAGCAACCTTTGTTCCGAGCATGTAACCGAAAAGACACAATTAGAAACGATTTCAATATCCTGAATTACATGCCATTTTGCCGAAGCCAACGTCAATCTCCGGTCCAGAAGGGGTCCTTCCTTCCCGCTTGCTGCCTTGCGTGATGAAATTGGTGTCATATAGGTTCGTCAATCGGCCTTGCCGCCGGTTGTCCATGAACGCACAATCAGGCAAGAGCATTGATAGCGAAGCGGAGCGGGCATGATCGAAGGTCGACGGAGTTTTCTGGGCGGAGTCACCTCGCTTGCAGGCATTGGGGCGGGATTGGCCATGCCGGTGAGAGCCCTGGCCAACGCGGCGGCCGCACCAGGGGCCATGATCGTATCCACATGGGACTTCGGCGCCCCCGCCAACGACGCCGCTTTCGCCAAGGGGCGTAGCGGCGGCTCGCTGATCGATATGGTCGAAGCGGGGGTGATGGTGCCGGAGGCGGATCCGAACAATCATTCGGTTGGCTATAGCGGCTATCCCGATCGCGACGGGCATGTGACGCTGGACGCGGTCATCATGGATGACGCGGGCGGGGTCGGCGCGGTCGCCGCGCTGGAGGATACGGTCCACGCCATCTCGGTTGCTCGCGCGGTGATGGAGCATACGCCGCACACCTTCCTGGTGGGCGAAGGGGCCACCCGCTTTGCCCGAGACCGAGGCTTTCCGCGCGTCAACCTGCTGACCCCGGAAGCGGAAAAGGCGTGGCGCGACTGGCTTAAGACGCAAAACTACAAGCCCGTCGCCAATAGCGAGACCGGCACCTATGGCGCGGGCCGCCCCGGCACGCCGGGCGGCGCGCTGGATCACGATACGATCGGGATGCTCGCCCGCGACGCAAGCGGGCGGATGGCGGGTGCCTGCACCACCTCTGGCATGGCGTTCAAGATGCGTGGGCGTGTCGGGGACTCGCCGCAGGTCGGTTCGGGCCTCTATGTCGAGCGCGGCGTGGGCGGCGCGACCTCGACGGGTCTGGGCGAGGAGGTGACGCGGACCTGCGGCACCGCGCGCGTCGTCGCCTCGATGCGCCATGGCATGATGCCGCAGGCGGCCTGTGAGGAAGCCGCCAAGCACATCGCATCCCTGCGCGGCGATGCGATCAAGGGCGTGCAGGTCGGCTTCCTGGCGATGGATACGCGCGGGCGGATCGGGGCGTTCTGCCTGTTGCCGGGTTTCACCTATGCGGTGACGGATGCGGCCGGACGAACGCGGGTGGAAAAGGCGCCGTCGCTGTTCAAGGCGTGAACGATCTTCCCCGGCACGGGGAGGTGGCAGGCCAAAGGCCTGACGGAGCGACTATCTGCTGCGTCAAGGGTTTGTAGTTAGAGCAGCGCGGGTATCGCGTGCTTTGGCGTTGAGGCGGACGAGGAGTTTTCGGGCCAGGGCGATGCGGACCTCCATCTTGCTGAGGCCTTTGGCCAGGAGGCGCTGGCGAAAGTCGGTGAGGCTTTGGTCGAAGCGTCTGGCGATGTCGGCGACGAGGAAGAGGATCGAGCGCAAGCCGGCGCGCCCGCCTCGGATCGATCGCCGGCCGCGATGCTGTCCGCTGTCATGGGCAAGAGGTGCAAGGCCGACGAGCTTGGTGACGGCGCGGTTGGACAGCGTGCCGATCTCGGGCAGCTCGGCGAGAAGATAGGCGATCGTGCGGTCCGCGACGCCCTTGATCTGGCGGAAGCTGCGATCGAGGGCCTCCCAGAGCGGATCCTGACCGATCAGCGCGGCGATCCGGGCGGCCAGGTCGTCAGCCTGAGCCGTGAAGAAAGCGATCGCCTGGCGCAGGCTGTCCCGCATGGCGGGTTCGCGGGCGCTGTGCAGGCGCTGCTTCTGAACGCCCAGGTCGCCGGTCACCTGGCGCAGCCGGGTGGCGAGCGCGGTGAGCTGCTGCTGGTCGGCGGAAGGCGGCGGGGTCGCCACCATCCGCTTGGCCTGGGCAAAGCGGGCGATCATCATCGCGTCGATCCGGTCGGTCTTTTCCAGATAGCCCATCGCCTGGGCGAACTGGCGCACCGAACGGGCGTTGGCGAGCGCACAGGGCTGGCCCGCCTGCCACAGCCCGAGGAATGCGGCCCGCTCGATGCCGCCGCTCGCCTCCATCACCACCAGTTCGACGTCATGCGCCCGGCAATACGTGCCCAACTCGGCCACCCCGCCCGCGCTATTGGCAAAGCGCCGGTGCCCCGCCGTCTCGATCCAGACGTCGAGCCACGCCTTGGACACATCCACTCCACAAAGGTTCGTCATCACGGTAACCTGCCTTGTCTGTACGACGGTCGGTCAAGCGACTGTTCGGTTGTACGTGACAGCGGCGAGTGATCCCTGGCTCCGTCCCGGCTGCATAACCTGAGGGGGATCGGGCGACACCACCGCAGCGCCTTGGCAGGCGGCCGCCTGCCAAGGCGCATCGACGCTTCCAACAGGACAACGACGACCC
>Ga0233425_10008937_pt1 | contig 12988 bp, 13 predicted proteins | sample Watercolumn_Towu_2_FD_181712 | JGI IMG/M metagenome (GOLD analysis project Ga0233425, IMG submission 181712) | Freshwater microbial communities from Lake Towuti, South Sulawesi, Indonesia - Watercolumn_Towuti2014_140_MG | ecosystem: Environmental > Aquatic > Freshwater > Lake | place...
CTCAAGAACAAATCACTCTCCGGATACCTGTCCGTGATAGCCCTGCTGCTCATCGGCCTTTCCTTCTTTGTGATCAAAGCGCCGCAGCTGCAATACCAGGTTTCGGAATACGTGGGCAAAAGCTATGAGCTGTTCAGCCTGCTCAACAAATACCTGATCGCCATTTTCGGGCTTGCGCCGGCCATTAGCGACGATACGGTATTTCATACCAATGCCGGCTTCATCATCATGCGCTTCATCGCCTTTGCCTATACCTACCACTACCTGAACTGGTTCTCCAAAACCTCCGTCATCAAATGGCACCTCGTTCCTAAAAAGACACTCCTCATCACCCTGACGCTGTGGATCTTTTCGGTAGGCCTGTACATCGTGGATTATGGGATTGGCCTCAAAGCACTTTATTTTCTGAGCTTTTTGCACGTTTTCCTGGAATTTCCACTGAATATTACCTCTTTCCAGGGGATCTTCAAGTCCGTGTTTTCTTTCAGGAAATAGCCCGTTCAAGGCGCTTTTCAATAAAAATATGTATATTAGTCACTTCAAAAAACAAGTTTTGTGAAGATCACTAAAGAATTAAAGATCGGCGTTGTTGTTACCGCGGCGATAGGATTATTTATATACGGTTTCAACTACCTGAAAGGAAGTAATTTATTCAGCCACAAATATGTGCTCTACGCAGTTTACCCTGAGATCGACGGCCTCATCGAAGCCAATCCTTTACTGGTGAACGGCTTTAAAGTGGGGCAGATCAACGACATTTCCCTCACCCAGGATAAGAACGGAAAATACCAGGTGCTGGTGACCTTTTTGCTGACGGAGGATGTGCAGATCCCGAAAAACTCCGTTGCCCGCGCCGTCAGCTCCGACCTGCTGGGCTCCAAGGCGGTAGAGATCATTTACAGCGACGAAAAAACCTTTGTGGAATCGGGCGATACCCTGCGCGCCGAATCGGAGGAAGGCATTAAAACGGCAGTGAGCAAACAGTTAGCCCCCCTGCAGAAAAAAGCGGAAAGCCTGATCTCTTCCATGGACTCGGTGATGACGGTGGTGAGCGGCATCCTCAATACCAAGACCCGCGACAACCTCGATAAATCCTTCGAAAGCATCAAGAAGGCCATTCAGAGCCTGGAGCAGACGGCCTACAAGCTGGATGACCTGATGGCCTCCGAAAAAGCGAAGATCTCCGCGATCCTCAGCAAGCTCAACAACCTGGCAACCATGCTGGATAATGATAAAAACAAGATCGACAACATCATTACCAATTTCAGCTCCATGTCCGACAGCCTCGCCAAATCGAACCTGAAGAGCGCGGTGAACAACGCCGACAAGACCCTGAAGGAGCTGAGCGAAGTGATGGCCCAGATCAACAGCGGCAACGGCACGCTTGGCAAGCTCATCAAAAACGACTCCCTGTATAAGAACCTCACCAGCGCCAGCGCCGACCTCGATAAGCTCCTGCTCGACCTGAAAGCGCGCCCGGGCCGCTATATCCATATTTCTGTATTCGGCTCCAAAGACAGGCATAAAGACGACGAGAAAGTTCCGGCAAAACCATAAATTCTTTTACCATGATGATTTCCATTATCCTATTCGCTATACTCCTGATCGTCGGCAGCACCTTCTTTTTTCTGAATTCGAAAAAGGTGCGCCGCAATATCCTCTTGGGGAAAGACATCTCCATTACCGATAACCGCGCTGAGCGCCTTAAAGTGATGACGCTGGTGGCCTTCGGCCAGAAGAAAATGTTTGCCAGGCCCATTCCGGCTATTCTGCATTTCTTCCTGTACGCCGCCTTCGTGATCACGCAGGTGGAGCTGCTGGAGATCATCTTCGACGGCTTATCCGGCCGGCACAGGGCTTTCAGGGCCCCGCTTGGCGGCTTTTATACCTTTGTGGTGAGCTTCATCGAGATCCTTTCGGTGCTGGCCTTTATCGGCACCATCGCGTTTTTGTCGAGGAGGAATCTGCTGAAAGTGCCGCGCCTAGTGAAGAGCGAGCTCAACGGCTGGCCAAAGCTCGATGCCAATCTGATCCTGATCGGTGAGCTGACCTTGCTGTGCTTTATCTGCATGATGAACGGCGCCGACGAGGTGCTGTATGCAAGAGGCGCCTCGCACGCCCAGAACCTGGGCGACGGGTCCCTGGGATTCTCTGTTACCAGCCATCTGGGGCCTTTGCTCTTTGGCGGCCTGTCTACCGAGGCCCTGCACGTTGTGGAGCGCGTGGGCTGGTGGGGGCACATCATCATTGTCTTTGCTTTCCTCAACTACCTGCCTTTCTCGAAGCACCTGCATATTCTGCTGGCCTTCCCCAATACCTTTTTCTCGAACTTAAAGCCGAAAGGGCAGTTCAAGAACCTGTTCGAGGTAACGGATGTGGTGAAGCCGAATTTCGATCCCTCGTATCAGCCGGTGCTCGACCCAAATGCACACATTAAGTTCGGCGCTAAGGATGTGATGGACCTGAACTGGAAGCAGCTGCTGGACGCTTATTCCTGCACCGAGTGCGGGCGCTGCACGGCCGCCTGCCCTCAGAATATTACCGGCAAGGCGCTCTCGCCACGCAAGATCATGATGGATACCCGCGACCGCCTGGTGGAAGTGGGAAAAAACATCGATGCCAACAAAGGCACGTTTGTGGACGATGGCAAAGCATTGCTGGGTGATTATATCAAGCACGAGGAGATCTGGGCCTGCAATACCTGCAATGCCTGTGTGCAGGAGTGCCCGGTGAACATCGACCCGCTGGCGATCATCATGGAGCTGCGGCAGCAGCTGGTGCTGGAGCAGAGCTCTGCACCGAATGAGCTGAACGGGATGTTCACGAACCTGGAGAACAATGGCGCGCCATGGCAGTTTAGCCCGGCAGACCGCGCCAACTGGATCCATGAGCAGTAATTGAATTAATTGAAAACGAAAAAATAGTTACAAAAATAGGAAAGATGTTAGGTAATAGGATGAGCTCACCGGAAACATGTGCGCTGGACAACACGACCAACTGATTTCTGCCAACTTAAAACTACTATGGAAGCATTAAAAGTTCCAACCATGCAGGAGAAGATCGCCAACGGCGAAACTCCGGATATTTTGTTCTGGGTAGGCTGTTCGGGCAGCTTTGACGACAGGGCGAAAAAGATCACGAAGGCCATTGTAAGGATCTTAAACCATGTGGGTGCCAACTTCGCCGTGCTTGGCGTTGAGGAATCCTGCACGGGCGACCCTGCGAAGCGTGCGGGCAATGAGTTCCTGTTCCAGATGCAGGCCATGCAGAACATTACTGTTCTGAACGGCTACGAGGTGAAAAAGATCGTGACCGGCTGTCCGCATTGTTTTAATACGATCAAGAACGAATACCCGGAGCTTGGCGGCAAGTACGAGGTGATCCATCATACGCAGCTGGTGCAACAGCTCATCGACGAGGGAAAGCTTAAAGTGCAGGGCGGGCAGTTCAAAGGGAAAAAGATCGTGTACCACGATCCGTGTTACCTGGGCCGTGCCAACGATGTGTATGAGGCGCCACGCGAGGTGATTCAGAAGCTGGATGTGGAGCTGGCGGAAATGAAGCGGAGTCGCGCGCAGGGCCTGTGCTGCGGGGCTGGCGGAGCGCAGATGTTCAAGGAAGCGGAAAAAGGCAACAAGGAGGTGAACGTGGAGCGCGCAGAAGAGGCGCTTTCGCACAACCCCGACGTGATTGCCGTGGGCTGCCCTTTCTGCAACACGATGATGACCGATGGCGTGAAGCATTTCAACAAAGAAGATAAAACGAAGGTGCTGGATGTGGCAGAGCTTATTGCTTCCGCCAATGACCTTTAAGCGTTAATCATCCCCTTTTATTATTAAAAACATCCGAATGAGATCAGTTCTTGTCTATCTATTTTCTGCCTTTTGCCTTATGTACCTGGCCGGCTGCAGGCCTTCGTCCTCCACCGACGAAAAACAATCCAGGCACCTCGACTCGATCACGGCTATCATCAACTCGCCGGAGCTGAAGGCCTTAAACCAGAAGATCCTGGACAGCCCCAACGACGCCGCTCTTTACCATGAGCGGGCGAGGGTATTGCTGCAGCTGAAGCAGCTGGAGGAAGCCATCAACGATGCCAAGCGCTCCCTGCGGATCGATAGCAGCAAAGTGGAATATTACCTTACGGAGGCGGACATCTTTTTTGCGGCGAATCAGACACGCAATGCCAAGGACATTCTGGAGAAGATCGTGCTGAAGTTCCCTGAAAACACAGAAGGCCTGCTGAAGCTGGGAGAGCTGTTCTTTTACGTGAAGCAATACGAGAATGCATTTGCGGCGATCAACAAAGCCCTCAAGATCAATGAGAACCTGGCGCAGGCCTATTATCTGAAAGGCAGCATCTATAAGGAAACCGGCGATACCGCCAAAGCCATCTCCAGCCTCGAAACCGCGGTAGACCAGGATAACAGGAACTATGGGGCCTTCCTCTACCTGGGCATGATCTACGGCGCGCGGAAAAATACCATCGCGCTCGAATATTACGACAACGCGATCCGCATCAATCCTACCGCCGAGGTGTTTTATGCCAAAGCCAAGCTCCTGCAGGACCTCGGTAAATTCGACGAGGCCATCGCCCTGTATGAGCAGATCCTGAAAGGGGAGCCGCAGCATGAATTTTCACTGTACAATCTCGGCGCGATTAACCTGGAGGTGAAGAAAGACCCATCCAAAGCGCTGGATTATTTCACCAAAGCCATTACCGCCAATCCCAAATACGCGGAAGCTTATTTCGCGAGGGGCGTATGCTATGAAGAGCTGAAGGAAAAAAAGAACGCCTACGAGGATTATACCACCTGCCTCAGGCTGAAGCCGAACTATGATCCGGCGGTGGATGCGCTCAATGCGCTGGGTAAGTAGTTTAATCCATTCTTAAAATGGATAATTTCTGTTAAATTCCATTTTTTATTTGGAATTTAAGAATTACTTTTCTATCTTTGTGTCCGTCATAAGATAACGATGGAAAGTAATAGCGTCTATATAGAAAATTGCCAGGCAAGGTATCAAGAGGTTTACCAAAAAATTGAATTTATGGTAAGCAAGGTGTCTCTTTCAAATCTCTATTCTAGGGCATTAACTACATTCAATCTTTCGCCGGTGACTTTGCATTCCCCAAAAGCTGCAAAACTTTCCCAAGTTGAATCAAGGTTAGGAATGTCGAGGTCTGCAATTCTTACAATTTTAGCAGAGGCGGGGTATACAATACCTGACAAAGGAAATTACACCTTAACTTACGAGCATCTTTTCATCATTTCCAAAGCGTATGAAAAGTCGCTGAAACGCTTATTCAAAAAAGTAAAAAAACAGATTCATGTTTTAGACCCCGATTCACTTCATAACAACTTTAATTTTTTTAAGGCTTTTGTCAGGAACACGTCTTTTATTAGGCCTACAGAACTTTTTAATTCAGAGTTGGATTCTGAATTAATCCAGAATTGGGTTATTCAGCGTTGTGTGATATGCTATGAGGAGATTGAACAGGATAGGTCGTTTATCTATATTCTGCACAAACTAAAATTCAGGTTGCAGAAATTCTACAGGGATCTACGCATTCAGATTTCATCGATTTTAAGATCTCATCATTATTATGTGTTTCCAAGCGAGGAAGATCATTCAGAAAAACTCAATGCCACAAAGAGCTTTTCTGATTCCTTGATTTCCGGGAAACGAAAAGCTGCAGTAGAATGTAATCCTATTAAAGCTTTCAATAATGACAGATATACAATTTTTAATTCAACGCATACAACAATGTAACTTATCCGAGGATGATAAACAAAGGTTGATTTCTATTCTCGAAGAGCAGTCGCCGGACATGAACCAATTTCTGCTTACATTTTTTAATATTATTAAGGTCGGGAAAGAATGTTTAAAGCTATTTGATATTGATATCGGAGAATCATAATCGTAAAAATGAATATAGGAACAGCAATTAAAACCCTGAGAAAGCAAAAGGGGCTTTCCCAAAAAGAGTTGGGTGACGCATCGAATCTTTCCGTGAATGCTCTGAGTTTGATAGAAACTAATGTTACATTTCCACAGAAGACAACAATTAAGTCTATTTGCGATGTCTTAGGAGTTCCTATAGCTTACTTGCTTTTCTTCGCGATTAGCGATGAAGATATTCCCGAGGACAAGCGCCTGGTTTTTAATTCTCATAGTGATGCAATTAAAACTGTTCTTTTAAATGGCTTAAAGGAGTCAGCTGACTAAAGGCAATACCGCCTGAATATTGAAAACGCAATGCATAAAGCGCCGAACACTAAAGTTCGGCGCTTTAACATACAACAAGCGTGTTTAAACTAGAGCGCTGATCACCTTGCAGGATTTGTAACCCTACGGTCCCTGTAGGTCTCAGCCTGAATGATCTCATTCCGGTTCCTGAATTTTTTAGAGGGAGAGGCCGCAAATATTCATGCCGCGCTGATAATTTTAGTACTTTTGAAAGGCGCTGTTTCAGTGCTTCAAATAATCGCAGCAGGCATAGCATCAACCTCCATGGAAAATAAACTGATCGCCTATTTCTCCCGATTTTCAAGCTTTACGGAAGACGAGACAAAAACTCTGAAGGATAGCATGCTCATCAGAACATTTGAAAAGGGCACCTTTCTTTCGAAGGAAGGGCAGGCCAGCAAGGCCTCCTATTTTGTGCTGAGCGGCCTGGTGCGGCAGTACAGGCTTATCAATGGAGAGGAGGTAACCACTGCTTTTTACACGGAGGAGCAATGGATCATCTCCCTGACTGGCTTTGCGGAAGATACGATTGCCACGGATTACCTGCTGTGTGAGGAAGAGACCTCTGTGGTCATAGGAAACGAAGAAAAAGCACAAAAACTCTTCCGTGATTTTCCACGATTCGAAACCATCTCGAGAGCCGTAATGGAAACCGTGTTTGCAGAGCAGCAAAAGACCATGATGTATCACCTCACGGCCAGCCCGGAGGAAAAATACTGCCGCCTGCTGGAAACCAGGCCCGACCTGGTACAACGCGTGCCGCAATACCAGCTGGCGAGCTACATCGGCGTGAAGCCCGAATCTCTGAGTCGGATCAGGAAACGCATGACTCAGAAGTAAGATGCTTCTTTTACGAATTGTAGATATAAAATAACATGAACCTCATTCTAAAAATAGTATGGTTTGCTGTCATCTCGTTGGTAACTGTACATGGCAACGCCCAAACAAAGAGCTCCTTCAAAGCCAAAGAAGTGTATAAGTCCAAAGAGCTCATCATTACCCAAATTTCCGAAAATGCCTTTGAGCATACGTCTTACAAGCAAACCGATGATTTCGGGAATGTGCCCTGCAATGGCCTTGTGGTGAGAAACAGCCATGAAGCCATTGTGTTCGATACGCCCACCAACGACAAGGGCTCGGAAGAGCTGATCAAATGGATCAACGAAACGATTCAGTGTAAGATAAACGCGGTGATCCCGACGCATTTTCACGACGATTGCCTGGGCGGACTCCATGCGTTTCATCAACATCATATTCCGTCTTATGCCTCTTTCAAAACCATTGATCTGGCCACCAAAGATCATGCGGCTGTTCCTGAAAACGGCTTCAAGGATTCTCTGGTGTTGAAAGCAGGTGATGAAAAAGTGGTCGCCACATTTTTCGGGGAAGGGCATACCAAAGACAACATCGTTGCTTATTTCCCCGCCGAAAAGGTTTTATTTGGAGGCTGTCTGATCAAAGAGCTGGACGCCGGTAAAGGTTATCTGGGCGACGCTAATGTGGCGGCCTGGCCGGCCACCGTTGAAAGGGTGAAGAAGGGATATCCACAGGCGGACATCGTGGTTCCGGGGCATGGAGCCTTTGGAGACAAAGCCTTGCTGGATTATACGATTAAGTTATTCAGAGCTCCGTAAGAAATAGAAGGATAGAGGTTTCTGCCGGCATACCAGGCAAAGGGAAACAAAAAACCCTCACGATACTATCATGAGGGCTTCCTGCGTTATTTAATTTAAACTTATGCTTCTGTGTTTTCTGATGCCTCAGCTGTGTTTTCAGCTTCAGGAGCGGTTTCTTCAGCAGCTGGTGCGTTTTTAGCCGCGATTTTAGCCGCTTTCGCTTCTTTAGCCGCTTTCTCAGCTTTTAATTTATCTTCAGCCGCTTTTTTAGCGCCGGTAGATAAATTGTCTTTTTTAGAGTTGATTTTTCCTGTTTTGTTATCCAGCCATTTAGCAAAACGCTCTTCAACCTGTGCATCGGTTAAAGCGCCTTTTTTAACGCCGTCTAATAAGTGTTTTTTCATCAACACACCTTTGTAGGATAAAATTGCCCTGCAGGTATCTGTAGGAACAGCACCGTTTTGTAACCATTTTAACGTAGAATCGAAGTTCAATTCGATGGTTGCAGGGTTGGTGTTAGGATTGTAAATACCTAATTTTTCGATAAAAGCTCCGTCTCGTGGTGCACGACCATCCGCTGCTACTACGTGGAAAAACGCTGCGTCTTTCTTACCGTGTCTTTGTAGTCTAATCTTTACTGCCATTTTCTTGTTTTTTAAGTTTGGGCTGCAAATATCGGTAATTTTATTTAATCAACATCCCGGTTTTAAAAAATATTTTTATAAATGCCTATATATCATTAATTTGACTATTTTTGTAATGTTAAAATTAACAAGCTGTTCCCTGCTTTCTGATCCTTTGTGGTTTTGGATAGGGAACTTATTAGTTATCAGGTATTTAAAACACACTCTATGAAATTACAAGAACGCGGTACCCTATTAATTCCTATTGATTTTACAGAACAATCCCTTTTAGCGATTAAGCAAGCTTATAATTTAGCCAAATACACCCATTCCAAAATCATTCTGCTGCATACCTATGATAAGGTAGGGGAGGAGCGTTACGACGACCTCAAAGCCCTCAGCAAGCAAACCCAGCAGGAGAGCGGTGTGCCTACCGAGTTCATGAACGTGAAAGGCAATATCTACACTGAGGTGCCGAGGATCGCCGAAGAGATAAAACCCGCCATTGTAATCGTAGGCCTCGAAAGCCACATGAGCTCCAAGAATATTGTGGGCGCCAGCGCCTCTAAAATGATCCGTGAATGCAAGTGCCCGGTGATCTCTATCCGCGGGAAAGAGCACAGGGACGGCTGCGAGAATATTTTACTGCCGCTCGACCTTTCGAGGGAGTCGCGCGAGAAAGTGGATGTGGCCGTGCAGTTTGCCCACTACTTCGGCGCGTCCATCCGTATCCTGGGCGTGTTCAGCCTGTCCGACAATGCCTACGAGAACCAGCTGCTGGCATACTCGCACCAGGTGAAGCAATACATCAAAGGAAAAGGCATTTCCTGCTCCAACAAGTCGCTGGCCAGCGATAATGTGGCCGAAACCGTTGTGGAATACGCCAACAAGATCGAAGCCGATCTCATCATCATCATGAACAAGCCGACGCTGAGCATCAAGGAATTCTTCAGCGGCACCGAAGCGCAGAAGGTGGTGGACATCAGCAACCTGCCGGTAATGACCATCAACCCCGAGAAAAAAGAAAGCATGACCCATTTCGGAACAGGCTTCTAAAAATTCTTTTCGTTTTTTCGATATTGCAAGGATTTCATTGTAGAAAGAAATCCTGGTTTCCTCGTCATTGCGAGCGAAACGAAGTGTAGCGAAGCAATCTCATATTCGGGGAGATTGCTTCGCTATCGCTCGCAATGACGATGCGACAAGCCGCGCCAGGGATTGCAGCGGAAAGCTCCCACGCTGTTCGTTTGCGTGGGACTTGCAGTGAAAAGCCCGCAAGGCGCCCGGAAAATGAACTGTTCTTTTTTAGACCTCATGAATGTTAAGTCCTTGCATCTTTCATTTTCCACCATTTATTTTCTCCGTAATTAAACACTTAGTCGTATATTAGCCATTCATTTCAGTATGAATTTATTTTTTCATTTAGGCCGTTATTTCCTCCTTATTAAACGCGTGTTTAGTAAGCCCGAAAAGATGTCGGTGTACATGAAACAGATCGTTCACGAGATCGATAATATCGGCATCAGCTCCCTGCCCATCATCGCCATCATCTCCTTTTTCATGGGAGGCGTTATCACCATCCAGTCGGCCTTTGGCTTTACGAGCCCGCTGGTGCCGCTGTATGCGGTAGGCTTTACGGTGCGCGAGTCCATGCTGCTCGAGTTTTGCCCTACTATCGTCTGCCTGATCCTAGCCGGTAAAATGGGCTCCAATATTGCTTCCGAAATCGGCTCCATGCGCATCACCGAGCAGATCGATGCCCTCGAGATCATGGGCATCAATTCGGCGGGCTACCTGATCCTTCCGAAGATCCTCGGTGGTGTGCTGATCCTGCCTTTCCTCATCGCCATCAGCATGTTCCTCGGCATCTTCGGCGGCTATGTGATGGGCGTGGCCACGCATGCCTGCACCTCCTATGAATACATCTTCGGTATCCAGGCCTTTTTCGAGCCCTGGAAGCTCTATTACTCTTTTACCAAAGTAGTGACCTTCGCTTTTCTCATTACCTCTATTTCCGCCTATTTCGGCTACTACACGCATGGCGGCGCTCTGGAGGTTGGTAAAAGCAGCACGGCAGCCGTCGTATACAGCAGCATTTTAATCCTTATTTTTAACTTCCTGCTCACGCAGCTCTTCCTCACATGATCGAGATCAAGCACATATCGAAAAGCTTTGGCGAACGCCTCGTGGTGGACGACGTGTCCTTCGTGTTTGAGCAGGGAAAGACCAACCTGATCATCGGGGAAAGCGGCAGCGGGAAAACCACGATCATGAAGCTGATGGTGGGCCTGCACGAGATCGACAAGGGCGAGATCCTGTACGACGGGCAGAACTTCCCGACGCTTGGCGTGAAAGACAAGCAGGAGGTCCGTAAGAAAATAGGCATGCTCTTCCAGGGCGGCGCGCTCTTCGATTCGCAGACACTGGAGGAGAACGTGCGCTTCCCGCTGGACATGTTCACTGAGATGTCGCCGGAGGAAAAAATGGAGCGGGTGAACTTTTGCCTGGAGAAAGTACAGCTGACCGGAAAAAATAAATTGTATCCCGGCGAGCTCTCGGGCGGGATGAAAAAGCGCGCGGCGCTGGCGAGGGCCATTGCCAATGAGCCGCAGTACCTGTTCTGTGACGAGCCCAACTCCGGCCTCGACCCGAAAACCTCCATCGTGATCGATAACCTGATCCTGAGTCTTACGCGTGAGCTCAACATTACCACCATCGTCATTACCCACGATATGAACTCGGTGGTGGAGATCGGCGAGAACGTCCTGTATATTTATAAAGGAAAGCCATGGTGGACAGGCAATGGCAAGGATATCCTGAAAACGACCAATCCGGAGTTACTGGATTTTGTCTTTGCTTCCGGCTTCATGAAGGAAGTGTATAATGCCGTGAAAGGAAAATAACGATCATATGTCATCTGCGGCACAGATGACGATAACACACATTCCCTTGAAACAAAAACCAAATACCGAATTCGATTTCGAAATGAAAGCCACCACCCTGCACGGGCTGGAAGACACGCTGGCAAGCGAATTACTGAGATTAGGCGCCAGGGACATCGAGCCCTTCAAACGGGGCGTATCGTTTACAGGTGACAAAGGCTTTATGTATAAGGCCAACCTGTGCCTGCGCACGGCTTTAAAGATTCTCGTTCCCATTTACTCGTTCAGGGCAGCCAATGAGCATGAGTTCTATGCGAAGATGAAGGATTATGAGTGGGAAAAATTCATGGATGCGGACGATACGCTTGCCATCAATGCCACCCTGAACTCGGATATTTTTACGCATAGCCTGTATGTGTCGCAGAAATCGAAGGATGCCATCTGCGACCGCTTTGTGGAGCATGTGGATGTGCGCCCGAATGTGGACCTCGACAACCCGACCCTGCGCATTTATGTGCATATCTTTAAGGACTATGTGAATGTGAGCCTCGACAGCAGCGGCGACTCCCTCTTCAAACGGGGCTACCGCGTCGACATCGATTCCGCACCCATGAAGGAAGTGCTGGCGGCAGGCATGGTGCTGCTCTCCGGCTGGCAGCCGCATTTGCCGTTGATCGACGGGATGTGCGGCAGCGGCACGCTGGGCATCGAGGCGGCCTTATTTGCCAACAACATACCTCCGGGATGCTTCCGCGAAAGCTTTGGCTTTATGAAGTGGCACGATTTTGAGCCGGAGCTGTGGGACAAGATCTATAACTCTGCGATCAGCCGCATCAGGGAGGAGATGCCTTCCATTTATTCGAGCGATATCGACCCTGTGCCCCTGGAGATGGCAAAGCGTAACGGGGCTGTGGCTAAGGTAGATGATGTGATCAAGTATCAGCAGGCCTCCTTCTTCGACCTGATGCCGGATAAGCCCAAAGGCATGATCCTGCTGAACCCGCCTTACGATGAGCGGATCAAAATGGAGGATACCAATGCTTTCTACAAGCAGATCGGCGATAAGCTCAAAAAAGATTTCGGTGGCTGGACGGCCTGTATCATCACCTCCAACATGGAAGCCATCAAGCACATCGGCCTGCATCCCAGCAAAAAAATGACACTCTTCAATGGTGCTTTGGAATGTAAGCTCCTGAAATACGAGATGTACAGCGGCTCCAAAAAGGCCTCCAAACAAGGGAAAGAAGGGGAGTCCTAATTATTGTGTGAAACCTTTATCCAGAAGTGTCATCCTGAACTTGATTCAGGATCTCACCTTAGGTACTGTAAACCAAATAAGAACAGATGCTGAATCAAGTTCAGCATGACTTCTCAAATTATCTATCTCTGTTTACTTTACTGTCTCTAAAAAATCCAGTAGTTTTTTCAGCGCCATTTTGCGGTGAGAGATGCTGTTCTTTTCCTCCAGGCTCATCTCCGCAAAGGTTTTCGAAAAGCCATCGGGCATAAATACCGGGTCGTAGCCAAAGCCATTGCTGCCGCGGAGGTCCTGCGTAATTGTTCCAGTCACACGGCCTTCAAACACGTATTCCTTTCCGTCGAGCACAAGTGCCATCAC
>Ga0233425_10008938_pt1 | contig 12985 bp, 10 predicted proteins | sample Watercolumn_Towu_2_FD_181712 | JGI IMG/M metagenome (GOLD analysis project Ga0233425, IMG submission 181712) | Freshwater microbial communities from Lake Towuti, South Sulawesi, Indonesia - Watercolumn_Towuti2014_140_MG | ecosystem: Environmental > Aquatic > Freshwater > Lake | place...
GCCCCGCACGGCCTGGGGCAGGAACTCACGGCGTGTCAGTTTGTCGGGCTTCTCGGGCATGACGGTACCCTGATTCAGCATGTTCGGCCGCGCGGAAGGCCGCGGCTTGGGGCAGTTCGCACGTCTGACGAGCCTCGCAGCCGCCGCACAGCTCCGTGGTCGAACAGCGATCGCGACGGCCAAGGCTGAGCGCGCCGACGCCGCCGGCCAACGCGGCGGCGAGCGACCAGCGGCCGGCGGTGCGGAGGAAGCTGCGGCGATCCGGGTTCACTGGACGGTCTCCTTCGGCGCGAACACGCGCACGAGGCGGGCGTGCGGGTCGAGCACGATGACACGCCCCTGGCCATCGACGGCAAGGTCGAGGCCCGAGGCCGCGGACACGGAGAGGTCGTCGGGCCCCGCAACCACGCAGCTTAGTCGGCCATCGCGCTCGAGGACCTTCACCCGCGGCACGCCCTTCTCCGACGTCACGAGGCGGCCATCGGGCAGCAAGGCCATGTCCGTCGGGTTGCAGCAGCCGCAGAAGCCGTCGATCGCCATCGTGGCCTTGCCGATGGCAGAGACGAACGCGCCCTCCGGCTTGTACGTCTCCACGGTCAGGCGGCCCGGGTTGTTCACCAGCAGCTGCCCCTGCGCGTCGACGAGGACGTCGAGGTGGTAGCTGGGGATGATCAGCCCCGGCACCTTGCGAGCCGGGTCCTTCTCACCGAGGCGGCCCTGCAGCTGCCCCGAACGGTTGTAGCGCAGCACGACGCGATCGCCCGCATCGGCGACCCAGACGTCCTGGCCCGAGGGCGTCACGCAGGTGACCACCGGGTGCTTGCCCTCGACGGGCCACTCGGTCTGCACCACCCCGCTCGGGTCGTGCAGCCGGACGCGGGCCCCGTAGCCGATCCACAGGGCGCCGGAGTCGTCGACCGCGAGGCACCGAGGCTCCTCGCTGAGCGCGAAACCGGGCTGAGGTGCGCCATCCGGCCCGAAGACGCGGACCTCGCGGTCGCCCGCGACGAAGACGCGCCCGTCCTCGGCGACGGCGACGGCGGCCGGCTTCGCGAGGCCGGTCGCGATCTCGAGGACCGGCGCGTAAGCCACGAGGGCCGGGTCGATCCCGCGGGCGGCCGCCTCGCGTTGCTCCAGGGCGCGGGCAGCACTGAGGGCGTCCCGGGTCCCGCCACGGCCGCAGGACGCGAGGCCCAGCGATGCCAGACCGATCCCCGCCAGCACCAGGCTGCGTCCGCTCACCGCGCCCTCACATCCAGGCAGACCATCGTCGTCACATCCCGCGCCAGCAGCAGGCCGCCGGCAATGGCCAGCGGCGCCCACGCCTCCGGCCCGGCCAACACCTTCGCCCGCGCGAGCTCCTTGTAGCCCGACGGGCTCGGCTCGACCAGCGCCAACTCGCCGTTCTCGCTCAGGATATACAGCATCCCGCCGGCGATCATGTACGGACCCAGCCCAAACCGCTTCGTCCCGCCGCTACTCCACAGGAGCCTGCCGTTCAGGTCGAGGCAGACGAGCTGGTTGTTGGGTGCGGTTCCGTACAGGTACCCTTTGTAGAACACGGGCGTGTGCTGCTGGGAGCCATAGACGTTGGCCTTCAGACGGAAGGCGATCTGGGGTTGGATCTTGCCGCCCGCGCTCGTAAGGTTCAACAGCGCGGCGCCCGAGTTGTAGCCGCCGCTGAGGAAGAGCTTGCCGCCGCCGACGCTGACGGGGGTGGGGACGTTGGCGGTGCTCACCGTCCAGTCGGGGGTCTCCCACAGGAGCGAGCCGTCCTTCGCCGAGACCCCGACCACGCCGCCGCTGGCGCAGTAGACGTACATCTTCTGGCCGCCGACGGTCACGGGTACGATGGAGCTGTGGGTCATCTTCCAGCCCTTCGGGTTGGGCGTCTGCCAGAGCACCCTCCCCGAGGCGAGGTCGACCGCGATCATCAGCGCCTTGCCGCCGGGGGCCAGGATCACGCGGCCGCCGTCGATGAGCGGGCACTGTCCGGCATACCACTCGGGGACGGTGGCGCCGAAGTGACCGACGAGGTCCAGGCGCCAGAGCCCCTCCCCGCTGCGTGCATCGCAGCACATCACATGGCACTTGGGCCCGAGGGTCACCACGTACTGGGACGTCGCCGCCGGCACCGTGCGGGAGAAGCCGTGGTACCGCTTGAGCGGCAGCGAGTAGGCCTGCGACCAGAGTTCCACCCCCGTCGCGAGGGCGAAACAGCGGAGGCGGTCCGCCTGGGCCGCCTGATCGTAGTCGAGGAGGTACACGCGGCTGTTTACGATCACGGGGCCCGCGTAGCCCTCGCCGAGCTTCACCGACCACAGCTTCGGCGGCCCTTGGGGATCCCAAGTACGGGCCAAAGGGACGGACTCGGTGCTGATGTTGTCGAAGTTCGCGCCGCGGAAGCGCGGCCAGGAGCCGCCGATCGTCTGCACCGGGCCACTCGCCACCGGCGTGGCCAGACTCAGCGGTGCCGAGGCTGCCGTCTGCCCGGGCGCACCGGGGGTCGCGGCTGACGGCGTCGCCGAGGGCGCCGAGGCGGAGGAGGGCGCGCCGGTCGGAGCGGCGAGGCCCTCGTTCGCGGCGCGGACGTGGGCTTGGCCGACGTCGGGCTCGCGGCTGAGCCAGTGCATGATGGCCAGCGTCCCGGCAGCGGCGAAGAGCGCCGGGATGCCGGCTCCGATCACCCATCGAAGGGCGTCCTCGGTCCAGGCTGTGCCGGGCGCGGGTGATCCCGAATCCATGCCTGCCTGCTTCGTCACGCCGGCGGGTGAAGGCACTTCACCCGCTGCGGGGCGTTCTGGTAGTGAGGCCGCCGAGTCCGGGCGGCGGTGAGTGTCGTCTGTCATCGTCGGCGGTTGCCTCGGCCCTGAGCGGACACATTGGTCCGCCCGTACGCGCTGCGGTCGGGCCGCAGCGGCGTATGCCGTCCATCATACCGCGCCGGGAGGCCGCGAGTCAAAGCCCGGCGCGAATCGAACGGCGTCGGAGCTGGAGCGCCGACCCACGAACGGCCATGCGGATCCTGCACATCGCCGCCGGCGCCGGCGGGATGTACTGTGGCGCTTGCGCGCGAGACATCCTGCTCGTGACAGGTCTGCGGCTGCGCGGCCACGAGGTGCGCGTGGTGCCGCTGTACACGCCCTTGCGCATCGACGGCGAGGAGCCGTTCGAGTCGGACCCGGTCTACATGGGCGGCATCAACCTCTACCTGCAGCAACGATCCGCGCTGTTCCGGCGACTCCCGGCGGCGCTGGACCGCTTTCTGGACAACACCGCACTCCTGCGGTTTGTGTCACGCTTCGCCATCGACACGCGCGCCTCGGAACTGGGGGCGATGACGGTCGCGATGCTCTCGGGGGCCGACGGGCCGTTCCGGAAGGAGAGCGACCGTCTGATGGCCCACCTGGAGACCGAGCCACCGCCCGAGGCGGTCGTGATCACCAATACGATGCTCTCGGGGCTTGCGCCCGCGTTCAAGCGGCGCTGGGGCACGCCGATCCTCTGCCAAGTGCAGGGCGAGGACGGGTTCATCGGGGGCATGCCGGAGCCGCACCGGTCCGAGGCGCACCGGCTCCTGCGCGAGAACGCGCGATCGGTCGACCTTTTCGTCTCGCCCAACACCCCGTATGCGGCGCAGATGGTCGACTACCTGGGGATCGCCGAAGCGGACATGCGGGTGGTGCGGACGGGCCTGCCGGCTGAGGACTACGCCCCAACCGGGCCGCGACCTCGCGAGCCGTTCACCATCGGCTTCCTCTCGGGCATCGCGCGCGGGAAGGGGCTGGACCTGCTGGTCGAGGCGTGGCGCAAGCTCGTGCTGGACGAGGGGCGCGACGCGCACCTGCGGGTGGCCGGACGGCCGCTGGACGCCGCGTACTGGCGGGAGACGCAGGCGCGAGCGATGGAGGCGACTCTGGCGGCGAAGTTCGAGTACGCGGGCGAGATCGACTTCGCGGAGAAGGTGCGCTTCCTGCACGGATGCAGTGCCTTCTCGGTGCCCAGCCGCCACGCGGAGGTCCGCGGGCGAGCGGTGATGGAGGCGATGGCGGCCGGGGTGCCGGTGGTCGTGCCCGCCTCGGGTGTGTACCCCGAGATGCTGTCGCTCACGGGAGGTGGACTGCTGTTCGCGGCGGAGGATGTCGGCGAACTTGCGGCCGCGCTGAGGCGTCTGATGGACGACGCCGACGAGGCCGACCGACTCGGGCGCGAGGGCACTCAAGGCATTGCCGAGCACTACTCGCCGCAGCAGTCTACGGAGGGGATGGCGGCGGTGTTGGGCGAGCTGGTGCGGGGGTAGCAGCGGGGGAATTGAGTACTGAGCACTGAGTACGGCGACGGCGGAAGCGCACGACGGCGACGGCCGTTCGGCGGTGATCGGTTCGGAGCCGAGCGGACACATGGGCAGCGCCGTCCCCGCTCCGATCAGTGCGCCGTAGGTCGTGCTCAATGCTCAATGCTCACACCAAGACGTGACCGAAGGAGCGTGTGATGTCAGGTAAGACATCGATTGTCCTGCTGGCGGCGAGTGTGCTGGGAGTGGCGGCGCAGGCGGCGGATTGGCCGCAATGGCGAGGGCCGAACGCAGACGGCATCAGCGGGGAGACGGGCCTGCTGAAGGACTGGCCGGCCGAGGGGCCCGCCGTGGCGTGGCAGGTCGAGACCCTGGGTGAGGGCTACTCGTCGGTGTCGGTGGTGGGCGGGCGGATCTACACGCAAGGCAATGTGGACGGGATCGAGAAGGTCATCTGCCTCAACGAGGCCGACGGCAGCGTGGTGTGGGCCGTGCAACCTGAGCCCGTGAAGGCCGCGGTCATCCAGCGCATCGCCGAGGCCCTGCAGCGGGGCGACCGGAACGGGGACGGGCAGCTCGAAGAGGCGGAGGCCATCCCGCAGCTCGGCTGGGACCTCAACAAGGCCGAGATCGCGGAGGGGGAGGACGCGGACGGGACGGCGGCGGATCGGGCGATGCGGCTCATCGCTGCCCTCGACGCCGACGGGGACGGCGTGCTCTCGCAGGATGAGGGGATGCCGGTGCTGCGTGAGTTCTTCCGCGATGCGGATCGGGAGGACCCGAACACCGACGCGGAGGCCCTCGCCGATCAGCGGACGACGGCGTTGATGACGGCGCTGGACGCCGACGGCAACGGGCAGCTCGTGCAGGACGAGTTCCGGCAGTCGTGGCTAGGCATGGCCTTCTGGCGGATCGACCAGCGCGCGCAGGGCCAGCGGCGCGGGGATGGCGTCCTCACGACGGCCGAGATCCTGGAGTACCTGAAGACTCAGGAGCCCGGCCGGGACGGGCTCATCAGCGCGGAGGAGCTGCAGGCCTACTATGCCCAGGCGTTCCCCAACCGGGACGGCCTCTACTCTGAGGCGGAGTTGGGTGCATACCTCAATCAGGGCTATCGCAACGACCAGGGCAACGGTCCGCGCGGCCAGCCGACCGTCGATGGAGACCGGGTCTACGTCGAGGGCGCGAAGGGCGACGTGTGCTGCCTGGACGCGGCGACCGGCGAGACGATCTGGCATGTGAGCCTGGCGGAGGACTTCGGCGGCCAGCTGCCCTACTGGGGCTTCAGCGAATCGGTCCTCATCGTCGGCGATCTCGCGGTGGTGACCCCCGGCGGCGAGGGTGGGGCCGTGGTCGCGCTCGACAAGGCGACCGGCGAGGTTCGCTGGCGCAGCGACGAGATCAGGGATGTCGCGGAGTACTCCTCGCCCGTGGCGGCGGAGGTCGGCGGCATCGCGCAGATCGTGCAGTTCGCGAAGAACGGGGTCTACGGGCTCAGCCGCGACGCGGGGCGGGTGCTCTGGAGCTACCGCCACCAGAAGTCCGAGAACAGCATCAACATCACGACGCCCATCGTCGCCGAGGACTGCGTCCTGATCGCCAGCGCCTACGGCAACGGGGCCGGGATGGCGCGGATCACCACGGACAACGGTGCACAGAGCGCGGCGGAGGCCTACTTCGTGCCCGACCTGGACAACCACCACGGCGGGTTGGTGAAGGTCGGCGACCACGTGTACGGCACCGGCAGCCGCGGCCTGATCTGCCTGCGGTACCAGACGGGAGAGATCGTCTGGCAGGACGGGAGCGTCGGGAAGGGCTCACTCACCGTGGCCGACGGGATGCTGTACGTGCTGGGGGAGCGGTACCAGATGGCGCTCGTCGAGGCCACGCCGGACGGCTACCGGGAGCACGGGAGGTTCCAGATTGAGAACCTCGGCCGCCCGAGCTGGACGCACCCGGTCGTCGCCAATGGGCGGCTGTACCTGCGGAATCAGCACAAGCTGACGGCGTATGATGTAGCGGGGCAGTGACGGCAGGTTCGGGGGAGACGCCGAGGTCCGGCGTCTCCCCCGCGAACGTCAGTTGAGGGTGAGGAGGCGGACGCCGGGTTCGTCCTTGATGTAGACCTGGGTGCTGGTGATGATCGGGTGGGCGTAGGTCGGAGTGTCGGAGACCTTGAAGCGCGTCAGCTCCGTGTAGGCGTCGCCCGTGGCGGCGAAGGCGATGGTCTCGCCGGTGCTCGGCAGGGCGACGATCACCTCGCCGAGGCTGACCAGAGAGCAGAAGCCGCCCTGGCCGACCGGGATGTCCACCAGCCATTTCGTCATGCCGGTGGCGGCGTCCAGGCAGTAGAGGCTGCCGCCGTCGGTCATCCCGAAGAGCAACCCGTTCTCCAACACCGGGGTCGCGAACTGCGGGGCCACCGCGGCGTTCGCCCAGACCTCGGTCGCGGTAAAGGCGTCGCCGGGCTTCTCGATGCGTACGGCATGGGTCCCCCGACCCGAGCCGGCGTAGATCACCTTGTCGCCGTCGATGATCGGCGTCGCGGAGTTGTAGGACCGCCGCGCCAACGGGAAGGGCACCTGCCAGAGGAGCGCCCCGTCGGCGAGGTCTACTCCGACCAGGCTCTTCTCCCCCAGCGTCACGACCTGCCGCACGCCGCCGAGGGTTGCGACGACAGGCGAACCGTACTCCGCGGCCTCTCCGTTCCACTGCCACTTCACGTCGCCCGAGGCGAGGTCGAAGGCCATCAGCGCGCCATTGCCCTGCCCCCCGAGGAAGGCGACCACCAGCCCGTCGGCGATCAGGGGTGAGGACGAGGTGAAAAACATGGGCACCACGTTCGGGAAGGGGTCCTTCCGCCACGCCACGGCGCCCGTCGCCGCGTCGAGGCAGGAGACGACTCCCGCGACCCCGACCGTCACCACCTTGCCGTCGGCCACCGTTGGGGAGCTGCGCGGTCCGGGGAAGCTGGCCGCGGCGCCCGTGACGACCGCGGCGGCGCACTTGTCGGCCCAGACCACCGACCCGTCGGCGGTGTTCAGGCACGTGGTCACCTCGTTGTCGCCCTCGCGCGTGAACGCGTAGAGCCGGTCACCCACCAGCGCCGGCGTTGCACAGCCGAGGCCCACGGGAGCGTTCCAGACCTCGGTCACGCCGGTCGGCGGCGCGGCGGGAAGGAGGTAGCCCGTTACCTTGCCGTCCCGGTTCGGCCCACGCCACTGGGGCCAGTCCTGACCGAAGGCGCTCCCGATACACAGCAGAAGCAAACAGCCGGTTGCGGCAATCACCCGTCCCTGGGCAGTGCGCATGACTGACCCCTCCGGTCCCTGTTAATGGCCTGACCCCGCGACACCGCCCTGTTCGCCCCCGGCGTGCCGGACTCCTGCGCGAGGGAGGAGCCGCGAGGGCGGCTCGCGAAGCACCGGCCCACGAATGCCACCCCACCCCCTCGGAGCGAACCTGCAATGCGTGTCGGAGGCCGGTTTCTCGCAGTCATAGGCTCGATCATCGCGCCCATCGTTGCCGGGGCACAGGACTGGCCCCGGTTCCACGGTCCGGCGCAGGACAACCGCTCCCCGGACACCGGGCTGCTGCAAGCGTGGCCGGAGGGCGGACCGCCGCTACTCTGGCGCGCGCAGGGCCTGGGCGAGGGGTACTCGACCGTGGCCATCGCGGGAGAGCGGATCTACACCACGGGCGACATGGGCGCAGACCTCGTCATCACCGCTCTGGACCCTGCAGGGCAGACGGTCTGGACGCAGAAGGCCGGCGCCGCGTTTACCCGCGCGTTTCCCGGGAGCCGGGCGACGCCGACCATCCACGAGGGCCGGCTGTACGCCATCGGGGGGAACGGGGAGCTGGGCTGCTTCGACGCGACGACGGGGGAGCCGGTCTGGTCGGTGAACTTCATGCAGCAGTTCGGCGGCCGGGAGGTGCCGTGGGGCGTGGCGGAGTCGCCGCTCATCGTGGGCGACACGGTCATCTGCTGCCCCGGCGGGCCGAACGTGCTCATGGCGGCCCTCGACCGGCACACTGGTGAGACGCGGTGGACCTGCCAGGGGCTTGACGAGGACCATGCCTACGCCTCGGCGGCGCTGGTGGACTACGGCGGGCTGCGGCAGATCGTGACGATGACGAACAAGTCGGCGGTGGGCGTCGAAGCTGAGACGGGGCGGCTGCTGTGGCGCCACGCGCACGAGGCGTCGTATGGCGTGAACTGCGACACGCCCGTCTTCCACGACGGGCACCTGTACCTGTTCACGACCTGGGGGCGCGGCGCGACGAAGCTGCGGCTCGTGGTGAACGGCGCGGACTGCGCGGTGGAACAGGTCTGGAACACGCCGGAGTTCGACAACGAGCACGGGGGGACGATGCTGGTCGACGGGTACTGGTACGGGCACGCCGACGGGGCGCACAAACGCCGGCACTTCGCGTGCCTGGAGGACGCGACGGCGCGCATCGCGTGGACCTCCGATGAGCTGTCGGGGCAGGCTTCGGCGGCGCTGACCTATGCCGACGGGCTGCTGTATGTGGTCACCGATCAGGGCGATGTAGCGCTCGTGCGGCCGAATCCGGAGCGGCTCGAGATCATCAGCCGGTTCCGGGTGCCCGAGGGCGGCGCCGGGCCAGTGTGGGCGTACCCGGTGGTGTGCGGCGGGCGGCTGTACCTGCGGCACGGGGAGTTTCTGTACGCATACGACCTCCGCCCGCAGGGGTGAACGGGGGGAGAGCCCATGGCTGAGGAAGTCAGGCTGACGGTCAATGGTACGCGGCGAACGGTGCTCAGCGATCCCCAGCGGTCGCTACTGGACGTGCTGCGGGAAGACGTGGGGTTGACCGGGACGAAGTACGGCTGCGGCGAGGGGGCGTGCGGGGCATGCACCGTGCTGGTGGACGGGAAACCCGTGCGGTCGTGCATGACGCCGATCAGTGAGGTTGCCGGCCAGCGGGTCCTGACCATTGAGGGCTTGGCGCGGGGGGACCGGCTCCACCCGGTCCAGGAGGCCTTCGCCGAGGATGGCGTACTGCAGTGCGGGTACTGCGGGCCGGGGATGATCCTCGCCACCGTCGCGCTGCTGCGGGCCAACCCGCGACCCACTGACGCGGAGATCATCGAGGCGCTCAACGGCCACCTGTGCAGGTGCTGTGCGTACCCCACGATCCTCGCAGCCGTGCGCAAGGCTGCGGCGCGGAGGTGAGGCCGATGAGCGCGCCCCCCGTGGATGATCTCACTCGCCGCGACTTCCTGCGGGTCCTTGGCGCCGGGCTGTTGGTTACTGTGGTGGGCTGCGAGGCCAGCGCGCAGCGGGGCGGCGGCAGTCGCGAGCCCGCCCCGATCGCCTCGCGTATCCTCTTGGGGGAGGACGGGACGGTCACGGTGCTGACGGGTAAGGTGGAGCTGGGGCAGGGGGCGCGCGCGGAGATCATGCAGGCGACGGCCGAGGAGCTGCGAGTACCGGTCGAGCGGGTGCGGGTCATCATGGCGGACACCGACCTTGTCCCCAACGATGGCGTGACCGCCGGCAGCCGCACAACCCCCGGTACGGTCCCCGCCGTCCGGCGCGGCGCGGCGGCGGCGCGAGATGTTCTGATCGCGCTGGCGGCCGGGCGGCTGGGCGTGGGCGCCGAGTCGCTGACGGTCGCAGAGGGGGCGGTGCTGCATCCGCCGACGGACCGTCGGGTGAGCTTCGCGGAGTTGGCAGCGCTCGGCAGCTCCTCCGAGGCGCTGAACGCCGCGATACCGGAGGACGTGACGCTGACGCCCGTCGCCGAGTGGAAGACGCTCGGCGTGTCGGTGCCGCGGCCGAATGCTCGCGACCTCGTGACCGGGGCGCACCGGTATGCCTCCGACCTGACGCTTCCCGGGATGCTCTACGGCCGGGTGCTTCGGCCGCCAGCGTACGGCGCGCGGCTAACGGCGCTGGACACGGCGGCCGCAGAGGCGCTGGAGGGTGTGATCGTCGTCCGCGAGGGCGACTTCGTAGGATGCGCGGCACCGACGCTGCTGCAGGCGACGCGGGCGGTGGAGTTGCTGGCGAAGGCAGCCTCGTGGGAGACCTCACCGCAGCCATCGAATGCGGAGCTGTGGGAGCATCTCCGCGCCCACGCGGAGGCGGGCGAAGGGGAGGACAACGGCGTGCCCACGGCGCTGGCGGCTGCGAACCGCACACTCGCGGCCGAGTACCACACGGCCTACCTGCAACACGCACCGATGGAACCCGGCGCTGCGCTGGCGGAGTGGAAGGACGACCGACTGACGGTGTGGCTGGGCTCGCGCGACCCCTTCGGCACGCGGGGGCAGCTGGCGGAGGCGTTCGGGCTCCCGGCGGAGCGGGTGCGGGTGATCATCCCCGACACCGGCGGCGGCTTCGGGATGAAGAGCGGGGACTTCGTGGGGGTGGAGGCAGCGCGGCTGGCGAAGGCCGCGGGCCGCCCGATCCGGCTGCAATGGACTCGCGAGGAGGAGTTCACCTGGGCGTACTACCGCCCGGCGGCGCTGATCGAGGTGCAGGCCGGGCTGGACGCCAACGGCTCCCTCGTCGCCTGGGACTTCCTGAACATCAACGCCGGGGGCGCGGCGATCGGCACGCCATATGCGATTCCGCACGCACGCACCCAGTCCCGCCGCTCCGACTCCCCGCTGCGGGGCGGCTCGTACCGAGCGCTGGCGGCCAACGCGAACAACTTCGCGCGTGAGTGCTTCATGGATGAGCTGGCCGAGGCGGCCGGCGCCGATCCGCTGATCTTCCGCCTCGCCCACTTGCAGGAGGCGCGCCTGCGTACGGTGCTGGAGACCGCCGTTGAGCGCTTCGGCTGGGCGGAGCGGCAGGCGAGTGAGGGCACGGGCTTCGGGCTTGCGTGCGGAACGGAGAAGGCCTCATACGTGGCGACCTGCGCGGAGATCACGGTGGATCGGGAGCGAGGGACATATCGTGTGGAGCGGTTGTGCGAGGTGTTCGAGTGCGGGGCGATTCTCAACCCGGACAACCTCCTCTCGCAGGTGTACGGCTGCATCATCATGGCACTCGGCGCAGTGCTTCGGGAGGAGATGCTGTTCGAGGACGGGCGCATCCTGAACCCGCGCTTCAGCCGGTACGAAGTACCGCGGTTCGCCGACGTGCCCGCGCTCGATGTGCACCTGCTGAACCGCACCGATATCGACCCGGCCGGCGGCGGGGAGACGCCGATGATTGCCGTCGCCCCCGCGATCGCGAATGCCGTCTTCGACGCGATCGGCGTGCGCATCCGCGATCTGCCGATCGAGCTGCCGCAGTCGTGACCCGGACATGAACCCCTACGCTCGCCTTGTCTCGCTCCTGGACGACGGTACCCCGTGCTGCGTGCTGCTCGTGCTGTCCGCCGAGGGCTCGACGCCGCGCGAGGCTGCCGTGCGCGCTGTGGTGGAAGTCGACGGCACGATCCACGGGACCATCGGGGGAGGCACGGTGGAGGCCCGGGCCCAGGCGGCGGCGGTTGAGGCGTGCCGAACCGGCGTGCCGGCAGTGCTCGACATCGAGCTCACAGGTGACGCCGTGGGCGACGCGGAGCCGGTCTGCGGGGGACGGATGCGCGTCCTCGTCGACCCGACGGCGGCGAAGGACCGCGCCGCGTACGCGCGGGCGGCGGAGGCCCTGGCTCGACGGGAGTGCGGCGCGCTGATCACGGCGATCGAGGCGGGCGACGTGGCCCGGACGCGGGTGAGGTGGGCGCGCGAGGAGGAGCTCTCGGCCGTGACGGAGGCGTCCGAGGCGCTCGTCGAGCCGGTCGTGCCCGATCCGCGACTGATCATCGCCGGAGGGGGGCACATCGGGCAGGCACTAGCCCGGCAGGCGGCGCTGCTCGGGTTCGAGGTGCTGGTGGTCGATGATCGATCGGAGTTCGCGGACGCGGCCCTCTATCCCGCGGAGGCCACAACCATCTGCGCCGACACTGCGGAGACGCTGCGCGCGCTGCCCCTCGCGGAGGACAGCTACGTCGTGATCGTCACGCGCGGCCATCGGCACGACCAGGAGGCTCTGCGGGCGTGCGTCCAGAGGCCCCATGCCTACCTCGGCATGATCGGCAGCCGGCGGAAGGTGGCGCTGCTGCGGGCGAGCCTCCTGCAAGAGGGCGCGGCGACCGAGGAGGAGTTCGCCGCCATCCACGCGCCGATCGGCCTGGACCTCGGCGCCGAGACCGTACCGGAGATCGCGGCGAGCATCGCAGCGCAGTTGGTGGCGGTTCGCCGCCGCGGTCCGGCGGCTCGCGGCGCGCGAGACATGAGGGACCGATGATCTGGGCGGTCGTGCTCGCAGCGGGGCGGTCGCGGCGCATGGGCACGCAGAAGCTGCTGCTCCCCTTCGCCGGATCGACCGTCCTCGGTCACATCGTCGATCAGCTCGCGGGGAGCTCCGTCGCGGGCACCCTCGTCGTTGTCGGCCCGGAACACGCGGACATCCAAGCCGCGCTGACCGGGCGCCCCATCCGGTTCGCAGCAAACCCAGCGGTCGAGTCGGAGATGCTGGACTCCCTGCGCTGTGGCTTGCGCGCGCTGCCTGAGGACTGCCGAGGCTTCCTGGTCTGCCTCGGCGATCAGCCGGCGATCGGCCCGGAGCTGGTGGGGGCGCTCATGGAGGCCTTCGAGTCGGCAGGAGGAGGCGTCGTGGCGCCGCTTCACGCCGGGCGGCGGGGGCATCCGGTGCTGATCGG
>Ga0233425_10008939_pt1 | contig 12985 bp, 15 predicted proteins | sample Watercolumn_Towu_2_FD_181712 | JGI IMG/M metagenome (GOLD analysis project Ga0233425, IMG submission 181712) | Freshwater microbial communities from Lake Towuti, South Sulawesi, Indonesia - Watercolumn_Towuti2014_140_MG | ecosystem: Environmental > Aquatic > Freshwater > Lake | place...
AGAAGGCGTTGAGCAGCCGGTCGATGCCGGGCAGCGTGGTGCGGATGAGCTGGAAGCGCGGCTCGCTGTCGAGGATCGCCTGCGCGCGCGCACGCAGGCTGGCCTGGGTGACGCCGCCCTCCACGGCAAGACACTGGTCGATGGGCGGCTGCAGCTTGTGCTGCACCAGCGTCTCGCCCAGCGCCGAGGTGATGCGCGCGCCGGGCTCGGCCAGCCTGATGCCGCCGCGCGTGACGATGGCCTGGGTGGCGACGACCTTGTGCGTGTCGCCCAGCGCGGTGACGCTGGCGATGTAGTGCTCGTCGTAGCGTTCCGTCATTGCCTGCGCCTGAACACGACGTCCCAGACACCGTGGCCGAGCTTCAGGCCGCGCGTCTCGAACTTGGTTTGCGGACGGTAGTCCGGCCGCGGCGCATAGCCGTCGGCGGTATTTTCCAGCTGCGGCTCGGCCGCGAGCACGGCCAGCATCTGCTCGGCGTATTCCTGCCAGTCGGTGGCCATGTGCACATAGCCGCCCGGCCTGAGCCGGCTCGCCAGCAGCGCGACAAAGTCAGGCTGCACGAGACGGCGCTTGTGGTGGCGCTTCTTCGGCCAGGGGTCGGGGAAGAAGAGGTGCACGCCGTCGAGCGCGGCCGGCGCGATCATGGCGCGCAGCACCTCGACCGCGTCGTGCTGGATGAGGCGCAGGTTGGTGAGCCCCCGCTCGCCGATTTGCTTGAGCAGGCTGCCCACGCCGGGTGTATGCACCTCGATGCCGAGGTAGTCGTTTTCCGGGTGCGCCGCAGCAATCGCCGCCGTGGTCTCGCCCATGCCGAAGCCGATTTCGACGATTTTCGGGGCTGTCCGGCCGAATGCGGCATTCACGTCAAGCCTTTGATCAGAATAGCCAATTCCATATCTCGGCAGCAGTTCGTGATGGGCGCGCGCCTGGGCGCCCGACACGCGCCCCTGCCTCAGGACATAGCTGCGGATCGGTCGCTGCGGGGGAAGCTGGGTCGGCTGCACGTTCGGGATACAAATGCCTCAAGAATCCAAGGAGTTGCCCGTTATATGGGTTTCCAAGTCTAACAGGCTTTGCCCGGCTCCATGCCACAGCCGCCTGCCGGTTCTGTATTCATCGTTCGTGCCTCGGCGCTGATCGCGGCGCTGCTGCTGCTGCTCGCCCTCGTCATGCGCTGGCAGGGCGAGGCGCTCAGCCTGCATCCGGGCGCGGTGCTGTTCGTGGCGCTCGGCTTTGCCGCCTTCTCCGGCCTCGTCTGGGGCGCCAGCCGCCGGCTGCACCGCCTCGAGGTCGACAAGCACGAGCTGGCGCTCGACTACCGCACCATCCTCGACGCCACGCCGGAAGGCGTCATCGCCTTCGACAAGGAAGGGGTCATCACCCTGGCGACCCGGCGCGCGGAGGAGCTGTTCGGCTACGCGCCGGGCGAGCTCCTCGGCGCCTCGCTCGAGCAGCTGGTGCCCGAGCGGATGATCGGGAAGCACCGGCAGCGCCGCCGCGAGATCATCGCGCAGGCGGGCGAGGCCGCCGTCGTCCCAGGCGAACGCATGCTGGCGAAACGCAAGGACGGCAGCGAGTTTCTCGCCGGCCTGAACATCGGCGCGCGCCCCACGCCGGCCGGCATGGCGCTGACGCTTTTCGTCGAGGACATCTCGCTGCGCGCCCGGCACGAGGCCGAGATCAAGCGCGTCAACCGCGCCCTGCGCCTGCTCTCGGCGGGCAACCACGCCATGCGGCGTGCCGCCAACCAGATGGATCTGCTCGACGAGATATGCCGCGTCATCATCGAGGTCGGCGGCTACCGCTTCGCCTGGATCGGCTATGCAGAGAACGATGCGCAGAAGACGGTCACGCCGGTCGCTCATGCCGGCTTCGAGGACGGCTTCCTCGGCGAGGCCACCATCTCGTGGGATGCGGCCTCGCTGCACGGGCAGGGCAACGCCGGAATGGCAATCCGCAACGGCCAGCCCTTCGTCATCCGCAGCACGGCAAAGGAGCCGCACGCCGCGCCGTGGCGCGCGGCCCTGCTGCAGCGCGGCTATGCCTCGGCGGCCTCGTTCCCGCTGCGCTTCGACGGGCAGGCCGCCGTCCTCGTCATCTACGCCGCCAGCGAGGATGCCTTCGGCGAGGAGGAATGCGCCCTGCTGCAGGACCTTGCCGCCGACATCAACTACGGCATCGGCGCCCTGCGCGCGGCGGAGAACCGCGACCACGTCGAGGCCGCCCTGCAGCGCAGCGAGGCCACGCTCGAGCGCGCCCAGCAGATCGCCCACATCGGCAGCTGGGAGTGGAACATCGAGACCAATGTCCTCATCTGGTCGCCGGAAACCTACCGTCTGTTCGGCTACGAACCGGGCGAAATCGAGCCGGATTTCGGCCGCATCCTGCACCACGTACACAGCGAGGACCGTGCGCTGCTGCACGATCGCGTGACGCAGGCCCAGCGCGGCGAGGTGAGCGCGGCGCAGGCCCAATTCCGAGCCCTCTGGGAGGACGGCACACAGCGCTGGCTGCACATGGTGGCCGAGGTCGAATTCCACGACAGCGGTCCGAGCCGCGTCGTCGGCGCGCTGCAGGACATCTCCGAGCGCCAGCGCTTCGAGGAAAAGCTCTCCGAGATGGCCAGCTTCGATGCGCTGACCGGCCTGCCCAACCGCAATCTGCTCAACGACCGGCTCGGTCAGGCGCTGGCGCATGCCGGACGCAACGGCAGCCAGATTGCGGTCGGCTTTGTCGACCTGGACCGCTTCAAGATCATCAACGACACGCTCGGCCACGATGCCGGCGACGAGCTGCTGAAGGAGATCGCGCGCCGGCTCTCCGGCTGCCTGCGCAGCTGCGACACTGTCGCCCGGCAGGGCGGCGACGAGTTCGTCGTCGTGCTGACCGATCTGGCGCGGCCGGAGGATGCCAGCATCGTCGCGCAGAAGCTGCTCGACACCCTCACCCCTTCGATGATGCTGTGCGGGCGCGAAATCGTTCCCGGCGCCAGCATCGGCTTCGCCATCTACCCGCAGGACGGCGACAACCTGCAGGCATTGCTGATGTCGGCCGACAAGGCCATGTACAGCGCCAAGCAGGCCGGCCGCGGCCAATACCGCTTCTTCGACCCGGAGATGAACCGCGCCGCGGCGGACTGGCTCGAGGTCGGCGCCGAACTGCACTACGCCCTCGAGCGTGACGAGTTCGAGCTGCATTACCAGCCCAAGGTCGACCTGAAGAGCGGCCAGGTCACCGGCGTGGAGGCGCTGCTGCGCTGGCGCAGCCCGGAAAAGGGGCTGGTGCCGCCGAACAAGTTCATCCCGATCCTCGAGGAAACCGGTCAGATCATCGAGGTCGGCGAATGGGTCATCGCCCGCGCCTGCCGCCAATCCAGGCTGTGGCAGGAGCAGGGACTGCCGCCGCTGCGCATCGCCGTCAATCTCTCGCCGCGCCAGTTCCAGAGCCGCAACCTGGCCGAGCGCATCCAGACCCTCATCGACCAGCCCGATTTCCGCCCCGAACTGCTCGAACTGGAAATCACCGAGAGCATGGTCATGCAGAACGTCGAGCGCGCCATCGACACCCTGGAGAAGCTGAGCCTGATCGGCGTGCGCCTGGCCATCGACGACTTCGGCACCGGCTATTCCTCGCTGGCGGTGCTCAAGCGCTTCCCGGTGGACAGCCTGAAGGTGGACCGCTCCTTCGTGCGCGACATCCCGAACGACGCCGACGACATGGCGATCACGCGCTCCGTCGTCGCCCTGGCGCACAGCATGGGGCTGTCGGTAGTGGCGGAAGGCGTCGAGACCGAGGCGCAGCGCGACTTTCTGGTGGAATGCGGCTGCGAGGAAATGCAGGGCTTTCTCTTCTCGAAGCCGCTGCCGGCCAAGGAACTCGCCGAGCGCGTGCTCGGCCACGCACAGAAGGCTGCCCTCGCGGCGTAACTCAGGCCTTGCCGATCATCCCGCCCGTCGGCGAGCTGGGCACGGCGGAGTACAGCTTCTTCGGCATGCGGCCGGCGAGATACGCCTCACGCCCGGCTTCCACCGCCTTCTTCATGGCGGAGGCCATCAGCACCGGGTGTTGCGCGCCGGCAATGGCAGTGTTCATCAGCACGCCGTCGCAGCCCAGCTCCATGGCGATGGCCGCATCGGAAGCCGTGCCGACGCCGGCGTCGACCAGCACCGGCACCTTGGCATTGTCGATGATGAGGCGCAGGTTCCACGGGTTGAGGATGCCCATGCCGGAGCCGATGAGGGAAGCGAGCGGCATCACCGCGACGCAGCCGATCTCCTCGAGACGCTTGGCCTGGATCGGATCGTCGGCGCAGTACACCATCACCTTGAAGCCGTCCTTCACCAGCGTCTCGGCGGCGCGCAGGGTCTGCGGCATGTCGGGGAACAGCGTCTGCGCGTCGCCCAGCACTTCCAGCTTGACGAGGTCGTGGCCGTCGAGCAGTTCCCGCGCCAGGCGCAGGGTGCGCACGGCGTCCTCCGCCGTGTAGCAGCCGGCGGTGTTGGGCAGCAGGGTGTACTTCGCGGGCGGCAGGAAGTCGAGCAGGCTCGGCTGGCCCGGCTCCTGGCCGATGTTGGTGCGGCGGATCGCCACCGTGACGATCTCGGCGCCCGAGGCCTCGACGGCCGCGCGCGTCTCGCCGAAATCCTTGTACTTGCCGGTGCCGACGAGCAGGCGGGAGGAATACGCCTTGCCGGCGATGATGAGGGGGTCGTTCATGTTCGCTTCTCTTTATCCGCCGCCGACGGCGACGACGATCTCGATGCGGTCGCCCTCGGCGAGCTGCGCGACGGCGTGGGCGCTCTTCGGCACGATCTCGCCGTTCTTCTCGACGGCCAGGCGCTTGCCTTCGAGGTCCATTCCGCGCAGCAACTCGGCCACCGAAAGCGCGGCCGGAAAACTGCGCTTCTCGCCATTGACACTGATTTCCATGCGGGAATTCTAACAGGTAGAATGGCGCCGTTCGCGGGTGTAGTTCAATGGTAGAACGGCAGCTTCCCAAGCTGCATACGAGGGTTCGATTCCCTTCACCCGCTCCAGGACAGGAAAGCCGGCTTTGAGCCGGCTTTGTTTTGTCCTGTCGCTTTCAATCCCGCAGCGAGCGGTAGCGCCCCCCATGATAGACGAGCGGCGGCGCGGCGCTGCGGCCGAACCGCTCGACCCGCCCGATGAAGATGAGGTGATCGCCGCCTTCGTGCTGCAGCTCGTTGCGGCATTCCAGCACGGCGCAGCAGCCGGGCAGCAGCGGCGCGGCGCCGAGGCCCTCGCGCCACGCCAGCCCGGCGAACCTGTCGGCGCCGCGCCGGGCGAAGCACTCGGAAACTGCCTGCTGGTCGGCGGCCAGCACGTTCACCGCGAAGTGGCTCGCCTGGCGGAAGGCCGCGAGGTTCGGTGAGGCGAGCGACAGGCTCCACAGCACCAGCGGCGGCTCGAGCGAGACGGTGTTGAAGGAATTCACGGTCAGGCCGATGGGACGGCCTTCAGGGTCGCGCGCGGTCACCACCGTGACGCCGGTGGCGAAGGCGCCCAGGGCGTCGCGCAGGGCGCGATGGTCGTTCTCCGCGCTGCTCCAGGGGCTGACCGCGGCGGGATCGCAAGGCTTGTTCATGAATGGAATGACGGACGGAAAGTGCAACTGCTTTAGAATTGAATCAGACTAACCGCCGCGCGCCCTTCTGGCAAGCAAACCCCCGGCATCGTCATGGTTACCGAATTTGCGCAGGTTCTCATTCGCTGGCAGAAAGCCGCAGGGCGCCACGACCTGCCCTGGCAGCAGAAGGGACGGGGCGATCCCTACCGCGTCTGGCTCTCCGAGATCATGCTGCAGCAGACGCAGGTGGCGACGGTGATCCCCTACTACCGGCGCTTCCTCGCGCGCTTTCCCGACCTCGCCACGCTCGCCGCGGCGCCTGCGCAGGACGTGATGGCGCTGTGGAGCGGGCTCGGCTACTACGCGCGGGCGCGCAACCTGCAGCGTGCGGCGCAGGAGATCGTCGCCGAACATGGCGGCCGCTTCCCGCGCCGCATCGAGGACATCGGGCGGCTTCCCGGCATCGGCCGCTCCACCGCCGCCGCCATCGCCGTGTTCGCCTTCGGCGCGCGCGCCGCCATCCTCGACGGCAACGTCAAGCGCGTGCTGGCGCGGGTGTTCGGCATCGAAGGCTTCCCCGGCGACAAGGCGGTGGAAAAACGTTTGTGGACGCTGGCCGAATCGCTGCTGCCGGCGCGCGACCTGGTCGCCTACACGCAGGGGCTGATGGACCTCGGCGCGACCCTGTGCACGCGGAACAGGCCGCGCTGCGGCGACTGCCCGCTCGCCGCGCAGTGCGTGGCGTTGCGCGAGAACCGCGTCGCCGAACTGCCGACGCCGCGCGCGAAGCGCGCCGTGCCGCAGCGCGCCGTCACCGTGCTGGTGCTGCTGAACCGCGGCCGCGTGTTCCTCGAGCGGCGCCCGCCGCAGGGCATCTGGGGCGGGCTGCTGTCGCTGCCCGAGTTGCCGGAGGGGAAAAAACCGCGCGGCCATCGCGACGCGGCGCCGCTGCCCGTGGTGCGCCACGCCTTCACGCACTTCCGCCTCGACATCCTGCCGCTCGTCGCAAAAGTCAGTCGCTGCGATACGGCGAAGGACGGCGTCTGGCTGAGCCTGAAAAAACTGGACGGGGCGCCGCTGCCGGCGCCGATCCGGAAGATACTGCAGAACCTTACTTGACGAGATTCCGCTGGGCGAGGAACTTGAAGACGATCTCCAGCCGCGAGACCGGGTCTTCCAGCTCGAGCAGCTTCTGCCGCGCGATGGCGGGGATGGGCAGCAGCTCGCAGAAGCGGTAGCCGACCCAGGCCGCGTCGTCGAAGCGGTGCGGCGGCGGCAGGCGTTCCTCGCCGCCATCCGCCGCCATGGCCTGCAGCAGCGGCACCAGCGCGGCGAGGCGCTCCGGCACCGGCAGGGCCGGCTCGGCGGCGACCGGCTCGATGCGCGCCTGCAGCAGGCCGGAGCGATCCGCCTCGCTGGAGAGGATGCGGAAGCGTTCTCCGCCGCGCACGGTGATGTTGAGGATGCCCGGCTGGCTCATGTCCCAGGCGACGATGCGCGCCTCGGTGCCGACCGTGTGCGGCTTCGCCGGCGCACCCACTTCGGTGCCTTCGGCGATGAGGCAAATGCCGAAGCCGCTCTCGTTCTTGAAGCAATCCTTCACCAGCGTCATGTAGCGCTGCTCGAAGACCTTCAGCGACAGCGTGCTGCCCGGAAACAGCACGGCATTGAGCGGAAACAGGGGCAGGGTCTGCGCGGCGGCGGCCTCGCGCCGCTGCGGGAAGGGAAGGATGGCCAAGCGCTTCTTTCTCTATGGGTGGGGCGGGCCGGCGTCCTCGAGCAGCTTCGCCGCGGCGAGTCCGTTGGCCAGTCCGAATAGTAGCGCAGCCAGGGCGAAGAACGGCACCAGGGTGAACAATCCGTCGTGCGGCACCAGCCACAGCCGCGCCACGACGAGCTGGCCGGCGATGTGGGCGAAGGCGGCCAGCAGGCTCTGGCTCACCGGGCCGAACGCGCGCGCCGGCAGGTGCATCGCCAGACCGAGCGCCAGCAGGCTGGCCAGCGCACCGGCGAGGGCCAGGAAAAAACCCGGCGCGAGAAACTGGCCGAGCAGCAGGCTGCCCGCCACCACGCGCAGCAGCGACACCCAGACGGCGTCGCGCCAGCCGTAGCGCGCCAGCACGATCAGCGTGACGATGTTGGCCAGGCCCGGCTTCACCCCCGGCAGCGGCATCGGGATGGCCGCCTCGACCACCGACAGGGCGATGGCCGCCGCCGCGTAGCGCGCAATGCGGTGGTCGTCGGCGGTCGCGGTCAGTTCAATAGGCGAGGCTGTCATGGCTCGAGGCCCGCCCGGCGATGCTCAGGCTGACATGGTTGGGCGCGCAGATGGCGACGGCGTTCGGCTGGGTGAGCCAGCCCTGGCGCACGCAGTACTGGCGCGGGCCGGGATCGGCGGCGACGCGGGCGCGCCCCGGCTGCACCTCGATGACGCTGGTGCCGAGGGCGCCGGCCACCTCGATGCGCCGCGCCTGGGTGAGCGGCAGCTCGGCGACGACGACGCCGTCGCGGCGCACCACCGCCTTTTCCGCCGCGCCGCCCCTGAAGGCGACCGGCGCCAGGGCGGCGGTGGCGGCGGCGAGGGCGAGCAGCACGGCCCAGTCGCCGGGCTTCATGAAGCGCAGATAGGATTTCACGTGATCGCGCGGTGGCGCACCAGCACGCGGGCGTGCTCGCGGAACTGGCCGGCCAGCCACTCGGCGAGGTACACCGAACGATGCTGGCCGCCGGTGCAGCCGACCGCCACGGTGAGATAGCTGCGGTTGTCGCGCACGTAGGCCGGCAGCCATTCGGCGAGGAAGCCGCGGATGTCCTCCGCCATCTTGCGCACCTCACCCTGCTCCTCGAGGAAGCGCGCCACCTCGGGGTCGCGCCCGGTGAGCGGGCGCAGCTTCGGATCGTAGTGCGGGTTGGGCAGGCAGCGCACGTCGAAGACGAGGTCGGCGTCGAGCGGGATGCCGTGCTTGTAGCCGAAGGACTCGAACAGCAAAGTCAGTCCCTGCGATACGGCGAGCTGGGCGAAGTCGAGCACCCAGGCGCGCAGCGCATTCGGGCTCAGGCTGCTGGTGTCGATACGGTTGCCCAGCCCGGCGATGTTCTCCAGCATGTCGCGCTCGCGCACGATGGCCTCGGCCAGCGTGGTGTCGGCGTCGGCGAGCGGATGGCCGCGCCGCGTCTCCGAGAAGCGCGCGATCAGCGTCTCGTCGCGCGCCTCGAGGAAGATGAAGCGCGTCGGGATGCCCATCGCCTGCAAATCGCGCAGCTGCTGCGGCAGCGCGGCGATGGAGGCGCCCGAGCGCACGTCGATCGCCACCGCCACGCGCTCGCAGCCCTCCACGCGCAGCTGGCGCACCAGCTGCGGCAGCAGGGTGGCGGGCAGGTTGTCCACGCAGTAACAGCCGGCATCCTCCAGCACGTGGAGGGCGATGCTCTTGCCGGAGCCGGACAGGCCGCTGATGAGGATGAGCTGCATGGAAACGAACCGTTTGAAGGAGTCCAAGCATAGCCAAAAGCCCCGCTTCTTGCCATCATTCCCGCTGCCCAATCCCCGGAGCCCGCCATGACCTTCACGAGCCTGACCTACGCGACCGCCGGCCGCATCGCCCGCATCACCCTGAACCGGCCCGAGCGGCTGAACGCCATCGACGAGAAGATGCCCGGCGAGATCCGCGCCGCGGTCGAGCGGGCCAACGCCGACGACGGCATCCACGTCATCGTCCTGCAGGGCGCCGGGCGCGGTTTCTGTTCGGGCTACGACCTGAAGGCCTTCGCCGAGACGAAGGGCGAGAACCCGGGCGTGCAGTCCATGCCCTGGGACCCGATGGTCGACTACCGCTTCATGAGGCGGTGCACCGACGACTTCTTCTCGCTCTGGCGCTCCTACAAGCCGGTGATCTGCAAGGTCCACGGCTACGCCGTGGCCGGCGGCAGCGACATCGCCCTGTGCGCCGACATCGTGGTCATGGCCGAGGATGCCAAGATCGGCTACCCGCCGGCGCGCGTCTGGGGCTGCCCGACGACGGCGATGTGGGTGTTCCGCATCGGCGCCGAACGCGCCAAGCGCATGCTGCTCACCGGCGACCTGGTTGACGGCCGCGCCGCCAAGGAGATGGGCCTGGTCTACGATGCCGTGCCGGCGGCGGAACTCGACGCGGCGGTGGACGCGCTGGCCGAGCGCATGGCCGGCGTGCCGAAGAACCAGCTCATGATGCAGAAGCTGATGATCAACCAGGCCTACGAGAACATGGGACTGGCTTCGACGCAGATGATCGCCACGCTCTTCGACGGCATCACGCGCCACTCGCCCGAAGGCCTGTGGTTCAAGGCTTACTCGGAAGAGCACGGCTTCCACGAGGCGGTGCGCCTGCGCGACTCGGGCGAGCCAATTCCGGGGTCGAAGCGATGAGGCGGCTCGCACTGCGTCTGCTTGCCGCCGGGTTCGCCTGTCTTGCGCTCGGTCCGCATGCTCTGGGCGAGGAGGCCGTCAGCGAATCGGTTCTGACCGCCCGCTTCCCCGACCGCGGCATTTCCGCGCTGGTCACCCACTACGCGCAGCACGACACCTTCAAGCGCGCCATCCTGCTGCTGCCCGGCCATCCGGGCATCATGAAGCTCGAGTCGGCCGAGTCCTACCAGCTCAAGGGCAACTTCCTCGTCCGCAGCCGCCGCCACTGGCTGGACCGCGAAACCGTCGTCCTCACCGTCGATGCGCCGTCGGACGAATGGCGCGGCTTCACGGGGCGCTTCCGTGCCGGCCCCCGCTACGCGGAAGACATTCGCGGCCTGGCGCGGGAGATCGGGAAGGCCTTCGGCACGCTGCCGCTGGTGCTCGTCGGCACCAGCGAGGGCAGCGTCTCCGCCTACCACGCCGCCCGCGCGCTCGGCTCCGACAACGTCAAAGCAATCTTCACCGCATCCCTGTTCGATCAGTCAAGCAACTCGCACGGCCTCGCATCGCTCGATTTCGACGAACTCAAGGCTCCCATGCTGTGGGTGCATCACGAAAGCGACCCGTGCCGCTGGACGCCGTACTGGCAGGCGAAGCGCCATGCCGAGAAGACCCGCTCACCGCTCATCACCGTCCGTTCCTCGAACCCCGGCCGCGGCGATCCCTGCCAGGGCTTCTCGCAGCACGGCTTCGCCGGCATGGAGGAGGATACCGTGCGGGCGATGAAGCGCTGGGTCACGGACGGCATTGCCGCAGACGTTGTCGCGCCGTAGGATGGCATCGTGAAAAGAAGGCAATTCCTGAATGCCTGCGCCGTTGCCGGACTCTCCGCCACCCTCGGTCGGCAGCCCGCGGCGGCGTCAGGTCCTGACGGCGCATTGAATGGGCTGCTCATCGCCGACCCACACGCACACCCCCACCAACTGCACGGCACGCGGTCGTTCGATGCGTCCACCCCGACCGTCGAAGCCATGCAGCGAATGGGCATGGCGCTGTGCGCCTTCGCCGCGTTCGGCGACATGACTTTCATGCGCGGCCGCTTCGGTTCGCCCCTCGCGGACACGCGGAACCAGCTGGCCGGCGTCCGGCGCATGGCGGAAAACGGACAGATCCGCCTGGTGCAGAAGGCAGCCGACCTGCAAGCATCGGGCACGCTTGCCGGGCTGATGGCCATCTAGGGCGGCGACGCGCTGGAAGGCAGGCTGGAAAACCTCGATGCCTTTCACGAATACGGCGTGCGCATGCTGACGATCCTGCACGAACGGGACAACGAGCTCGGCTTCAACCAGCGCTCCGGCACGGACGGCCCGCTGACGCCGTTCGGGACGGCCGTGGTCGAAAGGATGAACGCACTGGGCATGCTCATCGACGTCTCCCACGCCGGAAAGGAGACCCTGAAGGGAATCGCCGCGGCAAGCGCCCTGCCTCTGATCGACTCGCACACGAGCCCGCAGTTGCCGGGAGAGGAGGGCGAGGGATCGCGGCGCTTGCGATCGTGGCCGGAAATGGAAATCATCGCCCGCTCCGGTGGCATCGTGTGCACCTGGCCGCTGGCCTATTCCGGCCGGAATGCGCAGCGCGCCACGCTGAAGGACTGGGCTGCGGAAATCGTGCTGATGAAATCGCGCCTGGGCATTGCCCATTGCGGAATCGGCACCGATGGCGGTGGCGGCCTGCCGCGCCTGGTCAGGGGCTGGAACTCGATCGCCTCGCTGCCGGACCTGGTCGCGGAAATGCGCGCGGCCGGCCTGTCGCAGGAAGATGTCGCAGCCTGCGTCGGCGGCAATTTCCTACGCCTGCTGCGAAAGTGCCTGGCGTGAGGCCCCTCCTGCCGCTCGCCGCACTACTCTGCCTTGTCTTCGCGTACGGGGCGCGGGCCGAACTACCCTGCGGCGAAGTCGTCACCGTCGCCACGCACGCCGGCACGACGACGCGCTACGCCTACAACCCGCCCAAGGCGGCGCAGGCAAGCCCCGTCGCGCTGGTGCTGCTGCCGGGCGGCGGCGGCCACCTCGATCTCGACGCAGCCGGCTGCCCGCGCGCGCTGAAGGGCAACTCGCTGGTGCGCTCGGCACCGCTGTTCCAGGCACTCGGTTTCCACACGGCGCTGGTCGACGCGCCCTCCGACATGCCGGGCGAGGACGGCCTCGCCGGCTTCCGCCTCAGCGCGGAGCACGCCGACGACCTCGGCCGCATCGTCGCCGACGTGCGTGCGCGCAGCGGCGGCGCGGCGGTCTGGCTCGTCGGCACCAGCCGCGGCTCCATCTCCGCCGCCAATGCCGCGGCGCGGCTCGCCGGTCCCGCCGCGCCCGAGGGCGTGGTGCTCACCTCGGCGCTGATGTTCGGCCAATCGGGCGGGCGCAAGGCCTACGTTTCGCAAACCGTGTTCGACGTGCCGCTGGAGTCGATCCGCATCCCGCTGCTCGTCGTCGGCCACGCCGAGGACGGCTGCGTGCGCTCGCCGGCGAAACTCATGGGCGGCATCGCCGAGCGCGCCGGCAGCGCGCGCAAGCAGGCCGTCACCGTCACGGGCGGCCCGGGCGGCGCCGGCAGCACGGGGCTCGCCGCCTGCGAAGGCAAGGCGCCGCACGGCTTCATCGATCAGGAAGAGGAAGTCGCCGCCGGCATCGCGCGCTTCATTCGCGGCGGGCGCTACTGAAAAGTCAGTCCCGCTGGAACGGCGGCCATTGCCCGATCCGGATTGACTGCGCCGGCCGGGCTTTGGGACACTGCGGCCTGGACAACCCACGGTGATCGGCATGGAAGCAGTGCTCGAACAGGCAAGGAAGCTTTTTTTCGAGGGCATCGCGCATTTCGAGGGCAGGCGCTTCGAGCAAGCGCGCGCCAGTTTCGAGTCCTCGCTCGCCCTCGCGCCGGGGCGCCCCTCGGTGCTCGGCAATCTCGGCATCACGCTGTTCCACCTCGGCCGCCCCGAGGATGCCGTGCGCAC
>Ga0233425_10008940_pt1 | contig 12981 bp, 13 predicted proteins | sample Watercolumn_Towu_2_FD_181712 | JGI IMG/M metagenome (GOLD analysis project Ga0233425, IMG submission 181712) | Freshwater microbial communities from Lake Towuti, South Sulawesi, Indonesia - Watercolumn_Towuti2014_140_MG | ecosystem: Environmental > Aquatic > Freshwater > Lake | place...
TTCTTATCGGTCAACTTTGGGGTCCTCGACTTGTCGCCCTGAGACGGGCCGGCACTGGCGGGAGCTTATAGACGGGGCGGCGTGGGGCGAACAGCCCTAAGTTAAGGGTGGGCATGGCCCTTCCCTGGGGGGCGGCCGGTGTCGCGCATTGCCGGACGGCGCCCGCGTCTCTATCATTAAGCTGGTTGAGCCAGACGATCGGACAAAAGATGGAAATCGGCGCCTTCGAGGCGAAAAACACGCTCGGCAGCCTGCTCGACCGGGTCGAGAAAGGCGAGGAAATCATCATCACCCGCCGTGGCAAGCCGGTCGCGCGGCTCGCGCCCGTGCGAGCTGATAAGGATCGTTCTGCGGCGGTCGCCGCCGCGAAGGAGCTTCTCGAACTCTCCAAGGGCGCGACGCTCGGCGGGCTCAACATCAAGGACCCGATCGAAGAAGGGCGGCCGTGACGCTTGTGCTCGACAGCTCCATTTCGCTCGCATGGTGCTTTCACGACGAACAAACGCCAGAAGTTAATTCGATCCTGCTCAGAGCCGCCAGCCAAGGCGCTCACGCCGCTATCCTCTGGCGCTTTGAGGTCGCCAACGGATCGGTCGTCGCGCAGCGACGCAAGCGTATTCAGGCCGATTTGCGAAAACTGCTGCTCGCCAGGCTGATGAGCCTCGACTTGGAGCTTGACGCTGACGCCGATGGACGAATTTGGTCGATCACCCTCGACCTCGCCGATCTCTACAGCCTCACCGTCTACGACGCCGCTTATCTGGAGCTTGCGCAGCGCCGCCGGCTGCCGCTCGCGACCCTCGACGCGGCGCTGGCGCGAGCCGCCAAGGCGGCGGGAGTCGAAACGCTCATTTGAGCCGCCGGCCTCATCTTGTCAAAACAGGGTCATGTGCTATCGCAACAGGCGGAGGAGCCATTAAAGTGAACGACATGTCCGCCGAGAAGAGCCGGAATGCTGGCCGCGACAAGCCCTGGATGTTTCGCACCTACGCCGGCCATTCGACGGCGAGCGAATCCAACAAGCTTTATCGCTCCAATCTCGCCAAGGGGCAGACGGGTCTCTCCATCGCCTTCGATCTGCCGACGCAGACCGGCTACGACAGCGACCATATCCTCTCGCGCGGCGAAGTTGGCAAGGTCGGCGTGCCGGTTTCGCATCTTGGCGATATGCGCGCGCTCTTCGAGGGCATTCCGCTTGGCGAGATGAACACCTCGATGACCATCAACGCCACCGCCGTGTGGCTGATGGCGCTCTATATCGCCGCCGCCGAAGAGCAAGGCGCGCCGCGTGGAAAACTGCAGGGCACGACGCAAAACGACATCATCAAGGAATACCTCTCGCGCGGCTCTTACGTGTTTCCGCCGGCGCAGTCGCTGCGGCTGACGCAGGACCTCATTCTCTTCACCACGAAGGAATGCCCGAAGTTCAATCCGATCAACGTCTGCTCCTATCATCTGCAGGAAGCGGGCGCGACGCCGTCGCAAGAACTCGCCTATGCGCTCGCGACCGCCGTCGCCATTCTCGACAACGTCAAGAAGTCGGGCGAACTCTCGGATGAAGATTTCGCCCAGGTGGTCGGCCGCATCTCGTTCTTCGTCAACGCCGGCATGCGCTTCGTCACTGAACTTTGCAAGATGCGCGCCTTCGCCGAGCTGTGGGAGGAGATCACCCGCGAGCGCTATGGCGTGAAGGAGGAGAAGCTCCGCCGCTTCCGCTACGGCGTTCAGGTCAATTCGCTCGGCCTTACCGAACCGCAGCCGGAGAACAACGTCTATCGCATCTTGATCGAAATGCTCGCTGTCGTTCTCTCAAAGAACGCCCGCGCCCGCGCCGTGCAGCTCCCCGCCTGGAACGAGGCGCTCGGACTGCCGCGGCCGTTCGATCAGCAATGGTCGCTGCGCATGCAGCAGATCATGGCTTACGAAACCGACCTCTTGGAATATGGCGACATTTTCGACGGCAATCCCGAGATCGCTCGCAAGGTCGCCGAACTAAAGGCCGAGGCGAAAGCCGAATTGAAGAAGATCGAAGAGCTCGGCGGGGCCGCGGCGGCGGTCGAGATCGGCTATATGAAATCCAAGCTCGTCGAAGCGAATACCGCGCGTCTCGAAGCGATCGAAGCGGGCGAGCAGATCGTCGTCGGCGTCAACAAATTCATCAGCGGCGAACCGTCGCCGCTCGCTTCCGGCGAAGACGCGATCATGGTCGTGCCCGAACATGTCGAAGCCGAGCAGATTGCGCGGCTGAAGGCATGGCGCGAAGCCCGCGATCAAAAGGCCGCGAAAGAAGCGGTCGAAGAGCTGGCGCGCGCGGCGAAAGAAGGCCGCAACATGGTCGAGCCGTCGATCGCCGCGGCCAAGGCAGGCGTCACCACCGGCGAATGGGGCAATGTTTTGCGCGGCGTGTTCGGCGAATACCGCGCGCCGACAGGCGTCTCATCGACGGCGCGCCAGGTCGGCGGCGCGCTTGACGCCGTGCGCGGCGAAGTCGAGCGCGTTTCGCAAAAGCTCGGCAAGCGGGCGAAATTCCTGGTCGGCAAGCCGGGCCTCGACGGCCATTCGAATGGCGCCGAGCAGATCGCCGTGCGCGCGCGCGACGCCGGCTTTGACGTGATTTACGCCGGCATCCGCTCGACGCCGGCGGAACTGGTCGAGACGGCGAAGAAGGAGGGCGCGCATTGCATCGGCCTCTCCATTCTCTCGGGCTCGCATGTGACGCTGGCGCATGAGGTGATCAAGCTGATGAAGCAGGAGGGCGTCGAGGCGCCGCTTGTCGTCGGCGGCATCATTCCGCCGGCCGACGAAAAGCTCCTGCGCGACGCCGGCGTCGCGGCGGTCTATACGCCGAAAAACTATGATCTGAACGCGATCATGACGGACCTCGCCCATATTATCGAAAAGGCGGCGGTTTAAGGCGCGCCCGCCCCCCAACCCTCCCTCGCGCTTCGCGCGGGAGGGACAGGGTGAGGGTCGAGAGGCCTGCGCATCTTGGCGGCTTCACTCCGGCGCCCCATGCGCCGCTGCCGCATGCGCGCGCATCTCCGTTGCGCCTTGTGCAAAGCCTGATCAACGAAACGGCAAATTCGCCCGGCGCTTTCCGACGGTCGCCGCAAAATCGGCCGATCGCTCCTGGCTTGTAAATTGCTTCTAATTCAGCGCTTCAGATCACTGGCGCTTCGATCCTACGACGGATCAAAAAGCAGCAAAGCCGCTGTGTCCGACACTCCACATAGCTTGTGTGGAAATGCCGGTCGGCGGCTTTTGCTTTTGAGGCTCACGCTGAGTGTTTCGGATCGTCGATTGAGGCGCATTATGTCTACGCTGAACCGCAGGATTGCTCCCTTGGCGCTCTGGCTCTGCTTTTTGGCGCTCAGTTTCTGCACGACAATCAATGGTCAGAGCCAGTCGGCGCGCATGCCGTCGCGCGATCGCCAGGAACAGGCGAAGCCCCTTCGCCAGGAAGCGCCGCGCGGCGCGAGGGTGGTTCGCGAAGGAATCAGCATCGCCGCCGCCGGCCTCCTGCGCGGTCAAGAGGTCGAAGGGCGGTTTCGTTGATCGTCCATGTTCGTCGGTTACGACCAGAACGGCGCGAGCTTCTTTAGCCGCTTCTCGCTTGTTTCAGCATGGGCGACGCCTTGGCTTGCGGCGTGGGCGAACCAGCCGCGAATGAAGCTTGAGGCGTGCGTGGCTTCGGGAGTCCGCGCGTCGATCTGGTCGAGCAGGCCGTTGGCGACCTCCATGTCGTTGAAGAGGCCCAATTGATCCTGCATCTCGCCGAGCGCGTGCAAATAGGCGCGCGCGTCCTTGCGGTCGTTGAACAGGCTTTCGAAAAATTCCGCGCCATAGCGCGCCTTTTTGAGCGCGATGCGCACGCGGTGACGCTCATCGGTCGAAAGCGTCGCGAGGCCCTTGCTCTTCTTTAAGAGCCGCTTGCGCAGTTCGGTCAGCGCATCAACGGCAAAACCGCTCGCCGATCCCGGCGCGCGCATCTCAGGCGACGCCTCCCAATCGCGGCGCGCGATCGCAAGGCGCAGATCGTCGACGAAGCGCGACGTTTCGTCGGAGGACACGGCGTCATGCGCGGCGCGATAGGCTTGTTCACGAAACGCTTCCAACGCGTCGGTCAGCGCATGAAAGCTTGGATCGTCGCCGATCGCCTCGCGCGGCCCGCCGCTCAAGGCGAGGCCGAAGACGTCCCAATCGCGCGCCGCGCCGAGAATGGCGGCGAGCGCCTTGGCGCGCTCGGCCGCCGCTTCGAGCGCCGGCCCGGCGACCGCCGGCCGCAGCAGGCCGATCGCGGCGCGCAGCCGGCGCAGGGCGACGCGCATCTGATGCACGCTTTCCGGCGCGCTCGATGTTTGAAGAAGCGGAACATTGGCCAGAAAATGCTCAAGAGAGCCGGAGAAGATGGCCGCTGCGGCGCCTTCGAGCGTATCGTCCTGGGAGAGTTCGATCGGCTTCGCCTTGATCGACGCCGGCGCATTGGCCGCGTCTGATTCCTGCTGCGCGCCGTTGCGTTCAGCCGCACTCGCTGGTTCCGTCAAACGCTCCATACGCACGCTCTACCGCAGAATTGTTTCAAACACATAGGGTTCGGCGCGCGCCGCGCCACATTGCGCACGCCGCCGCCCCTCGCTCAAGCTCTTGATTAATACGTCCGCGCTTGCTTTATCGCGGCGCGATATCTTTTTCGGGAGCTGGACTTCATGTCGACTTGGCCACACTATGGCAAAATCTCCGGTCCGATCGTGCTGATCGGCTTCGGCTCCATTGGCCGAGGCATTTTGCCGCTGATCGAGCGCCATTTCGATGTCGACAAGTCGCGCTTCACCGTCATCGACCCCGTCGACACGCATCGCCGGCTGCTCGACGAACGCGGCATCGCCTTTTTGAAAGCGCGCCTCACGCCCGAGAACTACCGTGACATCCTGACGCCGCTGCTGACCAAGGGCGGGGGCCAGGGCTTCATCGTCAATCTGTCGGTCGACGTGTCGTCGCTCGCGATCATCAGGCTCGCGCGCGAATTGAACGCGCTCTGCGTCGACACGGTGGTGGAGCCGTGGCCGGGCTTCTATTTCGACAAAAACATGAGCAATGCGGCGCGCACCAATTATGCGCTGCGCGAGACGGTGCTCGAGGAGCGTCGCAAGAATCCCGGTGGATCGACCGCGGTTTCCTGCGTCGGCGCCAATCCCGGCATGGTGTCCTGGTTCGTCAAACAGGCGCTGGTGAATGTCGCGCGCGATGCGGGCGCGCTCGACAAGGAGCCGGAGACGCGCGCCGAATGGGGCGCGCTCGCCCAAAAGCTCGGCGTCAAGGGCATTCACATCGCCGAACGCGACACGCAGCGCGCGCGCAATCCCAAGCCACGCAACGTCTTCGTCAACACATGGTCGGTCGAGGGCTTCGTCTCCGAGGGCATGCAGCCCGCCGAACTCGGCTGGGGCACGCATGAAAAGGCGTTGCCCGACATCGGCCGCACGCATGCAACCGGCTGCGGCGCGGCGATCTATCTGCTGTCGCCCGGCGCCAATACCCGCGTGCGCTCCTGGTGCCCGACGCCCGGCGCGCAATATGGCTTTCTCGTCACCCATAATGAATCGATTTCGATCGCCGACTATCTGACGCTGCGCGATGGTTCTGGCGAGGCGGTCTATCGTCCCACCTGCCATTACGCTTATCATCCCGCCGACGACGCCGTTCTGTCGCTGCATGAAATGTTCGGCGCGGCGGGGAAGATGCAGGAGAGCTGGCAGATTCTCGACGAGCATGAAATCGTCGACGGCATCGACGAACTCGGCGTGCTGCTCTATGGCCATTCGAAAAACGCCTATTGGTACGGCTCGCAGCTCTCGATCGAGGAGACTCGCGATCTCGCGCCCTATCAGAACGCCACCGGCCTGCAGGTGAGTTCGGCGGCGCTCGCCGGCATGGTCTGGGCGCTGGAGAATCCGCGAGCCGGCATCGTCGAGGCGGATGAAGTCGACTACAAGCGCTGCCTCGAGGTGCAGCTGCCCTATCTTGGACCAGTGAAGGGCTATTACACCGATTGGACGCCGCTAGAGGGACGCCCCGGCCTGTTCCCGGAAGACATCGACGAGAGCGATCCCTGGCAGTTCAGGAATATTCTGGTGCGGTGAGGGACGCGCCAAGAAATGCCGCCATTGACGCGCCGCTCGAAAGAGCGGCGCATTTTTTTGGCGTTATCTCATGTTGGTTTTTGAACGACGATTTCGTAGCTGCGTTATTGATCCAGCTTGCGACGAATTGGAGTTGCACATGCGCCTCACCGTAAGACGATCGTCATGCGCTTGCGGGCGCGTTCAATGCGAAGCCATTGGCGAACCGATCCTGAGCGCCGTTTGCTATTGCAAGGATTGCCAGGAAGGCGGTCGCCGGATCGAAGCCTTGCCGAACGCCGCGCCGATCCTCGACCCGGAAGGCGGCGCGCCATATCTCACCTATCGGGACGATCGATTTCGCGTCTTGTCGGGCGACGAGCTCCTCGCGGATTACAGGCTCTATCCGAAGTCACGAACGCGTCGGGTCGTCGCGTCCTGCTGTTGCACGGGCATGTATTTGAAATTCGAGCCAGGATTTTGGGTCTCCACATATCGGTCACGATATGAGGGCGATCTGCCGCCCATCGAAATGAGGACCAAGACGCGACACCGAAACCCGGTTGCCGAATTGCCGAGCGGCGCGCCGAGCTACCGCGGATATCCCGCGAGACTCTTCTGGCGGCTGATCGCGGCGCGCGCCGCGATGCTCCTTGGCCGATGACCCCCTTCGGGGGCAAAGGCGCGCGGCCGCCGCGCCGATCCCATGAACTGATATCGACGTCGCTTTGTCGCGCCCTTGCGCCCGCCAAAAATGTTCTATATATGTTCTTTATTCGCCTTCTGTTCACCCTCGGCAGCTCGAGCCGAAAGGAAGCGGCGAGTCCCCGATGCGTCCGGCGTCGCGCGCCGGATGAGTGGCGTTGCGTTGTAGTCGGGAGGCCGCGTCGAAATTTCGCATCTCGGCGCGGCTCTCTCTTGTTCCTTCTCAAAAAGTCGGAGTCTGCAATGGATCGCGTAGCTGATGTTTCATCGGCGGCGCTCGGGCGTCAGATCGGCCAGTTCGGCCAGGCGGGCGTCGGCGCGTTCATCGACGCCGAGCGCCGGCGCGGGCGCGGAGCGCTGTCGAAGCGCAGCGGCCGGTTTGAGAAGGAGACGCGCGAGGACGCCGACGACGGCTGGAGGTCGCTGGAAAGCCTCGAGGCGCTCAGGACCAATTTCCACGTCGAGAAGCCGCGCACGATCATCACCAGAAATGAGTCGCCCGACATTTCCTTCGATCGTTCGATCAATCCCTATCGCGGCTGCGAACATGGCTGCGTTTATTGTTTCGCGCGGCCGACGCACGCCTATATGGGTTTTTCGCCAGGCCTCGATTTCGAGACCGAGATTTTCGTCAAGGAAGGCGCGGCGCAGCTTCTCGAACGCGAATTGTCGGCGCCGGGCTATGCGCCGAAGACGATCGCCATCGGCACCAACACCGACCCCTATCAGCCGGCGGAGAAGAGCCATCGAATCATGCGCTCGATTCTGGAGGTTCTGTCGCGCGCCAATCATCCGGTCGGCGTCGTGACGAAGTCGGCGCTCGTCCTGCGCGATCTCGATCTCCTCGCGCCGATGGCGGAAAAGGGCTTGGCGAAAGTGGCGATTTCGGTGACGACGCTCGATCGCAAATTGGCGCGGCTCATGGAGCCCCGCGCCGCGACGCCCGAACTGCGGCTCGAGACCATTGAAAAACTCGCCGCCGCCGGCGTACCGACGGCGGTGCTGACGGCGCCGATCATCCCTTCGATCAATGACGACGAGATCGAGAAGATTTTGACCCGGGCCCATGCCGCCGGCGCGCGCGAGGCCGGCTATGTGCTGTTGCGCCTGCCGCTCGAATTGCGCGATCTCTTCACCGAATGGCTCGTCGCGAATTTTCCCGACCGGGCGCGGCGCGCGCTGACGCTCATGCGCTCGATGCGCGACGGCAAGCATTACGAATCCGCTTTCGGAACTCGCATGAAAGGCGACGGGCCCTACGCCTGGATGATCGGCCGGCGTTTTGAAGTGGCGGCCGCGCGGCTCGGCTTCGCGCAGAAAACCAAATTGCGAACCGACCTCTTCGAACCGCCGCGCCGCGGCGCGCGCCAGCTCAGCCTGTTCTGAGCGGAGTTTTCGGCCGCATTGTGCGCCCCCGCGTGGCTTGTCAGCCGCCCGACTTCCGCGCTTTATTCGCAGTTGGCCGTTGCGCATAATGAAGCGCTTGCGCCGAACGTTAGCGATATCCGCCGAGGGAGGCTTCGTGACGGCCAGCGGGGTCAGTTTTCGGCTGGAGAGCCAGCTGCGCCGCAAGGGCGTCTGGCCGATCGCCGGCGTCGACGAAGTCGGTCGCGGGCCGCTCGCCGGGCCGGTCGCGGCGGCGGCGGTGATTCTCGATCCCGAGCGGCGACCGCGCGGCCTGGATGATTCGAAGGCGCTGAATCCGGCGCAGCGGGAAGAAGCCTTCGAGCGGATCATGGCCAGCGCGCTCGCCGTCAGCGTCGCCTTCGTCACAGCCGCCGAAATCGATCGCATCAATATTCGCCGGGCGTCGCTCGCGGCGATGGCGCGGGCCGTCGCCGGCCTCTCGCATCGGCCGGCCTATCTCCTCGTCGACGGCAATGACCGGCCGCCGGTCGACTGCCCCTGCCAGATGATCGTCAAGGGCGACGCCACGGCGATTTCGATCGCCGCCGCCTCGATCGTCGCCAAGGTCGCGCGCGACGCGATGATGCGCCGTCTTGCGACGCATTATCCGCAATATGGTTTTGAGACCAACGCCGGCTATGCGGTGCGGCATCATCTCGAAGCGCTGGCCCGCCATGGCGCGAGCCCGGCGCATCGGGTCAGTTTCGCGCCGGTGCGCGAGGCGTAAGGACGCCGGCAAGATTTTGCTAAGATTTTTACTTCCTTAAGACTTCCGTTCGAAAAAGAGACGTTGGTTTTTCGCCGATTTAAACCCGCCTTTTACCTCCCTCCTTCACCATCGCGCCTGTCAGTTGCGTAGATAGTGTGGAGTTCATGCGTAGCACGCGCGTCGGAGCGGCTCGTCTCAAAGCCCGAATTCAGGTCACGCGTATCGGGCGCACCAGCGAAAGGCCGCTCCGCGCGACGGCGCGCAACGAAATCCTCAGCGGCGACTGCGTCGCGCTGATGGAGCGGATGGCGGACGAGAGCGTCGATCTCGTCTTCGCCGATCCGCCTTACAACCTTCAGCTTGCGAACAGGCTGCATCGTCCTGACCAAAGCCTCGTCGACGCCGTCGATAACGACTGGGACAAATTCGCCAATTTCGCCGCCTATGACGCCTTTACGCGCGACTGGCTCAGAGAGGCCCGCCGGCTGATGAAGCCTTCGGCGACGATTTTCGTCATCGGCTCCTATCACAATATTTTCCGCGTCGGCGCGATCATGCAGGATCTCGGCTTCTGGATCCTCAACGACATCGTGTGGCGCAAGAACAATCCGATGCCGAATTTTCGCGGCCGTCGCTTCACCAACGCCCATGAGACGATGATCTGGGCCGCGCGAGATCAGCGCGCCAAGAACTACACCTTCAATTACGAGGCGCTGAAGGCGGCGAATGAAGATTGCCAGATGCGCTCCGACTGGCTGCTGCCGATCTGCGGCGGGAGCGAGCGGCTCAAGGACGGCGCCGGCCGCAAAACCCATCCGACGCAAAAGCCCGAAGCGCTGCTCGCGCGAGTCATTCTTGCCGCGTCGAAGCCCGGCGATCTGGTGCTCGATCCATTCTTTGGCTCCGGAACCACCGGCGCCGTCGCCAAGCGCTTGGGACGCGACTGGCTCGGCATCGAGCGCGACGACGATTACAGAGCGGCGGCGCGGGCGCGAATCGCCGGGGTCGAAGCCTTGCCGGATGAGGCGATAGCGAGTGCGCCGTCAAAGCGCGCCGAACCGCGCATCGCCTTCGCGAGCCTCGTCGAAGCCGGCCTCGTCGCGCCGGGCGCGACGCTCGTCGACGCCAAACGCCGCCATCGCGCGGTGGTGCGCGCCGACGGCGCGTTGTCGCTCTCCGGATTCGTCGGCTCGATCCACAAGACCGGGGCGCTGGCGCAGGGCCTGCCAGCCTGCAACGGCTGGACCTTCTGGCACTATGAAGAAAAGGGCGCGCTCGCGCCGATCGACGATCTGCGGGCGACGGCGCGGGCGCGTCTGCGCATCGCGGCGGAGTGACGCTTGTCATTCCCGCGAAAGCGGGAATCCAGAGTCGGCGTTGGCTCTAGATTCCCGATCGCGCTGCGCGCGTCGGGAATGACATTCGCGTTATACAAGGAATCCTGCGTAAAAACCCACGAGCAGCACGACGCCAATGAAGGCGCGATAGAAGACGAAGGGCCACGCCGAAAAGCGTTCGAGAATTCGCAGCAAGCCCCAGATCGCGACAAAGGCGGAAATCGAGGCGACGAAGAGCCCGAGCGTCAGCACAGCCCAGCCATGGAAATCGAGCTGCGCCTTATGCAGCTTGTAAAGTTCGTAGACGCCGGCCCCAGCGATCGCCGGCAGGCCGAGCAGAAACGAAAAGCGCGCCGCTTCCTCGCGCTTCAGATCCAGGAACAGCGCCGCGGTCAGAGTCGAGCCCGAGCGCGAGACGCCGGGGATCAGCGCGCCGACCTGGGCGAAACCGACGATCATCGCGTCCTTCAGCGTGACATGTTCGAGCGTGCGCTTGTGGTTGCAGTAGAGTTCGGCGATGGCGAGCAGCGCCGCCATGACGATGCAGGAAATGCCGATCACCGGCAGCGTCCGCAGCGGCGACCCGCAAGTGTTGAGCGTATGCGACAGCGCGATGCCGGCGACGCCAATCGGGACGGTCGCCAGCGCGATCCAGACGACGAAGCGGAAGGTCCAGTCGTTGAAATCGCGCCGCACGAGCGCGCGCAGCGAACCCTCTGCGAGCGCCCGGATGTCGCTCCAGAAATAGCTGATCACGGCGGCGAGCGCCGCAAGCTGCATCGCGGCGGAGAAGGCCGAGCCAGGGTCCTTCCAGCCCAGCAGCGCCGGCACGATGCGCATATGCGCCGTCGAGGAGATCGGCAGAAGTTCGGTAATGCCCTGCACCACGCCAAGAATGGCGACCTTCAAATAGCCGAGATCGACGAAACCCGTATCGAGCCCATTGGTGCAAGCGGTCGCCATGGAGGCCTCATCTCATTCGCGCCGCGCGACGAATCACGAAGGCGCCCGATCGTTCCGACTTCTCTCAAACAAGGCGGCCGCGATCAAGGCGAGTGGCGGGCAAGGAGAAGAAGGCTCAGGGCGCACGCTCCTTCCGCCAAGGTCTCGCTAAGATCGCTTGATTCGTGCCCGATCAGCGAAACAGGGCGGCGGTCTTGAGCAGCGTCATCCACACGCCCAGGCGAGGGGGACGCCGACGGCGGCCCAGGCAAGAAAAAGCTGCAGCGATCGGCCGTTCGAACCGGGCTCGGGGCGTGCGACGGTCGGCGGATCGGCCGTCGCGACGGGCTCCAGCCCCTCTTCGACAAAATCCTCGAAATCGGCGTGAACATCGTCGTCTTCCTTGAGGACTTCGGCGACGGAAATGTGCTTTTGCGCCGCGACCTCTTCATCGCTCATGAAATATTTCTCGGCGCACGGCCGCACCAGAAGATTGCAGACGAGACCCAACAGCAGCAGGCTCGCGAGCACATACATCGTCTGGTTATAGGCGTCCGCGCGCGACGCCGCCGTGGTCAAGCTGATATTCGCGAATGTAATTGACGAGCACGGGTCCGAGCACGCCGGCCGTCGACCAGGCGGTCGGGAGCCTGCCGTGAATCGCGCCGACATGATGGGTGCCGAAAATGTCGGCGAGATAGGCGGGGATCGTGGCGAAGCCGCCGCCATACATGGTGATGATGACCGCGAACTGCAGAACGAAGACGCCGACCATGCCGCCCTTCGCGGCGAAAGGTATCGCCGAATAAAGCGCGAGCCCGAGGATGAAGAAAATCGCATAGGTCGCCTTCCGGCCGAATGCGTCGGAGGCCGAGGCCCAGCCGATGCGCCCGCCTATGTTGCAAAGGCTTAAGAGGCCGGCGAAGCCGGCCGCGATCGCCGCGATCTGCTTTTTCTGGCCGGCGTCGAGTTGATCGAAACCGACGTCGAGTCCGATCAGCCGGCCGCCGAAGACTTCCTGCAGCGTCGGCGAGGCCATGCCGAGCACGCCGATGCCGGCCGAAACATTGAGACAGAGCACGCCCCAGAGGAGCCAGAACTGCGGCGTCGTCCACGCGACGTCGAGATGGACATGGCGGTGCGTCACCAAGCCGTCCCCAACGCTGCCGGGAGCGTGAAGCCTTCGGGCTTCCATCCGTCGGCCGGCACCCGGTAGCCGAGCGCGCCGGCGACCATGAAAGCGAAATAGATCGCCGCCAGCGTGACGAAAGTCTGCCAGACGCCCGGCGAATTCGGCGTCGCGTAGAAGCTCATCAGCCGGTCGGCGAGCGGCGCGCCGATCATCGCGCCGCCGCCAAATCCCATTATGGCGAGGCCGGTCGCCAGGCCGCGCCGGTCGCCGCGCCAGCAGCAGGCCGCCGCGAGCCCCGCTTTCCGTGGTCCCGCCGTCTCCAGCCAATGGCCGAAGATCGCCGCCGACGAGCCCAGGAAGACGAAGAAGAGCGTGAACGTCCAACCCAGCCAGCTGATCTTCCAGTCGCAGTCGGCGGCGACGAGCGTAGCGAAAAACCCGAGCGATTCGGCGCATTCCTTTGGCTGCGCGCCGCCGACTACACGCGACAGCGGCAGCCAGAAGACGGAAAATCCATAGGCCATGCCGATGCAGGGATGAATGGCGAGCGCGGCCGGCGGAACCAGCCAGCGATTGAAGACGGGGGAGGCGACGGTGCGCGCGCGAGACAGGAAATCGGCGCTGCCAGCG
>Ga0233425_10008941_pt1 | contig 12978 bp, 14 predicted proteins | sample Watercolumn_Towu_2_FD_181712 | JGI IMG/M metagenome (GOLD analysis project Ga0233425, IMG submission 181712) | Freshwater microbial communities from Lake Towuti, South Sulawesi, Indonesia - Watercolumn_Towuti2014_140_MG | ecosystem: Environmental > Aquatic > Freshwater > Lake | place...
GAACCGACGGACCTGGCCAACCGCGACTGGCGGGCGTTGCCCGGTCCGTGGGGCCTGGTGGGCGGACATCGCAACGTGCGCGTGACGGTGGTCGACGGCGTCAAGACGATCGACGCCCAGGAAAACGGCCGGAAGATCCGCATCACCGAGGATGCCAACGGCATCGACATGACGATCACCGAGAACCGCGACGGCAAGGAGGTGTCTGAGCAGTTTCAAGCCAAGGATGCGGAGGAACTCAAGAAGAACCACCCCAACGCCCACGAGGTCTATCAGCGGTATGCCGGCGGGGCCGGGCCGGTGCGCATCCACATCGGCCAGGGCTTCCTGCCGATCCAACCGCTGCTTCCGCGGCCGATGCCGCCGGATGCCATGCGCCAAATGAAGGACGCCCAGAAGCGGCTGGAGGAGATGATCAAGGAGGGCGATCTGCCCGGCCGCATGCGAGAGATGCTTCAGGAACAGATGCGCCGAATGCAGGAGATGCAGAACCGCATCATGGGAGGCCAGGGCGATCCCGAGCAGCCGCCCAAGGAGGAGCAGAAAGAGCTGGACAAGCAGATCGACGCTCAGAACAAGGCGATGGAGGACATGCGGCGGCAGTGGCTGGAGGGGTGGGCGCAATGGGAAAAGCAGCTTCAGATCATGCAGGACCAGGCACAGAAGCAGCTTGAGGAGCTTCAGAAGCACCTCATGGAGCAGATGCCCGATCTGAGGGAGCAACTCAAGAAGTGGCAGGAGATGCTCAAGCAACCCGAGCCGGATGCCCCGGCCGATCCGGCGCGCATCTAGCCAAGCCGCTCAAGCCAGCCCAAGGAGCGACAGCGTGTCGCGCTCCACGATTCCGCGCAGCGCTTCGCGCGGAACCATGGGCAGGTTCGTCCCGTGCGCGATCTGGTTGAGGCTGTAGAGCGACTCGATGCACTCGGTCGGGTTGGCGTAGGGGAAATCGCTGCCGAACAGCAGTTTATCGATCACGCCAGACTGGTGCGCACCGACCAGCGTGTTGTAGGCCTGCCACGGACGGCGGAGCAGCCCGCTGATGTCCGCCAGCACGTTGACGTGCTTGGCGAGCAGGCCCATGGCCTCGTCGACGAAGGGCTGGCCAAGCTGGGCGACGATCATGCGGAGCCGGGGAAATGTCCTGGCGACCTCATCGAGCAAATGCGGCCGGCCAAACTCCATCTTGCTCTGCTCGGTGAACGGACTGCCGGGATGGAAGAGAACAGGCATGCCCAGCTCCTCGGCCAGGGCATAGACGTTCATCGCGCGGGTATCCGACGGGTGGAAATCCTGGTTGGCCGGCGAGAGCACCACGCCGCGGAGGTCGAGGTCCTGGCGGGCGGACCGCAGCTCGGCACAGGCATTGGCTTCCGTGGGATCGATCCCCGCAAAGCCGATGAGCTTCTGCGGGTAACGGCGCACGTAGTCGGCGATGTAGCGGTTGGGGATCTCCGTCCGCAGGTAGCGGCTGCGGAACCCCAGAACGATGGTCCGATCGACCGAAGCGCTCTGCGACCAGTGGTAATCGGCGTCGGCCGCCGGGATGACGCGGGCCATCGCGCGGTCGCCCGGCAGGCGCGCGGTCCGCACCCGCACGGGGCGGCCGGGGTCGCCCAGAACGAGCAAACCAAGCTGCTCGGGGGTCTGCCAGACGTAGGTGTGGCAATCGACAATCATGGTGCCCGTTCCAAGCTGGCTATTCTACCGCCAGGGCGAGCGGCGTCAAAAACTCAGCAATCGCCTTGAAGTCTATCGGATGCCGCGGGCATACTACTGCAAATCATCGGAGGCGCCGGCCATGACATGGATGGTTACAGCGACGGTGGGGTTGCTCGCGATGGCGGTCCCCGGGCCCGCCCTGGGAGCGCCGACGACGGCGGCCTCTCAGCCGCACCGGCTGCGCATCGGCACGTTCAACATCAACTGTGGCATCCAGGATCAGCGATCGCTGGAGGATGTCGTCCGGACGATCACACAGGCCGGGGCCGACATCCTGGCGATCCAGGAGGGCAACGAGGTGGTGTATGCCCATCTGCGACGGGCACTGGCGAAAGACTTTCCGCACATGGTGTTCCATGCGTCGGACGGCGCGGGCGGATTTGGATGGCTCTCGAAGCTTCCGCTGAAAGACGCGCGGCTTCTGGCGCACAAGGCGGGGTGGTTCGACACGGCCCTGGCGCAGGTCGAGATCGCGGGGCGCACGGTTCAGCTTGCCAACGTTCATCTCGTGCCCGTTCGCGGGGGATCAATGAAGACGGCGGCCGAGGCACTGAAGGTCCTGAGCCTGACCGAGAAGACGCGCATGGAGGAGATCGCGCACATCTGGTCGAATCTGCCCGCCGATCAACCGCTGTTGATCGTCGGCGACTTCAACTCGGTCCCGGTGATGGGCGTGCCGGCCTTCCTCCAGGCCAGGGGGATGGTCGATTCGTACGCGTCGGTGACCAAGCCGGCTGACCAGAAGACGACCCACCACTGGGACGGCGACGGAACCACGGTGCGTTTCCGGATCGACTACATCTGGCACAGCGCGCACTTTCGTACGCTGCGGAGCGACGTGGTTGCATCCCAGGCGTCAGACCACGACCTGGTGGTCAGCCAGATCACGATGGCGGGCGATCGAACGCCAAACTGACGGGGCACGCGCCGTTCTGCTATACTGGTCACATGATCCGTCGATCGCACATCGAAGGCTTCGCCAGGCGGGTCGCGCGGGAGTTCCACCCCCTCCGGATCATTCTGTTCGGTTCCCACGCCTACGGCCGGCCCAGCGACGACTCGGACGCCGACATCCTCGTTGTCGTATCGCAGCCCTGCGATGGTGCGCGCAAGGCCGCTCAGATCCGCAACCGGATTGCGGCCGGCTTCCCGCTGGACCTCCTCGTGCGGACCGACAGCGAGGTGCGGCGGCGCCTGTCCATGGGAGACTTCTTCATTCGTGAGATTGTGGAGAAAGGGCGAGTGCTCTATGAAAGACATCACCCGCGAATGGATCGCCAAGGCCGAGGCCGTCTCTCAACGCGTTAACGAGCTACGCTGTGCAATACCGTTACCCGGGGAAGAGCGCCACGGTCGCCAAAGCCCGAGCGGCCTTGGCGGCAGCGTCCCAGGTGCGTCGCCTGGTTCGCACACGGCTGGGGCTGCGCGCCTGATGTTGGTTCGCGCGGGACAATCGCAGGTGAGCCCCGGCGACGCCCGCCGTTGACGGGGGATCGCCTCGCAGGCCATACTGGGCCGTCGATGAGATCCGCCAAGCAGGCGTTCGCCTATTCATCTCCGCACGAAGCCATCGATGCCATGCTTGGGCGGCTGGCGCCGGTTGAGCGCCAGGCCCTTGACTGGCGAAGGGCGGCCGGGCGAATTCTGGCCCAGCCGCTCTTGGCCGATCGAGATAGCCCCCCGTGCGACGTGACGGCCGTCGATGGCTTTGCGGTGCGGTTGGCCGACGTGGCGGCGGGGAGTCTGCCGATCCGCAGTGAGGCGCGCATCGGGCAACGACCCATTGATCTGCCGGCCGGCGGGGCGGCTCGCATCGTGACGGGCGCGCCGATCCCCACAGGCGCCGAGGCCGTCGTGCGGCGGGAGGATGTGAACGAGTTTGGCGACCGCATCGAGTTCAAGGCGGGGTCGCAGGCCATCCGCGCCGGCCAGGATATCCGCAGACAAGGAGAGAATCTTCTGGCCGGCCAACAAGTGGTGGAAGCCGGGCACGAGATTCGCGGCCCGGTCCTGGCGGCGTTGTCCACCTTTGGCGCATCGAACGTCGGCGTGCGCCGGAAGGTGCGCGTGGGCGTGGTGGTGACGGGCGACGAACTGCTGGAAGCGGACGCGCGGCCGGCGCCCTGGCAGTTGCGCGACGCCAACGGGCCGGCGCTGTTGGCGATGCTGTCAGCGGCGCCGTGGATCGAACTGGGCGCCATCTGCCACGCGCCCGATGAGGCAGACCCGTTGCGGGCGCGGCTGGGTGAGCAACTGTCGGCCTGCGATGCCGTCTTGCTGACGGGCGGCGTCTCGATGGGGGACCGCGATCACGTGCCCGCCGTCGTCGAGTCACTGGGCGCGAAGATCATCTTCCATCGTCTGCCGATCCGCCCGGGGATGCCCGTGCTGGGCGCGATCGGCGAGGGTGGCAAAGCGATCCTCGGATTGCCGGGAAACCCCGTGTCCGTGATGGTCACGGCGTGCCGATTTGCCTCGCCTGTTTTACGGAGGCTGGCCGGCGCGACGGTCCCTCAGCGACCGGCGGTGAAGCTGGCGAGCGGCGACGATGCCACGATCCGCATGTGGTGGTACCGGCTGGTTCGGCTGGCGGCCGACGGGCAGGTGGAGCTTGTGCCCAACCGCGGGTCGGGCGATCTGGTCGCGGCGGCTCGGAGCGACGGCTTCGTCGAGGTCCCGCCCGGAGAGAAGGGGGCAGGGCCGTGGCGGATGTATGCGTGGACGATGTGATCGGTATCACGAAGGGCCGCGGCTGAGCATGAGATAGCCCATGACCACCACGGCCACCAGCGCCGCGACGGCCAGGAAGATCGCCACGGCCATCATCGTGGTGAACCGCGTGTTCTGCTTCTGGAGGGCGCGCTGCATCTCGCCGCTCTGGACGGCCAGTTGCTCCCTCATCTGCGCCATGGCCTGAGCGCTGGATTCGCTGTAGCGGCTGGCCGTCTGCATGGCCGAGCCGAGCGTGCGGAGGTTGTCGGAGATGGCCGCGTCGTGCGAGCTGAGCGTCTCGACGCCCTGGCCGATGGACTGGAGGACCTTTTGGTGGCCGCCCTGGGCGTCGGAGACCTTGTCGAGGATCTCCGAGAGTTTGGCCTGTTGCGAGTTCTGCTGCTCCATCTGCCCGACGATCATGCGGAGCGTCTCGGTCTGAACCTTCTGGCCATCGGGGATGCTCTCCATGAGGCGCGGCAGCGACTGGAGCGACTGGACGAGTTGCTCCTGGCGCTCGGACTGCCTCTCCATGGCCTGGCGAATGGCGCCCATCAAGTCGGTGAGCGTGTGGAAGCTCTCCTGGATGGCGCTGAAGGCGGCGTCGCGTTTGGCCCACGGCCGGAAGATCGACACGCGAGGGCCGTCGGCGCGCTGGATGGCCGAACCATCCTCGGCGGGCGGCGCGACCATGGCGTCGCCGTCGCCCCGGCGCCCGAACCATCGGGCGATCCGCGAGAAGAAACCGGTCTGCTGGTTCATGGGAAGTCCTGGAAGGGCTCGGAAAACGCCGGTTTGACAGCGTTTGCGGGCAAATCTACCATCCGCGCTCCGTGGGTCAACCGGCCAGACAGATTCGGTGGTTCGCCGTCGTGGCGCTGGCCGCGATGAATTGCGGTGATCGGGAGGCGGCGCCCAGGCAGCCCGGCGGGCCGCCCAGGGTTGCGACGCTCTCCCCGGCCGCGACGGACCTCCTCATCGGCATGGGAGCGGCGCAGCAGCTTGTCGCGGTCAGCAACTTCGACGCGCCGCGTGACCCGACGCGCGATCTGCCGCGCGTGGGCGACTACGAACAGACCGATTGGGAGCAACTCGGATCGCTGCGTCCGGACGTGATGGTTGTGCAGATTCGCCCGGAGAAGCTTCCGCCGGGCTTCTCGCAGCGGGCCGAAAAGCTCGGGATCAGGTTGGCCAACATCCGCATCAACCGGCTGGACGATGTGTTGAGGGTGGTCGGACAGTTGGGCGAGGCGTGCGGCCGCGAGAACGATGCCCGGAAGTTGGCGGCGCGACTGACGGGACAATTCGAGTCGGTCAAGGCCCAGGTCGCGGGCAGCCCGCCGGTGCGCACGCTGATGGTCCTGGACGCCGACGGCACCAGCATCGTCGGCGCCAACACGTTCTTGGACGACCTGCTGACGATGGCAGGGGGACAGAACGTGGCCCGGAGCCTGAGCAGCCCGTATCCATCCATAGACCGGGAGCAACTGCTGGAACTGTCGCCCGATGCCGTCCTGGTGCTGTTGCCGGGGGCGACGGAGAATGTGCTCAAGCAGTCGCGGCAATTCTGGTCGCGGATGGGGACCGTGCCGGCCGCAAAGAGCGGGAGGGTCCACATGGTGACGGACTGGTTTGTCCTGCTGCCCGGCGCGCAAACGGGTGAAGTTGCCCGGAAGTTCGCAGCTCTGCTGCATCCCGAGCAGGGGGCCCGGCCGTGAAGCGGTTCGGCCTGTCACATCTTCTGGTGACGCTGGGCGCGAGCATCGGCCTGTGGGCGGTTCTCGCCGGGGCGTGCCTCTTGTTCGGATCGAGCGGGGTTCACTGGCCCGGCCGCGAGCAGTTGGGCGTGAGGCTGGAGCCCACGTTGATCGCATCCATCGTCGGGGCGGCCCTGGCGTGCGCGGGGGCGGTCTATCAGGCGATCCTGCGCAATCCCCTGGCCGAGCCATATCTGCTGGGCGTCAGCAGCGGCGCGGCGCTGTTCGTCTATCTGTGGTCATTGCCGCTGGCGGCCGTCCCGCTGCTGGAAAGCCTCAGCCAGCAGACGTTCGCGTTCCTGGGCGCGATGACCGCTCTGGCGGTCGTCTTCGCGCTGGCGCAGCGGCGCGGGCGACTCGAACCCGTGACGCTGCTGCTGGTGGGAGTCATCGTCAACGCGATAAATGGAGCACTGTTCCTGCTGGTCTATCAGATCAACCTTCGGCAGCGGCTGACCAGCGCGCCCGACGATGCGTTCCGCTTCCTCATCGGCGGAATCAGGACGAACCTCCTGCCCGAGCAGATTGTCGCGGCGGCCGTGTGCGTCGGGGTGTGCCTGACCGTCGTGCTGTACCTGTCGGGCCAGATCAACGCGGCGATGCTCAGCGAGGCCGAGGCGCAGTCGCTGGGCGTGCGCATTGGGCGGCTGAGGTGGGTAGCGCTGATCGTCGCGTCGCTGATGACGGCGGCCGCGATGTCGATCTGCGGGCCGATCGGTTTTGTCGGGCTGGTATGCCCTCACCTGGCCCGGAGGATGGTCGGCAACGATCAGCGGCGGCTGATTCCCGTGGCGACGGGGTTGGGCGCGGGCCTGCTGGCCGTCGCCGACGTGGGCTCGCGGCTGCTGCAACACCTGCCGGTCGGCGTGTTGACCGGCTTCCTGGGCGGGCCGTTCTTCCTCGTGCTGCTGTGGCGCCAGCGACGCGCGGCCGGAATGGGAGGCCGATGAACGAGATGCTCCTTCGCGCCCAGGGGCTGAGTTTCGCGTACACCGCCAAGCCGGTGTTGCGCGACGTGTCGTTGAGGCTGCGCCCGGGGCGGATCGTGGCGGTGCTGGGACCCAATGGCAGCGGCAAGAGCACGCTGTTTCGCGCGGCGCTGGGCCACGTGCGGGCGCAGGGCGTGGTGGAGTGGGAAGGGCGGCCGCTACGACAGTGGCCGCAGCGCCAGTTGTCGCGGCGGGTCGCTTATCTGCCGCAGTTTCCCACGTGCGACGAGGGCCAGACGGTGGCTCAGGTCCTGCGGCTGGGTCGCGCGCCGTATTGGGGGGCATTCGGGCTGGAATCTGAGCAGGACCTCTCCGCCGTGCGCGAGGTGGCTCAACTGCTGGAACTGGGCGAGTTGATGGGACGCTCGATGGACGAGTTGTCCGGCGGGCAGCGCCAGCGGGTGTTCCTGGGGCGATGCCTGGTGCAGGGGCCGCGCGCGATGCTGCTGGACGAGCCCAGCACGTCGCTGGATCTGCATTACCAGGTCGAGATGCTCAAGCTGCTGCGAAGGCTGGCCTCCGAGCAATCCCTGGGCGTGCTCATGGCGCTGCACGATCTGAACCTGGCCGCGTCGGTTGCCGACGAGGTCGTGTTGCTGGACGACGGCGCCGTGGTGGCGTCGGGCGTGCCGGCCGACGTGCTGCGGCCGGACGTGCTGTCGCGCCTCTATTCGCTGCCAATGGAGCGAATCGACCGCGAGGGCCGGTTGCCGGTCGTGTTGCCGGCGATTTGAGCGGGGCGCGGCGCTACGCAATGTAAGGCGTCGGATCGGCGATGCCCGCCTCGGCAAAGCCCTTGCGCCGCAGCGAGCACGAGTCGCAATGTCCGCACGCCCGGCCGGTTTCGTCGGGGTCGTAGCAGGAATGGGTGAGGGAGTAGTCCACGCCCAGCGCCACCCCTCGCTGGACGATCTGGGCCTTGGTCAGGTGGATCAGCGGCGCGTGGATCCGCAGCGGCGGGCCGGGCGTCGTGGTCATGCGGGTCGCCAGGTTGGCCATCCGCTCGAACGCCTCGATGAACTGCGGCCGGCAGTCGGGATAGCCGCTGTAGTCGACGGCGTTGACGCCGATGAAGACATCGTGGATATCGAGGACCTCGGCCCACGCCAGGGCATAGGACAGGAAGATCGTGTTGCGCGCGGGCACGTAGGTGATGGGGACCTGCCCGGCGGCGCCCTGCGGGTCGCGGTCCTTGGGGACGGCGATGTCGTCAGTCAGCGCGCTGTGCCCGAACTGCCGCAGGTCGATGCGCATGATGCGATGCTCGCGAACGCCCATCGCGCCGGCGGTGCGCCGCGCGGCCTCCAGCTCGAAGCGATGCCGCTGGCCGTAGTCGAAGGACAGGGCGTAGAGCGGCGCGAAGCGCTCGGATCGGGCGATGGCCAGACACGTGGCCGAATCAAGTCCGCCCGAGAGAAGGATAATGGCGGCCTGGGCAGCGCCGGGCATGGGGCCGATATTGTACGCAGTTGGGCGCAACGTCGCACTCGCATCATCCGCTCAATTCGCCTAGACTTAACGGCGCATGAGGTTCAGCGAACTGGTGCGGTTGCTGGAGCGCCATGGATTCCGGTTGCTTAGGGAGAAGGGCTCGGTGCGCTACTACTGCAGAACCGGACATGCGTGCCTCATTCGCGTTGACTATCACGGGAGCAAGGAAGTGCCCACCGGCACCTGCCATGCCATCCTCAAGGCCGCCGAGTTGAAAGGAGCAGACAATGCTTGACCTTCCCTACTCGCTCGTCATCGAGGCAACCACCGATCCCGAGTTCTTCGGGTTCTACTCGCCCGACCTCCAGGGGTTCACTGGCGTGGGGCATTCGGTCGAGGACTGCCTCTACAAGGCCAAATGGGGGATGGCCGACCACATCCAGACGCTGCGCGAGCAGGGATTGGCGGTCCCACAACGTTCTGGTGATCCGATCGTCACCGTGCAGAACGAACGCAAACGCCACGCCGCGTAGGCTTCGCCCAACGCCATGAAAATCCACGAATACCAAGCCCGGAAACTGCTCGCCGATGCGGGCATCCCCGTCCCGCCGGCCGAGGTCGCGTTCACGCCCGACCAGGCGGCCGGGGCGTTCAAGAAGATCGGCCTGCCCGTCGCCGTCGTCAAAGCCCAGGTCTATGCCGGGGGACGCGGCAAGGCGGGATTCGTCAAGCTCGTCCGCAGCGCCGACGAGGCGCTGGACGCGGCCAAGTACATGCTCACGCACCGCATGGTCAGCCCACAGACCGGCCCCGAGGGCGTGCCGGTCAACGCGCTGCTCGTGGCCGGAGGCGTCGACATCGCCAAAGAGTATTACCTGGGGATGACGGTGGATCGGACGCGCAACACCGCGACGATGATCGCGTCGGCGGAGGGAGGGGTCGAGATCGAGGAGGTGGCCCGGCGCGCCCCGGAGAAGGTGCTCAAGACGCCGCTGCACCCGCTCCTGGGCCTTCAGGCCTACCAGGCGCGTCAGATCGCGTACGCCCTGGGGTTCCGCGAAACCCTGGCCAATGCCGCGGTGAAGATCATGCAGGCGCTGGCGAAAGTCTTTGCGCAATACGATGCCTCGCTGGCCGAGATCAATCCGCTCGTGCTGACGCGACAGGGACTCCTCCTGGCGATCGACGCCAAGGTGAGCTTCGACGACAACGCGCTGTTCCGGCACAAGGATATCGAGGCGCTGGCCGACGAATCGCAGGAACGCCCGCTGGACGCGCGGGCCCGCCGGGCCAACCTCAACTACATCGCCCTGGACGGCAACATCGGTTGCGTCGTCAATGGCGCGGGGCTGGCGATGTCGACGATGGACATCATCAAACTGCACGGCGGCGAGCCGGCCAACTTCCTCGACGTGGGCGGCGGAGTGACCGCCGAGGGCGCGGCCGAGGCGTTCCGCATCCTGCTGTCCGATCCGAAGGTCAAGGGCGTGCTGGTCAACATCTTCGGCGGGATCGCCAAGTGCGACCTCATCGCCCAGGCCCTGGTGTCGGCCGGGCGCGAGATCGGCTTCTCGGTCCCGGTCGTCGTGCGGCTTGAGGGGACCAACGTCGAGCGCGCGAGGGAAATTCTGTCGGCCGCGCGAGAGGAGATGCCGACGCTGACGTCCGCCACCGACCTGGCCGATGCGGCCCGCAAAGTGGTGGCGGCCGTGGGCTGAAGGGCTACAGGATCAACTGCATGTAGATCACGTCGAGCCAATGGCCGTGCTTGTGGCCCACCTGGCGCATGCAGCCCACCTGAATGAAGCCGTGCCTCGCGTGGAGCGCGATGCTGGGAGCCTGCGCCGAATCGATCCCGGCGATGATGACGTGCTGTTCGGCCCGGCGCGCCAGCCGGATCAACTCGCTCAGCAATGCCGAGCCGATTCCCCGCCGGTGCATGTCGTGACGCACGTAGACGGAGTTTTCGACCGTGCGAGCGTAGGCCTCGCGCGGGTTGTACGGCGAGAGCGACCCCCATCCGACGACGGCGCCGCCGGCCTGGGCGACGATCACGGGGTGCGCCGCGCCGTGTCGCTCGAACCAGGCGGCGCGATCCTGCGCCGTCTCGGGCGCCAGTTGATAGGTCGCCGTGGAGTTGAGGACGTAGTGGTTGTAGATATCGTTGATCGCCCCCAGGTCGTCGCGCGCCGCGGGGCGGATGCACAGGTCGCTTGCGGGGGAGCAGGTCATACGATGTCGAGGTCGGCCAGACGGTGATGCGCCAGCGGGAAAATCGGCACTTCGCAGGCCGGGCGGGCGGGCTCCCAGGCGTCCCAGAGAACCAGCCGTTGGCGATCGGGCGAGATCCCCGCCACCAGGTCCTCTGCCGCCACGATCGAGCGGATGCCGCGATAGGCGCTGCGGTACTGCGTGACCAGCGGGTCCTCCGGGGCGACGCAGAACACCGGTCCATCGGCGCTGGCCAGCAGCAACCGCCAGCCGCCCAGCCACGGCATGATGGCCGCGCTGACGACTCGGCCGGCCGGGCGGCTCTGCGACAGGGGCGACAGCGAGGAGCGGTCCCTGATCGCGACCAGCCCATCTTCATGTACGACCAGCACGCGATCGCCCACCGGCAGAATCGCCACTACGTCGCAACGGTGATCCGACGCCAGGGCCGTGATCCGGCCGTCCCGCCCGTACGCAAGCACCGTGTGGCGACAACTGAAGATCAGCCGCTGCTCGTCAAGCACCTGAAGGTTGCGCACGCCGGGAAGCGAAGCTCCCGGCGACAGCGACAGTCCGGTCGTCATGGCCGATGATGCGGCGGCCGGAGCCGTCGGCATCGGCACGGGCAGTTCCGCCGGCCGGATGGTGACCGACGGCGCGGCGCCTTGGCCTGCCTCCCAGCAGACCAGTCCCGCCTCGCCGTGACAGGCCCAGATCTCGTCGCCCCACAGAACCGCGCGATTGAAGCCCAGGTTCGACGTCACCGAATCCGCGTATGTCGCCGGCGCGTCCGAGCGGGCCGGGTCCAGCACCATCACGCCGCTGCGCGCGCCGATCAGCAAAACGACCCGGCCGTCGCGCTGGGCGATCCGCACGCTGCGCAGTGGGCCCAGCGCATCGGGAAGTTTCGTCAACTGCGACTGGGCCGTGCGCGAAACGCCATCGGACGATGGCGCGGTCTGGGTCCTGACCAGGCTGTTGCCGGCCACGGCCCAGAGCGTGCTGGGCGCGGTGTTGCGCCCCCTGGCCAGCAGGAGCATTTGCAGGAGCGGCCCCTGGTCCGAGGGGCTGATCTGCCTGAGCAGCTCGGCCGGCGCAATACCCGGGGCTGTCCGGCGCAGCTCATCAAACTGCTTGAGCAACTGGGCCGCGCGCTGGAAGTGGCCCAACTGATCCTCGGCGCGTCTCTCCGCAAGCGACCGCTGCATCTGGTCGATGCGCTGGCGATCGAGCGTGGGGCTCTGCAAGTCCACCGAAAGGGGCGGCAGCGCCTCGACGCCACAGGCAAACGCGACCCCGTCCGCCGCTGCCCGCAGCGCTGCCGCCAGGGCGCTCTGCCCGTCGTCCGACAGCCAATGCGAGATGGTTTGCCGCTCGACCGCCCGCCCGGCCTCGGCCCGCAGCGCCGGCGCGAAGTGCTCGACCACGCGGCGGTCATCCGCCGTCGGCTCGCCCTGCAGAAACGTCTCGGCCAGCATCTGCTTCTGCGCCGGATCGTCGATCGCGCGGATGCCGCACGTAAACCGCAGGAAAAGGCGATGGCCGTCGCTGGTGACCAAGTCGTCAAACCGCCACGTCAGGCGCAGCGGCTGGGGACGTACGATGACCGTGCCTTCGTATCGCCGGGCCAGTTCGACGGACGTCGCGCTCATACGCTCCCCGTCTTGAGCCGTTGGTCGGCTCGACATCATACCATAGGCGCGGCGTCATCGCGTCAGTCGCTCTTGCCCGTCGTGGGCTTCTCATCCTTCTTGGCCAGCGCCTGCTTGGCGATCTCGTCGACATCCTCGGCCGGGAGGACGACCGTCGCGATGCCGCCGCTGGCGGCCAGCGACAGGAGGCCCGCCCCGTCGCCCAGCGTAGTGCCCTGGCGCAGGAGGTGGATGCCCAGCAGCTTGCCATCGGCACAGAAGACGGGGATGCCCGGCGAGCCGAAGCCGATGCTGGTATAAAACGTGCGCGGCTTGCGGACCACCGCCGACAGTTTGGCCAGCGCAACGGTGGGCTGGCGGTCGAGGCTCTGTCCCAGCCGGCCCAGACAGATCACGTCGTCCAGCGCCTTGGCATCAGGGGCCTTGTCCAGCTTGACGGCCGGCAACTTGTCTTTCAGTGGCTTCTCCGGCATGACGAAGGCCAAGTCGAGGTCGGGATCCTTC
>Ga0233425_10008942_pt1 | contig 12977 bp, 12 predicted proteins | sample Watercolumn_Towu_2_FD_181712 | JGI IMG/M metagenome (GOLD analysis project Ga0233425, IMG submission 181712) | Freshwater microbial communities from Lake Towuti, South Sulawesi, Indonesia - Watercolumn_Towuti2014_140_MG | ecosystem: Environmental > Aquatic > Freshwater > Lake | place...
GCCGTCTTTCGGTGGGCGAGATCGTTCGCGTCGCATTGCGCGCAGAGGATGAGGCTCCCGACGTTGCGCCGCCATTGCTGTCGGCGGTGCTCGAGCCGATCATCGCCGATGCCGAGGAAAGCGCGCTCCGGCGGTTGGACGACGTGACGCTCGACGATTTGCACGGCCGCGCGGTCGCGCTTGGTTTTGGAGAAAGGCCGGACGCGAGCGGCGATTTTGAGATATGAAGCGCGCAAGCCGGCGAAGTAGCCGGACGGGAGGCGCGCATGACTTACGAGACGATTGAAGTCGAGACGCAGGGCCGTGTCGGGCTGATCCGCCTCAACCGGCCGGCGGCGCTCAATGCGCTCAATGAGCGGCTGATTGCGGAGCTCGATGACGCACTTTCGGCATTTGAATCAAATGACGGCGTCGGTTGCATCGTTCTGACGGGCTCCGAAAAGGCTTTCGCCGCCGGCGCCGACATCAAGGAAATGCGCGACAAGGGCTTCGTCGACGCTTTTCTCGACGATTTCATTGGCCGGTGGGACGTCGTCGCCCGGGCGCGCAAGCCGATCATCGCCGCCGTCGCCGGTTTCGCGCTGGGCGGCGGTTGCGAAATCGCGATGATGTGCGACTTCATTCTCGCAGCGGACACGGCTGTCTTTGGCCAACCGGAAATCAAGCTTGGCGTGATCCCCGGCGCTGGCGGCACGCAGCGGCTGACCCGCGCCATCGGCAAGGCCAAGGCGATGGACCTCATTCTGACCGGACGGATGATGGGCGCCGAGGAGGCCGAGCGGGCCGGTCTCGTCGCGCGGATTGTCCCGGCCGCCGATCTTCTCGCAGAGGCGATCAAAACCGCCGCAGCCATCGCATCCATGTCGCTTCCAGCGGTCCTCATGGCCAAGGAGGCGGTCAATCGCGCCTTCGAGTCGACACTCGCCGAAGGAATTCGCCACGAGCGAGGGCTTTTTTATTCCCTGTTCGCCACGGCTGATCAAAAAGAGGGCATGAACGCCTTCGTGGAGAAGCGGAAGCCGGCTTTCGCCAATCGATAGGCGGCCATTGACGGGAGGCCCACGCCGCGCTTATAAACCCGCCACTTGGCCGCGATTTCGCGGCCCGTTTGGTTTCTGGACGGCCGCACGCCGTCTCTTTCAAGGACACGCAAAGCATGGCCAATACGAGTTCGGCCAAAAAAGCCGTTCGCAAGATCGCGCGCCGCACCTCGATCAATCGGGCGCGTCGCAGCCGCATGCGCACCTTTGTGCGCAAGGTCGAGGAGGCGATCGCCGCAGGCGATCCGGCGGTGGCGGCGGACGCGCTACAAAACGCGGTTCCGATCATGATGCGCGCCGCGCAGACGGGCGTCATTCATAAGAACACGGCTTCGCGAAAGGTGTCGCGGCTGACCGCACGGGTGAAGGCGCTCGCCACGCAGGCGTAAGGGGCGTTTCGCCGCGCCAATAACGACGAGACGGAATTTTGAGCCCGGCGAGAGCCGGGCTTTTTTTAAATCCCACAAAACCGTCGCATGAAGCGCAGATGACACGATTAAAAATTTTTTTTGCAGCGATAATTCGTGCTCATTCAAAATTCTCCCGATTCAATCTCTTGCAATCAAGCTGTCACGAACGGTAAAAAGTTTGCCCACTTGACAGTTTTTTTTAGCGCTCATTGAGGGTGGCGCGCCGCGGATCGCGCACCTTGAACACGCGTGTCGCCAGTGGATTTTTAAGGGCGGCGAATCATCGGCTTATGATGGAACATGACAAAGGTTTCGTGGCGTCGCCCTCGAAACTTCAATCAATATGACAGTTTTTAACACGAGCGTCGTTGCGCGTGATGGCGCTCGCGTGTAGTCTTGAAGGGTCGAACGAAGGCGGTCGGCATCGGTTTTCACAGGCGCGCGTTGATGGGGGGACGGCCAGCGTTCTCCGGCGCGAATAAGCCAAGGCCGAAGACGCATTGCCGCTTCCCAGCCGTTCGGCTTGAAAATTCAAGTGATCAGTTCGCAAGGGCGTAAAGTAGAGTCCGTTTCTCTGCGACGTGCGTTAATTTCGGGATTCTCCCGGAGGAGGGAGACTTTGTCATGGCGAAGGGGCGGTTGGCCGGGACGATTCAGGGAATGCGCAGCATCATCGATCACATTATTGCGCGATCATTCGCGGCGCATCAGGGTTCCTGTTTGATGCGGCAGGCCAACGTTGGCAGATGTGCGCGGCTCGCGATCGGGCCGCCCTCAAGACGTCTCATCTGACGCCGTCCGCGGCGGCGATTACTCGATCCATCAAGGTTCCTTTCGATCAGCGTCTGCGGCGTCCTTCGCCGGGGTTCTCCCTTGGCGCGTGTTTCGAAAAAAGGTCTGATATGTCTGATCATAGAGAACAATTGGCAAGCGACGTCGTTTCCGCTGAGGATCGTTCAAAATGGGACCGAGTTCGTCACAGGCTGAGGACTGATCTCGGCGATGCGGTTTACAATTCGTGGTTTACGCGATTGGAGCTCGAGCGCATCGACGGCGGCGCGGTGCATCTGACGGTGCCCACCAAATTTCTCAAGAGCTGGGTCCAGTCGCATTACGCGCCACGCATCAAAGCGCGCGTGGCGAGCGAATTCTCCAAGGTTGAGCGGATTGTCATCGACGTGCGCTCTCCTATGCGCAAGCCTCGGTTGCGCGACGACGGCGCAGATCAGGGCGAGGCCAACGCGCCGCACGTGGTCGAGCGCGCGGTCGCGTCTTTGGCGCCCGCTCTCGAAGCGACCAGCGAAGCGAACGGACGGCGCGCCGTTCGCCATGCGGCGTCGCGTCACGACTCCGACGCATTCGTCGGCTCGCCGCTCGACCGCCGGCTGTCTTTCTCGACCTTTCTTGTCGGCCCGTCGAACCAGCTCGCCTACGCCGCGGCCTGCCGCGTCGCCGAGGCGCGTCCCGGCGACCTTCCGATGTTCAACCCGCTTTACGCCCATGCGGCGGTCGGCCTCGGCAAAACGCATCTCCTGCAAGCGCTGGCGCATGCGTCGAATGACAACCGCCGCCACATGATCTATCTGACGGCGGAGCGTTTTATGAGCGGATTCGTCTCGTCGCTGACCGCTCAGACGTCGCTGGCCTTCAAGGAAAAGCTGCGCGGCATCGATATGTTGATCATCGACGATGTGCAGTTCCTCCAGGGAAAATCGATCCAACAGGAATTCTGTCACACGCTCAATGCGCTAATCGACGCCGGCCGTCAGGTGGTCGTCGCCGCCGACCGGCCGCCGTCTGAGCTCGACACGCTCGATGAGCGCGTGCTGTCGCGGTTCAAAGGGGGGCTTTGCGTGGACATCGGGCCCCTGGACGAGGCCTTGCGCGTCAAGATCCTCGCCGCGCGCATTGCGTCGGCTAAGGAGTCGCAGCCCTGTTTCCAGGTGCCGTCGGAAGTCATTTCCTACGTGGCGCGCACCATCGTCACGAATGGCCGCGATCTGGAAGGCGCGGTCAATCGGCTCCTCGCCCATGTCACTCTGACCGGGGCGGCGCTGACCGTCGAGACTGCGGAAACGGCCATTCGAGATCTCGTGCGGGCGCAGGATCCAAAGCGCGTCAAGATCGACGACATCCAGAAGCTGGTGGCGAGCCACTACAATATTTCGCGCGCCGACATCCTGTCGTCGCGGCGAACCGCCAATGTCGTGCGCCCGAGGCAAATCGCCATGTATCTGTCGAAAGTGCTGACGCTGCGCTCGCTGCCGGAGATTGGCCGTCGATTCGGCGGGCGCGATCACACGACCGTGCTGCATGCGGTGCGCAAGATCGAGGAGCTCGCCGCCAAGGACAAGGGCCTCGCCGAGGTCATTGAGTTGCTGAAGCGCATATTGAGCGAACAATAGATCGCGAGGGGCGCCGCCGGTTCGCGCTTAACCTTGGGCGGCTCCCGGTTGGGGCCGCCTTATCGCCCGGTCTTCACCAGGGTCCACGTTCGGGTGATCAGTTTCTGGATCGCCTGATCGGGCGCGGTGACGGTGAAGAGACGCTGCATCGTCAGCGGATTGGGATAGACCGACGGATCGTTCGCCACCGCCTTGTCGATCAGCGGTCGCGACGGCGCGACGCCATTGGCGAAGTGGGTGGCGATCGAATTGCGCGCCGCGATGTCCGGCCGAAGCAGGTAATCGATGAAGAGATAGGCTTCGTCGAGATGCCGCGCGTCCTTCGGAATCGCGAGATTGTCGAGCGAGAGGAGCGAACCTTCGTTCGGTATCACGTAAGCGATATCGACGTCGGTTCCGGCCTCGCGGGCGCGGTTGCGCGCTTGCAGACTATCGCCGGACCAGCCGATGGCGAGGCAGATGTCGCCATTCGCCAGAGCATTGATATATTCGGAGGAATGAAACTTCTTCACATAGCGGCGCAGACCTCCCAAGAGGTCGGCGGCCCGCCGGAGATCCTGAGGGTTTTTCGAATTGGGATCGAGCTTTAGGTATTTGAGCGCAATCGCGAACATGTCCTCGGGACTGTCGAGCATGTAGACGCCGCAGTCGGCGAGCTTCTTTAAGGATTCCGGCCGAAGGACCTGCTCCCAGCTCGTTATCGGCTTGCCAAGCCGTTCCTGGATTTTGGCGACATCATAGGCGACGCCGGTCGTGTACCACATGTAGTTGATGGCGTAGCGGTTGCCCGGATCGAAACGCGCGAGTCTGTTGTCGATCTCCGGCCAGATGTTGCGCGCGTTGGCAAGCCTGCTTCTATCGATCGGTCGCAGCACGCCCGCCGCGAGCTCCCGCTGCAGGAACGTCGCCGAAGGCACGACGACGTCGTAGCCGGTGTCGCCGGCAAGCAGGCGGGCTTCAAGCATCTCGTTCGAGTCGTAGGTGTCATAAATGACCTTGACGCCTGTCTCTCGGGTAAAGTCCTCGAGCACGCTTGGATCGATGTAATCGCTCCAGTTGAAAATATTGACGACGCGCTCGCCGCCCATAACGGGCGCCGTTGCGGCGACAAGCGCGAGGAGGCATGCGAAGAGAAGCCGTTTCATGCGACAAGCCATACAGTGGATTAATCGGGCGAACCTATCACGGTTGCGCGGGTTTTGGCGACGCGCCAAGTTGAGCGGATGACACGTCGGCGGAGATAAATATGACCGCTTTTCCCGTAGAAGGCGCGGCGGCGCTCCAGGGGCGCCCCGACGCCACGAAATGCGTGGCGCGCGGCGCACGGCGTTATCTGCGGGCGCGCGGTTTTTCAGTCGTTTGCGAAGCGCCTTTGCCGAACGGGCGCCGCGCCGATCTCGTCGCGCTTGCGCCGGACGGCGTCTTGCGCATCGTCGAGGTCAAGTCGAGCTACGCCGACTATCGCGCCGATCTTAAATGGCCGCAGTATCGCGGCTTTTGTGACCGGTTCTATTTCGCGATCCCAGCATCCCTCGATTCCGCGATCTTTCCGGAAGACGCGGGCCTGATCGTCGCCGACGCCCATGGGGCGCTGCTGGTGCGAGAGGCTCCAGCGTTCCCGCTCGCGCCCGCCAGGCGACGTTCGATGCTGTTACGCTTCGCGGCGATGGCGGCGGACCGCTACTGCATGCTGGCCTTCGGAGACGAACCGGCGAATTGAAGCTTCCGTCAGCGGGGCGCCCGCTTGGCGAGAATGCGTTGCAGAGTGCGGCGGTGCATATTGAGCCGTCGCGCCGTTTCCGAGACATTGCGGTCGCAGGACTCGAAGACCCGCTGAATATGCTCCCAGCGCACCCTGTCCGCCGACATGGGATTTTCCTGAGCGTCGGGCTTTTCGAGCTGAGTCGCCATCAGCGCGTGATAGATTTCGTCGGCGTCGGCGGGCTTCGCCAGATAGTCGAAAGCGCCAAGCTTAACCGCTGTCACAGCCGTGGCGATGTTGCCATAGCCCGTGAGGATAATTCCGCGCGCGTCGGGTCGCGAAGCCTTCAACTTGGAGATGACGTCGAGGCCGTTGCCATCGTTAAGCCGCATGTCGATGATGGCGAAGGCGGGCGGGTTCGACTCGAGGGCGGCAAGCCCCTCAACCACCGTTTCGCATGGCGTCACGACGAAGCCCCGCGCCTCCATCGCGCGCGTCAGCCTGCCGAGAAACGGCTTGTCGTCATCCAAGATCATCAACGAGCGATCCTGCGGCAGCGCCGCAATTTCCTCAGGCTCGGAGACGCCTTCGGCGTCCGCCTTGAATTCTTCGGCCGACATTGCGTGTTTCCACCCGTGATTTTTGTCAAATCTAGCTTATCGGGCGCGTCGCGTCGATCTATTTGTCCTGCTGAGCGATCCTCGGCTTGGCGGCGGCGGGCTCGAGCGCAGCGCGCGGCCAAGTGATCTTGACGATCGCCCCGGTTCGGGGAGGGGAAACATTTGTTGTCTCGACAATGGCGCCGGATCGCTCAAGAAACGTCTTGGCGATGAAGAGACCAAGCCCCAGCCCCGACTCAGGATCATTTTTCGTGCGCCGTTCCGTCGGGCGGCCCCTCAGATAGGGATCGCCCAAACGATCGAGAATTGTCGGAGGGAAGCCAGGTCCGTCGTCCTGGATCGAGATCGTCATATAGCTTGGGCTCCACCAAGCGTCGATTTTCACGCGTGAACTGGCGAAGTCCATGGCGTTTTCGACGAGATTGCCGAGGCCATAAAGGATGGCCGGATTGCGCGCCAGCACCGGCGGGTCGGGCGGTCCGCTTTTCGTGATCTCTATTTCCACGCCGACTTCGCGTTGCGGTTCGACCACTTCTTGGATCAGCGTATCGATCGACAGCAGATTCATGACGCTGCTCTGATCGGTCGCGCCCAGCGAAGCGAGCTTGCCGAGTATTTCGCGGCAGCGCGCCGTCTCCTGGGCGAGGAGCTTCAGGTCGTCGCGCAGCGCCGGCGCGTTCTCCGGCGCGGAATTCAGCAGCTCTTTGATGATCAGCGTGATGGTGGCGAGAGGGGTGCCAAGTTCATGCGCGGCCGCGGCGGCGAGGCCGTCGAGTTGCGAAAGGTGCTGCTCGCGTTCGAGCACCAGTTCCGTCGCGGCCAGCGCGTCGGCCAAGAGCCGCGCTTCATCCGACACCCGCGCGGCGTATATGCCGATAAACGCCGCGCTGAGCGCGAGCGCCGCCCAAACGCCGGTGCGATACAGAAGCGGGAAAGTCAGCTTTTCGTCGGGGTACCAAGGCAGGGGATAATATTCGACGGTAAGCACCGTCGCGACCGCGATCATGACGATTCCGAGCAGCAGCGTCAGATTGCTCGGCAGCGACACCGCCGAAATGATCACCGGCGTCAAAAACAGCATTGCGAAGCTGTTCGTAAGGCCGCCGGTGAGATACAGCAGAAACCCCAGCTGAATGATGTCGTAACCGAGCAGCACGGCGGCTTCCATGTCGCCGAGCCGGAAACTGCGCGGCGTGCCAAAGCGCATGCCGACGTTAAGCGTCACCGACGCCGTGATAAAGACGAAGCAGAGACCGACGGGAAAATCGAATCCGAGAATGAAGTAGACGCCAAGACAGGCCGCCGCCTGGCCGGCGATCGCCACCCAGCGCAGCATAAGCAGCGTCTCCATGCGCAGGCGCCGGGCGTCGTATTCATAGTCGAGGGTTGTCATTGCAGTAATCCAAAGAGCGCCGCTTCCGGCGCGCATCACAATCCGACGCCGCGCGACGCGCGCCAGATGCGCCATTGTCGGCGCAGCGGCGAGGGTTCGCGGGGCGGGCGATAAGGATCGTAATCGCTTCGCGCCAGCCGCTCCAGATAAAGCGGCGCGGTCGCCGCCGGCAGCAGCGCGGCGCGGGCTGGGCCAAGATCCCTCGCCAGACGGCGCGCTTCGTCATAATGGGCCTGCGCCAGCGCCTGCATCTTTCTCAGAACAGGACGAAGCTCTCCGCCGCGGGTTTCCGGGCCGCCGTCTCGGGCGAACGCCTCGTTAGGCAGAAATTTCTCCTGTTCGCGACTCTCGGCAAGAGCCCGCAATATTCGCGCGAGGCCGAGCGCGACGCCGGCCTCCTCGAAGGCGCGCGCCGAGGGCGCCAGAAGATCGGCGCCGAGAATATGCGCCGCCCACCGCATCGGGGCCGACGCCGTGGCGCGGCAATAGTCTTCAAGCGCCGTCCAGGTCGGCATCCTATCGTCGTAGAGATCGACGACATGCGCCTCCGCCAGCGCGACGAATTCATTTCGGGGCAGGGCGAAGCGCTCGATCGTGTCGATGAGCGCATCGGCAACGGGATTGGCGCGCGCGCCTTCCCCTTGCGCGGCGCCGCTCTCCAGAGCGTCGATCCACCACTGCAGCCGCATCTCGCCTAACAGCGGTTGCGTGACTTTGCCGCTGACGTCGGCTGTTTCCTTAGCGAAGGCGTAGAGCGCGTGAATGTGTTTGCGCGCGTCCTGCGGCGCGAAGAGACAGGCGAGCCAGAGATCGCGATCACGCGCTCGCAGAAGCTCCTCGCACTGCGAATAATGCTCTTGCGGGACGGCGGTCATGTCAGACGGCGATCAGCAACGCGCCGACCCGGTGATCCTCGTCGACGAGCATATTATAGGTGCGCACTGCCGCTCCCGTCGCCATGCTTTCACAGCCGACGCCCGCCGCGCGCAGCTTCGCGCGCAGGGCGCCGGCAAGCGGTAGCAAGTCCTGTCCAGTGCCGACGACGAAAATGTCGAGACCGCCGCTTTCGGAAAGCGCTTGGTCGATTACCGCTTCATCGATCTCTGTGGCGCTCATCAGAGCCACGGCGCGCACGCCCGAGGGCAGGGCGAGAATGGAGCCTCGGTGAGACATGTCGGCGAAGCGAAAGCCGCCGCCGCCATAATCATCGATCTTGTGGCGACCGGGCACATAGCCGCCGTCGCGAGCGGTCAAGCCGGCCTCGTTTTGGCCTGTTTGTCGGTCGCCTTCCGAGCGGGCGCAGGCGTCTTTTCTGCGGCTGCAGATGGCGCCGCGGCGGACGCTTCGATCGCCTCATCGCGGACGGACGCCTCGCCCTTGCGTTCGGTCTCGTGCTTCTGGGTCGCCTTATCGGCGTCTTCATTGCGCAACCCGAGATAGATCAGCATCGGCGAGCAGATGAAGATCGACGAATAAGTCGCGACGAAAATGCCCCAGATCATCGCGACCGAGAATGAGCGGATCACCTGGCCGCCGAAGGCGACGAGCGCGAACAGAGCGAGCATCACCGTGGTCGCGGTCATGATCGTGCGCGGCAGCACGGCGTTGATCGACATGTCGACCATCTGCGCGGTCGCCATTTTCTTGTATTTGCGCATGTTTTCGCGAATACGGTCGAGCACCACCACAGTCTCGTTCAATGAGTAGCCGACGATGGTTAGAATCGCCGCGATCGAGGTGGTGTTGAATTCGAGCTGCGTGATCGAGAAAAATCCGACTGTGAGCAGCAGATCGTGCATCGTCGCGATCACCGCGCCGATCGCGAATTGCCATTCGAAGCGGAACCAGAGATAGGTCAGCACTGCGATGATCGACAGCACGACGCCGAGCGTGCCGGACTGCACCAATTCATTCGAGACGCGCGGGCCGACGACTTCGACGCGACGCAAATCATAGTGCGAGCCGACGGCGTCGCGCACGCGCTCGACCGCCGCCTGCTGCGCGACGTCGCCCCCCGGCTGCAATCCGAAGCGCAAGGTGGCGTCGGCCGGGTTGCCGAACGCCTGCACTTCGATGTCGCCCAAGCGGAGGCCTTCGCCCAGCGTGCGCAGCGTGCCGACTTCCGCGGCGCCGGATTTCGCCCGCAGTTCGATCACCGTGCCGCCGGCGAAGTCGATGCCGAAATTCATGCCCTTGAAGACGAAGAGCGCAACGGCGATCAGCGACAGCAAAGCCGAGAACGGATAGCTCACGCGGCGGAACCGCATGAACGGGAACTTGGTGTTCTCCGGGGCGAGGCGCAGAAGTTTCATAAGTGTCGCCTCTTTTAGATCGGCAGCTTGGTCGGCCGCGCGTAATGATACCAAACGGCGATCATCATGCGCGTCATGGTCACCGCGGTGACGATGGTCGTCAGAATGCCGAGCGCCAGCGAAACGGCGAAGCCGCGCACCGGTCCCGTGCCAAGAAAATAGAGGATGGCCGCAGCGACGAACATCGTGACGTTCGAGTCGACGATCGTCGCGAAGGCGCGCGTGAAGCCGGCGTCGAGCGACGCGAGGATCGAGCGCCCCGCGTGATTTTCCTCGCGTATGCGCTCGTAGATCAGCACGTTCGAATCGACGGCCATGCCGATCGTCAGCACGATGCCGGCGATGCCCGGCAGCGTCAGCGTCGAACCGAGCAGCACGAGGCCGGCGAAAATGAAAGCGATGTGCACGAAGAGCGCGAGATTGGCGAAGACGCCGAAGACGCCGTAGGTTACCAGCATATAGACGACAACCAGCCCAGCGCCGACGTAGGCGGCGCGCTTGCCAGCGTCGATCGAATCCTGGCCGAGGCCGGGGCCGACGGTGCGCTCCTCGACGATGTTGAGCTTTGCGGGCAGGGCGCCGGCGCGCAGCAGGATCGCGAGATTATTTGCCTGCTCGACGGTGAAACGCCCGGAAATTTGTCCGGAGCCGCCAGTGATCGGCGTCAGGATGCGCGGCGCCGAAATGACCTTGTTGTCGAGGACGATCGCGAAGAGACGCCCGACGTTCTTCGAGGTGACGTCGCCGAAGGCCTGGGCGCCGCGAATGTTGAAGCGGAAATTGACGACCGGCTCGCCGCTTCTCTGCTGGTCGAAGCCGGGCTGCGCGTCGGTGAGGTCCTCGCCCTTGACCATCACCGTCTTTTCGACGGCGATTTTGCCTTCCTGCTCGACCTGATCGAGCTCCTCGGTTTCGGACGGATTCTGGCCGGGTTCGGCGACGAGTCGGAATTCGAGCTTGGCGGTTTTGCCAAGTATTTCCTTCAGCGTCTCTGGGTCTTGAAGACCTGGCACCTGCACGAGCACGCGGTCGTCGCCCTGACGCTGGATGCTCGGCTCGCGCGTGCCCAGCGCGTCGACGCGCCGTCGAATGACCTCGATCGATTGCTCGACGGCTTTGCGCGACTTGTCCGTGAGGCCCGCGTCGGTGATGGTCACGCGGATGAGACCGTCGGGCGAGGCGTCGACGTCGAGCGGCGAGGGGCCGCCCATGAGAGCGCTGCTGAAGCTGTTGCGCAGCTGCCGCAGTTTCGGAAGTATCTTCTCGCGATCCTCGGGGTCGGCGACGCGCACCTGCACGCCGCGGGCGGTCGCGCCGATGCCGCCGGTGATGGCGACCTTTTCCTCGCGCAGGATACGGCGCACGTCGTCGCGCAGATTTTTCACCTGCGTGCTGATCAGATCGGCCTGATCCACTTCGAGCATCACATGCGAGCCGCCTTGCAGGTCGAGGCCGAGCACGATGGTTGGCGGAACGAGCCAGGAGGGCAGCCGCGATTTCAGCTCTTCATAATGGGACGGCGACAACATGCTCGGCGCGACGACAAGCACCGCGGCGACGGTCATCGCGACAATGGCGAAGAATTTCCAGGTCGAGAATCGCAGCATCGTCCTGCTATCGGCTAGGTGATCGAAAGGCGTCAGCTCTGGGAGTCGGGCTCGGCTTCGCCCGCCTTGTCATCGCCGGACTTGCCATCGCCGGACTTGGCGTTGGCGGGCTTAGCGTCGCTATATTTGGCGCCGCTCGGCTTGGTCTCGCCGGACTTTGCCGATTTTCCGCCGCTTCTTGCGCCGCCAGTCTTGGCCGGCGGCGGTGGCTCTTCTCTCACCGGCTCGCCCTTGGCGCGCACTTCGGCGATAGCGGTGCGTAGCATTCTCACGCGCACATTTGGTGCGATCTCGACTTCAATTTCAGCGTCGTCGATCGATTTCGTCACCTTGGCGACGAATCCGCTTGTCGTGACGAGCGTGTCGCCGCGCCGGACGTTGCGAAGCTGCGCGAGCTGTTCCTTCTCTCGGCGGGAGCGCGGTCGGATGACCAAGACGTAAACGATGCCCATCACGACGAAGATGGGAATGAGCTGTCCGAGCATCTCCGGCATGGTGGGAGGCTGCGCTTCGGGCTTGGATTCGACCAACTGCCCCGTCTGAGTGGACGTCGGCGGATGCGGCGGGCTCGGCGGTGTCGGCGTAGCAGGCGCGCTCGGCTCAGCCGGCGGGGCGGCAGGCGCTTCAGCGGCGGGCGGTGACGACTGGGCTTGCGCCAAAGCCTGCGGGATCAGCTTCATCACGAAATCTCTTTAAGGGTCGGAGCCCGGCGCTACCTATTAGAGCGTCGGAACGGGCGCGGACTATAGCCGCTCACTTCACGAAAGCAATGCCGCGCAACCGAGTTCGCACGCCCGTCCCCCGAATCGTCAGAGAGCATGTGCTGCTGCGCACTGCGGATCGGCGCCAGAGGCGGTAAGCGTCCCAAGGCGTCCGGCGCCCTTTCTAGGCAAGGAGACAAACTATGTTGAAGAAAGTATCGGCCGCCGCCTTGCTGGCGGGAGCGCTTCTCCTGTCAGGGCCTGCATCCGCCTGGCATCATGGCGGATGGCATGGCGGTCACGGATGGCACGGCGGTCACGGATGGCACGGCGGTCACGGATGGCACCGTCCCTGGGGCTGGCGCCACGGCCACTGCTGGCGTTGGTGGTACGGCCGATGGCATTGGGTCTGCTGATCGTCCCGCAATTTCCAAAACGCTCTCCGGCGCTCCGCGCGCCGGAGAAACTTTTGACGCCAAGCTGATACAGCCTGCGCGAACGCCCGAGCTTCAAGATTGGAGTTCCCGCGCGAGGCTGCGCAGAAACTCCAAACAAGAGGCCAGCTCGGCGATGTCGATATATTCGTCGGGCTGATGCGCCTGGTCGATGCGGCCGGGACCGCAGACGACCGCCGCCATACCGGCCCGCTGAAACTGGCCTGCTTCCGTGGCGTAGGGCACGGCGATCGTCGCATTGCGCTTGGCGAGCCGCAGCGCCAGGGTTTCGGCCTCGGAGCCCGGCTGAGGCGAAAGGCCCGGAACCTCGTTTTCCGTCGTCGTCTCAATCC
>Ga0233425_10008943_pt1 | contig 12976 bp, 11 predicted proteins | sample Watercolumn_Towu_2_FD_181712 | JGI IMG/M metagenome (GOLD analysis project Ga0233425, IMG submission 181712) | Freshwater microbial communities from Lake Towuti, South Sulawesi, Indonesia - Watercolumn_Towuti2014_140_MG | ecosystem: Environmental > Aquatic > Freshwater > Lake | place...
AGCTCCACTCCTTACGTCCGGACAGCTTCTGGAACTCCACCGGGCGGGGATCGAAATCGGTTCGCACACCATCACACATCCGCGCCTCACTTCAGTCGATGTCGACGCGGCTCGTGATGAGCTTGTCCGCTCCAGAAAATATCTTGAGGAAACCCTTGGATCTGAGGTACTGTCGTTCGCCTATCCGTATGGGGCTGTCAACGCAGCGGTGAAACAACTGGTAGCCGAGGCGGGATACAAATATGCCGCGGCGGCTGACACCGGGCCAACCGCCCTTCATGAAGATTTTCTCGAGATTCGGCGGACGCAGGTATTTCCCTGGACGGGAATGACGGGATTCTGGAAGAAGACCCTACCCCTCTACCAACGCTACAAGCAGATGAAGGCCTGAGAGCGGTCAGCCTGCTGCGATCAGCGTTCGGCTGATAACCCATGGCTGTTCGCGATCAGATGAAGGTGTGTGCGCTTGCGTTCGATGATGCAGAAGGTCATCATCGAAGTCGTGGAGCAAACGACAGACCGATCGCGGCGGACGTGACGCCGCCAAACCTCGGCACATCGAGCCCTGCAAGATTCGGCACATCGAACATTCGACGCACTTCAGCAAAACCGGAAAAGCCGCTGCTCACCCGCACGCTGAGTCCTGCCTTCGCATCGGGAGCCAATGTTCCGCTCAAGCGACTTGAGTACGACCAGAAAGCCAGCGCCCCACCGACGCCGACGTACGGCTGCACGTCGCCTTCAGCAAGATAGAACGTGACATCTGCCCCGAGAAACCCAAGACCGATTCTGTAGTTTGGCATACGATAAAGATTATCGTTGCGATAGTCTGAATAGGGAGACCGGTATGGTGCAAACATCGACGCAACAGGGATATACTCACTCTGATCGATGACTCCGGACGAACCGGTCTGCACAAGAACGCCCGCGCAGATATCAATGGCAGGCATCGAGCGGCGGGAGGGGCTGTATTGGAGCATCAGCATCGGACCGAAGCGATCCTCATCGCCAAGCTGGAAACTCCCGATGGCGACCATCGAACCAATCCTGGATTCCGAGCGTTGAGCGGCCTGCTTCTGCCCGGCCGCCCCGGGCCCGCTCCAGATCATCATGACAGTGACGGCCGCGATCATCCGCGTTCTGGTCGACTTCATAGCTCACCCTCCTCTCATAAGATATCCAATTGACAAAAATCTTCAGTTGCTTCCGGCCTCGAATTCCCTCCATTGCTCGGCGAACCTGCAGAGCTTCTGATCAACCAGCGCGAGGACGGTCGCACGTTCAAAGGAACCATCGGTCCGACGGTGTCCTGCTTTATGCCCGGTGAGGATCTCGATTCCTTCGTCAATGGTCGAGATCGCGTAGATGTGAAAATGGTTTTTTCGTACCGCTTCCAGGACGTCTTCGCGGAGCATAAGGTCGGCGATGTTCGTCTTCGGAATCAGAACGCCCTGGCGCCCGGTCAATCCGCGCTCTTTGCACACGTCGAAGAATCCCTCAATCTTCAGGTTGACACCGCCAATCGCCTGGATCTCTCCCTTCTGATTCACCGATCCGGTGACAGCGATATCCTGCCGCAGCGGGATCTCCGCGAGGCTGGAGAGAATTGCATAGATTTCGGTCGATGAGGCGCTGTCGCCGTCGACGCCGCTGTAGGACTGCTCAAACGTAATGCTGGCGCTCACGATAAGCGGTTTGTTCTGTGCGAACATGCTTCGAAGATACCCGCTGAGAATCGCCACGCCTTTGTTGTGACTGGGGCCGCTCATCTCCGAATCACGCTCAATGTTGATGACGCCCGCGCGTCCCAGCGATGTCTTTGCGGTTATGCGCGCCGGCTTCCCGAACGCATGCTCGCCGGTGTCGTAGACCGACAATCCGTTGACCTGACCGATCACCGACCCATCGGTGTCGATCATGATCACACCTTCGGTGATCATCTCCTGGATTTTGTCCTCGATGAGTTTCACACGATAGATTCGTTCCTCGATCGCTTTGCGGACATGCTTCACACCGACGGAGAGCTCCAGTTCCTGCCCTGCCCAGTAGTCGGCCTCGCGGGCAACATCGGCCAGCACATTGAACCTTGTGGAGAGTTTGCGCTGGTTGCCCGCAAGTCTCACTCCGAACTCCACCAACGCTGCGAGCGCTTCGCGGTCGATCGGCTTCAGATGTTCGTCATCGCACACCATTTTGATGAAACGGAGATACTGCGTGACCGCGCCCGTCTCGCGGGGCATCTCGTAGTCAAAGTCGGCGCGGATCTTGAAGATCTTCTTGAAATCATCATCACGCAGGTAGAGAAGCTGGTAGATTTCCGCGTCGCCGATCATGATGACTTTGACCTTCAGCTCGATCGCTTCCGGTTTCATTCCGGTCGGAGCGAATCCGTAGATCGGTTCGTTGGGATGGATTTCGATTTTTCCGGTTCGCAGTGTCCGTTTCAGATCCTGCCACACGCCCGGCTCGAGCAGCGTATCGAGGGCATTCAGAACGAGGTAGCCGCCATCCGCCTGGAGAAATGCTCCGGATTTGACCTGGGTGAAGTCCGTTGTCCAGACTCCGCCTTTTTCCATGACACGTTCGACGGTCCCGAAGATATTCTTGTACTTCGGATTGGTCTCGATGATAATGGGTATGTGCTCTGTATCGGAATTGTCGACAAGAAGATTGACCTGATATTCGATGAAATCGTCCGGTTCATCTTCCGCCTCAGGCTCGCCAGGCTGCGCGGGCTGCGGCTGCTGGTGAGAGCGCTGGAACCTGTCAAGATTCTCCTTGATGTGAGTACGCACATCTTCCAGATAGGAGTGCACCTTCTTGCTGTCGTATGTCGTCTTCAGGATTTCGATGTTCTCGTCTACCAACGGCATCACAAGGCGTTCCTCAACTTCCTCGAGCGATTGTTGCACCTTTTTCTCGATGTTCCGCAGTTCACGAAACACCGTGGCCATCTGCTTTTCCAGGGCCGCCTGAGTCTCTTTGAGCGACTGGTATTGTTCGCGGGGGAATTCCCCCTTCTGAACCATCGTGTCGATCTCTTCAAGATTGGTGGCTTTCTCACCGACGACCGGAACAATATCCGGCCGCATGATATTTCCGACCTGAACCTGAACAAGCTCAAATCCTCGTTCTTTCACCCGTTTTTCGAAATCGAGCAAGACACTTCGCTGGCGCTCCTGAAAATGCGAGATGACGTCCTTCCGTGCCTGCTGAAAACGCTGGCTTTCATAGAGGGCGGGGACGTCCCGGATAAGCTCCCGCAGGAGGTTCGCCATGTCTTCTTTCAAACCGCGTCCCTGTCCGGCTGGGAGGGAAACGGCCAGAGGCATGTCCGGGTGCTTGAAATTATAGACATAGCAATGGTCGCGCAATTCGCCGTGTTCGGTTTCGAACTCATGAAGAAGCCGCTTGATTGTGGTGGTACGACCTGTGCCCGAGAGTCCCGTGACGAAGATGTTGTAGCCGAAATGCTTCATCGCCAACCCCACGCGAAGCGCACGAAGCGCCCTTTCCTGACCGATGATCGCCCGGCTCGGCTTGATCTCTGTGCTCGACCGTACCTTGAGCGATTTGGGATCGCAGCGCCAGCGGAGCTTTTCAAGCGGGAGGGGTTTGTGGTGCGGGGCTGATTTCAGAGGTGCTTCGGTTGATTTGGTCTTCTTCATGAGGGCTCACAAGTAGTATCGAGGACGGCTCAGATTAACGAGAACGTTCTCGCGAGGTTAAACAAAAGTTAGAGCACTTTCAACCTTTAAGGCCGCCGCACTCCGAACTGTCGGCAGGGAAACCGATCAGCGGGCCGGCGCAGAAACCCAGCCCCTGATCGTGGAATCAGATACCGTGACGGAGGAACGGTCAGACCGCACCGACCACGGCGTTGATCGCAATCACACTGACGATGTCGTCAACACTGCAACCGCGGGAGAGATCAAACGCCGGCTTCTTTAGCCCCTGGACGACCGGGCCGATCGCTTCTGCGCCACCCATGCGCTGAGCGATTTTGTAGGCGATATTGCCCGCGTCGAGATTGGGGAATATGAGCACATTGGCTTTGCCCGCGACGGTGCTTCCCGGAGCCTTCCGCTCGCCGACCGATGGAACGATGGCGGCATCGACCTGCAATTCGCCGTCGACCTGTAACTGAGGCTTCTTCTTGCGTACGAGTGTGGTTGCCTGTTGTACTTTTTCCACGAACGGGTGCTCAGCACTTCCTTTCGTGGAGAATGACAACATTGCGACCTTCGGTTCCTCGCCTGTGAGTTTGCGATGGTTGTCCGCCGAGGCAATTGCGATGTCGGCGAGTTGCTCGACGGTCGGATCCGGAACCACAGCGCTGTCGGCGAACGTATAGACTTGCTTCGGGAACACCATCAGGAAGAAGCTCGAGACGATGCTGATCCCTTCCGCGACGCCGATGACCTGGATACCTGCACGCAGAACATCGCCTGTGGTGGAGAGTGACCCGGCGACACTGCCGTCAGCCGCGCCTTGCCGCACCATCATCGCTCCGTAGAAGAGCGACTTCTTCATCGTCGCCTCAGCCTGCTCGGGCGTCATCCCTTTAGCCTTGCGCAATTCGTAGTACAGGTTCGAGTACTCTTTCAGCGATGGAGCCTTGACGGGATCGACGACATGAACGCCGTCCAGCTTCACACCGGCCTGGGTGGCTTTCGCCCGGATCTCTTCTTCGTTACCGATGAGTGAAATCGTGGCAAGTGACTCGTCGACGCAAATCCTCGCCGCCTTGATGGCGCGCTCGTCCGTCGCGTCCGGCAACACAACGTGCCGTTTGAGTTGTTTCGCTTTCTGTTTGATTTGTTCTAGTATCATGGTGTAGAGTCCTTTGTTCTGGAACATCACGGTGAAGGTGGGAGGCGGATTCCAAACTCGACAACAGCCCTCCAGGTGCACGGAACCAGCCTGAAGCCTGGGCTTTCGAGTGCAGTGAATATACCACACCTTCCCCGGCCAATCAACCGCCTGAACCAGCCCGTCGAACTGACGATTTGTCAAGCGCGGGCCACTCAATCTACGCATTTCCCCCATAACTGACGGGATTAAAACAAATTAATGGAATTTGCCAAGATTGATTGTCTGTCATTCTTTCATTACATTTGTTACCCCAAAGAGTTCCTGCATGGCAAGTCCACGACAAGTCTATATTGAGACATACGGTTGCCAGATGAATCTGGCGGACACAGAAGTGGTATTGAGTATACTCACTTCTGCGGGCTACGGCCAGACGAGCAACCTGCGGACGGCAGATGTCGTTTTTGTCAACACCTGCGCTGTCCGCGAAAATGCGGAGCAGCGGGTCTTCGGCCGGCTGGGGGATTTCAAGCGGTACAAGAAAGAGAATCCGGGAATGGTCGTCGGAGTGCTCGGATGCATGGCAGAGCGCCTTCGCAGGGACCTGATGGAATCGGAGAGTCATGTCGATCTGGTAGTCGGCCCCGATGAATACCGACGGATTCCCGAGTTGCTCGAGTCGGCCATCAACGGCCAGCGGGGTATCGCTGTGCGACTCTCCCGTGTGGAGAACTACGACGACATCCTCCCGCTCCGGACGGAAGGAATCAGTGCGTGGATCTCGGTCATGAGAGGCTGCGACAAGTTTTGCACATTTTGCGTCGTGCCGTTCACGAGGGGCCGCGAGCGCAGCCGCTCGCTGGAGAGTGTGAAGCGAGAAGTGGAACACCTCGCAGCGCAGGGATTCAGAGAGGTCACGCTCCTGGGACAGAACGTCAACTCCTATCGCGATGGTTCGAGCGACTTTGCCGATCTCATGGCATCCGTTGCAGCGATCGACCCGACGATGAGAATCCGTTTTACCACGTCCCATCCGCAGGACATGTCTGAGAAACTCATTCGCACGATTGCCGAGCACGACAATATTTGCAGCTATATACATTTACCTGTTCAATCAGGCTCCAACCGGATCCTGGAGCTCATGAACCGCTCGTATACGCGGGAGCACTATCTCTCGCTCGTTCGGTCAATCAAGGACGGCATTCCCGGTGTGAGTCTTTCAACCGACATTATTGCCGGATTTCCGACCGAGACGGAGGATGATCACCGCCGGACACTCGATGTGATGCGCGAGGTTCTCTTTGACGGAGCCTTCACCTTCAAGTATTCACCGCGTGAGAATACAAAAGCGTGGCACATGGGCGATGACATTCCCGAAGACCTCAAGCTTGATCGACTCAATCAGATTATCGATCTTCAGAGGGAAATTTCGCTCCGAAAGAACGAAGCCATGGTGGGTCAGCAAGTCGATGTGCTCGTTGAAGGTGAAAGCACCAAGTCTTCAAGCGATCTTTGTGGCCGGACCGACACGAACAAGATGGTGGTATTCCCGAAGGGCATGACTGAGATCGGGCAATACGTGACGGTACGCATCGACAGGGCAAACTCAGCAACGTTGTTTGGCTCGGTGGCCGGCGCTTCGTCTGCGGACGGCAGCGAATCAAAATTTGCGGCAATCGCATAGGAGGACTACCGGCGTGATCATGAACAGAATGCGATTCCTCTTCTCCGTCCTGCTCTCCCTCGCGCTGGGAGTTGCTGCGCTTTCCCAGACACCGCAGCCGGGCGATCCGGATATCCTGAAACGGCTCGAGCTGATTGAAAAGGGCCAGGCGGACGTGGTGCGGGCAGAGCTCCCCACGTTGATGACTAACTTCCAAACGCATCCAGGCGTGCTTTATCTTCAAGGTGTGCTGACGACCGACGGTAATGAGGCTTCGAAGATCTATCAGAGCATCGTTGAGAATTTCCCGAAAAGCGAATGGGCGGACGACGCTCTCTTCAAGCTGTATCAGTATTACTACTCGATAGGACTTTACAAGACGGCCGACCAGAAGATGGAGCAATTGAAGCGGGATTACCCGTATTCGACCTACGCGACGGATCAGAAGGTGGCCGAAGAGCCCAAGGTGTCAGCACCGGCGGCCCGCGCAGAAGCGCCGACTCCGGTGACCCGGCCGGCAAAAGGGGCAAAACCGACTGTCGTGTACACCGTGCAGGCCGGAACGTTTTCCGTGCTGCAGAACGCCGAAGAATTGAGGGCCCGTTTCGAGAAGGAAGGGTACGTCTCACATATTTTCACCATCGTCAATAATGGGAAGAAGTTTCACAAAGTGTGGGTGGGTGAGTTCAGCAAAGAGGACGAGGCGCGGCGTTTCAGTGCTCAGCTCAAGCAGAAGTATCATCTGAACACGATTGTCGTGCCGCGGTGATGAGCGCGACAACATCGTGGGTTGGACGGTGAGGCAGGCATATGGATCGCGAATCATTTCAGCGTGAACATGGCATCATCGGCAGATCTCTGGAGATGCAGGAGATTGTCGATGTCGTGCAGCAGGTTGCTCCAACGGATATCACGGTGCTCATTACCGGCGAAAGCGGCGTCGGCAAAGAGGTCATCGCCCGGGCGCTTCACAATGCAAGCAAGCGCTCAAAGAAGCAACTCGTGACAGTCAATTGCGGAGCCATACCGGAAGGATTGATCGAGAGCGAACTCTTCGGGCACGAAAGGGGCTCGTTCACGAGCGCGGTCGACAGCCGGAAAGGGTACTTCGAAATCGCTGATGAAGGGACGATTTTTCTCGACGAGATCGGCGAGACCCCGCTCGCAACACAGGTAAAGCTGCTGCGCGTTCTTGAGAGCGGCGAGTACATGAGAGTCGGATCCTCGGCGTCGCGAACTGCGGACGTTCGCGTGATTGCGGCGACCAACAAAGAATTGCAGTATGAGGTCCAGCAGAAGAGGTTTCGGCCCGATCTCTACTTTCGGCTGCGATCTGTGAATATTGTCGTCCCGCCGCTGCGTAATCGGCGGGAAGATATCCCGCTGCTGGTTGAACAATTCGTCAACGACTTTGCCAGCCGGAACGGGATCCGGTTCGAGGGATTTACGGACGATGCCACAGAACTCATCATGAGTTACCGGTGGCCCGGCAATGTCCGCGAGTTGAAGAACGCCATCGAGAGCATGATGGTTCTCGAGAATGGAAGAAGATTGACCGGGGACGATGTGCGAAGACATTTGAAAGAGTACCAGGGACCCGTTGCAGACCGGAATCTTCCGGTTGTCGCGAACAAGACAGTTGAGCAAGCTGAGCGTGAGCTCATTTACCGGGCGCTTGTCGATCTGAAGGGAACGATTCTTGAGCTGCGCGACGTCATTCTTCAGGGACTCCCGGCACACGGCGAGACCGCCGAGGTGAAGCCTGGCCGCGCCAACGGCAACGGCACGCTGACGCTCGATGAGATGGAGCGCCGGATGATTGTCAATGCGCTGGACCGCAACAAGGGCAACCGGCGGCTGGCGGCAACCGAATTGAACATCAGCGAGCGAACGCTGTATCGGAAGATCAAAGAGTTTGGACTTCAGGAATAACACGCCGATATCCAGAGAGGCCCTCGCCGGAAGCGTCGTGCGGCTTATCGTCATCCCCGTGCTCTTGCTTCTCTGGCTCTCGGGATGCGCCGGATGCCCCTACTCGTTCACCGGTGCGTCCGTGCCCGTGCATCTGAAGACGATTGCGATTCCCATCGTTGAAGATCAGAGCGGCTATGGTGACCCGGCTCTGCGGGACAAGTTCTCGCAGCAGTTGCTTCAACGATTTGTAAACGACAACACGCTGCAACCGGCTGATCGATCGACCGCCGATTCGATCATCGAAGGCGTCATTACGGCCGTGAAGGACGCTCCCGCCGTCGTCGAGGGCGGCGATCAGGTGGCCAAGCGGCGCATCACCATTACCGCACATGTCATTTTCCGCGACCTCAAATTGCGGAAAACAGTGTGGGAAAAGGACTTTGCACAGTGGGGCGATTACTCTTCCGGAGGCGGTCTCACGCAGCGGAACGAAGGCATCGCCGAGGCAGTACGGAAAATCACAGAAGATATTCTCAACGAAACAGTAGCAGGATGGTGAGATTGCCATGATCACAGCGACAATGTTCTATCGACAGGAAATTCTCCAGAGTCCCTTCTTCACCGATCTGGTCCTGTATCTTTATTTCTTTTCACTCCTCATCCTGTTTACCTTCGGCGCGCACGGATTTGTGATGGTGTATCACTACCTGAAGCACCGCGGGAAGGAATCGGCACTGCCGTCGCTCGGCCATGATCCGGTGGTCACGATTCAGCTGCCGATGTACAATGAATACTACGTGGTCGAACGGCTCATCGAAGCCGTTTGCAGCATCGACTATCCCAAGGACAAGCTCGAAATCCAGGTCTTGGATGATTCGACAGATGAGTCGGTGGAAGTTGCTGCGGCAACCGTGCGTCAGTACAAGGAGCTCGGCTACGATATCAAGTATATTCACCGCGAGGACCGCTCAGGATTCAAGGCAGGAGCGCTCAAGCACGGGCTTGAGACTGCGCGCGGCGAGTTCGTAGCGATCTTTGATGCCGATTTCGTCCCCAACACGGATTTCCTTCGCAAGACCCTTCCCTACTTCTTCAAGGATGACCGCATCGCTCTCGTGCAGACGAGGTGGGAGCATCTCAACAGCGACTATTCGCTTCTGACGCGTACCCAGGCCATGGCGCTGGACGCGCACTTCGTCATGGAACAAGGAGTCCGGAACAAGGTCGGATTCTTCATCAACTTCAACGGAACCGGGGGCATCTGGCGGAAAACTGCGATCTACGATGCCGGCAACTGGCACTCCGACACGCTGACGGAAGATCTTGATCTGAGCTACCGGGCCCAGTTGCGCGGATGGAGATTCAAGTATCTGAACGACGTTACTTCGCCGGCGGAACTTCCGGCTGAAGTCAATGCGCTCAAGTCGCAGCAGTTTCGCTGGACGAAAGGTGCGATTGAAACAGCCCGGAAGATTCTTCCCGAGGTGTGGCGTTCCGACATCCCGCTGCGGGTGAAAGTCCATTCAACATTCCATCTGACGAACAATCTTGCGTTTCCGTTCATCCTTCTGGCTGGCATTCTGAACGTGCCCCTGATCTTCATCAAGCAGCAGGGTGGCCATGACCTTTACTTTACAATGATGTCGGTGTTCGTGCTGGCATTCATCGGATCGTTCCTCTTCTACATGTTTTCACAGAAAGCTGTCTATTCAGACTGGCGGCGTCGGCTGCTTCTGTTCCCGCTCTTCATGGCCGGGAGTATGGGCTTCGCAGTCAATAATTCTCGTGCGGTGTTTGAAGGACTGATCAAGAAGCAGAGCGAATTCGTGCGGACGCCCAAGTACGGAACCGCGGGAAAGAAAGACTTTTGGCTCAGGAAGAAGTACGTCCCGTTGAAGGTCAGCTGGGTGGTGTTTGTCGAGCTGGCGCTTGCACTCTATTGCTTCTTCGGGGTAATTTCTTCATTATACTACCTGGAAATCGCTGCGGTACCATTTCAGCTCCTTTATTTCCTTGGATTCTCGTTTGTATCAGCACTGTCAATCAAACACGCTTTAGCGGCCCGAAAACTCCGACAACAACAACCGTCCGTTTGATGACTGACCCTACGCAGGAGCAGATCAAGTCGCTCGAGGAACGCCTGGCCCGTGAACCGCAATCCCCGCTCTTCGCGCGCCTCGCTGCATACTACCTCAGCACCGGCCGGCCAAAAGACGCTCTCCGTCTGTGCGACAATGGCCTGGCACATTATCCCTTCTATTCCACGGCTCACCTGATTAAAGGCAATGTCCTCGTCAGTCTCGGCATGATGGCCGAGGCCAAGCACGAGTACGAGGTGGTGCGCGAATTTATGCCGTCAAGCGAGACCGCGTCGCGCCTCTGGTCAAGCATCGATCTCGGGACGCCGTCGGATTTCATCTCAACACCGGCGGCCGAAGAGATTGCGGAGGCGACAGAGACCGTTGCCGAGCCCGAACCGATCCCCATCATTGAACCGGAACCGGTGGAGGAGGCCGTCGCCGCTCCGGCACCAACACCTGAGCCGGTCGTGGAAGAAGTCGTTCAGCAGGAGGCCGCGCCACCCGAAGAGATGACGGCAGTCGCCGAAGAAGTTCCTCCGCAGGAACCAGTGGCAGAGGAACCTCCACCGGTCGAACCAGCCGAAGCGACCACCGTTGCAGAAGACGCGTTTGGGATGCCCGTCGAACCGGCTCCCGCTGAAGAAGAGCCGTTCGGCGCCGCACAGAAGCTCGGCCTGCCGTTTACGGAGGAACCAATTAGTTCGGCGGAGACCGGATTCGGAGCTCCTGCTGAGGCAACGCCTCAGGCGGTTGAAGAGACGCCATTTGGAGAACTTCCCGTCCAGGAACCCGAAACCGCGACCGATCCCTTTGGCCAGGTGCTCGAGCCACCTGCGGAAACCACTGCCCCTGAGACAACAGAGCCCGCCGTAGAAATCCCGGCAGAGGCTGCGACGAGCGAGCAACCGGAATGGCTTGACGCTTTCAGCCAGCTTCAACAGCCCACCGAGGAGAGCCCGGCTGCCGCTGCGCAGGCACCTGTTGAGGAAGAAAATCCGTTTGCAGCATTCGGGTCGGACCAACCGACGTCTGCAGCGGAAGCAGAATCGTACGAAGACTATACGGCGCGCGTTCGGATGGAGCTCTTCGGCACCGAGAACACAATGTCACTCGAGGAGTACCTGCAAGGGACGCCTTCCTCGGGACCCGGAGAACCTGATCAAATCGGAGAACTCGCCGAGAAGCTCAAGACTTCGCCACGCATTACACCTCCCGTGATCAACTTCGCCGAGAAATCAAACCGGACCGCAGGCGACGTTGACGCGGCATCGGAATCGGGATTTGTCACCCCCACCCTGGCAGAAATCTATGTGAAGCAGGGATGGTATGACGACGCGATCAAGGCATACAAGACGCTGGCAGCCAACAAGCCCGAGGAGAGGGAGAAATACGAATTGCGAATCGCCGAGATTGAAGAGATGAGGAAGAGTGGGAAGTAGTGGAGTAGGAAGTAGTGGAGTAGGAAGTAGCGGAGTTGTATTGTCCGATCCGAGATCGGACAATAGGGTGAGACGTAGCGTCCGATCCGAGATCGGACAACAGGGTGAGACGTAGCGTCCGATCCGAGATCGGACAACAGGGTGAGACGTAGCGTCCGATCCGAGATCGGACAACAGGGTGAGACGTAGCGTCCGATCCGAGATCGGACAACAGGGCGAGATGTAGCGTCCGATCCGAGATCGGACAACAGGGCGAGATGTAGCGTCCGATCCGAGATCGGACAATAAGGTGAAATGTAGCGTCCGATCCACGATCGGACAAGCAATGACGTACCGTCCGATCCGAGATCGGACGACCGAGAGAGACGAGAGCGAATTGCGTTGAAGCAAAACAAAAACCCCGATGGTGAGTCGGGGTTTTTCATTTATTCCTTACGACTGAAGTCGTGGGTGAAAGGCCTGGATGCTCTTACTTCAGAGTGCTCACGTACTTTGTGAGGCTCGACTTCTGGTTGGAAGCCTTGTTCTTGTGAATGAGACCTTTTGCAGCAAGCTGATCGAGCGTCTTCACCGCGATCTTCAAAACGGCAGCCCCCTTGTCCTTTTCCTTCGCCGACCGGACTTTCCTGATCAGACTCTTCATTTTGGAAAGGGCCGCTTTGTTGCGGATATGACGACGGACGTTCTGACGTGCTCGTTTTTCAGCTGATTTGTGTTGTGCCATCCTAATCTCCTGTTGAAAGCTACATCCATTGGTCTAATTTCGTATCAAGGTAGCGAAGATTTCGCAAAATTACAAAGGATTTTTCCCCCGATCACTCCTCATCCCCTGCCGCGCCGGTTTTCGACCTCACCGATTGAAGGAATGCCCTGATGATTGCCGCTGTGGCGCCCCAGATCTCATGCGGGCCGAATCTGTAGAAATAGACGTCGATAAGACAAGGCGCATTCAACAACTAAGTGCAACACTTGGAGAAGACCTCCAAGGGGGAACGATAGTTAAGACATTTGCGAGGTTTGGTGTTTAGCCTTCGTTCAAGACGTTTGATGTCTCTTGCCGGTATCGT
>Ga0233425_10008944_pt1 | contig 12975 bp, 9 predicted proteins | sample Watercolumn_Towu_2_FD_181712 | JGI IMG/M metagenome (GOLD analysis project Ga0233425, IMG submission 181712) | Freshwater microbial communities from Lake Towuti, South Sulawesi, Indonesia - Watercolumn_Towuti2014_140_MG | ecosystem: Environmental > Aquatic > Freshwater > Lake | place: Indonesia...
TCACTCGCGCGTCGGCTCACCACCAGGCGCATCGTCGGGTCTCGGGCCAGACGGTCGGCGTCATTCGTGTCCGGGTATCCGGCCAGGCGGCTGTAGACCGACTGGCGGACCAGCGGCACCATGGGGTGCGGTCCTTCACTTGGGTCCGCCAGGCACCGGCCTGTCTCGGAGTGCCGGGCCGCCCATGCCACAGCGTGTCAGCCGCGTAGATCGATTCTACGCCCCGGAATCCGCCGTCCGGCGTCCTTGCCCCACTTCGACCCCCGGAGGCGCTCAGAATGCGTCTACGCGCTCGCACGGGGCATTCTCTACAGGTAATCGAACAGACGTTCCTACATCTTCCCACGGCGAGTCGAGGCTCTCTTCGGGTCTGTGGGGTCCCGGCGTGGAGGGACTGGGGGGTGCTCCGGGGTGAAAGGGGGGAGCGCTATACTCTAGAACGGCTGTTCTATATACGACGTAAAGGCGTATATAGAACAGCCGTTCTAGAGTATGGGGTCGTATCGTTGTATGCCGTCACGACACCGGGTACTCTCTCAACGCCGGTCCCCCGCGACCGGCGAGCGCGTCGACTACCAGGGGCCTTCCCAGTACACGTTCAGCCCCACGAAGTCGGCATCTTCGTCGCGCGTATTGCAGCGGCCGTAGTACAGCAGGCTGCCTACCCCGTGGCCCAGGTCCCGGTAGTACCCCAGAGTCGCGTAAGCCCACGGGCCGGTCGTCCAGTCCGCGATCACCTCGGATCGGTCGTCCAGGTAGTACTCCGCCCCCACCATCCCCCGGGTCTGGTCATCATCGAAGAGGCCTGCGTGAAGCCGGAACTCCTCGCCCGCGGCCTTCGAGGCCACGACATACCAGTTGGCCAGCGGCCCCCGGTCCGTCACGTCCAGGAGGCCGACCGACACGGCCGGGTACCGGTCCGACTCGGGCATGACCTGCCACTTCGCGTTGAACTGCACGTCCTCGTCGGTGTTCACCCCCACCCAATCCAGCCCGACCTCGAACCGGTCGGTGATCCCCACCTGCGTATAGACCTGCAGTTCAGGATCGCCCGAAAAGGGTGTCGAGGTGCCGTCAAGTTCCAGCTCAACACGCACCGTGCTGCGCTCCATATGGTCGGCGCTGGGGATGTAGTTCAGCGACGTGGGGAACGCCCAGGCGGCAGCGGCCAGCATCAGGCAACCGAAGAGGGTGACGGGACGCGAGGGCATGTTGTGGTGACCTCGTGGCCGGCGCGCTCGAGCGGGCCGGCGGCTGTTTGCGCCTCCTTTACCACGGAGCCCCGTGGGTTTCCCATCCCGTCCGCCCGGCCGCGGGGTCGCTCAGTCCCCCGGACCGGCGGCGAACTCACGGAATCCGAGCTCCCAGGCCGGCGAGCCGGGCTGCAAGGCGTAGTTATCGTGGCCCGGGTCCACGAAGAGAGGATCGGCGATGAGGGAGTGCTGGTCGAGCCACGGACCCTTGGTCCGCCACTCCTCGAGGGGGAAGCCCAGAAACGTCACCGGGGCGCCGGAGTAGTCGTAGTAGAGGTTGTAGTCGAGGGCCATCCGGTAGTTGGGCCAGGCGGACTCCACGTACAGTCGGCCGCCGTTCCACACGCAGAGGTTCCGCTCAACCACGTTCATGTTCATGTCGGTGGGCTGCGGCGCGTCGCCGTAGCGCGTCCACTGGGCCTCGCCGTTGAAGGCGAAGATGTTGTTCCGGACGATGTTCCCCAGGCAGTCCCAGTTGAAGTGGAGGCCGTAGGCATTGCGGTAGACGAGGTTGTTCTCCACCACAATCCCCGTGCTCGATTGGTCCAGGCCGAGGCCGTAGCCCGCGCAGTGGTGCACCGAATTGTGGCGGATCACCGTCCCGGGCTGTACCCCGAGGGTGTAGATCGACGAGTGCGACCCGAGAGCGCTGCCGAGGTGGTGGATGTGGTTGTGCTCGATGACGTTGTGGTGCGCGCGCTGCATGGGGTAATAGGCCCAGCGCCAGCCGGCCGACACGGCCCACTGCCATGAGCCCGAGACCTCGTTGTAGCTCACCGCGTTGCCGCTGGAGTTCCCGATCCAGATCGCCGGTCCGCCGAAGTACGTCTGCGCGCCGTCGGTCAGCACGTTGCGGGTGATCGTCGTGCGGCACGTCTCGGCGGCATCGTTGGCGCGGCTCTCGGGCTCACCGATCTTCATGCCCCCGGCGCCGAGGTCGCGGAGCGTGTTCCCCGACAGCCGGCAGTCCTGGCAGCCCTGCTCCAGCTCGAGGCCCCACGAGTCGCAGTGCGCGATCTCGCACTCCTCGATGGCGCAATCGTGCGCGCCGCGCGCCCAGAGGGCGGCGGAGACCGGCAACTCCGCCTGCGGGTACCCGAGCCCCCCCTTGGGCAGGGGCCACTCGGTGTGGGCGAATTCCAGCCCCCGGAGCGTGACGTGCTCCACCCGTTCGCCCGTCTCGGGATCGCCCTGCAGCCGGAGCAGCTGCTCGGCCACGGGCGCGATGACCTCGGCCGTCTCCGGCTCCTCACCTGGCAGCGGCCGGTAGGTCAGCACACCGGTCGGCCGGTCGAGGTACCACTCGCCGGGCTCGGTGAGGGCCTCGGCGACGTTCTCAACGTAGTAGCCCATCGACCAGTACAGCGGCCGCCAGCTGCCCCCGGTGAAGGTCACGAGCCGCTGAGCCTCATCGAGGCTCGCAATGCGCAGCCGGGCCTCGGTCCAGTACTGCAGCACCACCACTTCGATGTCGTCCCGATTGGCCCAATCCGCACGCAGGTGACCCGGCCCGTAGATGAAGGCCGAGTTCTCGGGCTGGGCTCCGCCCGCGAGGGCGTAGGCGCCCTCCTTGGGCAGGCGCGGGCGACGCCGGCGCTCTCCGTTCACCCACAGGTTGCGGAAGCTCCAGGCCCCGCTCTTCACCTCCGGCAGTTCGACCCGCCACGCGCCGTCGCCGCCGACTTCCCAACCCTCGATCCGCCGCCCGCCGCTCAGGCGCGGGCGCTCGCCGGGGGCCGCCGCAATGACCGTCGACCCCTGAGCCGTGCCGCCATGCTCCGGGGCCAGGATCAGGGGCTCGGTCAGCCGGTATGTCCCCTCCCGCAGGAGGACGGTCACCGGGCCCCGCTCGCCGGCGGCGCGAGCCGCGCGGACCGCCTCCAGAGCCCGTGCGGGCGTCGCGAACGGCCCGTCCCGCCCGGCCCGGTTGGGGGTCGGGAGCTTCCCCGACCACGCATCTCTCCCCATTGGTGAGACGTATAGCCTGGTTGCCTCCTTGGCCGCGGCGACAGCCGGGGCCAACAGCAGGACACTGACAAGCAGCAGAGCCGATAGCTGGGTCATGGCGATCACCGGTTGCACGGTTCGGGGGATGGGTTGCCAAGTCCTGCGACAGATGAAGCCCTTGTCGTGCCGCGAGCGATTCCCCACCTCCGGAAGCAGGAATCCCCGGCCCAAACGCCGAACGCCCGAAGTGGACACTAACCGAGTCAAAGGGAGTTGGCATCCGTGGACCGCAGCTCAGCCCTCTGCACGGCGGCCTTGATCGCGGCGCTGGCCGCACTCCTGACGGTAGCCCCCCTGGCGTGGAGCCAGCCGGAGACCGGCGAGAAGCTCCAGGTAGAGTACGCCGAGCCTGACGCCTGCGGGCTGTGCCACAAGGACGTGGCGGATGAGGCGGCAACCCGCCTTCACGGGGCGATCCTGGAGCGCCGGGCCGCAGAGGCCCAGGGCCATAACTGCCAGACCTGCCACGGGCCCTCGCAGCCGCATGTCGACAACCCCATCGAGATCAAGACCGCCTGGACCCCCGAGCTGCTGAAGCGCAACACCTCCGCCAAGATGTGCCTGAACTGCCACAGCAACCAGATCCCCGCGATCACCTGGCGCAAGGGCGACCATCACACCGGCGGCGTGCAGTGCTGGGACTGCCACTCGATGGAGCGCCCCGCCAAGGCCCACAGCGAGTTCATCGCCCGGCCCGATTCGGGCGTCTGCGTCGAGTGCCACCGCGAGGTCGAGGGCGTTTTCCGCCTCAACAGCCACCATCCCGTGCTCCTGGAGACCGAGCAGCAGCGGGTGACGTGCTCGGACTGCCATGACGTGCACGGCCGGCGGAGCCCGCGGGACTGGGCGCAGAAGTGCCGGAGCTGTCACCTGGAGCAGCGAGGCCCGTACCGCTTCGAGCACGGCGCCATCGGCAGCCGGCTGATGGGGAGCTGCCTGGAGTGCCACAGCCCCCACGGCTCGCCGAACCCGAACCTGCTGCGGTTCAACAACCGGGGGCTGTGCCTGCAATGCCACGGCGACAAGGCGCCGCACTTCCCCGGGCCTGCGTGCTGGACATGCCACGAGTCCACGCACGGCTCGAACACGAGTCCGCAGTTCTTCACGCCCTAGCGCGCTGAGCCTCCGACGGAGGCCACCACGGAGGGAGGGGCCCGCGAGAATGCCACCCGCATCACGCGGCCGCGTATACCGAGCCACCGGGCTCTCAGCAGCGTTTGGACTGCTGCTGGTCCCCTACGTCGTCCGCGCTCAAGAGACCGCCCCGGAAGCCGCGGCCGCCGAGCAGGCCCCCGATGCGGTGAAGCCGGAGGGCGAATCGCGCATCACCATCGCTCTGGGCACTCAGCGGCAGTGGATCGACGGGAACTCGCAGCGGTTCCGGCAGTACGTCACGCCGCCCTCGGCCACGCACATTGCGCTCATTGAGGTGGACCACCCCCTGAACGACGAAGGCCTGGTCTTTGGGCTGAGGGCGCACGACCTGCTCGAGCCGAGCGCCGGGGGTGTGGGGTACCTCTATGAGGTCGATCAGGGCCTCCGCATCGATACGCGGTACCGACGGTCGCAGTTCTTCGAGGACTTCTACGCCGGAGCCGACCAGCTGACGCGCAAGGACTGGCGGACCGACGTCCGCTGGCGCATCACCCCGCGCGACCATCTGATGGGCGGGTACACCACCGTCGAGCGGCGCGGCGACGAGGACCGCTGGCGCGGGCAGACGTGGCGCGCGACCTATACCCATGAGATGGGGGCCTTCGACGCCTACGGCGGCCTGACGTTCGAGCAGTTCAACTTCGCCGACGGCAGCCCGCGCTTCTCCGGCGAGGCGACGACGTGGACGCTCGGTTTCGGTCCCTCCAGGGACGCCCGCACCCTCGTCGCCGGGAACGTCTCCGGGGTGCAGACGAACCTCGACGGCGTGGCCCTCTCGCCCAGCGAGACGTACGTGAGCCTCGCCGGCTTTCACCAGCTGACCGAAGACCTGACGGTCAGCGGCGATCTGAGGTTCTGGGAGCTCGACGACTCCATTGCGCAGACAGCCTACGCCCGGCGCGAACGGCTGGCGGCCATCGAAGGGGAGTACATCGGCCTGCCCCGCACCGACATCCGGGTCGGGTTCGAGTCGGCCGACGTGGACTATGTGGACGGGCGCCAGATCCAGGTGCTGGAGCCGGCGGTGAACACCACGACGGTGAACGTTCGGGTGCGCCCGCGCCGCGACCTGAAGCTGCAGGCGGACTTCAAGCGGCGGCGGGTGGATGAGCGCCCCTACGCCTTCGGCGTCGGCGGCGAGCCGATGACTACGCTGGTGTACGGTCAGAGCGACCGGCTACGCTTCCGGGGCTCCTGGACGCCCACCTTCTGGCCGGTGGGCCTCACGGCGGGCTACCAAGAGGATGACCGCGAGAACGGCGAGCAGGGCGTCAGCAACCAGGTGATCACGCGGGACCTGTCCGCCTGGTGGAACGTGAATGACGACGTGACGGCGACGCTCTCGCTGCTGAACCAGAGCTACAGCCAACTGGGGGCCGGGGTCTGGGGGGCGCCCTTTGATACTGACTCGCGCAGTTGGAGCCTGGGCGCGTCCTGGCGCGTCTCGGACCGCACGAACGTCGAGGCGAGCTTCACCCGCGCCGATGCCTTCGGCTCCATCGAGCTGGAGCAGCAGATCTGGTCGGCCTCCCTGCAGCACAAGTGGCGGGAGCACACGGTGCGGCTCGGGCTGACCCTGGACGACCTGGACGATTTCAACGGGACGCTTCTCGGCTACGACGCCGACCTGTGGTACGCCGAGTTCGCCACACTGTTGCCGTGACGCCGCGCGCGGGCCGTCGCCGGCCCGAGTCGGACCGCGAGACCCGGAGGGTAGACTCATGCACCGAGGACTTGTCGTGGGCATCGCCGTACTCGTGGCCGCAGGGACCGGCCTGGCGATCGTGGCGGGTTGCGGGGGCCATGCGGCCATCGCGCCGCCGGGTCCGGGCGGCGACGCGAGGTTCGTGGGGGCCGAGGTCTGCAAGGCCTGCCATCGCAACCAGCACGCGGCCTGGACCACCACGGGGCACTCGGACGCCCTGGCCGTGCTGCAGGCCATCGGCCAGGGGGAGAACCCGGTCTGTCTTTCGTGCCACACGGTGGGCTTCGGCCAGCCCACCGGCTACACGAGCGAAGCGGAAACGCCGCAGCTCGCGAACGTGCAGTGTGAGAACTGCCACGGCGCGGGCGGGAACCACGTGACCAATCCCGCTCAGAACGAGATGCAGGTTCGGCTCGAAGCCGAGCTGTGTGGTGGCTGCCACCAGGGCTTCCACCACCCGACCTTCGAGCAGTGGGAGACGTCGGCGCACGCCGAGGCCCTCACGAACCTCAAGGCCCTCCCCTTTGCGCGCGATGAGTGCCTGATCTGCCACTCGGCAGAGGCCATCCTCGCCAGCGGCGAGGAAGTCGTGCTGGCGGTCGAGCAGAAGAAGGCCGAGAACGGCATCACCTGCGCGGCCTGCCACGATCCGCACGGCTCGAACAACGAGGCAAACCTCCGCGAGCCCGAGACGGACGTGTGCATCCACTGCCACACGTCGGAGAACGCGCTGCCGGGGAGCACGCCGCACCATCCGCAGCGGGAGATGCTGCTCGGCTTGGGAGGCTTCGAGGCCAATGGTGTCGAGGCCTTCGGGCCGAACTCCGAGCATACGACGGCGGCGCACGCCCGGTGCGTCACCTGCCACGTGTACCAGCTCCCGAATCAGCAGCCCACGCCGGAGAACCCGCTCAACACCGCCCACACCTTCCTGCCGCAGATCCCCGAGGCCTGCGAGCAGTGCCACACGCCCGACCAGGCCATGATCTACATGCTGGAGGCCCAGACGGAGATCCAGGGGCTGCTCGATGCGCTGGCCCCGTTCTTCACCTCCGGCTCGCCGCAGTACATCGATCCAACGACCCTGACGCCTGACCAGAAGGCGCAGTACGACATCGCCAAGTTCAATTGGCAGCTCGTCGGCGCCGAGGGCAGCCGCGGCGTACACAACCGCGACTACGCGAGACATCTCCTGGAGGTCTCACAGACCATCCTCGCCGGGTTGTAGGAATACGGGGACACGATCCCAATCCCGCAGACGCGGGATTGGGTCATGTCCCGATATTCCCGCTCGGACGACCAACGCGCCGGGCTCCCTCCCCTTCCCGGGGAGAAGGCCCGGCGTTGTTGTGTCGGGCTGGAAGCCCGACCTACGCGGATGGCCTGGAAGCTCACTTCAGCGTGAAGTGGGTCTCAGGTCGCCGCTCTCGACCATGGCGACAAGAGGGTTGTCGTCGATCTCGAGCGGGAAGTCGATGCGCCCGCGGCGGCGGCTGGACTCATACGCGCCGAAGATGATCTCGGTGGCGATGAGCGCGTTGCTCGCGTCGAGTTGGCACTTCCGCCCGGTCAGCAGGCAGTCCACCGCGTCCGCGACCGCGCGGTCGATGAAGCCCGGGCCGTGGATGCCCTCGCCGCCGGTATCGGGCCACTGCCAGTCGTTGTGACCGAAGCTGCGCCAGCGGATCGCGTCGGTCGGCCCATGCCCCATCCCGACCTCGATGACCCCCTCGGTTCCGATCAGCTTGTCGATGCACCCGACCGGCCGGGCTTCCCCCGCGCCCGTCATCACAAGGCCGAAGACCCCGTTCTGGTACTCGGTGAGCAGGACCTGCTGATTCTCGCAGTGGGCGCCGAAGACGAGGTTCTCGGTGCGGTAGTCGACCTGTGCAAGGACCCACTTCGCCGGGGTCTCGTTGTTGAAGAAGCTGAACATGTCGATGAAGTGGGTGCCCGAGTCGTAGATGTTGCCGCACTCACACTCCATCCGCACCAGCTCGCCGACCTCCCCGGCGTCCAGTAGCTCCTTCGCGATCCGGAAGGGGGCGCCGTACCGCCGCTGATGGTTGAAGGTCAGCTGAATGCCGGCAGCCTCGGCGGCAGCGGCCATGCGCTTCGAGCCGCCCCAGGTGTAGGCCATCGGCTTCTCACAGTAGACGGCCCGCACGCCCTCGGTGCCGCACGCGGCCAGCACCATCTCCTCGTGCAGGTGCATCCAAGTGCAGATGCTGACGATGTCCAGCCGTTCGCGCTCGAGCATGGCGCGGTAGTCGGTGTAGGTGGCCGCGAACCCATATGTCTCCGCAAACGCCGCCGCGTTCTCCTCGACGATGTCCGCGCACGCCACCAGCTCGCACGTGTCCAGCTTCCGGAACGAGTTCCCATGCTCATACGCCATCGCGTAGCCGAACTGATCGCCGCGCGGCTTCCGCTTGCCTGTCCCGATGACTCCGACCCGCAGCTTCTCCAAGGGGCAAGACCCTCGCTTTCGAGGCGAATGCACTGCTCACACCGCCTCGCCCATTCCGCCTGGGATGCAGGGGGTCCTTCCGGCGGGCATCTGGGCCCAGGTGGCTCCGTCGAGGACAGCCTCGTCGCCACCGCGCTTGCCTGGGTAGCCGCCCAGCTGCTTCAGGAAGAAGGGCACGCCGGCGCCGAGGCAGCGATCACGGATGTCGCGGACCCAGCTGAGCTCCATCGGCCGCGCCCCCGGACCGCTCTCGCCCCCGACGATCACCCAGTCGATGCCCGACAGGTCCAGGCTCGGCAGCGGGCCCAGGAGAGGCTCCAGTGAGAGGAACTTCAGGCGAGCGCGGGTCGCCCGTAGGTGGTCGGCTCGATGGACGAACGCATCGGTCTCGATGCTGACCCCCATCCAGATGTGGTCGGCCCAGTCGAGGCGCGGGTCGATGCCGACCAGCCGTGGGGAGCGCTTGGTGAGGACCTGAAACCGGTGCCAGTCGGCCCGCCGCATCGTGGCGAACACGCTCTGGATGAACGCCTCCTCCACCTCCTCGTGGAACAGGTCGCTCATCGAGTTCACGAACACCGTCTGGGGCTTGGACCAAGTCAGCGGAAGCTCAACCACGTGGGGATGCAGCGCCAACCGGAAGCCCTGGCGGTAGTTGGCCTGGCCCATTGCCTTCAGGCGCTTCGCCATCCGCTCGGCGTAGCAGTGCCTGCATCCTGGGCTCACCTTCGTGCAGCCGGTGAGCGGGTTCCACGTGCACTCAGTCCACTCGATGGATGACCGGCTAGCCATCGGGTGTCTCCTTCGCGGGGAAGGTCACAGTGACGCCGTCCGCCATCGTGCCCTTGCGGCGCTCGCCGGCTGGAGGCGCGCACCTGATGCGCCCGTTCTCTTCCAGCGCAAGCAAGGCCTGCTTGTAGATTCTGCGCTCGACGCGCTCGGCCTGGCTGTGCAAGTCTGAGACCTCCTGGACAGTCAGGGTGCGGCCGGCGAGTTCCGAGCACAGCGAGTCCATCAGGTCGTCAAGGGGAGTCCGCAGGCCGGGGAGAGTCGGCGAGCGACGCTCGTCGGGGTTGTAGCGGAACGAGGGCACCCCTTGCGGCAGGCTGGAGCTGTATCGGGCCATGATGCTCTTCATGAGTTCCCGGGCCTTCGGGTGTTTGCTCACAAGCACGAGGTAGTGGCTGGTTCGCCCCGCCTCCGTGTGGAAGGCGAACGTCACAATGTGCTGCATGCCCGACGACCGGAGGGCACGTCTCAGAGCCTCCACGGTGGCGTCTTCTCGGAGGGACCCGTCCAATGTTGCCATGTGGGCCTTGAGCGCCGCTAGTTCCTCCTCGCCGAACAGGGCGGCCATGTGCGTCTGCACGCGTGGGTTGTCAAGCGCTGCGTTGACCCGGTTGTAGTTGAAGAAGAAGACGCAGTCGCAACCCCAGTCCTTGACCACCGCCCGGAACAGGCCCTGCGACAGCCCCTTGTACCCCCATGGGTCGGCGAACAACAGCGTCGGCGCGAGCTTGGCCGAGCCCAGTTGGTCAACGACATTCCGGTCAACTTCCCGGTTCAGTATCCGTGGCTGGTGGACGAGGGTCTCGGCGCCCGGAAGGACGCGGACTTCCGTCCTGAGCGCCTCGGCGTGTCGTGGATTCGCGTCGTTGAACACTGTGACCAAGTGCTCGCGCAGGCCGGGCTTCGCGATGGCTCTGCGGAGAATCAGCAGGGGCGTGGACTCCGTACCGTCCTTGTACCGCCCAGGCCCACAGAAGAGGTCCAGGTACTGCAACCTCCCGCCGGGCCGCTTCAGTACCTGGGGCAAGATGATGCTGGACCACCCATCGAAGTACTTGGTGACGATCTCGGCCTTGATCCGCGACTGCTCGGTCGATTCGTCGAAGAAGTCATCCCCCACGCCGATGCCCCCTTCCTCAGTCGGACTCGTCGTCGCTGACACTCTACCTCGAACAACTGTTCCTCGTCAAGTCCGCCGCGCCGCGCGAGGGAGGCGGCCGGCGGGGCAGCATGGAACTCGGACGGTGGACCGTCAGTAGTCTGGCAGGCGAGAGGAGCCCGGCCATGTTGCGCGAGGGCGAGCACCCGCAAGTCGCAGTGTTCATCGATGCGGAGAACATCCTGATCGGGGCACTGTCGGGAGGGTTTCCGCGGCCGATTGCGGCGTTGATGGACCGGGTGCGCGAGCAGGGGTTCCTCATGTCGGCGCAGGCCTATGGAGACTGGACCCGGCAGCCGTGTCTGCAGTTCCTGCGCGAGTTCCAGATGAACACGATCGAGATGAAGCAGCTGCCGACCTCCGCCAGCGGGAAGAACACCGCCGACATCAACCTCGCGGTGGACGCGATCGAGATGGCGCTCTCGCCCGCTGCTCCGCACACGATCGTGCTCGCGGCGGCGGACCGGGACTTCGTGCCGCTGGTGCAGAAGCTCCGGCGGTATGGGAAGGAGGTCATCGGGATCGGGGTGCGGGGCCGCGTCAGCCGCGAGCTGGAGCAGGTCTGCAGCACGTTCGTGATGCTGGACGACATCATCCCGGAGGCCGCGCCGGAGGCCGTCCCACCGCCGAGGGCGACGCGCGGCGCCCCGGAGGATAGCCCGGACGCGGGGCGGGGAGCGGAGGGGACCTCGCCCGGCGAGCCGCTGGATCAAGCGGCGGCCTTCCGCCTGCTGGCGACGGTGACCGAAGAGATCATCCGTGCCGGCCGCGACGCGCTGGCGACCCGGGTGGTCGATCGACTGCGCAAGGCCAGCCCCAGCTTCGACCTGCGCAAGCAGGGGTTCGGCAGCTTCGGCGACTTCGCGCTGGCGGCGGAGGCGCAGAAGGCGGTGCGGGTCACGCGGTCGAAGAGCGGCGACCTGCGGCTGTCGCCCTATGTCGAGGACCCCGGCGAGGCCGAGCTACGGTTCGACACCCCCGCCGAGGCCTGCGAGAGCTACCGGTCAATCCTGCTCTCCGGGAAGAAGGCCCCGATCATCCGCTGGGCGGATCGCCGCCGGCTGCTCGAACATCTCTGGGCGGCTCTGGCGCCGGAGTCGGAGGGTCTGACCCTCGGGGAGATGAGCTCGCTCCTCACGAAGTTTGGGCGGCAGCAGGGCCTGGGACTTCCCGACCGGGCGATCCAGAAGCTGGTGAACACGCTGAACGTCGCCGAGTGCTTCACCGATGGGGGGCAGGCACGACGCTTCCGCGATCCCTCCCAGTCCCAGACGCGCCTGCGGGCCGGGACACCGTTGGATGAGGCCGAGGCCGCCATGCACGAGAGCTACGTGCGCGGGATTCAGGCCGTCCGGCCGCAGGCGCCCCTCGACGAGCACGGGCTGGCCCTGCTGCTCTTCGATGAGGACACCAGGCGCCACCTCACCGAGGTTCGGGCTCTCCTGAAGCGCATCGCCCCGCCTCCAGCGGCGGGGAAGAAGACGGCCAAGCGCGCTCCCCGGAAGGCTCGCGGCCGTGCCAAGCCCGTGGCCGCCCCCGTTGTCGACACCCCGTCGGCCGTCGCCGGCACAGCGGCGGAGGTGCCGCCCGACGACTGACCGCCCGCGCGCCGCCGGTCGGTCACGGGAGGTGTCGAGCCCTCCGGTGCGAAGAACACGCCATGCGCACCCTTCTAGCGTGTCTGATGGCGGGTCTACCTGTGCTCACTGCCCCCGCCGCGGCCGATGTTCGCCGCGACGACTGGTACTTCCGCGAGTCGTTGGCAGCCATCCGCGACTGGGAGACGGTCCTCGCCGAGTGGGAGGCGGAGACGCCGGAGGCCGAGCGAACGCCGGTGCTGCCCGCGCCCGAGGGCGGCCCCGCGGTGGAATGGCCGAACCCGATCCCCCGCCGCCTCGTCCCGTACCCGGACGAATGCCCGCCCGTCCAAGTCAGCCTTGCCGGCGATCGGGTCCGGGTCGCCCGGGGCCCGGCAACCGAGACGGTAGCCTTGTCCGACACCATAGTCGGGTACAGGCACCCGGGCGGCGGGGCGAAGGACCACTGGTATCATGCGTACTTCCGCCGCTTCGACGGGATGACGCAGTTCCGGACGGCTCCGGCCCCGTTCCGGCTCATGTTGGACTCGAGCCCGGACTTCCCGCGTGGCGATTCACGGCTGCAGGTCGCCGCCGAGGGCGTCGGCGATGAGCGCGTGGACCTCGCCTTGCGGCTGGAGTTCCGCCGCCCAGGCCGACCACCCGTCTCCACGGAGGGCGCGCTGGCCGTGGCGCCGGGCGAGACGGCCCGCGCGTCGTTGCCCGTCTCGCCGCCCGAGGAGGGCGGCGGGCTGCTGATCCTGCACATGCAGGCCCGCGGGCAGCGCTGGTGGCTGCCGCTGTTTCTCCACGTCGAGTGCGTCGGCGCGGTGCTCATGAGCTGCGAGCAGGTCCTGAGC
>Ga0233425_10008946_pt1 | contig 12973 bp, 10 predicted proteins | sample Watercolumn_Towu_2_FD_181712 | JGI IMG/M metagenome (GOLD analysis project Ga0233425, IMG submission 181712) | Freshwater microbial communities from Lake Towuti, South Sulawesi, Indonesia - Watercolumn_Towuti2014_140_MG | ecosystem: Environmental > Aquatic > Freshwater > Lake | place...
GTTCCAAAAACTTTGTAGCCTTTATTTAGTAGATATTGAGAAAGATATGCACCATCCTGCCCTGTTACTCCAGTTATAAGCGCTTGTTTCATCTTGTTTCAAAGATTGTAGTACTATTAATATTGTTTAAGATTATTAACAGATTCTATATCTAATGATGAATTTTATAGACTATACAGCTTAGATTTGTATGTTAACTCAAAATTATACATGTAATTTGGTTGAATCTGAAAGAACTTTCAAATAACCTAAAACTAAGTAGAACACAAATCAAAAATCGCGGTTAAAATATCATTAAAACAAACTGAATACGTAAAAAATAATCTGCAACTATATGTAAAATAATTTTTATTTTAATTCATATCAGCGGAGAAGAGAATCGTTTTTTAAGTATTAATGAAAGCATTCTTAAACCTGTTCTAATTATAGCTGATAAATTTTCAGAATGTTTTGAAGCACCACCTATTCTACTATAATAACTTACAGGAATTTCAATAACTCGTTTATCATTTCTAAGAAACTCTATAATCATTTCAGGGGAAAATTCTGGGCCTAATCCAATAAAATTATGTTTAATTTCATCATATTCATTCTTCCAAAATGCTCTATAGGTACAACCAACATCAGTAATTCTTGGTTCAATCCTAATCCATAACAATTCTATGAATTTTGCAACTAAGAGATTTGCAAATCTTAAACCAGAACTCATATTAGCACCTTGACTTATCAATTCTTTTGTAGTTCTTGTTCCAATAACCATATCACAATCCTTAATGTATTCATACATTTTGTAAATATCTCTAGATCGAAAGGTCGCATCACCTTCTATGAGTATAACAATATCGCCAGTAACATGTTCCATTCCTTTGCGAATGGCATCACCATAACCAAAAAAACTTCCTTGAATTAGTTTTATATTACATTTATCATTAAAAACTAAAATTTTTTCAATTGTTCCATCAGTACTGCCTCCATCAGCAATAATAATTTCATCTACGGTGTCTTTAAAATCATTAATAACAAATGATATAGAATCAACTTCATTATATGCTGGAATAACTAAGCTTTTTTTGTAGGCATCAAAATTGATTTGATTAAAAAGATACGTCGCATGATGCCAATCATCTATGGTATTAATATTAACATACATTCCATTCAATTTATGTACATAAACAATTCGCTCTTTAGCCATATTTGAAATAACATCAATGAGTTCCTTTCGCTTTGTCCTAGTACTTTTTTGAGCTTTTTCAATATATTCAAAAATGGAATCTTTTAAGATGAACGTTCCAAGACCCAATAAATCATTTTCAAATGTTACAGGTTTTTCAGTTAATGATAAAACTCTACTGTGATTTTTTAATTGAATTGAATAATTATTAGCTATATCTTGTGGATTTGCTGTATTGATAAAAGTAATAATAGCATCAACATCATCATAATTGTGTTCTAGTAAAGTTTCATGATCTGTATTTAGATAGAACTCATCTCCAAGCATTAGAAGAAAAGATCCTGTAATTTTTCCTTTACATAGATATAGCGCATCGGCAATTCCATAACTAGGATCTGATTCTATGTATTCAATATTGATTCCTAATTTTTTTCCATCATCAAAATAATTTTTAATCTGGCAATCATTCTTGCTCACAATAATTAAAATTGATTTTATCTTTAATAAATCACGAATAATTTCAATATTTCTTTGAAGAATAGGCTTATTATTTATTCTCAACATAACTTTTGAGACAGCATTGCTGTAAACACGTGTCTTGGCTCTTGAACCACTTCCACCTGCTAATATAACAGCTTTTTCGATAATCAACTATTTTTATGTCTGGTAATTCCTTGTTATTATTTTTAGTTATGTTCTAATCTATAATGATCAGCCATCGACTTTAATGCATCTAGTGGTTGATATTTGTAATGATACCCCGTTGAAAATAATATTTTGCTATCATAATAGTTGTCTTTGTGCATAACATCTAATTGCCATGAGGTTACGGAAATTAATTTAAGTTTAGAAAGAAATCTTAGAAAAACTATTAATTGTAATGGTATATGAATTAGTTTAGACTTACTTGAAGTATATTTTTTTAATTCTTCGATAATTTGATTTAAGCTACCTGGAATTATTCCGCCAAAATTTACTAAAAGACTAGTTTTTTTGTTTTTAATTAAAAAAATTAAAAATTCAACAAAATCATTTACATTAACAAACGAAATTCTATTTCCACCATTACCTAAAATCGGAATAGGTGAATTACGAAATAAATTTTTAAAAATTATTTCATATATCCCCAATCGTTTTTCTCCTAAAATTACTTGTGATCTTATTATTGTAAGTTCTAATCCCTCTCTCTGATATTTATTACATATTTCTTCTCCTTTCAATTTTGTTAATGCATAATAGCCATTTGGTAAAATAGCAGTATTTTCCGTTATTGGGCTATCTGGGCTACCATAAATAGCAGTAGTTGAAATGTAGATAAAATAAGAGCTGTGCTGTTTTGCTATTTCAAGTAAATTCTTCGTTCCAGTTACATTTGTTAAAAAATATTCTTCTTTTGAACATCTATCATGTTCTAATCTAGCTGCCAGATGTATAATCGTTTCAACTTTTTTATTAATGTGAAATGGTTTTGCTATATTTTGAATTAAATCCGTATATTTTCCAGCTTTTATATCAACACCAATTGTTTCAAAACCCTCATTTCTTAAATTTGATATTAGGGTTTCACCTACAAATCCAGAACTTCCTGTTATTAAAATTACCACACATTTTAAAAAAATTTAGGTAATATCAAGTAAACACATGAGTAAAATACAAATTTTACATCTAAAGTAATAACTATGGAGAACTTTTATTACAATAAAGAGTGTTATCAACAATGCAAGGATTAAGAACAAGACAAGAACAAAAATATAGAGATATTCGAATTGCAGGAAAACACGGTTTTTATAAAACACTTATACAAAGAATTTTTTCTGATCGTAATTATTTATTCTTAATTGGTAAAATATTCAAAATCAAAATTCTAAAACAAAAAACTCCTATTTTTGCTATTATTGATATTAATAATATCTGTAATTTAAAATGTAAGCATTGTTACTGGTGGTTGACTCGTGATAATGAAAAACCTGAACTTTCTACAGATGACTGGAAAAAAATAATTTATCATTATTTTAAGAAAAATCACATACTACAGGTAAATCTAGTAGGGGGCGAACCTATGTTAAGACCTGACATAATTGAGGTATTTAATGAAGAAATGTCTGGCAAATTCACTATTATTACAAATGGAACCTATAAGTTAATTCCATATTCTGGCTTGATAAATTATTTCATATCAATAGACGGAATGAAGGAAACCCATGATAAAATACGAGGAAAAACCTTTGATAAAATCGTAAAAACAGTACAGGAATACAAAGAAGAAACAGGCAAGAAAATTTGGATAAATATGACAATAAACTCCATAAACTGTAATGATGTAGTAGATGTTGTAGAATATTGGAAAAATTTAGCAGAGTCAATAGCTTTCCACTTTCATACTCCTTTCGCAGAAAATGATCCTTTGTGGATTCCATATGGTGACAAAAAAAACGAAATTATAGATCAAATTATTTTGCTAAAGAAAAAATATCCTCAATACATAGTTAATGAGATAAAACAATTAAATTTACTTCGTTCTACTTGGGGCGGAAACGAGTCAGGTCCAACTAATTGCCCAAATTGGGCAATAATGACATTAGATCATCAAGCTCAAGTAAAAACACCGTGTTGTTTAGGAAGTGCGGGAGAAAATGATACAAAGCCAATGTGTCAAAATTGTGGCCTTTCCAATTATTCTTCATTGTTAGTTCATGGAATACATTTGTAATTCATGAAATTAATAAATTAAAACTATTTTTGATGATCTATCTTATAAATTATGGTTCCGCGATCTGATCTAAATATTACTTTAAAGTTTTCTGGAATTTCTGTATTATCATAATATCTTAATGCGTTAAGATATTCATGTGATTGTAGTATAGAACGTTCAGAGTATACAATTGGTGGTATGATCAGGTAATCAGGAATTGGATGATAGATATTCTGTCTATCCATTGGAGCACTATGAATATTTGATACATAGATCTCCCACTCTTTCCAATTTTTTCTTGTAATGTAATTTTCTACTGAATCATTTTTTGGTCCTTCAGAAAAATCAACGTGAATCCATTTTGACTCTGCGTAAAATGGATAGTTAAAATTACTAGTCATTACATAACTATTTTCAATTCTAGGCTGTTTTGATAAAAAGTTAGCTATTTGTTTTACTTCAATTCCAACGCCATCTAGTTTTCCCGTGTTAATTAAATTAATAAATTTATTAATATTATTAAATGATTCATCCGTTGATTTTAAAACAAACATAACAAACGAATATACAAAATTTAATAATAAAATTATTACAATAAGAACAACTAAGCCTATTTTTAATGGAAATAAGGTCTCTATGTTAGATTTGTTATGTTGAACTTTTCTAAGTTTAGAGTAAAACTTTGGTATTATTTCCATAAAAAATATTCCTGCAAATACAGAAACTGAGATCCAAATTAACGAAAAATGTTGAGGCGCTCTAATGGGTATTATTGACATGAAAAATGAAAACACGACTGGTAAAATTAATAATGGTAAAAAGTTTTTTTTGCTGTTATTATAATTTATAATTCCTAAAACCAATATTGGCATTATAATTATTGCAAAAAAATGAACATTGATGTCGCCTGTTAACAATATAACCAACGTAGTAATGGATGCTGTACAAATTATTGCGATAATGTTGGTTTTGTTTAATTGTGGTTTCAATGAATAGATTGCTCCTCCAAGAACTGGTATTAATGAAACAAGTGGAATTGTAGGTATTAACGCTGAATTTACTGTTATATCAAAATAGAACAAATTATTTGGTAAACTAGAAAATAAATTATAAAAATAATTTTTTTGAAATAAATCTACATCCACAAATACTCCATATAATATTCCTTTTCCAGTTCCTTCGTATAATTGATCTACCCATTGTATGGTTCTATACTTTGAATGACTAGCAATATAATAATTCGAATCAGTATCTATAATATTTCCATGAGTTGAATAGTTATAGAAAAACAATGGACTAGCCGCAATAAGAAAACATGTTACTACTAATCCTACATATAAATAATTTGTAATGGATTTTGTATTTTTTATGATTAAAAATACAATGATAGTTATTAGAATTATAATTACTTGAAGTCGCATCATAAATGCTACACCTATGAGTATTCCAGTTATCATAACATCCACAGAATTCAATTCTTTTTTTGTAATAAAAAATAAGGAAACAAATATTACAAAAATTGAAAGTAATTCATTTGCAGCTTGAATTGAATAAAGACCAAGCCATGGATTAAATGTAAAAAAAAGTTGTCCCATTAATGCTATCTTGGAATTAAAAATATTTCTTATGATGTAGTAAGAAAAAAAAACCATTCCTGTACCGCTAATAACTGATATAGCTCTCATCACAGAAAATCCATCATTAAAAATTAGATTCAGTGCAGAATAAATTACAGGGCCACCAATAGGTGCATTTGGAAGACCCACATTTTTTCCATTGTCAGCAAGAATTTCATTTCCTGCCCAAAGATAAGCTATTCCATCTTGATCAAATGTCCAATAATTATGATGAAAAAAAGATACATATGCACAGATTACAAAAAAACATAATGTAATTAATAATGGATATTTTTCAACACTGTGCATTATATCTTTATAATTTTTCATCGTCTACTGGATAAATACTTAAAATATAAAACTGTAGTATAATAATTACTTAGTCAGGCTTGATACAAATATTTTATTTTTGAAAATTAAAAATTAACTCAACATTCCACCATTAACATTAATTGTCTGACTAGTAATATATGATGCATCATTAGAACACAAAAAACTTACAACGTTAGCTATCTCATCAGGATTAGCTATTCGTCCAATAGGAATATTTTTCACCTTACATTTTCCTAGAGCAGTTCGTAGTTCTTTTTTTGACATTTTACTTTCCACTAAACCTGGTGAAACTGCGTTTATAGTAATTCCATACTTTGCATATATGTTTGATAGTGATTTTGTAAGATTGATAAGACCAGCTTTGGCTGCAGCATAATGAACTTGATTATATCCTCCCCACTGACCCCCAATGGAAACAACATTAACTATTCTGCCCCATTTTTTTTTAATCATATTAGGTATAACTTCTTGAGAAAACATAAACGGGCCACGTAAGTTTGTAATAAGCATATTATCCCAATCTTTATCGCTTATTTTCTCAAATTGTTTTTCTTGTGACATTGCAGCATTATTTATAAGAACATCTATGTCTTTACCAAAAAATCTTTTACATTTTTTAATTGCCTGTCTTATAGATTGTCTAGAGGAAACATCAACATAAACTGCTATAGTTTTATTTTTTTTTGCTATGCTATGTGCATTTTTTTCATTTGTTTTGTATCCTATAGCAACATTAAATCCGCTTAAAATCAGATTATTACAAATACTTCTACCGATATCACCGCTTCCACCTGTAACAAAAGCAACTTTTCTTTCTAATTTCATTAAAAGTCGATGAATTAGCTAGAATTTATTCATTCTAAACTTTATTCATACCTTAAATATTCTTCATTATCTATAGTGCTGCATATATTATAGCTAAATTGGTATTTTTCTTATGAACAAAGATTCCAAACTTTTCGGCTCTGATATAATTGCAAGCTCACTTGTAGCAAATGGAATAAAACGTGTTTATGTATTTCCTGGAGGAACTATAGGACCAATTTTAGATGTGGTAGACAAATGGAATATTGAAATTTTTACTACACGTCATGAACAAGCAGCGGGCTATGCAGCACTTGGTACAGCTAGATTGACAGGTGAACCTCAAGTAGTTATGGTAACATCAGGACCAGGAGTAACAAACCTTGTGACTCCAATAGCAGATGCATACTTTGATTCAACACCTCTTGTTATACTTACAGGACAAGTTGCAACACGTGATATGCGAGGAAATATACCAGTACGCCAAAGGGGATTTCAAGAAATAGATACTATATCGATGCTAAAACCAATAACCAAGGCACAATTTCTTCCAAAACATTCATCAGAATTAGCAGGAATAATGAATGAAGCTTTCAAAATCGCAAAATCTGATAGACCTGGACCTGTAGTAGTTGATTTGCCCATGGATGTTCAAAGAGATACAATATCTGAAATGCCTGTTATTTCTCCATCTTCTAAAACTACTTTATCATTTATTGATAATTCAGCAATTGATAAAATTATTGAATTACTCCTCTCATCTAAACAACCAATAATTTTATGCGGTCAAGGTATATTGTTATCAAGAGCGCATGAAGAATTACGATCTTTTGTCAATTTTACACAAATTCATACTTCGTGTAGTTTGTTAGGATTGGGTGCAATATCTACACAATCAGAATTTTCATTAGGATATCATGGCCATACCGGCAATCAGGCTGCAAATAAGGCCATACATGAATCGGATTTGTTAATAGTACTTGGTTCAAGACTGGATATACGTCAAACTGGTTCTGTCACAGACAAATTTGTGCCCAATGGTAAAGTAATTCATATTGATCTTGATGTCACCGAACTAGAAAATTCTAGGGTGCATACTGAATTAAAAATAAATGTAAATGTAAAAGATTTTTTGACAATAATTAATAAAAAAATTAAAAATAAACACTTACCTGATTGGTCAAATTGGCATAACAAAGTAATAGAATGGAAAAGAAGATTTAAACTAGATTATTCAAAAGAAACACTTAAACCACAATACATTATTGAAACTGTTAATAAATTAACAAACCAAAAATCTTTGGTATGTGTTACTGGTGTTGGCTCTCACCAACAATGGACAGCGCGACATTTCGATTTTGATTTTCCAAACAGAGTACTTTTAACTTCTGGTGGTCATGGTGCCATGGGTTTTGATTTACCGACAGCTATTGGTGCACAATTGAGTAGGCCAAATTCACTAGTACTTTGTATTGTGGGAGATGGGTCTATTCAAATGAACATTCAAGAATTAGCTACTATTGCAAACTATAATCTTCCAATAAAAATAATTGTACTAGATAATAAACGTCTTGCAATAGTCTCACAATTTCAAAAAATAACATGGGGAAAAGATCCATCATGTGGAAATGTTAAAAACCCTGATTTTGCATCAATAGCTAATTCATACGGAATTTTTGGAGATACTATTAACAATTCTGAGCAAGTAAAACCAAAAATACAAAAACTACTCTCACATAATGGCCCTGCTTTGTTACATTGTTTAGTGGATCCAAACGAAGATGTTGTACCAATGTTACTTGGGGGACAAACTATGGATTCAATGTGGCCATATGACTAAAACACTTTGGATTGTTAGTGGTGGAATTGAGGCAGTACCTGGTATACAGCTAGCGAAAAAAATGGGCTTGAATGTTGTAGTTAGTGATGGAAATCCTAATGCGCCAGGATTTAGGTTTGCGGATACATCCATTGTAGTAAGTACATATGATATAGAAGGTACTTTGAAAGCTGCAAAAAAATATGATCGTGAGGGTAAAACAATAGACGGTGTTATTTGTATGGCATCTGATGTGCCATTAACAGTAGCAAGAATAGCAGAAGAACTAGGATTACCTGGAATTAAAACTAGGATAGCTGAAATTTGCAGTGATAAACTTTTGATGAAAGAATATTTGCATGATGCAGGGATGCCAGTACCGTGGTTTAGTGCTGTAGATTCTGTTTCACAACTTCGCTCATTAGTTTTAGAGAGAGGTTTACCTCTAATCATAAAACCAGTAGATAGTAGAGGGGCTAGAGGAGTTATACGCCTAACACCAGAAATAGATCTAAATTGGGCATTTAATTATGCAAAGAAATTTTCTTTATCTTCTAGAGTCATGGTAGAAGAATTTCTTTCTGGACCACAATATAGTACTGAATCTATTTTTATAAACGGAGATAGTTTTACACCAGGTTTTTGTGAACGAAATTATGAATATCTTGACCGCTTCAAGCCATTTATAATTGAAAATGGAGGACAGCAACCAGCCAAAATAGATGATAATGATAAAAAATCTATCATAAAGGTAGTTGAAAAAGCGAGTAAAAGTTTAGGAATTTCAACTGGAACTACAAAAGGAGATATGGTTCTTACAGACAAAGGACCTAAAATAATTGAAATTGCACCTCGTTTATCAGGTGGATGGTTCAGTTCTGATCAAATTCCTCTTGCCACAGGTGTTAATTTGATAGAACTTGCAATACGATTATGTCTTGGCGACAATATAAAAAAAGAAGAACTTAAATTTCATTATCAGAAAGGTGTAGCCATTCGTTATTTTTTTCCAAAATCCGGTAAAATAACTGAAATAAATAATCTGGAACTCTACAAAAACACACAATGGATACACAAACTCAAACTTTTTGTCAAAATTGGAGATATTATAGAAAAGATAACAGATCATACCAAAAGATGTGGTTTTGTGATAACTACTGGAGAAACAAGAGATAAAGCAGTTAAACATGCTAATGAGGTAGTAAATAAAGTTGAAATTCAAACAGTTTGATAGCTGACTTTCTAATATTAACGGAAAACTAAAGTTTCATATTAATTGTTAAAATCAATTACATAATTAAGATGACACATCACAAAGGAATAACTTTGCATAAAATAGGAAAATACAAAGTAATTAATTGCAATTTTTGTAAATTAATTCATATTTATCCACTTCCATCTGATAAGATCTTATCCAAGCTATACACTAGTGATTACTATAAAAAAACTAAACCACAATACATTAAGAAGAATGAAGAAGAGATAGAATACTGGAATATTACCTTTGATGAAAAATTAGAAACGATCGAACAGTATCTACAATCTGAAACAAAAAGAATTCTTGATATTGGATGTGGGCCTGGCTTTTTTTTAAGGAGAGCAAAACGAAAAGGCTGGCAAGTTCTAGGAATAGAACCATCCAATCTTGCTGCAACTTATGCAAAAAGACAAGGAATTCCAGTAATAATTGATTTTTTCCAAAACATAAACTTAAAAAATTTAGGGAAATTCGATGCAATTCACATGTTTGATGTCTTGGAACATACAAACAAGCCAGCAGAAATTCTAAAAAATTGTTTTTTTCTTCTAAAAAAAGGTGGCATTATTGTCGTTGAAGTTCCTAACGACTTTAACATTTTACAAAAAACTGCACTCAAAGTATTAGGAAAACATGAATACTGGTTGGCCCCACCACAGCATATTAATTACTTTACTTTTTCTAGTTTAACTAAACTCCTTCAACAAATCGGTTTTAAAATAATTTTAAAAGAATCTACATTTCCACTAGAGATTTTTCTATTAATGGGTCATGATTACATAGGAAATGACAAAATCGGAAAGAAAAAACATCACGAGCGAATGAAATTAGAAATTAACTTGAAAAACGGTGGATTAAATACTATTAAAAGAAAAATCTATCAATATTTTGCTGAGCTTGGAATTGGTAGAACAGCAATAATTTACGCAAAAAAATAATATATTATTTATCACACTTTTCTCGATTTTAGAAACTCTTCATCCTCTTTAAGAGATTTTATATTTCCTTCTTCACGATTTACATTTTTATTAATGTCAACTAAATGTGGTTCTTTTTTAAACAAGTCAAGAACATCTCTCATTAAAATTGGTCTTTTTTTTATCTTTGAAACAATATTTCTAACTAATGTTAAATCTTCCATTCTGTCCACTGCCCATCTATAACGAGATAGATCTTCTGGTTGCATAACATTAAAAATTTTGAATTTTTCTTTATGGTTGTCAATATAAGACGTTACATGTTCTTTTTCTGATGGTAATACTGCATTTTTCCATGCAGTTTCAAGGGCTTTAAAGGAAAATACCTCAACTTCAGTACCACTAGGGAAAGTGGGAGGTGAAAAGTTAATAACATAATCATAGGAGTTTAATCTAAATTTATCAATAACACTGTCTACAATTTCCGGATCTATTAAAGGCTTGTCTGAAGGTATTCTGACAATAGTTGTTATAGAAAATTTTTTTGCACATTGATAATATCTATCAAGAACATTTTGGGCGCTTCCTCTGAATGAATCTACACCTAATTCCTTGCAATATTTTACAATTTTGTCATCTTCGGATAAAGTAGTGGTAGCAACTATTAATTTATCAATTAATTTACAATATCGAAGTTGACTAATTACATAATGCAAAACTGGTTTATCTTTTTCTACATCCATCATTACTTTGCCAGGTAGCCTGCTTGATCCCATCCTAGCTTGAACAATACAACCTATAGTCATTTGTTTACTTGATTATAGAGTATTTAATTAAGCTTAAATTCATCACACTAAAACGGTGTGCATTGCAGACATTTGTTGTTGCTGAAATAGGATCAAACTGGGAAGGAAATTTACAAAAGGCTGAAAAATTAATTAAAAAATGTAGCGAAGCAGGTGCTGATGCTGTTAAATTTCAAATGTGGAGAGCAACAGATCTTTACTCAGATACACACCCAAGTTGGAATTTTATAAAAAAATCTGAAATAACATTCAATATGGCAACTAAACTAAAAAAAATTGCTGATAATGAATCAGTCGAATTTTTTTGTAGTGCATTCTATCCAGAAGCAGTTGATTTTCTAGAAAAATTAAACGTTAAAAGATACAAAGTTGCTTCTAGGACATGCTTGTTTAAGGATCGATACTCTAGAGAAACAATTGAAAGAAAAGCTGCAACAAAAAAACCAATTATTATAAGCATGGGGATGGGAGGTAATAAACAGAAAATAAAGAAACTTTTTTCAAATAATAAACTTACTTTCTGTTATTGCATATCTGAATATCCTCTACGATATGAAAAAATAAATTGGACTGAAGCCCTAAAATTTGACGGTTTTTCGGATCATACGCTTGGTATAACGGCACCAATAGTCTTTACTACTTTAAAAAAATTTCATGGTGCTAAAAAAATACTGATTGAAAAACACGTAAAACTTGAAGAGTCAAAAGGACCAGATGCACCAACATCCATTACCATTAATCAACTTTCTGAATTAATATCACATATTCGTCTAATTGAAAAATAAGAAGTTTAACTACATTCCAGTTCTTTATTTTAACACGAGTCGGAAACTAATTATGGTTTTTTATATGGGCCATATTTCTGTCATTCAATGAAGACAGCAGTAATCACAACTGGTGGACTAGGAACACGATTATTAACATGCACAAAATCTAATCCCAAGACAATGCTGCCATTATATTGTAGGTCTTTTGACAAAAATCCCGAACCATTACTACGTCCACTAATTGAAATTATTTTTGAAAACTTGTACAATCACGGATTTAGAAGATTTTGTTTTATAGTTGGTACAAAGACAAAGCGATCCATCCAAGATCACATGGTTCCAGATATGGATTTTATCAAACTATTAAAAAAACGTAACAATCAATATGACAATAGATTTGTAAAAGCACTTACAAAATTTTATAACAAAATAGATAAATGTGAAGTTTCATGGATATCACAAAACACTCCTATGGGATTTGGTCATGCATTACTTTCTGCAAAAAAATTCGTAGGTAAAAACACCTTCCTACTACATGCAGGTGATACATATTTTCCAAGTTATGATTTTCTGGATGATTTTATTGATGCTTATCAAAAAGATAATAATATTTCTGGAACTTTATTATTACAAGCTAAAAAATCTTTGAAAGGATTCGGGATTGCTCAAACAATAAAAAATAATCCACTAGATCTAGTATTTCATGTAGCAGAAAAACCAAAGAAGCCACTGAGTAATTTGGTTATTCTTCCAGTGTATATTTTAAAACCTATAATTTTTGAGGCTTTAG
>Ga0233425_10008947_pt1 | contig 12972 bp, 9 predicted proteins | sample Watercolumn_Towu_2_FD_181712 | JGI IMG/M metagenome (GOLD analysis project Ga0233425, IMG submission 181712) | Freshwater microbial communities from Lake Towuti, South Sulawesi, Indonesia - Watercolumn_Towuti2014_140_MG | ecosystem: Environmental > Aquatic > Freshwater > Lake | place: Indonesia...
CTCCGCCACATTTGTGAATGTGCAATCCTCAACTGTTACGTTGGTGGCCGGTGAACGATCATACGCCTTGATCCACACACCAAACTGGCTCTTTCCGCACTCGACATTCTTCACGTGGATATTCCGCACCACCGGCGTGAACGCCCCTTTATCTCCTTCCTCATAGTAATAGTCGATCTTGATCACTGCTTCTGCCACCTGCCCAACCTTGACGTTCCGCATGAAGATGTCCTCGATCACTCCGCCCCGCACAGCATTTGTCTTGATACGCAGGACGCGGTCGAGTTCGGGGCTGTCCATCTGACAATCTTCTGCAAAGACGTTCCTCACACTACCGCTGATTTCGCTCCCCAACACCACTCCCCCATGACCGTTCTTCATCGTGCAGCCCTGGATGACAATGTTCTGGCTTGGAATATTGATGCGCCGTCCGTCCGTATTTCTGCCCGACTTGATCGCAATGCAGTCATCGCCAGTATTGAAGTAACACCCCTTGATCAGTACGTCTGTGCACGACTCGGGATCGCATCCGTCGTTGTTCGGTCCCTGCCCCTCGGTCGTCACACCGATGATGGAGACATTCGTGCACAGAACCGGGTGGAGGAACCACATGGGCGAGTTCTTGAACGTGACTCCCTCGACAAGCACGTTGCTGCAGCGGTACGGCACAAAGAAGTTCGGCCGGAGGTTTGACCCGTCGCCGAAGACGCGCTCCGACACAGGCACTCCTTTGTCAGCCATCTCAAGGAGCTTCTTGCGCGCGGCTCCCTGGTTTTGGGCTCCGGGGAATTGCTGGTTCCCTTTCCAATTCCACCATGCGGTTTCAGAGCCCTGACCGTCAAGCATTCCTTCTCCTGTCACCGCGATGTTCTTCTGTTCGAACGCGTAGATGAGCGGTGAGTAGTTCATGCACTCCACACCTTCCCAGCGTGCAAAAACCACTGGAAGGTACTTCTTCGGATCAGTGCTGAAACGGATCGTTGCCCCCTTTATCACATGGAGGTTGACATTGCTCTTCAGATGAATCGCTCCGGTAAGATATATTCCCTGCGGAACAACCACGCGTCCACCACCCGCCTTGCTGCACTTGGCGATCGCATCTGCGAACCCCTGCGTGCAGTCGGTGATGCCGTCACCAACCGCGCCGAATGTTGTCACATCAAAATCTTTGTCGGGAAAACGAGGAGGAACAATGCGCTTCAGGATGGCCGGGACCGATTCCCATCCTACAGACTTTGAGACCTTCTCTTGGGAGGAGAGCAAAGAGAACATCAACAGAGGAAGGAAAAGAAGGAAGGACCTACTGGACCGGGGACAGTTGCTCATGAAGGACTCTTTCTGGCTTGGGCTTGTGATTCTGACGGTGGTTCCTGTCCCCTGCGCGACATCATCGCTCCGAGACAGTTTTAAGTTACCGATTAAGTATTAGAACAAACGCCGAGCAATGGCTGAGTGACTGATGTTTGATATTTGATCCGGGAGACGGTGAAGGTAATTCGCGTTTGCGTTAACGCGTTCGGTAACAGAAAACTAGATATTCCATGTGGTAATGTCAACGCGAAAGAGCACCGACACTTTCAAGGGTTTTTGCACCCAGCTTGATTTCCCGCTAGGGAATCACGCCGCGCACAGTGAGCCAGAAAACCAGATCCTTTGTCCACGGATGAGCATTTGCGAATGGAGGCTTATCGCCGACACCAAGACCATGCCTCCCTTCCTCATAAATGTGCAGATCATACGGAATGCTATTCCGCTGCAGCGCTCTCGCGAATTCCAGGCTGTTCTCCACGCTCACAACCTTGTCCGCTACCGTGTGCCAAATGAAGCAGGGCGGCGTGGATGGACTCACCTGAAGCTCATTGGAGTAGAGCGTGACGAGTTCCGGAGCGGGATTCTTCCCGAGGAACATTTCTTTTGAGATCGGGTGACTCAACGGACCCATGGAGATCACCGGATAGCAGAGGATGCCGAAGTCGGGCCGCGAGCTCGCGCGCTCGACCGGGTCGGCGGAGGTGGAGTCGCCGGCATCGAAATGTGTCATGACGGTCGACGCCAGATGTCCACCCGCCGATGAACCGATGATGCCGATGCACTTCCTCTTGATTCCCCATCGCTTTGCATTGGCTCGAACGAACCGCACGGCGCGCATCCCGTCGGCCACAATCTCCTTGTACGTATGGTCGGGCCCGAGCCGGTATTTGAGCACAAATGCGGTGATGCCATACGACGTCAGAAACCTCGCGTAGTCCTCACCTTCGTGCTTTGCGAGCCCCCGGTACGATCCCCCGGGAAGAATGACGATCGCTGCCCCCGTTGCCTTGCCGGAGTCAGGCGCATAGAATGTCAGCGTCGGCGTGTCTTTGTCCGACTTCCCGGCGGCTTCAGGCCACAGGCGCATCACCTGTTGTGAACGAACCCGACCCTGGCCAAGCACCGCAGCGACCACCAAGAATGCAAGCCACTTCATGCAACACGCTCCCTTCTGCTGTGTATTCGTCGTCTCCTGAACGAGCTCGTTCAACCGCCGAAGATACGTTTGTACAGTTCCTTTTGAAGCTTCCTTGTCAGCGGACCCGGCACGCCATCACCAACGGTCTGGTCGCTGATCCTGACAACCGGTGTAATCTCCGTCGTCGTCCCGATGATCATGCATTCGTTGAGCGACGGGATGTCTGCCCGCGCGATCGGTTCTTCCCGAAAAGGAACTCCTGACGATCTGCACAGATCAAGCACAATCTCGCGCGTAATGCCCGACAGAATGAAACGTGAGCGCGGAGGTGTGATGAGAGTCCCGTCTTTCACCGCACAGAAATTCGTGTGCGTCCCCTCTGTGATAAACCCGTCTCTCGACCAAATGGTTTCGCAGACTCCCGCCTCGACCGCGCGCTGCCGCGAGAGAACATTAGGAATCAACGCAATTGTCTTGATGTCGCACCTGGACCATCTGATGTCATCCTCGAGGAGAACGCGGACGCCCTTCTCGATCTCGTCTGCATGAGGCTTGAAAGGGTTCGTCGTGATAAAGACCGTTGGCGGCGTTGACGCAGGGGGAAAGAAATGTTGACGCGGTATGTTGGAGCCCCTTGTGACCTGGATGTACGCATTGGCCTGTGCGCCCGTCTGCTGGTTCCTGATCACCAGGTCCTCAATGACACGATCGATCTGGCCGACATCGATCGTCGTAATCCGCAGCTGGTCCAGGCCATACTGAAGCCGCCGCAGGTGTGCTTCTTTCTGGAAGAAGCCGTTGGGAGGATAGAATCGGATGACTTCGTAGACGCCGTCCGAAAAGAGGAAGCCCCGGTCGAAAGGCGAAATCGTTGCCTGCTCCTGGGGAAGGAAGGTTCCGTTAAGATAGACCCACATAGGCGTTGTCCAATTCAGAGGAGGTTAGTATGAGATGGAGGCAAATTCAACAGAATCTACGTTCATGGAGTTCAGCGCGTCCTGGATGGTCCGGTAGTTTCCGCTTCCGTCCGCCGCCACGACAATATGAGCCTTCTCACCGCAGAATACTTGTATCGCGGTGAAAAGGAAAAGAGCAAGAGTGCACGCCGGACGTTGCATGTTCCGCGCTAACCCTCGTATTGTATTTTCGCTTGCGGTACGAGATCCGTCAACTCAGTGATGCGTACCGCCCTCCCCGAGTCGATGCTCTTCCTTGCCGCGACTCCGATCAGTACAGACATTGCGCCTTCACGAACGCTGGCAGCCTGGTGAAGTGGATCGGGCATCGGCGGATCCCTGAAGATTTTCTCTTTCATGAGCGGATCACCGCCGTAGTGGTCGGCCTCCACGCGCGGATACCGCAGGGTTTCCATTTTGCCGAAGTTGTCCGTCACCTGAACCTCATCGATGCTCTCCATCGGCCACGGCTGCCTCTCATGCATCCAGAAGTCGATCCTCCCTTTCGTGCCGTTAAAGGCGATGCGGTATCCTTCATACGGAGAGTAGGTCGTCAGTGAGTAGCTCACCTGCACGTTGTTCGCATAGCGGATCTGAACCGCCATCTTGTCAAAGATGTCGATGTCTTCCCTCCACACGCAACCGTCCCGGGTGTAGCCGTCGTATTTCTCGTTGTCTGCATAGAGAGCCATCAAGCGCTTGTCTTTTGTCATGTCAAAGTAGAAGTTACACTTCTCCTTGAACGGACATGGACGGCAATGGGTGTGGCGGAATTCATGGTTCTTGCCATAGAATTCCAGCGCCCCGTAGGCGTGGACTTCCGCCGGATCCGATTCCAGCCACCAGTTCAGCAAGTCAAAATGGTGGGAAGCCTTGTGATTGAGGAGTGACCCGCCGCACTCCCGCAACCGGTGCCATCGCCTGAAGTAGTCGGCTCCGTGGTAGACGTCAAGATACCAGTTGAAATCAACTGAAGTGATACGCCCGATCCGCTCTTTCATGAGCAGTTCTTTGATCCTTGCACGCGTCGGCGTGTAGCGGTAATTGTGGGCCATGATGAGTTTGTTCTTCGATGATTTGGCGGCATCGAGAATGACGTTGAGCTTCACCTCATCGATCGTCATCGGTTTTTCGGTAATGACGTCACACCCCATTTGAAGAGCCTTCGCGATGAAGGTGTGGTGTGTGCCATCCACCGTCGTCACGATCACCGTGTCCGGCTTCGTTGTTGTGATCATTTCTTCGAAGTCTGCAAACGTGGGGCACGTAACGCCCATCATGCGCTTCGCTGTTTCGAGCCTGCCTGGATTGCTGTCGCAGAGACCGACAAACTCGACCAGTTCGCCGTAACTCTGCAACACCGATTTTCCCCACATTCCGGTGCCACGATGACCGGTTCCCACCATAGCCAGTCGCTTTTTCTTCCCTGCTGCAAAGGACGAAACCGGAACCTGTCCAAGAAGAACTGCTCCTGCGACTGCTTTTGAAGTTGATGCCACAAACTCACGGCGCGTCAACGAATTGTCAGATTTCATACTCGACCTCTGTAGTGGTAATTGTATCCGGAAGTGCTTCTATTGAGGCGGCACCCGTTAGTAGAGAACAACAGCTCCCGGTTTCATTTCGGGGGAAAGCTCAGCGTCGCGCTTGGCCTTGATCGCGCCCTTGGCAATGCGAATATGATCCGTCTTTTCCCCCAGCGCCCGCACAAGAAGATCGGCCACTCCGTCAACTTCTATCTTCGCGAGATCAATATTCCTGCTGTTCGTTGCAGTAAGAACGGGTCCCGATTTGAATTTCAGCCATATGTTCGCAAGTGTAAATCCGTCGGCATTCTCCATCTTCAGGGCTTGGTTGGAAGTGATGGAGATGTTTGTAAGGGCAACAGACTGAATCGGCGCATCGGCAAGTCCGCGGACAAAGAGCGCTTCTCGTGCACCGTCGCAGACGACATTCCTGATGTCAAAATTGCGGAAGTGGGGAATTCGCCGCTTCGCCGGGTCATTGTCGTTGTTGCCTTCGTAGAACATGTCAAATAGGATGGCGGCAGTGGCAATATCCTTCATCCGGATCCCATCAATGTAGATGTTTTCAACTTTTCCGCCGCGATCCGCCGCCGACTTGAACCGGAGACCGATGTCAGTGCCAATGAACGTGCAGTTTCTGACGGAAATATTGCGCATGCCGCCGTCGGTGTTGCTCCCAATGACGAACCCGCCATGAGCGTGATGAACGATGCAATCGGCAATGACCACGTTTTCAAGCGCAAATTCACGCTTCGGGTCGCCGCCAGCACTTGATTTCATGCATATGCCGTCATCTCCGACGTCGAACACGTTCCGGTAGAGCAGAACGTTGCGGCAGGCCGATATGTCAGCCGCATCGGTGTTCTGCCCCCACCAGTTGTTGGTCACTGTCGTGTTCCGAATGACGACATGGTCGCAATTCGTCGGGTGCAGAGCCCAGCCAGGAGTATTGGTGAACGTCGGACCGTCGATCAGGACCCTCTTGCACCCAACGAGATCAACCATGGTAGGCCGGAGAAATTCTCGCGCACCGGCAATTTCTTCAGGAGCCGGGTTCTTCTTGCTCTGCCGGAGATTTTTCAGATATTGCTCGCCGTTCATTGCCTCCTTCGAGGGCCACCACATCTTACCATCAGCCGTAACAACGCCGCCCGAGGCAATCAGCTCTTTCCATTGACGCTCCGTCTGCTTCTCTTTCTTCACCGGCCGCCAGTGATGACCGTTACCGTTGAAGACGCCGTTCCCTGTGATCGCGACATTGGTGAGACCCCGTCCGTGTATCGGCGATGTGACCTTGTTTCCCTTTTCGGGAACGGGATAATCCTCGAACCTCGGACTGAAGAACACCATCGCTCCTGTTTCAGCTCTCAGTTCAATATTGCTCTCAAGCTCGATCGGCCCTGTCAGCCACATCCCCGCTGGAATGACGACTACGCCTCCTCCCTTCTTCGCACATGTTCTGATGGCCGCGTTGATTGCTTGTGTGTTCATCGTCCGTCCGTCGGCAACGGCTCCAAAGTCTGCGATGTTCACAGTCGCATTGGGTATCGCCGGCAGCTGAATCTGCGGCATTGAAAACGGAAGCTTGGACGTGTATGCCTTGATTTCTTGATCGACGGAGGGATGCTGCGCTGTGAGGCTGGAACAAAGGATCAAGAGAAGAACAGACGCGTTTATCGCATTCCGCGATTTCATACTACACTCCTTCATCAATCCTTCTATAGTCACAGCCAAACTCGAAACTCAAAACCGGAAACTCTAAACCCTAACGCTACGGCTTTTTTCCCGCGTCCTCGATTCTGAACCAATCGAAATCAGCATACCCGGACTTCGTCGCCACTCCCCCTGCCGCGGCAAACACGCCAACCTTCGCACCAACCCACTGCCCTTCCCTTGCGACGAATTCTTTTCCAAGCGTCGTATACTCTTTGCCGTCGACACTGTAGCTGAACGAGCAAAGAACTTTCGGAACGATCTCCTTTTCGTTTTCGGGTTTCACCACGACCCGGAAGAAGACAGCCGGCGAGGACACCAGCGCACTTGCCTTCGTCTCCTCCGATGATCCCTTGTCCGCTTTTGCGCAGATGGACTGCACAATGCGATATCCTTCGTCGAACATCTCAATCGTGATCGACGCATAATCCATCCCAAACACCATCAGTCCGGCACGTTCATTCGCGGATTGCGGCATGAACTCAAGTTTGGTGGTTGCCATGAAACTCGGGGCCGGCATTTTTTGCAGCATCAGGCTTGCCACGTTCCAAAGGTTACTCGTGGAGGCCGACTGTTGTTGGGAGTAGAGCCGCTGCCAGCCTTTTCGCGCTGCCAGCGAAAACCAGCTGCCTTGATAGTTCGCCTCCCATTGCCACTGGAGTCCAAGCGAAGCCGATTCGAACTCGTCGGTTGTCTGCGGAACCTGGATGGAATACGTCTTGCCCACATTCGGTTTCCCGAACGAATCCACCGGCTCGCCGATGCCATTGCCATCCCGGTCGATTCCCATCACGGGCCAATCTTGTTCCCAGCTCATCGGCTGCAGATGCACGATTCTTCCGTATGCAGAGCGATCCTGGAAATGCACAAACCAGTCTTCACCCGTCTGAGTCGTGACCCAGGCGCCCTGGTGAGGGCCGTTCACATGTGTCGTGCCCTGTTCCAGGACAATCTTGTCTTCGTACGGACCGAATATATCTTTCGATCTCAGAACGGTTTGCCACCCGGGTTTTACTCCGCCGGCAGGCGCAAAGATATAGTAGTAGCCATTACGCTTGTAGAATTTGGGACCCTCGATGGTGGGATGTTTGGCGTGACCGACAAAAACGACGACACCGGCATCGAGAATCTGTGTGCCTTCTTTGTTCATCCTGTTGACAGCAAGAATGCTTTTGATTCCCACTCTGCTATTGGCAAACGCGTGCACCAGGTAGGCATTGCCGTCGTCATCCCAGAACGGACACGGGTCTATCCATCCTGTCACTTTCCGGATCAACTGCAGTGGTTCCCACGGTCCGGCCGGGCTTTTCGCCCTAGTCATGAGAATGCCCCGGTCGGGATCCCCAACATAGATGGAAAACTCGCCGTTGTGATATCGTAACGCCGGAGCCCAGATTGCCTTTCCGTGTTGAGGAACGTTGAACTCCTCGAACGGATAGGACGGTGCAGCGTGACCGATGAGGGTCCAGTTGACAAGATCTTTGGAGTGAAGAATCGGAAGGCCGGGAAAGTGTGAGAAGCTCGAGGCGGTCATGTAGTAGTCGTCACCCACCCGAATGATATCCGGATCCGAGTAGTCTGCATAGATCACCGGATTCTTGAATGTCCCGTCGCCGCGATCGGGGATCCATACACCCGACGGCGCTTTCTGTGCTTGAGCGTGTACAGAAGAATGCATGACGACCAGAGCGAACAGAATCCTGAGAAACGAAACGATTCGCATCATCGAATTCTCACCTTGTCTGAACCGGGGAGGCCTGCGCCAGAAGCCAGCCAAAGAGGTTCTCTGCAGCCTTGTAGTTTTCATACGCCGCCGGGAGCTTTCTGTGAGTAATATACTCATTGTAGACCCATGGATCACCAATAGCAAGCACGCAGCCCTTCCCGACTTGTGCAAACGCGATGACTACATCATTCTTATCGGTCAGAATTGAATGCGCAGGCTCTTTCAATACCATCGTCGATATCTCTTTCATATAAATTTGTCGTACCCCCTGAAAGACCGGATGGTCGGGAAACAAATCGAATTTTCCGGTGTCATACTCGGTGCCGACGACGCGGTTCCGGCTGTCTTCATTGAATGTGATACCGAAGCGCGAAGAAAGCTGATTGAAGTGCGTGAATTCCGAATTGCCCTTGTCATTCTCCAGCAACACCAGAACTCCTCCGCCGCGCACCCATTGTTCTATGGCGTCAATTGCTTCCGGGCTGACGTAGTTCGGTGCCTCCGTTTCGAGAGGCGTGTCGGGATCGACAATGATGTAGATGCTGGCGCGCTTCAGGAGTTCGGCGGTCGGCGCTTGACAAAGTGAGTCGATTGAGGCGCCGAATTTTGCAATACGGGAGCCGAGATCGGAAAATCCCGAGTTCGCCGTGTCTTCCCATACATAGTGGTATCGGACAAGTTTCCCCTGCGCGTTCTTCTTCCACTCGTTGTTGTAGAAGTAGTCAAGCAGAACCGTCTTCCCTTCACCGATCAACGGCTTTACCGAAGTGTTCTTCAGGAACGCTGCCAGCGGGGAACGGATTTCCCGAAGTCCCTCGGCGGCGAGAGCAGCCATCATCCTTGCTCCCGTGAACGTAAAGTGTGTATTGTCATCTTTGCCGTTGATGAGCGCGGAATAGTATCCCGGCTGTATCTGAAGATAGAGCCGCTTTGATTCGTCGGCGCCCAGCCGTTCAATCTGCTGCATGCTCTTTTTGTGCATATCGATCAGATCGACCTGTTCCGATGCCGCCACTTCACGCACCACAACTGGATACTCCCCATGTTTGTCGACCAGCGTGCCTTTGCTGTCAAAACTCCGGCGTGTCACTGGTGTGAGAAGCACCGGGATTGCCTGCTTCAATTTCGTCTCTCTGATGAACCGGGTCAGATTGTCACGATACAACGTGCGGGCATCGGCGAATCGGGTCGAATCCTCCCGCTTCGAATCATTATGACCGAACTGAATAAACACATAGTCGCCCGGCTGCAGCTTGTCGAACACGGTCTGCCATCGGCCTTCGGCAAGGAAGCTCTTTGTGCTTCTCCCGTTTCTGGCGTGATTCTCTATTTCAACGCCTTCGTTGAAGAACAAGGGAAACACCTGTCCCCATCCGCGTTCCGGATTGCCGATGAGGTTTTTGTCGGCCATCGTCGAATCGCCAATCAGAAAAATCCGGATCGGACGGTCGGCCGAGATGCCGAGGGCTGAACAAACGGCGACAGCCATGAGCGTTCGCCTGAAGAGAGTGCGAAGGGTATTCATCATGATCGTGTGTTGATGGTGATGCGGGTGGCCTGGGAGCGGTTCATGGATTGTACGTGTCTTCGACGCTGCCCAGGGATGCTAGACGGTTGTTTGCGCGAACGGGGTTTTCGCAACCCGGCTGTGTTTGCCGATTCCGGTTTCGCGGAGAACGAGATGAGTCGGAATGATAATATGGCGTTCGGGAGATTCCTCGGAATGATCGATGATTTCTAGCATGGCCTTGACTGCCCTGATGCCCAGTTCCTGCGTGTTTTGAACTACACAGCTCAGCGACGGTTGTATGAAATCAATTATGTCGCTTTCCCCGAAGCAGATGATGTCGATATCATCCGGGACGCGCAGTCCAAGCGTTTTCGTTGCTTCCATAACGCCGAGCGCCACAGGATAGGTCGCCGCAAAGATGAATTCCGGGAGTGCTCCGAGTTGATGGAGTTGCATCATTCCGCGGTAGCCATCCTCCTTGCCGAATCCACCGTGCACGATCCACTCCGGCCTCACAGGAAGGCCGTGCCGTTGCAGCGCTTCTTCAAAGCCAAGCTGCCGGTTCTTGCCGATGTTGATTTGCGGGTTGCCGCCTACCATCGCAATCCTGCGATATCCGACGCTGATCGCCTGTTCCACCGCCTGTATTGCTCCCCCGCGGTCGTCCACGAGAACGGTGCTTGAGCCCGGCACGGGCAGCTCCGGCGTCCGGTCGACAAAGAGCACGGGGATCCCCATCTGACGGACCCAGTTGAAGATCTCCACATCCGTCGTCTGCTGTGAGACGGAGATAATGACGCCATCCACACGCATGGAAACCAGCGTTTGGATATGTTTCCGTTCCCGCTCGGCGTTTTCCTGGGAGACCGTCAGAATGGTCTCGTATTTGTGCTCGAACGCCGTGTTGTAGACCGCCTCGATCACGGAGCCGAAAAAGAAGTGGGCGATTTTCGGTATGACGACGCCGAGCATGTTCGAGCGGCGCGCAGAGAGATTTCGAGCGATGAAGTTCGGACTGTAGCCAAGCTCGGCTGCTACCTTCCGAACAGCCTTCACCGTTCTTTCAGAGATATCGGGATGACCACGCAGCGCTTTTGAAACAGTGACACGCGAAACTTTCAACCGTTTCGCAATGTCATCCAGCGTAATATGGGATTTGCGTTTCACGAGCAGACTCCTTCACGTGTCGGGCAAGCGAACAATTCCGGGTGGCCTCTCTTTTGACCTATTCCTTACCTCGTTTGCTGCTGTTCTTTTCCAGTTCCAGGGCGGCAAGAAGGAAGGGGCCGTATCCCTTCATGTCGTTCGTTCTTTGCCGCTCGCCGATGTAGTATTCATAGCTTCCGTCACGATACGGATTCCCGCCAAGCCCGGCTCCCTGGCAAGTATGATGAAGATCGATGAATCCACGCGCATCCACGGTCACAAGATGTTTCGTCACGCCCCGAAACACTTCCTTTGCTTTGGCCAGGTACGATTTGTCGAGATATCCCTTGTTTGCCCCTTTCGCGAAGGCATAGGCAAACATGCACGAGGCCGAGGCTTCGAGGTAGTTTCCTTCCCGCTGCCCCTGATCAACAACCTGATACCAAAGATGTGTTTTCTTGTCCTGGTGTTTCAGAACCCCGGCACAGACTTTGCGAAGAATCGGGAGGAGATCTTTTCTCCGCGGGTGGTTTTTGGGAATATAGTCGAGAACATCAACGAGAGCCATCGCATACCACCCGATTGCTCTTCCCCAGAAATGCGGTGACTGACCGGTTTCAGGATTTGCCCAGCGCTGCTGCCTACTCTCATCCCAGGCGTGATAGAACAGCCCGATTTTTGAATCGTAGGTATGACGGGCAATGAAAACGAACTGGTTGATGATATCGTCGAAGGCTTCGGGTTCACGATAGCGCAACGCGTACCAGGCGTAGAACGGTTCTCCCATGAAAAGCCCATCCAACCACATCTGATACGGATAGATGAGTTTGTGCCAGAACCCGCCTTCCTTTGTGCGAGGCTGGTTCCTCAGTTGCTTGCGCAGCGTATCGGCTGCCCGCTTGTACTTCTCAAGGCCCGTCTCTTCATGGAGTGTCAGCAGTGCCCTTCCGACAGCGATGTTGTCGATGTTGAAGTCGTCGTACTTGTACGTCTTGATGCTCCCGGATTCCTCGACGTACTGGTCGATGTTTCCCTTGATGAAGTCGAAGTACCGCCGATCACCGCTTGCTTTCCACGTTGCTCGAAACGCAACAAGCATCAACCCCTGCTCATAGTTCCATCGCGTGTTTGTGAAGCTGGTATCGTACGTCACAGCTCCGGGATGGCGCAGGAGGAAAGATTCTGCGATCCGTTTCGACCACGGCCATGAGGCGGGCACGGCAACGCTGTCATCACCTCCCGCCCACAGCGTGGGGCAGGCCAGCACAGAGAACAGTACGAGCAAGGCCACTGTTGGCTGAGAAGTTGAACGCATATGCTATCCCACGAAATAAAGGTATGCTGCCAGGATCAGCACCAGGACCATTCCCGAAAGGAAAACATCCCATTTATTCCAGCTTGCCCTGGACTCCTGTCGGTGTTCATTCGTCACGGTTCCATAGGTCAGGCCGCTGAGCTTTTCATAGGACGGTGCCTCCGTCATGAAGCTCACAATCACCATCACAGAAAGCGATACAATGAGGATGAAGATACTGTAGTACTGAAAATAGATATGGTTCATGATCCAGAGGAAGGAGCCCTCCGAGTATTGAAATTCGGTCCCAAGCTTGACCGGCGTATCGATCGCCAGACGGAGGAGACCCAGCGCAAATCCAGTATAGAGAGCTGCCAGGCACCCCTTGGCGTTGAGACGCTTGTAGAACACCCCCGCGAAGAACACAACAAAGATCGGTGGGGCGAGATACGACTGCACGCCTTGCAGGTAATCGTAGAGTCCCTTGCCACCCCGAATAACGGGAATCCACATCAGTGCGATGAACACCATTACGGTCGTTGCTACGCGGCCAACCCAGACGAGTTTTTCTTGTGAGACATTAGGCTTCAGGCGTGAATAGAAATCGATGGTAAAGAGTGTTGAGCTTGCGTTAAATGCTCCGGCGAGCGAG
>Ga0233425_10008948_pt1 | contig 12970 bp, 12 predicted proteins | sample Watercolumn_Towu_2_FD_181712 | JGI IMG/M metagenome (GOLD analysis project Ga0233425, IMG submission 181712) | Freshwater microbial communities from Lake Towuti, South Sulawesi, Indonesia - Watercolumn_Towuti2014_140_MG | ecosystem: Environmental > Aquatic > Freshwater > Lake | place...
CGGGAATCGTCGTTCGCATGATGCTGGTAATCGGCGTGATCATGGGAATCGTCTGCTCGGCGGCGGTAAGCATAGTGATCGGCTCGGTTCTCGGAACAACCCTGGCATGGGCAACCGACGCGGTGGCGCAGGCTTTCAGAGCGGAACCCGAAACGGCGGCGGCTGCTGCGAAAAAGTAACCAGCTCCACCTTACTGCAGAAGCGCCCATTCCGTGAAAACGGAATGGGCGCTTCTGTTTGCTACTACCCGATGCTGAAAAACACGCCGATTTCCCGGCCGGGAACCCGGTTCAGCCTCAACAGGCTACATGGTTCACCATGTAGCCGCGCATGCTGAAGGCGCGCTTGAGCGAGCGCTTTTCCTCAGGCGAAAGGAACGCGTATAGCGCGATAACCTTTTCGCGTGAGCGCTTGTTGGTGCAGACGTATTCGAAGAAATCGCCCTTCAGGTGTTCAGGAATCTCCGCGTCGCGCAGAACCCGCTCCAGATCGCCGGTGTCGCAGATCATCCTTGCCGCTGAAGTCCGACAGCCGCGCGGTTTTGCCGGATGTGTCGGGAAGCGCGAAATCCGGGGCTGGAATGCGATCCGCGGCATGGGCGGAAGCGCTGAAGACAGCAAGAGCGAACAGGACAAATGCCGGGAAAAAGAACCGCATGGGCTGATTATAACCTAAATGCGTCGGTTAGCCGGGTGAATATCGCACTGTGATATAATCGACGAATTATCATGCATGTAGCGTCAGAGCGGGAGGATGTCAATGGCCAGAATCGAGCTTGATTTCAGAGGGATGAACTGTCCGATGCCGATAATGAAAACGGCGATGGCCGTAAGGAAGGCGGCGGCCGGCGACCAGTTCGAGATCACCTGCGACGATCCGGGTTTCGAGCCGGACATCATCGCGTGGTGCAAGGAGACAAAAAACCGGCTGGATGGCATCCGTAAGCAGGGCAATGACATCGTGGCGGCCATCACAAAGAGCTGACACAGGCGATGAGCGACTCCGGACTTGCCGGCAAAATCAGGGAACTGGAAGAACGAATCGATCGGCTTGAAGGCAAGTGCAACTCGCTGACGATGGTGCTGTTCAGCGGCGATTTCGACAAGGCCATGGCCGCGTTCATCATTGCCAACGGGGCGCTGGCAATGGGCAAGGAGGTTACTATATTCGTGACCTTCTGGGGGCTGGATGTGATCAAAAAGCCTGCGTTCAGCACGTCGGGGCGCGGTTTCCTCGAGCGCATCCTGCTCTGGGTGAGGCCTAAAGGCCCGAACAGGCTTGCGGTTTCCAAGATGAACTATGGCGGAATAGGGCCGAGGCTTTTCCGATATATGATGGGCAGGAAACGCGTGGAGCCGCTTGCCGCCCTCATTTCAATGGCAATGGAATTCGGCGTTCGCATTGTTGCCTGTCAGATGTCGATGGAGCTTCTGGGCATAAAAAAGGACGACCTGATCGACGGAGTGGAAGTTGGCGGAGTTGCCGCATTTTTGGGAAAGGCCTACGAGGGTCAGGCAACACTGTTCATATAACGTGACGTAAATCACCCAAAACGTTTGAAATCGATTCGCTATTCTGGTACTATTTGAAACCTTTTCATGACCTTATGGCATGAGTTTCAAAATAACCGGAAACGCAGGAAAAGTTGTGCAACTATTTCAAGACCTGATTCTGAAGCTTCAATCCTTCTGGGCCGGCAAGGGTTGCGTATTGCATCAGCCGTATGATATAGAAGTGGGAGCCGGAACATTCAATCCGGCCACGTTTTTCCGCGTGCTCGGCCCTGAGCCGTGGAAGACGGCGTATGTGGAGCCGTCACGCAGGCCGACGGACGGGCGCTACGGCGAAAACCCTAACCGTCTCCAGCACTACTACCAGTTTCAGGTTATCCTCAAGCCATCTCCGATAGACAGCCAGGATCTGTATCTGGAAAGCCTTCGGGCAATCGGCATCGATCCGCTTCAGCACGACATACGTTTCGTCGAGGACGACTGGGAATCGCCGACGCTTGGCGCGTGGGGGCTTGGCTGGGAGGTGTGGCTAAACGGCATGGAAATCACTCAGTTCACCTATTTTCAGCAGGTTGGCGGAATCGATCTGAACCCGGTTTCCGTCGAGATAACATACGGACTCGAACGTCTGGCGATGTATATTCAGGGCGTGAACAGCGTATACGACCTGAAGTGGACAGGCGACGTTTCATACGGGGATGTGCATCATGTGGGCGAGGTTCAGTTCTCGGCGTTTAACTTCGACGAGGCCGATGTCGATATGCAATATCGTCTGTTCGACATGCATGAAAAGGAGGCGAAGCGCCTTGCCGCTGCCAATCTCGTTCTTCCGGCCTACGACTGCGTGCTGAAATGCTCGCATTCGTTCAACATGCTCGACGCCCGCGGCGCTTTGAGCGTGACGGAGCGCACCGGATACATCGCGCGCGTGCGGCACCTGGCAAAGCTTTGCGCCGAGGGATACGTGGAGCTGAGAACGAACATGAATTTTCCTCTGATTAAGGGAGGCGGCGCGAAATGATTGAAAGTGATCCGTCGCTTGCCAAGGCTCGCGAGAATAACACGTCGCTTGCCAAGGCTCGCGAGAGTAACACGTCGCTTGCCAAGGCTCGCGAGAATAACACGTCGCTTGCCAAGGCTCGCGAGAATAACACGTCGCTTGCCAAGGCTCGCGAGAGTAACACGTCGCTCGCCAAGGCTCGCGAGAATAACACGTCGCTCGCCAAGGCTCGCGAGAATAACACGTCGCTTGCCAAGGCTCGCGAGACAAACGCGCTTCTTCTTGAGATAGGCTGCGAGGAGCTTCCGGCCCGGTTCATACCGCCCGCCCTTGAAGCCCTGAAGAAACTGGCCGAGACTCGCCTTGCGAAAGAGGCTCTGGCGCACGGCGCGCTAAACACATACGGAACTCCGCGAAGGCTTGCGCTTGTGGTGGAGGATTTGGCCGCGAGGCAGGAAGACCGCGTTCGCGAGGTGATGGGCCCTCCCAGGCGCGCGGCGTTCGATCAGGACGGAAACCCCACGAAAGCGGCCACCGGATTTGCCGCCGGACAGGGCGTTACGGTTGAGGCGCTTCAGATTCGCGCAACCGAAAAAGGCGAATACGTTGCCGCTGTGGTTGAGGAGAAGGGCGTGGCCGCAACGGAGCGGCTTCCGTTTATTCTTGCGGACATGATCACTTCTCTTCCGTTTCCGAAGTCGATGCGATGGGGAAGCGGCTCGCTCCGGTTTGCGCGCCCGCTGCACTGGATACTTGCGCTTTACGGCGGCGAAACTGTGCATTTCGAGGTTGACGGACTTAAAAGCGGAAACATCACGCGCGGCCACAGGTTTCTGTCTCCGGGCGCGTGGCAGGTGCGCGATCACAAGCCTTACGTTCCGTTTCATGAGACGAACTTCGTGATTGTTGAACCGGATGAGCGCAAGAGGCGCATCAGGAAACAGTGCGACGAGCTTGCCGCGTCGGTTGGCGGACGGGTGCTTCATGATGAAGGGCTGCTCGATACCGTGGCGAATCTTGTCGAATACCCGACTGCGGTGTTGGGAAGGTTCGAGCAGTCTTACCTGGCGCTTCCGCGCGAGCTTCTTATTACCGTGATGAAGGGGCATCAGAAGTATTTCGCGGTTGAGGACAAGACCGGGAATCTCCTTCCCTGCTTCATCACCATCAGCAATTCGAGGCCGGAAAACAGCCCCAACATAGCGGCCGGAAACGAGAGGGTCATTCGCGCGCGGCTTGAGGATGCGCGGTTCTATTTCAATGAGGACCGCTCGCTGAGGCTTGCGTCTCGGCTCGACAAGCTGAAATCGGTCAACTATCAGGAGAAACTGGGAAGCGTGTTCGACAAGGTGATGCGCTTCGAGCGCATAGCCCTTGCCATTGCGCCAAAAATCGCGCCGTCGCTTTCGCCCGATGACGTAAGCCGGGCATGCCGGCTGGCCAAGGCCGATCTTACAACCGGCGTGGTTTACGAATTCCCGGAGCTTCAGGGCTACATGGGGATGACATACTCGTTCGCAGACGGCGAGCGCGAGAATGTGGCCCGCGCCGTGGACGAGCATTACATGCCGCGTTTTTCTGGCGACGCTGTTCCGCCGTCCGATCTTGGCGCGGTTGTGTCGCTTGCCGACAAGATGGACAGCATTGCGGCGTTCTTCTCCGTGGGGCTGATTCCTACGGGTTCCGAGGATCCGTTCGCGCTTCGGCGGCAAACGCTTGGAGTTCTTTCCATCCTCGACGCGAAGCGGTACGACATTGCCGTCGAGGAACTGGTGGATGACGCTGTCAAGGCGCTTTCGGAAACCCTTGCAGCTCCGGACGGGCTTTCGGCGTCGATAATGTCGTTCATCGGCCAGCGTCTTTCCGGAATGCTGGAGTCGGAGGGAGCGCGCTACGACGAGGCGGCGGCGGCGCTTAATGGCGGGATCTCCGGCGGCGTCGGCCGCATGACCGATCTTCGCCTGCGTGTCTCGGCAGTGAGAAAACTGCGGGAGTCGTCCGGATTCATTGAACTTGTCACCGCGGCAAAACGGGTGCACAATATTCTTTCGAAGATTGACGACGCCGGCGAGCCGGATGAATCGGCATTCGTGACAGATGCGGAGCGCGCGCTTCACGATTCCGCGGTCGATCTCGAAAGAAGGGTGACTGCGGAAAATCCGATGCCGATACACGAGCTTGTTGCGCCCGTCAATGCATTTTTCGACGCGGTGCTTGTAATGGACAAGGACGAAAACATCAAACGCAACAGGCTTGCGCTTCTTTCGAAGGTAAAGGCCGTATTCAAGCGCGTGGCCGATTTCTCCAGAATAGTTGAATGAACCCGGTGAAGACCGGGTTTTTTTATTCGCTTTATTCGTTTCAGCTTAAACGGAACATTTGGTTCCGGATAGAATCAAGGAGGGCATCAAATGGCAACAAAGAAGCACGTCTATTTCTTCGGTGACGGCAAGGCCGACGGAACAGGAGAGATGAAAGATCTCCTGGGTGGCAAGGGCGCTGGGCTTGCGGAGATGACCCGGCTGGGCATTCCGGTTCCGTCCGGATTCACGATCACAACGGAGGCATGCAACGCCTACTTCGAGGCGGGCAAGAAGCATCCCTCCGGAATGTGGGATCAGGTTCTGGCGAATCTGAAAAAGGTTGAAAAATCCATGGCCATGAAGTTCGGCGACCCGAAGAATCCGCTTATGGTATCGGTGCGTTCAGGCGCCAAGTTCTCGATGCCCGGCATGATGGACACCGTGCTTAACCTTGGCCTCAACGACGCGACGCTTGAGGGCATAGTGAAGAAGACCGGCAACAAGCGTTTTGCCTACGATGCCTACCGCAGGTTCATGACGATGTTTTCGAGCATCGTGATGGGGCTTGACAGAATGAAGTTCGAGCACGCGCTCGAAGACATGAAGCAGGCAAAGGGAGTCTCGCTCGACACCGATCTCGACTCCGACGACCTCGAGAAGCTTTGCGTGCGCTACAAGCAGATATACCGCGCGGCTACCGGACACGACTTTCCGCAGGAGCCGCTCAAGCAGCTCGAAATGGCGATCAACGCGGTTTTCGGCTCATGGTTCGGCGACCGCGCCCGCAAGTACCGCGACTTAAACGGCATATCGCACAAGCTCGGAACGGCATGCAACGTGCAGGCGATGGTCTTCGGCAACATGGGCGACAATTCGGGAACCGGCGTGGCGTTCACCCGCAACCCGTCAACCGGCCAGAACAAGTTCTTCGGCGAGTTCCTCCTGAACGCCCAGGGCGAGGATGTGGTGGCCGGAATCCGCACACCTGAACCGGTTTCCGACCTCCAGAAAAAGATGCCCAAGTGCTACAAGGAGTTGATGGGCATCTACAAAAAGCTCGAAAAGCATTACAAGGACATGCTCGACATCGAGTTCACCATTCAGGAAGACAGACTTTTCATGCTCCAGACCCGCGTGGGCAAGCGCACGGCTACGGCCGCGCTGAAGCTTGCGGTTGACATGGTGGATGAGAAGTTGATCGACAAGAAGACGGCTGTCAGCCGCATCGATCCGGCTCAGATAGACCAGCTTCTGCATCCGATGATCGACCCCAAGGCGAAGGTCGAGAAGATAGCCAAGGGTCTTCCGGCGTCGCCGGGCGCCGCGGTAGGCACGCTCGTGTTCACGGCTGACGATGCCGAGAGGGCGGCGGAGCGCGGCGAGAAGGTGATACTTGTCCGCACCGAGACATCGCCCGAAGACATCGGCGGAATGCACGCGGCGCAGGGCATTCTCACGGCGCGCGGCGGCATGACATCGCACGCTGCCGTGGTTGCGCGCGGCATGGGCAAGTGCTGCGTGGCGGGATGCGGCGCGATCAACATAAGCGAGACGGCAAAAACAATGTCTGTCGGCAGTCTGATTTTGAAGGAGGGCGATTACATCACCCTGAACGGAACCACCGGCGAGGTGCTTTCCGGCCAGGCTCCGCTCATTCAGCCCAAGCTTACAGGCGATTTCTCAAAGATTATGTCGTGGGTTGACGAGTTCGCGGCAATCGATGTCCGCGCCAACGCCGACACCCCGCACGACGCGCAGGTCGCGCGCGGATTCGGAGCCGTCGGCATCGGCCTATGCCGCACCGAGCATATGTTTTTCGAGGGCGAGCGCATTCAGGCCGTCCGCGAAATGATACTTGCCGACGAGATCGAAGACAGAAAAAAGGCGCTTGAGAAACTGCTTCCGATGCAGAAGGGCGACTTCGTCGGCATCTTCAAGGAGATGAAGGGGCTGCCTGTCACCATCCGGCTCCTCGATCCGCCTCTGCACGAGTTTCTTCCGCACACAGACGAGGACATCAGGGCGCTTTCCGATAGCATGGGCGTTTCGGTTGAGCGTTTGACCACCAAGAACAAGCTCCTGCACGAGTTTAACCCGATGCTCGGACATCGCGGCTGCCGCCTTGGCGTGACATACCCCGAAATCTACGAAATGCAGACCCGCGCAATAATGGAGGCCGCCTGCGAGCTTGCGAAGAAGCGCGTGAAGGTGATTCCGGAAATAATGATCCCGCTCGTGGGCCATGTGAACGAGTTGAAGGCGATGCGCGAGGTGGTGGACAGGGTTGCCGCCGAGGTGATGGCTCAGTACAAGACGAAGGTGGAGTACACCGTGGGCACGATGATCGAGCTTCCGCGCGCGGCGATAACCGCCGACGAAATCGCCCGGCACGCCGACTTCTTCTCGTTCGGCACGAACGATCTCACCCAGACCACATACGGCCTTTCCCGTGACGACGCAGGCAGGTTCCTGCCGTTCTACGTTGACAAGGGTATCTTGGAGGACGATCCGTTTGTCACCATAGACCAGACCGGAGTTGGCGCGCTGATGCAGATTGCCGTGGAGAAGGGCAGATCCGTCAAGAAAAAGCTCAAGATGGGAATCTGCGGAGAGCACGGCGGCGAGCCGCGTTCGGTGACGTTCTGCAACAAGATCGGCCTGAACTACGTAAGCTGTTCGCCGTACCGCGTGCCGATCGCGAAACTCGCGGCGGCTCAGGCGGCGATAACCGCCAAGAGCGGCAAGGACATGAGCAAGTCAACGGTATAACCGTTTTCGTTATTTTTACAGCCAACGGGCCGGAATTTCTTCCGGCCCGTTGGCAGGGTGTTGGCCATGCCTGAAATTTCCCGATTTTTCGGAATCATCATTTCAATGTATTTTGACGAACACAATCCGCCTCATTTTCATGCTCGATACGGAAAGGATTACGTCGCTGTCGAAATTGCCACTCTTCGCGTTATCGAAGGTGAATTTCCGCCACGGGCATTGGGGCTTGTGATTGAATGGGCGGCGCAGCATCGGGACGAACTTGTGAGGAATTGGAACGATGCGCGGAACGAGCAGCCGTTGTCCAAAATAAGTCCGCTGGTTTAGGAGGTTGGCGATGATTCATGATGTCGTTTCGGCAAGTTACAGGGAAAACTACGAGATCGAGATCGAATTTGACGACGGCAGCAAGGGTGTCATGGATTTCTCCGGATACCTGAGCAGGGGCGGCGTGTTCCAGCGTTTCAACGACATCGAATTTTTCCGCGGTTTCGAGATAAACCGGGAGCTCGGCGTGCTGACTTGGCGGAATGAAATAGACATAGCTCCCGAAACCCTGTATGCCGAAGCAACCGGCAGCCCGCTTCCGGAGTGGATGGAATCGGATAATAACTGACTCCGGAGCGGCCTATTCCATATACAGCTTCGTCGTCTCGTCCCTCGCGCATTCCGGCGTGCCGTCGGGATAAAACGACATCCACGATCCGGCAGGCAGAACCTTTCCATTCCAGTTGAACGGTTCGGCGATAAAACAGCGCTTCAGCGCGCCGTCGGGATGAAGCCCCACCCATTTTCGCCCCATGCAGGCGATACCGCCGATTTTCATGTTAACCGCCAGTTCGCAGGCCGAAAGACGCCCGTTCCGGTGAAACAGAACGAATGTGCCGGGGTGGGCCGGGATGCCGTCGATTGTTGAATGTTCCGCAAGGAAGACACGGCGCAGGCCGCCGTCGTAATGGAACAGCACCGGTGAACCGGCGCGGCACGTGACGCCGTTTATCACAGCCGCCTCGGCCGGGTCGATCCGCGCAATCGTTTCGCTGTCGAAATAGAAAAACCTGCTGCCGCGCCCGAACGATCCGAATGATGTTTCTACAATATCTGCCGCCGTGAATTCGAGCGGGCTGCCGTCCTCGAACAGCCGGACAACAGTTCCGGCCATCGCGGGAATGCCGCCGATGCGCGAATCGGCGGCGGGGGTGAAGATCGCGGGTCTGCCGCCGGGGTAAAGCTCCACCGGCGAGCCGTTCATCGTCTGAATTCCGGCTAGACTGAAATCACCCGCCGGAGTAAACCGCGCGATGTCGCCGTCATCGTAGAGCCGCGCGGGCTTGCCGCCCATCGCTGCGGTTTTGTTCACCGCAACATCCGCCGCCGCCATAAACCCCTTCAGCCTGCCGTTGCGAAAAAGCTCGAAGCCGGCGCCTTCCGGCAGTCGAATGCCGCTGATCGCATGATCGCGCGAAAGCGCGCCTTTCCAGAGGCTGCCGATGGAATAGAACCACGCCGAACTGCGGCATGGAACTCCCTGAATGGCGGCTTCGCCGTCAATCGGCTCGAACGCGCGGCTGCCGCCTTTAAGATAAAAACGGGTTTCAGTCATGACACTCTCCGGCAAACCGGAGTATATGCCCGGTTTCGTGGTCTGTCGCCGCCTTCAGTCTGCCGCCGGGGTGAAGCCATACGCGCGTGCCGGGCTTGACCGGAAATCCGGCCGGAAACGAACCGGATGGGAGTGAACCAGATGGAAACGAACCGGCCGTTTCGAACGACGAAACGCTTCCGTCGTCGAAAAGGCATAGCTCGGTTCCTGATTTTGCGTAAATGCCGCCGATGTTCGTATCGGCAGCCGGAATGCATCGGAAAAGCGCGCCGTTTTCATGAAAAAGAGTAAGCGAGCCGCCGGAGACCGCGATATGGCCGGCATAAAAATTGTGGGCTGGCCGGCATGCGGCAAGTGTGCCGTTTGGGTGAAATTCCACCTCGCTGTCGGCCATGCATGGCACGCCGCCTATGAGTGTTTCCTCCGAGATATGGCAGCGCCAGAGGCCGCCGCGCTCGTCGAGGCCGACGATCGAACCGGCCGGGAAGAGGACGCCATTGATTGTTGAGTTCTCGGCTATGGTGAACGGGCGGGATTTCAACGCTGAACTGTCCATCTGTTAAGATAGCCTAACTTGTTTATCGAAAGGAATTGCTATCGCATGAAATTCAGCAAGGCCGAAATGCATGGCAGGCACATACTGGTCGGAATTGTTTACAGGCGCGAGGACGGAAGCGTTGAGCGCGTGGTTCAGGATCACGGAACGATCTCGGCCGTGGAAGGCAACTCGGTGGAATATGTGCCTATGGGAAAAAACGAGACGGTTCGCATCCCGTACAACCCGAATTTCTATGAGGAAAGCGATCCCGCCGCGGTTTACACCCTTGCCTCCACCGGCGAGGAGGTTGAAAACGTGGACATCATAGCGCGGTTCGAGGTGCGTAAATCGAAGCACGCCGCCGCATGATCGCGGCATCGGCGCGTGTTTTGGCCCTGCTGTTTGCGTTTCCGGCGGCCTGCATCGGGGCTGTAACCGCCGCCGACATTGTTATTGTCTACAACCTCAATTCCCCCGAAAGCCGCGAGGTTGCCGAATACTATGCAACGCGCCGGAACGTTCCCGGAGGAAATCTGACGGGGATTGATGTTCCGGACGCGGAGTCGATCTCGCGGGAGATGTTCGACAAACGGGTATCGCCGCCGGTCAGGGCGGCGGCTTCAAACCTTCGCAAAAACGGACATGCACCGGTCATTTTGCTTGTGTACGGCACGCCGCTTCGCATGGAGGAAAGCGATGAAGCCGGAAATGGCGAACTGAAAAAAATCGCCCAGCGTAAAGCCGGCGAACTTTCCCCGCTGGTGCGGGAGCTTTCCTTGCGGCTTGAGGATTTGGATGGCGCAACCGGGCAAGGCGGCGCTTCGGATGTTCCTGCCATAATCTCGCGCGCCGAAAAGGCGGTTGTCGCGTCGAACCGGCTGCTTTCGGGCGCGGGCGCTAACCTGGAGGCCGGCTCTATCGTTTACCGGCTTGTCGGTCCCGCCAATATCGCCCGCTACATGATTCAACAGGCCGGAAAGAAGGCCGACGAGCTGAAGGACGACAATCTGGTCAAATTGGCGCTGGCGCTTCAGGCGGAAATGGATGCCTCGTCATTTCGCGGGGTTACACTGGAAAACGCGCAGAACAGGGCATCCGCCGCGCGCGCCGGTTACGGATTGCTGGGCGAACTGCGTTTCTGGCACGACTTGTCCAACCCCATCGAAATAGCGTCGATGACATCGGCCTCGCTGGACAGCGAGCTTTCGGTTGCCTTGTCGGGCGCACACCGAACCGGCGGCTGGCTTGCCAATCCCTTCAATGCCCAGTTCGACAGGAATCCGGGCGTTGCGTTTGCGAGGGAAGATGCCGTCATGGCGGCGCGGCTCGACGGCCCGACGCCGGAGATAGCGAAAAGGCTGGTTGACGACGCTCTATGGGCAGAGGAAAACGGGCTTGACGGTAAATTCTATATCGACGCAAAGAGCGAGGGAAAGGACGATAATTATGACGCCCGCCTGCGGCGGCTGGCCGACATGGTGCGCGAAAAGGGAACCAGGCCGGTGGTGATGGACTCGAAGGAAGCGCTTTTCGCGCCGGACTGCTGTCCGGACGCCGCGCTCTATGTCGGATGGTATTCTCTCGGTAAATATGTCGATTCATTTGGATGGAAACGCGGGGCTGTGGGTTTCCATATCGCAAGCGCCGAGGCCCAAACTCTCAGGGATAAATCCAGCACTGTATGGTGCAAGCGTATGCTGGAGGAGGGGATGGCGGCAACTCTCGGCCCGGTTCAGGAGCCGTATCTGCAGGCGTTTCCGCCGCCGGATCTCTTTTTTCCGCTTCTGATGTCGGGAAAGCTTACGCTTGTGGAAGCGTATTACAGAAGCGCGCCGTTTATGTCGTGGCGAATGACACTGATTGGCGACCCGCTATATACGCCATTCCTTAAAAAATCATCTAATTCCCGATAGCTTACGCATTGTGGCCGCAGGATGCCGCGTCCATGGAAATGCCGCTGGCAGGCATGTCTGTAGATATTCATGCGGCTGCTATGTTGAAACTTTGCCGGACGCAAGATGACGATGGTGTGTCGGTTTATTTTACGCAGTTTGCTCAGGCCTTTTTGTTCTGATTGAGCGTTACGTGCCGTAAGAATGTCCAATATCTCATTATAGCCGCGTTTTGTTGGGGCTGAAGCATTGTCTGGGGCAACAAGTTCGGCAAAGCCCATCATCTTACTGTCGAAAATACTTACATTCATCGCGGTCACGAAAAGGCTGTGCAGGTTGTTTTCTCGTATTTTCAACAGGTTGACGTTATGGCACGTATGTTGCTTTAATCTGTGCGAAGGCCATCAGCCTGTAAGAAGAACTCTTTGGAGGGAGGATTTGAGATGGAAACAACAATGAAAGGATGTGGAAAGATGAAAAGCATGAAGAAGATCGGGATGTTTGCAATGACGTTTGTTATGGCCTTCGGGATCACGGTGAAGGCGGAGGCGGTTCCTGTACTTACTCTGTTCGATGGCACCACTACGGTGACCGTCACAGATGGCGGAGTTGGCGATACAAATGCCAATGCTGGCGCTATCGCGTACAGCGGTTCTCTTGGACAGTGGCTCATCAGCGCTGCTATCGGTCTTGGCAACCCGCTGATCGGAACACCCACGATGCCGCAGACGCATCTGGACTCTATCGATCTTTCGCTGAATCCGCCTGCCGGTCTGCCCGGCCCCAAGACACTTACTGTGACCTTGACCGATACGGTTGCCGGTCCTTTGAGTGCCGATGGATTCAACACAACCTATGGCGGTTCAACGCAGGGTACGGTTCGTGTCAGAACATATGCCAACGGTAATCAGATAATGGATTCCGGCAATATCGTTGGTAACGTGTTCGGTATAGGTTTTGGCGGTAGCGGTTCGCTTGTCGGCTTGACCGGAATGTCCCCCATAACCCTTACCACGGTACTGAACATCCTCCATCCGGGCGTCTCCCCGTTTGGTGCCGAAACAACGAGCATGAACATTCAGACCTCACCCGTTCCTGAGCCCGGTACGATGCTTCTCCTCGGTTCGGGTCTGGTTGGCGTAGCATTCTACAGCCGCCGCAAGAAGGCCTAACAAACAAAGACCGCAAATAGGGGTAACCCGAATAATCAAAGCGGCGCGAAAGCGCCGCTTTTTTTTTTGTGTGTATTTATGGAACTCCGGCTATTGCCTGGCTCAGTGTCCCGGTGAATTCAACCAATGCCTGGCTCAGTGTCCCGGTGAATTCAACCAATGCCGGGCTCAGTGTCCCGGCA
>Ga0233425_10008949_pt1 | contig 12970 bp, 11 predicted proteins | sample Watercolumn_Towu_2_FD_181712 | JGI IMG/M metagenome (GOLD analysis project Ga0233425, IMG submission 181712) | Freshwater microbial communities from Lake Towuti, South Sulawesi, Indonesia - Watercolumn_Towuti2014_140_MG | ecosystem: Environmental > Aquatic > Freshwater > Lake | place...
CATATCAATCTCCTGTGGATGCGGACTGGACCGTTTGACGTGTTCGACACCAGCAGGATACCTCAGCTTCTCGAAATGCGCTACTCTCCCAGGAGCATGGGAAAGTTATTTAATTCTCGTTCCTTACTGGGGCACGTGGAGCTGGAAAGAAGCCACGGTGATGATCGCCACCAGCCTCGGCGCGCCCGAGCCGCCGTGGGACGAGACGACGCACAGTTGGTGGTTCAACAAGAACCACAGGCTGTTCGACTGGGTCAAGACCCCGGCCGACGTGGCGAAGATCCCTGTGCCGGACTGGCCAAACACACCCCAGATCATCGCCATGCTGGAAGCGCAGGCTCGCTGGCGCGAGGCGTTTCCCGGCGACCCCGCGCCCTTCGACCAACTCTACCCGGTGACGATCCCTGGCAACGGGTGGGTCATCGGCGCGGGCTACCCATCCTTCATTGACACGGGCATCTGCCTGCTGGGGATCGCCAACTTCCTGTCGGTGCTGGCGGGCGACCGGCCACTGGCGGATGCGTTCGAGGACAAGTGTTTCGAGCTGATCGCCAGCTACGGGGACTTCTTACTGGCAAGGGCCGAAATGCAGGTCGAGGGTTGGCTGGGGTTCGGCGGCGATGTGTCGGCGATGCTTTCCCCGCGACTGTACGAGCGCTATGGCAACGGCTTCGACGCCCGGCTATTCGATTACGTCAAGCGGAAGCACAACGCCCCCGATGACGCGCCGTGGAACCTGCACTCGTGCGGCCCTTCCGCGCACCTGTACGCCGTCTGGGCTCGCCACCCTCATCGGATGAACATCACCATGATGCAGACCCGGTTGATCCCCGGCCAGGTCGCCAGGCTGCGCGCCGCGCTGCCCATGGCGCGCCTCGACGTGACCGTACACCCCGGCCACTTCGACTTCGCCTCCGCCAGCCCGGAAGCGGTCGGCCAAGTGCTCCGGCAAACGGTCATGGATGCAGGATGCCGGGACGTGGGCATCCACATCTTCGCCGTGGCCCACGCGATGTCCGATCTCCCGCGCCTGGTCGAAAACCTCCGGGCCTGCTATCGGGCGCTGGAAGAGCTGGAGGAAACCTCATAGAAGAGCGCCTCTATCCCCAGGCCGATCTGACCCCGGAACAGCGGCGCAACCTGCGGACCTTCTGGATCGAAGGCGCGATCTGGGGTGCGGCCGAATCGCTTTGCGCGCCGTTCGTCAGTCTCTATGCACTGGCGTTCGGCGCGACCAGCGCGCAGATCGGGCTGCTGAGCTCCTTCGCGTCGCTGCTCACCGGGCTGGGGCTGTGGCCCGGCGCATGGCTGGGCGGACGGTGGAGCCACAAGCTCGTCGCCGCCCTGACGTACAAACTGCTGTACATCCTGATGCCCGCGACCATGGCGCTGCTGCCGCTCGTCTTCCGCGGGGAGGCCATCGTCTTCGGCGTCATTATCCTTTACGCATTCCAACTATTCTTCAACTCCGCGGGGCTGCCCTCGTGGACGGTGGTCGCAGGGGTGATCGTGCCGCGGCAGATTCGCGGGCGCTACCTCTCCTTCCGCTCCGGGTTGCAGACGTTAGCCGCGCTGCTGCTCGTGCCATCCGCGGGCGCGCTCATCCGCGCGCTTCCCGCGCCGGCCGGCTATCAGATCGCCTTCGTCGCCGCGGCGATCGTCGGGGGGATCTCGACCGTGCTCTATCTCCGGCTGCCGGAGCCCGATCAAGCGGAGGGAGACGGCAGCCGGCCGGATGGATTCTGGCGCGGGGTCCGCCAAGAGCGCGATTTTCTGCTATTCATCGCAGCGGCCGTCACATGGACCCTTTCCCTCACCATCGCGGAGCCGTTCTACAACGTCTTTATGGTGCGCCAGCTCGGGCTGGATACCGCCACCATCGCTCTGCTGGCAAGCATCACTACTGCCAGTCGGCTGATCGCCTTTCGCGTCCTCGGCCCATTGAGCGACCGCATCGGGGAGAAGCGGACGCTGGTCTACGCCGGACTGCTGGCGCCCTTCGGCCGCATCGCTTTCCTCTTTGTCCAGTCGCCCTGGCAAATCATCCCCATCGCCGCGTACTCAGGCTTCTTCCTGGGCGGCTTCGATCTGATCGCGTTCAACACCTTCCTGGCCGTCGCGCCCCTCGATCGGCAGGCGCAGTACAGCGCGCTCTATCGCACGCTGGTCGCCATCGGCAGTTTCACCGGCCCGCTGATCGGCGGCGCGCTCTATGGTCGCTTCGGCTTCACCGCCAATCTGGTGGTCTCGGCCGCAGGGATGCTAGCGACGGCAGGCGCGTATGGGTGGCTGGTGGTGCGACAGCGCGTCTAGCCTCGATGGCCCTGATCGATCTCCAGCGCCTCCCGCAGCCCATCCCCCAGCAGGTTCAGCCCCAGGATCGCCACCGCGAAGGCCAGAGCAGGCATCATGGTCAGCCACCACCAGTTGAAGATCTCCAGTCGCGTACCTGCCAGCATCCCGCCCCATTCCGGCGACTTAAGAATCGGCTGTTCGCCGCCCAACAAGCTGCTCATCGTCACCAGCCGCGTCGCGCCCAAAAAGATGCCGAGGAAGCCGAGTTCGGCGAGGAGCAGCATGGATGCCGCCGCCTCAGACACGGCCACCGGAATGAGGGTCGGCAGCAGGTTCGGCAGGAGGTAGTAGCGCGTCTGCGACCAGCGCGTGGAACCGATCGCCTCCGACGCCAGCATGTATTCCTCGGCCTGAATACGTTGGATGCTGCTGTAGACCAGTTGCGTCCACGGCGCCCACCCGGTTAAGCCCATCGCGAGGACAAACAGCACCGGGCCACGCGTAGGCCCGACCGTGACGATGACGAGGTAGGCAAAGAGGAGGCTGGGGATGGTCGCCGACAGGCTCGCAAGAAGCAGCGTATTCCGCCTTATGTCGCCTGGATAGAACGCGGCCGCCCAGCCCAGGCCGGCCCCCAGGACGATCCGGAAAATCGCCACAGCCAGCGCGATCACGAGAGTGGTGCGCGTGCCGTAGATCAGCCGGCTGAGAAGGTCACGCGCCTGCGGGTCGGTGCCGAGCGGATAGATCGGCCCCGGCGGGTAGGGAGGCGCCGTCCACTGCCCGTTGATCTCCTGCATGGCCGGCCCTCTGGCTTCGGGGTCGCGCGGCGCGAGCGCGGCCGGAAAGAGTGCCGCCAACAAGATGGCGCCGAGGATGAGCGCCCCGATGATGAGGCCGGGGCGCAGAATTCGACGGATGCGGCCCCATGCGCCGGCGCGCCGATACGTGCTCCCGCCCGCGACGGCCGCCACGCTATTCATCGCGCGTTCTCCCGCTCAGCCTGGGATCGGCGCGAGCGCGCAGGCTGTCCACAACCAGCACGACGAGGACGTAGGTGATGCCGATGGATGCCAACAGAAAGCTGACATAGGCCGCCGCCGGAACCCCTGGCCGCGGGCGGGCGACGATGCCATAGAGAAGTTGCTGGCCGACTCCCGGCCAGTTGAAGACGAACTCGACGATCGGGAGGGCGCTGATCGAAAAGAGCAACGCGACGGGGATGCCATCCAGCGCGACCGGCCAGACGTTGGGCCAGATATGCTGGAACACGATCAGCCGCTCGGTGAGGCCCTTGCTACGCGCGGTCCGCACATAATCACGCGCTGCCTGATCTCGGCTTGCGGCGGCGATCGCGCTCGTGAAATATGCCAGCGGCCGCACGGCGAGGGTCATGGCGATGGGCACCAGACGGCGAGGATCGAACGCCTCCGATTGCGAGCTCAGCAGGATGAAGCGGATGCCGGTCGCCGGGAGGACATAGAGCACGAAGAAGATCATGATGAAGAGCGCCACGAGAAAGCTGGGCGCCATCGTCCCCAGATAGCTCACCAGGCGCATTGCCTTGCTCGTCAGCAGATGCGGCCTGATCCCCACCGCGAAGCCGATCGGCACGCCGAACAGGAGCCCGAAACCAAGAGCTAATGCGACGACAAGGAAGCTGTGCCAGAATGCAGAAACCACGAGACCCGCAACGTCGTTCCAGAAGAGCCCGAGGTTGAAGAGGAACTCGACGAAGCCGACCACCCCGTCGTACATTACCCGCAAGATCGGCTGATTGATGGTAATGAAGCTACAGAGAGATGTCGCCAGGATCACGGCGAGCAGACTCAAAAGCACCCTGGCGCCGCGACGCACCAGCGGCAACCATTCATGCGCCGCGCCCCGAGGGCCTTTCCTGCCTTCTGACGGCTCCGAGTCCGATCTGCTCGCCATCGTTCGTCCTCGCCCACGGCTGCGCTTCCTGTGTGCTCTGCTGCTGACACACGATCAAGCCCGATCCCATGCGATATGGGTGCATTCAAAGTTAGTTCAGACCAGTCAAGCGGAGCGTCCTGAGCGGAGTGGCAGCCGTTTCGCCACGCAGTCGAAGGGCCTAGCGAAGCCGAAGGAATGCGGAGCGCCCGCCTGAGCAGAGCCGCATCCTTCGACTACAGGCCGCGAACAACTACGGCCTTCCGCTCAGAGCTTGCCCTGAGCTTGTCGAAGGGATGCTCCCGTAACTGATTTTGAATGCACCCATGCGATCTCGCCGCCAGCAGCCGCGATCAGCCGTGTGGCGTTATTGTACATCACGTCGGCCACATCCTCGGCATTCAACCCCACCGCCTCCGCTGCCTGCCGGAAAGCCAACAGCTCCTCGTACAGGAAGAAGGAGAGCTGCGCGCCTTCTTCATCGCCCACCTCGCGCATGTGCGGGTCGTCGCTGACATCGCCGTACAGACCCCGGGGTACCAGGTTGATGTAGAAGCCGCGCTCGCAGATGCGCCGCATCCGTATGCGCACCACCGGCATGTCGCTGCCGAAGAGCACGCGTCGCGGTCCGACCGCCCGCGGGAGATGCTCCATCGCGTACGCGCTGGTGTTGGCGCAGAAGTCGAAGTGCATCCGCCGGGCAGCCTTCAGGACCTCAAACGCATCCCCCACATCCTCCGGGCAGTAGGCCCGGCCGATGTGCGCAATCACCAGCACCGGCCAGTTGCGCGCTGCGAAGAACGCCAGCAACGGCGCGCCCACGTCGAGCAGCGCCAGCGCCTTCGATTGCACCATCAGCGGGTGGATCTTGACGCCGTAGATCGGAAACTCCTGCTCCAGCTCTTCCAGGCTCGCGATCTGCTCGTCAATCAGCCGGCCCGGATCCACCGAGATGAAAGGAAGAAACTGACGGCTATGCTCCGGACAAAACTGATAGACATCGGTCAACAGCAGCCGGTTCTCCCGCTCGTAGGGCACGCGTGAAATCGGGCGCGCCGCGGGCCGCAGATCTCCCGTTTCGACGATCGTCGGCAAGTCGTAATAGAACGCCGGCGAGATCGGGAAGACGACCGCAAAATCCACGCCGTTGGCCTTGCGACGGTAGGCCAGGTCTTCGGCGCTGGAACAGTAGGGGAAATTGATCTGCGCGGCCTCGCGCAGCGCAATACCGATGTGGGAATGCGCGTCGATGACTTTCCCAACCAGGTCCTCGCGGTGTAGATGCTTCTCTGCAATCATACGCGCCTCGCGTTTCTACCTGTTAGTCACGCAGAGCGATGCGCACCCAATGAACGCCCATTGCATGCTCGTCGCCTGCATAATATGCGACCATGATGTCGCCGTTGCCGAGCAACGCCGGCGCTGGATGGCCGAACGTCCAGATGCTCATATCGGCCCAGTAGTCGCTGAAATCGCGTGATCCCGCCATGCCGGACTCGCCGCCGCGCACCTTTTCGTAGAACACCAATTCGGCGGCGGCGGCCCACGTTCGACCGAAATCGTCGCTCAGAATCGCCCGCAGGCTCGGCGGATGATGGCGATGCACGTAGGCTGCGAAGACGCGGCCCTCCCCCAGCGCCAGCGGCGCGCAGATCTGGCCCCCGATGCCCGTCGAAACGGGCTGAGTCCATTGCTGACCATCAGCCGCCAGCGACCAGGCGATGTGGATGTCCATGTCGCGGCCGGCCTGGCGATCATGCGTCCAGAACATGGCGAGCAGTTGGCCGGTATCGGGCGCCCCGCAGACGCGCTGATCCCAGTAGAGTACCCGGCCATCGGGATCGTGGGCCACGATCCCCAATTCCGGCCACGTGGCGCCTCCATCGGCGGAGATGCGCAAGGATGCATAGTGCCGGCCTGGGCTGGCATCGTGATAGCTCTTCCAGGCTTCGTAAGGCAATGCCAGGCGGCCGTCTTTGAGCATTAGGATCGAGCCGGTGAGCGCATTGCCCGTATGCGGCGCCAACGACACCTCTCGGCCCGCCGACCACGTGCGACCGCCATCAGCCGATTCCACGAAGAGCGCACGCGTGGGCAGGATGCCCTCGGTCGCCGGGTTGAACATCGGCAGGCTCGGATCGGAGCGATCCATCCAGCCCAGCGCGCCGAGCAACTTCGCCTCGCCCGCAGCCGTGACGCCCATGCAGCGCGCGCGGCCGCGGCCGGGCGGCAGGTCGCCGAAGCCATCAACGCAGACCTGCCACGTCCGCCCGTCGTCGTCGCTCGCCATGACGCGGCTGTCCTCGTCGGCCGAATCCTTGGCGCTGCCGGTCCGAAAGCTGACGACCAGCCGTCCGTCGTCCAAACGCGCCAGCGCGGGGAAGGTGCAGAAGCGCTGCTCACGCGGGGCCGAGCGGGCGTCGAAGATCGTTCCTCCGTCAAGAATACGCATGGGCGGTCTCCCCTTCAATCCAGCGAGTTGATGACTCGATCAGTTGAGCCGGGTGAACCCTGCGTGCGCCACTGGCCCGCGCAACAGCGATTTCACCGTGCCGCGCGCCAGCGCCTGAGCGACCATGCCAAAGACATCCTCGGCGGCCTGGAGATATTCCTCGATGACCGCATCCTGGTGCGCGAAGGTCGTGTAGAACGCCTTCGTCGCCAGGAAGCCGCGCTCCAGCATGAGCTGCGTAAACAGGGTGGAGGCAGCCTGCGCTTCCGGGTGTTGGATGGCGAAGTGACTGAGCGGCACCAGGCCGCCGATCGTGATCGGCAGGCCGGCGCGCTCGGCCGCCACCCGCCAGCCGTCGCGCACCATCTGGCCGATGCGGTGCAGGTGGTGCGGCACATTCTCGCGGCGGTGTTTGCGGATGGTCGCGAGGGCCGCCGCCGGGCCGATCCGCTCGGTCCAGTACGTACTGCTGATGAACGTGCTCTGCGCCGATTGCATCACATCCCGCTTGCCGATGATGGCAGCCATCGGATAACCGTTGCTGATCGCCTTGGCGAACACGGCGATGTCGGGCTGCAAACCATAGATCAGGTGCGCGCCGCCCGTGTTCAGCCGCCAGCCGACCGAAACCTCATCCACCACCAGTACCGCGCCGATGCGGTCGCACGTCTGGCGCACCTGCTCCAAAAAGCCCGGAACCGGATCGAAGTTGCGGATCGGTTCCATCACCACCGCGCCGATCTCGTCGCCGTACCTGGCGACAATCTCCTCCAGCTCCTCCGGGTGGTTGTAGCGGAACGGCAGCGCCGTGCCCATCAGCCGGCGCGGCACGCCGGCCGGATCGAGTCCGGCGAGGAGATGGCCGTCGAGCGCGTGATCCTCGGCCAGGTTGGCCGCCAGATACCAGTCGTGCCAGCCGTGATAGCCGCAGAAAGCCACCCGGTCGCGCCTCGTGTGCGCCCGCGCGATGCGGACCGCCACGGCCATCGCCTCGCCGCCGCAGCGGGCGTAGCGCACCATGTCGGCCCACGGATGAAGCTCGCACAGCAGATCGGCCAACTCCACTTCCTCCGGCGGGTTGAGCGTGGACATCGAGCCAGCCTTGACTGCCGCGATGACCGCCTCCTCGACATCGGGGTCGGCCGCGCCGAGGATGCACGCCGCAATGCCGTTGTAGCTCATGTCGTGGTACACGTTGCCGTCGAGATCCCACACCTGGCTCCCCTTGGCCCGGTTGTAGTACGCGGGCCAGTTCTCCGGCAGAAACATCTCGGGCCGCTTGGAGAGCAGTTGCGTGCCGCCGGGAATGCGGGTTTTGGCTTTGCGATAAAGATCCTGACCTGTTTGGCCGGGCATGAATTCCTCCTGCTGAAACATCAACAGATGCACAACAGCTCGAAAATCCTTACAATACGAAACGCACCCAACGAATGCTCAAGGACTGGGCGTCGCCGGCATAGAACGCGACGAACACTGAACCATCCGGCAGCAGATCTGGCTCGGCATGACCGAAGCTCCACACGCGCATGTCGGCGTAGTAGTCGGCGAAGTCGCGCTTGCCGTCCATGCCCGCCTGGGCGCCGGCCGCGTGTTCGTAGAAGACCAGCTCGTCCGCCGCATCCCACGTCGCGCCGAAATCGGGACTAAGCACGGCGCGCAGCGACGGCGGCCAGTGGCGATGAACATAGACGCACAGCAGGCGCCCGCCGGCCAGAACCAGCGGCCGGGGAATTTGGCCGGCGAATCCGGCATCGGTCGGATAGCTCCACGACCGGCCATCGGGCGCGCCCCAGGCGATATGGGCGTCGCGATCTTGCCCCGCCGCCCGGTCATGCGTCCAGAACATACCGACCAGGCGGCCGCTTTCGGGATCCACGGCCAGCCGCTCGTCCCAGAAGAGCAGCCGATTCGCCGGGTCATGCGCCACGACGACGGACGGGTCGAAGGTCTGCCCGCCATCGTGCGAGATGGTCAGGATGGCGGAGTGTTCGCCGTAGCTGGCGTCGTCGTAGCTCTTCCAGGCCTCGCTCACCACGGCGATGCTGCCGCCTGCCAGCAAGAGCGACGCGCCCATCAACGCGACCGACGGAAACGGCCGGGTATCCACCTCGCGCCGGTTGACCCAGGTGCGGCCGGCGTCGAACGAGTCCATCAGGAAGATGCGGTTCGGCAGCGTGCCCGTCGTCTCAGGGTTGATCATCGGCCGGGACGGGTCGGAGCGGTCGAGCCACCAAAACGCACCCAGCAGATGCCCCGGCGCTAGCTCGGCGACCCGCCCATGATGCCACGAACCGAGCTTGCCCTCCACGACCAGCGGCGGCAACCCGTCGCACGCCGCCTCCCACGTGCGGCCGCCGTCCGCGCTGATGCGCATCAGCACGTTCTCGTCAGGCGACTCCTTGGCGCTGCCCGCGTGGAACGAAACCAGGATGCGACCATCGCTCAGGACTGTCGTATTCGTGAACGCGCAGAAGCGACGATGGCGCGGCGCAGCCGTCGCGTCATAAACGACGCCGTGATCCACGATACGCACCAGATCATCCTCCTTCCGGTCTGAAAACGACTGCCCACCAGGCTCAACCGCCCAACTTCCGATATTGCTCCGCGCAGTAGCGCCGGATCCCCTCCTGAACCGACTCAGGCAGCGGCGACTTGATGTCCACCGTCAACTGCTCGACCTGCTCATGGGCGCGCGCCAGCAGCGACTCGCCCATCTCCGCGCCGCCTGAGTGGTCGAAAAGCGGGTTGGCGAAGAACTCCCGCTGGCGCAGGCAGTAGAGGGTCAGGTCATCGGTCAGGTAGCTGCCGCCCGGCCCGGTCTGGCGGATGCTCGCCAGCCCGAGGCGGCGCTCGTCGAAGCGGATGCCGCGCTGGAGGAAGCGCGCCGCCTCCAGCCAGGCCATGTGGATCACCATCATCTCGGCCGACATCCCGATGGCGTTGTAGGTCGAGCCGATGCCGTTGATGGTGTTAGCGCCGGCCCCCAGCGCCGCCAACATGAAGAGGATCCCTTCGGCGCCGTTCTGCTGGTCATAGCGATGCGTCATCGAGCCGCCTGCTTCGACCGCGATCGGCATGTTGTACGACTTGCCGAGCTGGGCGCCGGCGATCTTCCAGAGCACCTTGTCGAGGGTGTAGTACAGATCGTGGCCCGAACGCATGTCCGCCACCGATGGCCCGAACGCGTAGAGGTACGGCTGGCCGCGGCGCGCGATCTGGGTCAGCGCGGCCAGTCCGATGAGCTCGACGTTGCCGAGGAGCACGGCACCGGCCAGGCTGTATGGGCTGCTCATCCCTGCCATCGGGCAGACGGTTGGGATCACCGGGAAATCGTGCGCGCAGGCCTCCAACAGGAACTCGACGTTGAGGCCGGTCACCGCCATCGGCGAAAGCACCCCGACGGCGACACTCAGCAGCCGGCTGCCGCTCAATTCCTTGCCCTGGGCGGCGGCCAGGATCCGGCCCACCTCGAGGAAGTGGCGGTAGCGCTCCAGATCGGTGGCGAACACCCAGGTGTGCCTGGCATGGCCCAGGACGTGCGCCTCGAAGGCCCGCAAGCTGGAGGTAGGCCCTTCCACGTCTGTTACCGGGAAATCCATCAGGCTGATGCAGGCAACCGGCTTGAGCTTCTGGGCGATGGCGGTGTGGCGGCGCAGGTCATCGAGCCGGGGACGCCGCGGGGCCTGAGTCTCATAGTCCACAATCCAGGGGTCGGTGACGATGGCGTGGCAGTGTTGGTGCGCCCCGCCGATGGTGCACTCGGCGCCGTCTGCGCCGGCGACAGCGTACTCGGAGGGGACGGAAGCCAACAGCTCAGCCAGCAGCGCGCGCGGGAAGCGCACGATCCCGCTCGCTTCATCCACGGTTGCGCCCGCCTCTCGACAGCGCCGCAGCATCTCCGCATGCCCCACGCGCAGGCCCACCGTCTCCAGGATCTCGGCCGTCCTGTCGCGGACACCTTCGATCTCCGCCTCGGAGAGCGGCTTGATGAACTCCATGACCCCTCCTTCAAGGCGCCGCCAGCCTCTTGATGTTATTGCAGAAGATGTCCTCAACCTGGCTGTCAGTCAGTCGCTGATGCCAGGCGGCCTGCTTGAGGACCCGCAACGACTCCAGCCCGACGAACACCGGCCGCACCGGCTGGAAGGAGACTGTATCCCAGTTCAGCGTGTCGTCGTACAACCACACGAAGCTATCCCCGATCGCCACGCAGCGGCCCCGTAGATGGCTCACCGGGAAGTCGGTGCCGTACAGCAAATGATCATGGCCCAGCAGCTCGATGATCGCCTCGCACGCGCCGACGTCCGTCACCGCCGACATGTCGCACCACAGGTTGGGCAGCCCGCGCAGCGCCGCCAGCCCTGCGATGCCGTGATACGGATTAAAGCTCCGCGCCGCGTGCGCCAGGATGAGCTGCATGTCTGGATAGGTCTCGCAGTAGTGGCGGATCCAATGCTGGTTGGCGGGATCGGCCACGGCCCGTGCCTTGACCATGTGCAGGGTGACGCTGAGCCGCTCTTCGTGTGCGACCTTGACCTGCGCCTCCGGCAGATAGTCGGGGATATCGGCATCCCAGGTCACGGCCTTGCCGCTGCGCACGTGGTAGCACTTCAAACCAGACAGCCGCAGCCGGCGAACCTCGGCGCGGATGTGCTCCGGGGCCATTTCCGGCGAGACCAGCATCGCGCCTCGCCAGCCTGGGTCGGCGGCGACCTCGGCCGCGACCAGATCATTCTGCGCCGCGAGCTGCGCGCCGGTGGCCGCGACCGCGCCGGGCAGGATCAGGCCGCCGGCCACGCGACGGCCGGGCAGCAGCTCCGCCATCCGCCGCCGATACGCGGCGAGATCAATGACCTCTTCCTCTAACTGCCGAAAAGCCTCCCAGCCGGTCGGCGGAAGCTGCGTCTTCGCCCACAAGTGCATGTGGGCGTCGCAGATCACATCGGGCACGAAGCTGTCCAACTCGCGGCCAAAGAGTTCGCGATCGGCTTCGCTGACATGGGCCACAATAGGCATAGGTCTCTCGCTCCTGGCTTCGGTTGGACATAGCCGCCGCTGGTTCAGACCTGCACGCAGCGTAGCGCGTGCGAACAGATGGAATGAAGCAGGATCAGATCCCCCTGCCGCATTTTGCCTCATTGAGGCTCTGACCGATCCCGGTCACGAACTGATCCACCATGCGGTACGATGAGATGATCGGAATCTTGATTAGCAGCGTGGGCGGGCAATTGGCCTTGTAGGTCTGCGCGCTCACGTCATAGCCGGCCGCATTGAGGTCCTTCATAAGCGCCACAGTCCAGTCAGCCTCGAAGAAGCGTAGAGAACTGAGATGACGCTGCCCCTCGACCGTCTCGACGACGTTCGGAAACTCGGCTGCCAAATCCTGAAGCCTTTCTTGGTAGTAATCGCCCAGCGCCGACACATACTCGCTGTTGGCTTCGACGAACGCCATGGTGATGAGGTAGGCAAGCGAAGCCAACTCCTCCTGACCGTTCGTCACCAGGGCGCCGAACTGTAGTGAGATAGAGTCGGCCATCTTCACCCATACGGTAGAAGCCAAGGCCGCCGATGGGGCACATGTCCAATTTCGTGGCCTTGTTGACAGCAATGTTGGCGGCGCCCGGCGAGGACGAAGAAAGCCCCGGCACAACTCGCTGCCCGACGCACCGCAACAGGCTATCGAGACGTGCCGCATAGGAGGGTGGGAAGAAGTCTACCTTCTCCTCCCCGATGGCAAGGTAGTCGGCGAGGTCACCGCCCTCAAGAAACGCCCTGGCTTCACACAACGCTGTAACGTACTCGGCCCCAACCAGATCGACCAGCGAAAGCCTGACGTTTTCGAGCTGGACGCGTTTCGCTTCCATATCATCTCCTCGGCTGTACCGGGCAGCAGGCGTTTCAATGTTGTGTGGCTGAGCACGACGCCTTTCATTTGCGCACTCGGGGGTAAACAACCAGGAAAAGCGTTCACTCGTAACTTTCGAGTGAAATTCTATCATAGTTCTGCGAGATTGTCAAACTCTCTATTCGCGCGGCCATGTGCGAGATCGCACACCAGAGGGTAGTGTCCGCTTTCGGTTGAAATCATGTAGCAGGCTTGTGAAAACGTTTACGGCTCGGGTGAAAGGCCAGATCGGCTTCTTGGGCGAGCATGGCGAGGACGTCGTCGTCGGAGTGGTAGGCGTTGGCGGCGCCGGAAGCGGCGGTTGAGGTGTTCGAGATAGCTGGTGGTGCGCCGGCACGGGCGCGGCCAGGTGGGGTGCTGGGCTTCGAGTTGGTAATAGGTGACGGTGCTGCGAAAATCGCGGC
>Ga0233425_10008950_pt1 | contig 12968 bp, 14 predicted proteins | sample Watercolumn_Towu_2_FD_181712 | JGI IMG/M metagenome (GOLD analysis project Ga0233425, IMG submission 181712) | Freshwater microbial communities from Lake Towuti, South Sulawesi, Indonesia - Watercolumn_Towuti2014_140_MG | ecosystem: Environmental > Aquatic > Freshwater > Lake | place...
AAGAACGTAGGTCCTAAAATGCAGTACAAAGGCGACGGTTTATCCGTGCAGAGCACTGTAAACAACGCTTACGGCAACAGCTACCTGCTCACTCAGAACAATAAGTCTGCTGCCTTCGATCTGCCGGCTTTATTGAACATCGGTGCAGCCTATGATTTCTATTTACAGAAAGATACAACAGGAAGGTTGAAAACCCACCGTATCACGGTAGCGGGCAACTTTACCTCCAACTCCTTCACCAAGGACAACTTTCTGGTGGGCGTGGAATACGGCTGGAAAGACATCATCATGGTGCGCGGCGGTATGACCATGGAAAAAGGCATTTTCAAAGGCGAAGGAAACCGTACAACAGCCTTCACAGGGCCTACCTGCGGTGCGACTGTTGAGATTCCTTTCGGCGAGAAAAAATCGACCTTCGGGATCGACTACTCCTACAGGTTTACAAATCCATTCGGAGGAGTTCACTCTTTTGGAGCGCGGATTAATTTATAATTCGTATATTTGGACATTCACAAATAAGTCCCGTCCCGATAGCTATCGGGACGGGATTCTTTTATTTTAAAACACAACCTATGGCTATAGCGTATTACACAGAAGAAGGATTGAAAAAGCTGAAAGACGAACTGCATGAACTCAAAACGGTAGAGCGCCAGAGTGTGATCAGGCAGATTGCGGAGGCCCGCGATAAAGGCGACCTTTCGGAAAATGCAGAATACGATGCGGCAAAGGACGCCCAGGGGCTCCTGGAGATCAAGATCGCCAAGCTGGAAGAGATCGTTGCCAATGCCCGCATTGTGGATAGCGCCCAGCTCGACGTGAGCAAGGTAAGCATTTTGACCACCGTAAGGATCAAAAACCTGAAGAACAACGCTGAAATGAAATATACCCTGGTGGCAGAGAACGAGGCAGACCTGAAATCAGGAAAGATCTCCATCGACTCACCGATAGGCAAAGGCCTGGTGGGCAAAAAAGTGGGAGACAAGGTGGAGGTGACCGTGCCTGCAGGTGTGATCCCTTTCGAGATCATGGAAATCAGTCTTTAAGCATAACAGATATGGCCAGCATTTTTTCAAGAATAGTGGCAGGCGAGATCCCCTGCTATAAGATCGCGGAGAACGACCGCTACCTGGCCTTTCTCGATATTTCGCCCCTCAAAAAAGGGCATACGCTGGTGATCCCCAAACAGGAGGTGGATTACCTCTTCGACCTTGATAAAGACACTTATGCGGGCCTCATGGATTTTGCCCGTGAAGTGGCTGCCGGCATTAAGAGCGCCGTGCCCTGCAAACGCATCGGCCTTTGCGTGATAGGCCTCGAGGTGCCGCACGCCCATATCCACCTGATCCCCATCAATTCCGAGAACGATATGAATTTCCGGAACGAGAAGCTCGTGCTGAGCAAGGAGGAATTTGAAGCCCTCGCAGCCACCATTCGCAGGGCGCTTTCCTAACGTTCACCGATTCTGTGGGCTATTATCATTTTTTGACGAATCCCCGTCCACAAAAACGCTTATATTTGCAGCCTAAAATTTACATCCCATCATGGATAAGAAATCCCTTATAGGCTTAGGCCTTATTGCCGTTATTTTAATTGGCTGGCTGGCCCTCAACGGTCCGAGCAAAGAGCAGGTTGCCAGGAACAAGCAGATCAAAGATTCCATCGACCTGGCTACCAAAGAGTTGGAGCTGAAAGCCAAAGAAGATGCGAAGCTCGCCGCTGCCGCCAAAGCAAAAATGGCTGTAATGCCTGATACTACAGGCGGAAAGGCGATCAGCCAGGATTCCATTGCGAAGCTGATGGCCAACTCCCAGTACAAGGACTTCAGTGTATCGGCTGTTGGGAAAGAGGAACTGTTCACCCTCGAAAATGAGCTCCTTAAAGTGTATGTTTCCAGCAAAGGCGGTAAGATCACCAGGGTGGAGCTGAAAGAGTATGCGCGCTACGGGCAGGGCAAGCCCCTGGTATTGTTTGATAAGGATTCTACCGTGCAATCGCTGGAGTTTGACGCTTATGCCAACCTGAAATTATCGACCGACAGCTTTTACTTTGCCGCCAATTCGCCGGCTGTATCCGACAAGGGCGGCGTGAAAACCCTCAGCTTAAAGCTCATGACCTCGCAGCCGGGAAGCTATATCGAGTACACCTACAGCATGAAGCCGAACGATTACATGATCGACTACGATGTGAATTTTGTAGGCATGCAAAACATTATCCCGGCCAGGACTAACCACGTGACCCTGCACTGGGCGCAGGCCCTGCCGAAGCAGGAGAAGCATATTTCGAAAGAACGCGAAGTGGCAACGGCTTATTTCAACGAGGAGAAAGACGGCGTGGATTACATCAACGCCCGCAAGAGCGAGGAAAAAACCTTTTCGGAGTCCAACATCAAATGGATGTCGTTCAAGCAGCAGTATTTCAACTCGACGCTGATCGCGAAGAAAGACCACTTCCTGAAAGAGGGAAGCTTCGTGAAAACGGCTGAGAATACGGCTTCCACAGACATCGTGAAGACCATTACCAGCCAGCTGAGCATTCCGTACAAACACAACGGCTCCGAAACATTCGGCATGCAGTTCTATTTTGGCCCGAACCAGTACAAAACGCTGAAGAACTACGACTTCGACCTGCAAAAGATCATCCCTACCGGCTGGAGCGTGTTCAGCTACATCAACAAATGGATGGTGATTCCTTTGTTCAACGGGCTTTCATCGCTCAACAGCGGTTTGATCATCCTCATCCTGACGCTCATCCTGAAAACACTCCTGTTCCCGATCGCGTATAAAACCTATATGAGCGGGGCGAAAATGCGTGTGCTGAAGCCCGAAATCGACGAGATCAACGCCAGGTACGAGAAAGATCCTGACCCGATGAAAAAGCAGCAGGAAACCATGTCGCTGTACCGCAGGGCCGGCGCCAACCCGCTTTCCGGCTGCCTGCCGATGTTATTGCAGCTGCCCATCCTCATCGCGCTCTTCGCCTTTATTCCGGCGGCCATCGAGCTGAGGCAAAAAGGATTCTTATGGACGGACGACCTTTCCACCTACGATTCGATCTATAATTTCGGCTTCGAGGTGTGGGGCTACGGCGATCACGTGAGCTTATTTGCCCTACTGATGTTCGTGTCCACGATGATCTACACCTGGATGAACAGCGCCTTGCTGCAGCCTCAGCAGAACAACCAGATGCCGGGCATGAAATACATGATGTACCTGATGCCGGTGATCTTCCTGGCCGTGATGAACAGCTACAGCGCAGGCCTCAGCTGGTATTACTTCCTGGCCAACATCATCACTTTCCTGCAAACCTGGCTGATGCGCAAGTTCATCGACGATGGCAAGATCCGCGAGCAGCTGCTGGCCAATATGAAGAAGCCGGAGAAAAAATCGGCCTTCCAGGCAAGGCTTGAGGAAATGACCAAACAGCGTCAGCAGCAGATCAATAAGAAGTAAAAAAAGATATGAAAAAAAGCGGCTTGAAAGGCCGCTTTTTTTTGCCCGGAAAATGGTCAAAATATTTTTTAAATTTCCTAATAAAAGGTAATTAAATAAGCCCTTCCGGACGTTATTTGTAATGATTCTAAATACCGAAAAATAGACTGATTGCTTTGACCATTTACCTAAAAATGGCTAATCTTACAATCACTAAAATTAAGTGATATATCTATGAACACAGCTTCATCTCCGCTCGATTATCTACCCATTGTTTTAATGTTTATTGTGGCCCTCGGCTTTGTTGTCACAACCATGTTCCTCTCTCACTGGCTGGGGCCGAAGCGCAAGACCAAGATCAAGCTCGAATCTTTCGAGTGCGGGATCGAATCGGAGGGAAATGCCCGTCTTCCCTTTGCTATCAAGTACTTCCTGGTAGCCATTATCTTTGTCTTATTCGATATCGAGGTGATTTTCATGTACCCTTGGGCCGTGAACTTTAAGGATCTGGGAATGTTTGGTGTAGTAGAGGTGTTCACATTCATCATCCTGCTCCTGGTAGGATTTTACTACATGCTTTCGAAGAAAGCCCTGAAGTGGGAAGAGTAAAAAAGAAAGAGTTAATGAATTAATGAGTTGTTGAGTACCTCTCCAAATCAAAATTCATCCAATCAAAATTAGAAATCATGTCAAAAGAAATCACAAAACGTACAAAGCTCGAAATGGCTAAAAGCCCGGAAGGGATTGAAGGGCCAGGGTTTTTTGCGACAAAGCTGGAAGATGTCATCGGGCTTGCCCGCAAGAATTCCTTATGGCCTTTGCCTTTTGCAACCTCCTGCTGCGGCATCGAGTTCATGGCCACAATGGCCTCTCACTACGACCTGGGGCGCTTTGGCTCCGAGCGTTTGAGCTTCTCGCCGCGCCAGGCCGATATGCTGATGGTGATGGGTACCATCGCCAAAAAAATGGGACCGACCCTGCGCCAGGTATATGAGCAGATGGCCGAGCCACGCTGGGTGCTCTCGGTAGGCGCCTGCGCCAGCAGCGGCGGTATTTTCGATACTTACTCTGTTTTGCAGGGCATCGATAAGATCATCCCGGTAGACGTATACGTGCCCGGCTGCCCGCCACGCCCTGAGCAGATCCTGGAAGGTGTGATGAAGATCCAGCAGCTGGCCGAGAAAGAATCCTTCCGCAGAAGGGAATCGCCGGAATACAAGAAATTACTGAACAGCTACGGCATCGAATAAAAAGAAGCTAGAAATTAGATTTGAGTAATGAGATTAAAAGTCTCAGATCTCAAGTCTCAAAATCTCAAATCTATAATGGAATTATTAAATCAAGTCAATGAAAAGCTGAACGCAAACTTTGCGGGGCAGGTAGTGTCGGCAGAGATGCTGTACGACTTCCCGGTGTTCACCATCAAAACGGAAGCGATGCACGATGTGCTGAAATTCCTGAAAGAGGATGCGGAGCTTAACTTTCATTTTCTCACCGACCTCACAGGCATGCAGACTGCGGATGAAAAGCAGCTGGGTGTGATCTACCATTTGCACAACATGCCGAAGAACCTGCGCATCCGCCTGAAAACCTTCATGGACATCAACAAGCCGGAGCTTCCGACAGCAACGGACCTGTGGCCGGCAGCTAACTGGATGGAGCGCGAAACCTACGATTTCTTTGGGGTGAGGTTCAAAGGACATCCGAACCTGAAACGGATCCTCAACGTGGATGAGATGGATATTTTCCCGATGCGGAAAGAGTATCCTCTGGAAGACCAGGAGCGCACAGACAAGGACAACAGCATGTTCGGCAGATAAGCAATTACAGAATTAGAGAGTTGAAGAATTAACGAGTGACGATTACTCCCAATTCAGGAACTCAACAAATACTAATGGAAATGAGCAAAGAAACGAATGATACGGTAAATAAAGAGGTGTTTGAGGAGAAGGAATACTCCACGCTCAACCTCGGGCCTACACATCCCGCCACGCATGGGATTTTTCAGAACGTTCTGAAAATGGACGGAGAGATCATCCATGAAGCCACTCCTACGATCGGTTATATCCACCGTGCCTTTGAGAAGCTGGCTGAGCGCAGGCCTTATGCACAGATCACACCTATCACCGACCGTCTGAACTATTGTTCCTCACCCATCAACAACATGGGCTGGTACATGACGGTAGAGAAGCTGCTGAAGGCGGAGATTCCAAAGCGCGCGCAGTACCACCGCGTCATCATCATGGAGCTGTCGCGCATTGCCGATCATATCATCTGTAACTCCGTGATCGGGGTTGATACCGGTGCGATGACGGGCTTTCTCTACATTTTCCAGTGGAGGGAGAAGATCTATGAAATTTTTGAGGAGATCTGCGGGGCGCGCTTAACGACCAATATCGGCCGCATCGGCGGCTTCGACAGCGAGTGGAAGAAATCGACCTGGGATAAGATCAACGCCTTTATCGCGGAGTTCCCGAAAGCCCTCACCGAATTTTCGAACCTGCTGGAGCGTAATAAGATTTTCATGGACCGCACCATCAACTGCGGGCCTATCAGCGCGGAGATGGCGCTGTCATACAGCTTTACAGGGCCTAACCTGCGCGCGGCAGGCATCGACTACGATGTGCGCGTGATGAATCCGTATAGCTCTTACGAGGATTTTACCTTTACCGTGCCTGTGGGCACCAGCGGCGATACCTACGACCGCTTCATGGTGCGCCAGCATGAGATGTGGCAGAGCCTCGAGATCATCAAACAGGCCATCAAAAAAATGCCGGAAGGGCCGATGCATGCCGACCTTCCTGACTTCTTCCTGCCGCCGAAAGAGCAGGTATACAACAACATGGAAGCGCTGATCTACCATTTCAAGATCGTGATGGGAGAAACGGATATTCCGAAAGGCGAGGTATACCACTGCGTGGAAGGCGGCAACGGCGAGCTGGGGTTCTACCTGATCAGCGACGGGGGCCGCACACCGTTCCGTCTGCACTTCCGCAGGCCATGCTTCATCTACTATCAGGCTTACCCGGAAATGATCAAAGGCATTATGTTATCAGATGCCATCCTCACAATGAGTAGCATGAATGTGATCGCAGGAGAATTGGATGCATAAATTGAAATGTTGAATGATAAATTTTAAATGCTGGAAACTGATTCAACATTTAAAATTCAAAATTTATAATTATTAAAATATGAGTGGCAGTCAGGTACACGGAGCACAGCCTTTTGATAAGGCCAAACGCGCGGAGATCGCTTTCAGCGAAGAGGCGATGAAAACAGTGCAAACCATTATTTCGCATTATCCGCCAGAAAGGATCAAATCGGCCATGTTGCCGGTATTACATGTGGCACAGGCAGAGTTCGGCGGCTGGCTGAGCCCTGAGACGATGGATTATGTGGCTTCTATTTTAAAGGTTCGTCCGGTGGAGGTATTCGAGGTGGCCTCCTTCTACACCATGTACAACCTGAAGCCCGTTGGGAAATGCGTTCTGGAAGTGTGCCAGACCAGCTCCTGCTGGCTCAACGGCGCAGAAGACATTGTGAAGTACATTGAGAAAAAACTGAACATCCACGTGGGCGAAACCACCAAGGACGGCATGTTCACGCTGAAAGTAGCAGAGTGCCTTGGCTCCTGCGGCACAGCGCCGATGATGCAATGCGGGGCAAGCTTCCACGAAAACCTCACGTATGAGAAAGTGGATGCGATCCTGGAAGATTACAGGAGCGCCGGCAGACAAAGAAGTTATACGGATCTGGATTATAAAAACACACTTTAAATAGCTTTTTCAAAGGTGGTTTCGGGAGCCTCAACCACCTTTTGTTGACTGAGGCTCCCGAAGGCAACAAAAACGCAACATGGGAAGAAAATTATTAATACACAACGACAAGGTTCCGGGAATTAATACTTTGGAAGTGTACCGCGCTCATGGCGGCTATGCTTCGGTTGAGAAAGCATTGAAAACGATGCAGCCCGACCAGGTAACGGAAGAAGTAAAAAAATCGGGTCTGCGCGGCCGTGGCGGCGCGGGTTTCCCAACGGGGATGAAATGGAGCTTCCTGGCCAAGCCGGAAGGCGTTCCACGCTACCTCGTGTGCAATGCCGACGAGTCGGAGCCTGGAACCTTCAAGGACCGCTACCTGATGGAGAAGATCCCTCATGCGCTGATCGAAGGCATGATCACCTCTTCGTTTGCCTTAGGGGCGAGAACCTCTTACATCTACATCCGCGGCGAATATTTTTATGTGGCGCGCATTGTGGAGAAAGCCATTGCCGAGGCTTACGCGGCGGGCTGGCTGGGAAAAAATATTTTGGGAACCGATTTCTCCCACGACTGCTATGTGCAGGTGGGCGGCGGCGCCTATATCTGCGGCGAGGAAACGGCCCTGCTGGAATCGCTGGAAGGCAAGCGTGGCAACCCGCGCATTAAGCCGCCCTTCCCGGCGGTAGCCGGTTTGTGGGGCTGCCCGACCGTTGTAAACAACGTGGAAACGATCGCTGCCGTAGTGCCGATCGTGAACATGGGTGGCGAAGAATATGCAAAGATCGGTGTGGGCAAATCCACCGGTACCAAATTAATTTCCGCTTCGGGCCATATCAACAAGCCGGGCGTATATGAGATCGAGTTGGGAATTACGGTTGAGGATTTTATTTACAGCGACGAATATTGCGGAGGGATCCGCAACGGAAAAAAACTGAAGGCAGTGGTGGCCGGTGGCTCATCGGTGCCTATCCTGCCAACGGAGCTGATCCTGAAAACAGCCAAAGGCGAGCCTCGTCTGATGACCTACGAAAGCTTATCCGACGGTGGCTTTATTACCGGCACCATGCTGGGCTCCGGCGGCTTCATTGCGATGGATGAGGACACCAGCATCGTGAAGAACCTCTTCACCTTCTCGCGCTTCTATCACCACGAGTCCTGCGGGCAGTGCTCGCCTTGCCGCGAAGGAACGGGCTGGATGGAAAAGATCCTGCAGAAATTCCTGAATGGAACAGCCAACGAAAGCGATGTAGATCTGCTGTGGGACATCCAGAGCAAGATCGAAGGAAAAACGATCTGCCCATTGGGTGAAGCGGCTGCATGGCCTGTGGCTGCTGCCATCCGTCACTTCAAGCAGGAGTTCATCGACATTGCCAGAAGCAAAAAATTTGTGGATATTTCCCACTACGACAGATTAAATAAATTAGTAAGAGCATAACGCAGATATGAAAGTTACTATTGACGGAATAGAGATTGATGTGCCTAAGGGCACAACCATCCTGGAAGCAGCCCGTATGATCGGCCCGGAGGTAGCTCCGCCTACCATGTGCTATTATTCCAAACTGAAAACCAGCGGTGGCTACTGCCGCACCTGCATTGTGAAAGTAACACAGGGCAGCACTGCCAACCCGAACCCGATGCCGAAGCCGGTAGCCAGCTGCCGCACGGAGGTGATGGACGGCATGGTGGTAGAAAATACTATCAACAAGGAGGTGCTCGAAGCGCGCAAAGGGGTGGTGGAGTTTTTATTGATGAACCACCCTCTGGATTGCCCTATCTGCGACCAGGCCGGCGAATGCCACCTGCAGGATCTGGGCTACGAGCATGGCGCGGCAAATACGCGCTATGAGTTCCCGCGTCGCGAGTTCGAAAGAATTGACATTGGTAAATATGTGCAGCTGCATATGACGCGCTGCATCATGTGCTTCCGCTGCGTGAAAGTAGCGGAGCAGCTCACGGATAACCGCGTGCATGGCGTGATGCACCGTGGCGACGCAGCAGAGATCTCGACCTATATCGAGAATGTGATCGAGAACGATTTCTCAGGAAACGTGATCGACGTGTGCCCTGTAGGCGCCCTCACCGATAAGACCTTCCGCTTCAAAAGCCGCGTGTGGTTTACCAAGCCGGTGGATGCCAGCTGCGATTGCAAAAAATGCTCCGGCAAGGTGCGACTGTGGCTGAAAGGAAATGATGTGCTGCGCGTAACGGCCCGTAAGGACCAGTGGGGTGAAGTGGAGGAGTTCATCTGCAACGAGTGCCGCTTCGAGCGTAAGAACACAGCCGACTGGAAAATCGAAGGCCCTTCGCCGATCCACAGAAGCAGCGTGATCTCACAAAACCATTACAACCATTTGAATGAGCTGAAAGTGCAGGTGATGAAGCAACAGAAAGCACTCGGCTTCATGGATATTAACAAACGACCTTAATAATAAATACGGTTATTCCGCCTGTCACTTCGAGCCTACCTGCGGAAGGCAGGCGAAGTCGAGAAGCAACAGGTAAATAAAGACAAAAAAACATATGCTCAGTTTAATCATTTATAAAGCAATTGTATGCGTGGCAGTGTTCCTGCTGGCGCTGGGAGTGGCGGCTTATGCTACCTTATGGGAACGTAAATTTGCAGCCTTCCTGCAGGACCGGAAAGGACCGAGCCGCGCCGGTAAATGGGGCTTGTTGCAGCCCCTGGCCGACGGCGGCAAAATGTTCATGAAGGAGGAGATCATCCCGAACGTGTCGAACCGCTCCTTGTTTATCCTCGGGCCTTCCCTGTTTATGGTGACGGCGGTGATGACCAGCGCGGTGATCCCCTGGGGCAAGCCGGTGATGATCGGCGGGCATTTATATGATCTGCAGATCACTGACATCAACATCGGCGTGATCTATTTGCTGGGCGTTGTTTCCATCGGTGTATACGGCATCATGATCGGTGGCTGGGCATCCAATAACAAATTCGCTTTATTAGGTGCGGTGCGTGCTTCCTCGCAGATGATCAGCTACGAGATTGCGATGGGTATTTCCCTGATCGCCCTGATCATTTCTGCCGGTGGCTCCTTATCCCTGAAAGACATCGTGGAAGGGCAGGATGCCGGCTGGTGTAATTTCTGGTATCAGCCCTTAGGCTTCCTCATTTTCTTTATCTGCGCCCTGGCAGAAACCAACCGTGCGCCTTTCGACTTACCGGAATGTGAGACGGAGCTCGTTGGCGGCTACCACACGGAATATTCTTCCATGAAGCTGGGCCTGTTCCTCTTTGCGGAATACATCAACATGTTCATCTCTTCCGCCATTATGGCCGGCTTCTATTTCGGAGGCTACAACTTCCCTTTCGCCAGCGAATTGTATTCGGCGATGGGACTTGAGGAAGGATCATGGCTAATTTCCCTGATCGGCTTCGGCGCCTACTTTACCAAGATTTTCCTGTTCATCTGCTTATTCATGTGGGTACGATGGACCTTGCCGCGCTTCCGCTACGATCAGCTGATGAACCTGGGCTGGAAAACCTTATTGCCATTATCCTTATTCAATTTAGCCTTAACGGTAGTGATTGAAGTATTTATCAGAAAAACCATTCCATTTCATTTTTAAAAGAAATTGAACATGCAACTCACCAACAGAAAAGTAGTCGTATCTAAAAAAGAGCAAAGCTTTGCGGAGAGGATTTATCTCCCGGCCATTGCCAAAGGTATGATGATCACGGCCAGCCACTTGTTCAAGAAGTCGCCGACGATTAATTACCCGGAACAAAAACGGCCTATAGCTCCTGTGTACCGCGGGCAGCATGTCCTGAAGCGCGACGAGAACGGAGCCGAGCGCTGCACCTCCTGCGGCATGTGTGCGGTGGCCTGCCCGGCAGAAGCCATTACCATGACCAGCGGCGAGCGTAAAAAAGGCGAAGAGCACCTGTACCGCGAGGAAAAATATGCCGCGACCTACGAGATCAACATGCTGCGCTGCATCTTCTGCGGCCTTTGCGAGGAAGCCTGCCCGAAAGAAGCCATTTTCCTGACCGACCGCCTGGTGGATGTGGAATTTGAGCGTGGCGACTTTATTTATGGCAAGGATAAGCTCGTGGAGAAGATCGACAAGCGTATCGATGTGACCAAGCGCCAGACGCAGGCTGTCCTGGATTTCAAAAAGATCCCGGGCTTAAAGCACAACGAATTGTACGACCCTAAAAAATTAAACACAGGAAACAAACATTAAAAACAAGTGGAAGATCTGAGCTTGGTTCTGAAATTCTCCAGCTCAAAACTTCTTCAATTCAATAATTGAAATATGTTAGGACTAACAATTACACAATGGCTTTTCGGGATACTTTCATTTCTGGCAATTATGTTTGCCCTGATGGTGGTATTTACACGCAATCCCGTTAACTCGGTATTATACCTGGTATTGACTTTCTTCTGCATTGCCGGGCATTACCTCCTGCTGAATGCGCAGTTCCTGGCGGTGGTGCATATTGTGGTGTATGCCGGTGCCATCATGGTACTGTTCCTCTTTATCATCATGCTCATGAACCTCAATGCGGATACAGAGCCGAGGAAGCACATCGTGACCAGGCTGATCGCCGGTGTGATCGGCGGGATGCTACTGGTGGTGATGGTTGGCGCGCTCAAAGGCGCCGAGCATCTGACGATCATCCGCGGAGGCGCTTCACAGATCGGCCTCGTGAAAAACCTGGGCCAGGTGCTGTTCCACGATTTTCTGTTCCCGTTCGAGATCGCTTCCATCCTGTTATTAGCCGCCCTCGTGGGAGCCATCATGATTGGAAAGCGCGACACGAATATCAATGACAAAAGCATCACCAACAACTAATCCTTATTCACTATACTTTAATCACTTCATACTATGCTTAACGGAATTCCAATCAATTATTACATCATGCTCAGCGCCGTGTTATTCATCATCGGCGTGGTGGGAGTGATGGCACGCCGCAACGCGATCATTATCTTCATGTGCATCGAGCTGATGCTGAATGCAGTGAACCTCCTGCTGGTGGCTTTCTCCACGCTTCACCAGGATGCCAGCGGGCAGGTGTTCGTGTTCTTCGTGATGGCGGTAGCGGCAGCCGAAGTAGCGGTGGGCCTTGCCATCCTGGCCATGGTGTACCGTAACTTAAAAACCATTGACATCGATTTATTAAGCAGGTTAAAAAATTGAAAAATGAACTAATGACAATTTTTTGGATTGGCAATTTACAATTTGAAAGGAGAAGATTAATTGTAAATCGTAAATAGCAAAATTGTAAATAATTAAACAGATAGTATGATCAAATTAGTAGCTCTCATTCCATTGTTTCCTTTGCTGGGATTTATCATTAATGGATTCTTCGGTAAAAAAATAAGTAAAGGCTTATCCGGTGCGATCGCAAGTATAGCGGTGCTGGCCTCTTTCGTGGTAGCCCTGCTCATCTTTTTTGAGCTGGAGCATTCGGAGCAGAAATCGGTTCCGGTAGACCTCTTCTCCTGGATCAATTCCGATACGCTGAAGATTCCTTTCGAGTTTCTGGTAGACCCTTTGTCGTCCTGGTTCCTGCTTATCATCACGGGCATCGGCTTCCTCATTCACATTTACTCTATCGGCTATATGCACGACGATGAAGGCTTCGCGCGCTTCTTCACCTACCTGAACCTCTTCGTGTTCTTCATGTTGCTGCTGGTGCTGGGCAATAACTACCTGATTATGTTTGTAGGCTGGGAAGGTGTGGGCCTCTGCTCTTACCTGCTCATCGGATTCTGGTTTAAGAATACCGCTTACAACAACGCCGCAAAGAAAGCCT
>Ga0233425_10008951_pt1 | contig 12966 bp, 4 predicted proteins | sample Watercolumn_Towu_2_FD_181712 | JGI IMG/M metagenome (GOLD analysis project Ga0233425, IMG submission 181712) | Freshwater microbial communities from Lake Towuti, South Sulawesi, Indonesia - Watercolumn_Towuti2014_140_MG | ecosystem: Environmental > Aquatic > Freshwater > Lake | place: Indonesia...
CGACGCACCCAGGCCGTGTCGCCATTGGGCAGGTACTTGATGGTCAGCCAGTCATTGCCATTGGCCATGGACGCGCTCCAGCCGGTGACATAGCTGTTGCCGGCCTGGTCTGCCACGACCATGTTGGCGTCATCGCCGCCGTTGTCCGGGCCGTTGTAGCGTCTGACCCAGGCCGTGTCCGGAGAAGCCTGAACCAGCGATGACAGCAGCGCGACCGCGGCCAGCGCCGCGAGCAGGACGTTGGCGGGCAGTCGCCGGGGCTCGATTCGAACTTCACGCACGATTCCTCCTTGTTTCAGTATCTGATACTCACCCGCTCGCCCGGTGCGCTTTCTCGCCCATCCGGGCTGATACAGGTCACATAGTAGTGGTAGAGCCGGTCACTGCGCACTTCGGTGTCGGTGAATTCTGACTTGTCTCGCCCCAATCGGGCAACGACCACGGGCTCGGCGGATTCGTAGTGGCGATACAGCCGGTACCCGGAGACCCCATCCTGAATCGGCTCGCTCCATCTCAGGACAATTCCCTCGTCGGTGCGCCAGGCCGAAAGCCCGGCTGGCGCAGCCAGCGGACTCACGCTGAACACGACTAGAGCCGGTGTGCTCAGAGGACTGACTCCGCCGTGCAGGTCCCGGCACTGCACGGCATACTGATAAACGTGGCCGGGTCGCGCAGTCGTGTCCACGTAGCTGTTTGCCATCTCGGGCACAAGGCTCAGCGAGTCATTAAGCCGGGTGAACGCCGCACCGTCGCCCAGGGAATCCAGCTCCCGCCGGGAGACAAGATAGCCGGCCAGAGCGCGCACCAGCGTGCGCATGTCGGCCCAGAACAACCGGACTGCTGCGTCGCGGACTGTGGCCTCCAGGTCAAGCGGCGCTGCCGGATTCGTAGGCTTGGCCGGACGGACAAAGACCGTCTCAACCAGCGCGCTGTGCCGAAAGCTCTTGCTCTCGGTCTGCACCGAATACAGGTAGTCATAGTAGGGCTCCAGTTCCGGCGCAGTGTCTTCGAAAGCCATCTGCGCGCCGGCGAACGGCAGCAATCCGGAAACTCGGCGCAGGGAATCGCGGGTGCTGTTCGCGCGGAAGACATAGAATCCGGCGACCGGTTCGAAGTTCCATTCCCAGGTCAGGCGCACGCCCTTCGTGGTGCCAACACCGGCGAGACCGAACGGCGCTGACGGGTCCAGCGCGCTCATGAATGTGCCGAACGTGCGCGCAGTGCGGGGAGAGACTTCCCCCAGCCAGCCGGTCATTTCGAGGGTATAGAAGTAGCGAACCGCTTCTTCCGCAGAGGCGTCCTCGAAGAAGCGCGCCGCGGGCGGCAACTCGGCGAGCTGCTTGTAGCCGGTGTCATAGTCGGCGCTGCGATAGACGCGCACGCTCTTGACCGGTCCGGTCTCGGGCACGTGCCAGCTCATGATGATGCCGGGCAGGGAGTCTTGACTGCGGACTACTATGCTCTCCGGCGGAGGGACTTCGACAAAGCGGTAGGTCCCGATGCCCGCCGTCTCCGACGGCGCGCCGGTATTGCCGTAGGGGCACATTGACTTTATGTAGTACTCGTAGAAACGCAGCGGCTCGACCGTCGTGTCGCGCAGGTGATAGAAAACCGTGTCATGGGAGCGCGAAAAGTAGCGGACCGGCCGGACAAGCTGGAAATCGCCGACGCCGCCGCTGCGCCGATAGACGACCATGCTCAGTTGTATCTTCTCGCCGACCGCCGACCATCGCACTGATACCTCTTTCCGAGTCGCATGTTTCCAGTCCAGCTTGACGGGCGCGAACGAGACCGCCAGCGGCCAGTGCATCGAATCGGAGAGCGCCCAGAATCGGGTAGTGCCGGTCGTGTCAAGTTCGGAGATGCGGTACTCATAGTCGGTGTCGCGCAGCGCGGTCCGGTCCAGGTACATCGCGCCGAACGCGACCCGCACCTGGATGTTCGAACCCCAGAACCCAAGCGAGTCTACCATCCGTTTGCGCTCGGCCCGTTGCCAGAGCGTCTCGGCGACTGGTCCCGGCACCCGGTCCACACCGGGAACAAACGTGGCGATGTCGTCGAAAGCGCTCTGCAGTTCGTCGAGCGAGCCGGGTGCGGAAACGTCGGTGACAATCGTCCAGTCTTTCTGTCCGAACACGCGCCGTTCGAGGCGGTAGGCAACGACGTCGTCCGATGGCCGTTCGCGCGACGCGATGCGCGGACCGAGGTGCACAAAGATGCCGACCGGCGAGCCGGTGGCAGTGCCTCTGACAAACTGCTGCGCGCCGGCGAAAGCCAATAGCGCAAAGAAGAGGGTCACCACCGCGCCGCGAGTTGCGGGGGAATGTCTCCGACCTGCTGATCCAGACTGCATCCTCATCACAACTCCTTATTTGGCGAACGAGACATCTTCACCGTCGCTGCGTGACCCGGCTTTGACGTCAAACCTCATGCCGACGCTCATTCTGCCGGTGTCCATCGTATAGCAGGCGCCGCCGCAGCCGCCCTGCACTGCCCAGCAGGGCAAACCCACGCCGAGATAGGCCCGGCCCCAGAGCTCGAACGAACCGCCGCCTTCGACCCACCAATCATCCTCAGAGAACTCGCCACTCGCATGGACTTCGGCCATCGCGCCGGCCTGAATGCCGGCGCAGACAACAACGAATGAGGCGCCCAGACCGGCCTCAATCTGGGCAAAGCCCATAAACTGGACCGAGACCGTGGTGGCGGCGTCGTCGAAGTCGATGCCAAATGCGAGGTCGGTTCCCATCCGGGCCGTGATGTAAGCGTCCACAATCCCGAAGTGAAACTCGAAGTCCGCGCCCCAGGTCACTGCCGCCCCGCACTCGAAGTAGAACCCGCTGATGCGATCAGTCCGGAATCCGGTCGGCAGCTCCCCGGTCACTTCATAGCATAGCGAATACTCCTGGAACTTGGACCGGATGTGGTTGTTCATATCGTAGTCGCCGAGGAGCAGCGCGGTCCAGACCTCGCCGCCGAATCCGCCGCAGATCGGGAATGCGGCCTTGCCGCCGCCCAAGAAGTACCAGCCTTCCTCGCCGACCAGGATTTCGGCATACATGTCAAATTCCGTGCCCTGCACTTTCTGGGCGATGTTGATGGTACCGCAGAACTCCCTCCGCTCGGCATTATAGGTGATGTTCATGCCCGGGAACGCGCCTTCGCCGGGTCCGCCGCCACCGCCACCACCACCGCCGGTCCCCTGGCCCATCTTCTTGATCTTCAGCGTCTGGTTCTCGGCCTTGACTTCACCGGTGACTTTGAACCGAAGATGATTGCCTGTTCCGTCTTCGACAATACTGTTCCAGTTCTTTGCCCAGCCGCCGAACCGGAAGAAATCCCAGTTGCCGTACTTCGCGACCATGGCATTGTAACCGCGTTCCGCTCCGCCATGGATACTGTCCAGGTACTTGGATTGGTCGGTGGGTTGGGGATAGAAGCGCTGGCCGTCCTCGACTACTCTTATCCAGGTCGAGTCCGGATTATGATACAGGTCAATCCGGAACTTGAAGACCAGCCCCGAACCATCAGGCAATGACTCGAGCGCCAGACCCCGGGCATAGAAAAGCGGCTTGACCAGACCTTGCCAGTCGGTCAGTTGCTGGGGCCACTGGTCGGCCGGAAAGCCGGGCAGGATGAAACTCGCGCCGTTCGCGGTCCACGATGGATCCACCGCCTGGAAGCGGAATACGGTCTGCCGGCCGTCCTTCGTGTAGATAGCCCCGCCGTTCACGCGCGGCACCTGAGGGATGCCGAGGTCTACGACCCCGGCGAGCCGCACGTGGTCGCCGCTGCCGATGAGCATTGTCGGCACGAAATCAAGCAGATGGCAGAGTTGGAAGTGCTGCCCGGAGACGAGCGTGAAGTCGCTGGAATCGCCGCTCTTGCTCAGGAGATAGAGGTTGTTGATGAGCAGGCTGTCCGGTGTCATCTTCGTCAGTCCGGTCAGGACCGCGATGGCCCCGCCGCCTTCCGGCGGCAGTGCGGTCAGCCCCCAGGAACGGTGCAGTTCGTCCCAGCCGAAACGGAGCATGGTCGTGTCCCGGATCCTGACCGGCAGGATGCGGTTGAACTTGAGATTCCTGAGCCCGAAGTCCTTGCACCGGATGATGCTGTCCTGGGGCAGCACGTACATCTTCTCGAACGGCACGCGCAGACTGCCGGACAGGGAATCCGTACTAATGTGGCCGCTCAGGGTCAACCCGGTTGAGGAGTTGAGCGTCCAGTCAGAGGCAGTCATCTGCCAGCGCTGAAGCGGCCAGGTGACGTCGTTGCCGCCCTCGAGCGCAGGCAGGTAGCCGGTGCGACGCAGGCGCACGGTCCCGACCGCAAGACTGCATGCTGCAGTCATGTGCCGGATGCGCCAGCGGATTGAGCTCGGGAGAATCAGCGTGTCGGCATGAAGCCGGGCCGTGAGCGAATCGGCCTGAGCCGCGAAGCCGAGCAGGCGGTACTGCACGCGCCGTTGCGCATAGCGTGGCTGGCACACTGTCAGGCCTTGCGGCGCAAGCAGGGGCGCGGCGCCGCTGGCGGTCAAAGCAGCGGTGATGTCCCGAAGCGTGCCCGACTGATCGCGGCCCGCAATTCCGATGCCGGCCGGGAACTCGATGTTCGGGTCAACAAGTGACGCAGGGTCCACCCCGGCGTACCCCTTGACTACACCACCCAGGCCCGGCTCGCGGGTCACGACCAGCGGCCGACCGGTCGTGCGGCTGAGCTTGCCGGCAAACCCGCCGAGGACATGCAGCCCGATATCCCATGGTTCGAGCGCGACTGAATCGAGCACGGGACGGGCGAATGAAATGCCCTGCCCGTTTCGCGCCGAGTCGGCGACGATGTCAATCGCGTGGAATCTGAGCCGGACATGGCTGTCCGCGACCGCGAACTGGGAATTCGAGGGCAACTCGACAAACGCGCCGGTTATCCGCGAAACCGAAGAACTAATCCGGCTCAGCGACTCGACCTCGATATTGAAGCCGAGAAGGGTCGTAAGGTCAAGGTCGGGGCTCGAGTTGAGGACGAAGTCAAGAGTGCAGGTGCGAGGGAGATGTCGAGGGTAGCTTTCGGTGTTCACACGCCCCCTTGCGCCCACGTATCCGGACTTCACGGCCCGGAACAACAGGCTGTCGGACTGCTTCGGAACACCCGTCAGCCAGAACGCCCCGGACTGGTCGGTGTAGGCCTCAATCGGCGGCGAAGGATTCCCGTCTAAGAAGACGCGCGCCGACTCGACCGGCGCCCCATTCGCGGTCACGTGTCCGATGACACTCGCCCCATAATCAAGCAGGACGTCCACGCGGACGAAGTCCTTGCTTGGCGGCGCCGAGACCGATACGCGCCTGGTGACCAGAACCAGGTTCTCGCCCGGCGGGCCGGCCACGCGCAGGGTGAAGAGGTTAGTCGAGCGGTCGAACTCGAAACGGGCAACGCCGCTGCTTCGGGTCAAGCTGTCGCCGGTAACGTCCTCGACCCTGACTCTGGCATTCGGCACTCCGACATCCATGAACCCGCCTCCGAGAGCCGGAAGTCGGCGCAGGACGTGGACTTCTATCCTGTGCTTTCGGCGCTCCACCGTGAACCGGCCGAGGTCAACGGTATCCTCGGTCGGCTGAGTGGGCAGGTCCACCGCCACGGTCTCGGAGAAATAGAACTCATTCTTGGGATTGACCACCAACGTGCATGAAAAACAATACAGCGAAGGATCGTATTCGACCCGGCCGGCAAACCTGGCCGGCGGAACCGGCATCACGAGCCCAGGCACACTGGCGGTGTACGTTATCCCGTCCTTGAACGTCACCCATGACTCGACCCCTGTGCCGTCTTCGTTGACGACGCTGCCCTTGACAATCACCCCGGGTTCGAGGATGATGCGGCCCATGTCCAAGCGCTGGCCCATCTTGAGTGGAACCCCGCGGTTGACTGTATCCATCTGCGTGATGAAGCCCGGGCATTTGAACCAGACCCGACGCAAGTAGCTGTGAATCGGCAAGGTCGTGAATCGAAATTCGCCCGGATTCTCGTCGAGCGTACTTGACTTCTCGACAATCAGACCCGGCCATTCCGCGCCCCTTATGAGCGTGACCGTTGCCCTCAGCGGAAGAGGATACTCCTCGCCGCGCCGACCATAGACCTCGCCCGTAATCTGCGGCAAGTACGGCCGCATGAGCAGGCTGTCGAAGACGGTCACTGTGCGATGGCTGCTATTCTCCTTCCATTGCCGCGGGTCGAGGCTGGGAGCGCGCCTCCGTTCGGAGTCGTACACAGGGTGCGGGGTTGTCCAGTAGGCATAGTCCTTGGTGACACCCGGGTCAGCCCAGATGTAGTACTGTACGCCGGGGTAGGGGCCGGAATTGCGGTAGATCAGTTTCTGGAAATGCGCGACTCCATCGTCATCGCTGAGCGCGACCGCGACTACTCGATAACTGATGCCGCCAACTACCTTGCGAACCGGTTGCTCCGGATTTGGAGCGCCGTCGTCGGTGGGAAAACTCGAATTCGGGTATGAACGGTCGAGCACGTAGACCGGTACGCCGGGCAATGCCTGGGTCGCATACTGCGCTCCTTTGCTCATGTCTGGAGGGAGCAGGACATCCAGGCGGTAGTCCCGTACATAGGAAATCAGCGTCCCGACATTCTCCGTTGTTCCGGGCAGGAAGACGACGCTGGTGTCCGGACTGAGGAAATAGTAGGGAGACTGGACATGGATGCGTGCCACCCAGGAGTACTCGAACTCCGTGCCTGCGAGCCTCCAGACGCCGAGCGTCTCCCTGAAAAACTGAAGGTCGAATTCGAAGTCGCCGTTCGCGTCGGTTAGCGCATAGCCCAGCACAGAGCCGGTATCCACCATAGCGGGAAATCTGCGCCAGTTCTTGTGCAACCGCAGGCTCAAATTCGCTGAGCGGACCGGCGCATTCTCGTGCCCCGGCGCGTCTTTGAAGTGATAGAGCAGCCGCCCTCGGACGTACGTTGGTGGAGTCAGAACGTAGCGCGGCAACCGCGTGCCGTAGCGGAAGGCGACTATCTGGCTCCGACCCTGATCTACGAAGCCACCGGCCCGGTCCGCAAAGAAGACCTGCACTTGAACCGCATACCACTGCCCGACTGCCAGCCGCGCCGAGTCCCAGGAAGTCCAGGTCGCCTGTGTGCTGCGCATGACCGCGGTATCCCAGGCCGAAACCGAACGTCGCATCGCTTCCTCGATATCCACCGAGTCCGGGTTCGGTATCGCGACAACCCGCACGCGGTAGTTCAGCGTGCAGAGCTGGTTCACACCAGCAGGCCGGGTCCATGCGAACTGAACCCGAGCCGGCGTTGAGCGCGACAATGTGTCGCGGTTGACCGGGGAGACGATGACCGGGGGATCGAACTGGCTCACTTCGAATGTGTCGCAGCCGGCTGGGTCGGCAGCGGAGAGCGGCACGCCGGTCAACTGGCCAAGCGCGCGGAAAGAGAGGCGGTATCGGCCGTTGGGCAGACCGTTGCCCCGGATTGCGGTGGACTCGGGCAGACCCCTGAACTCAAGATAGCGGAAGAACGACGGAACCCGCCGGGTGCCGATGACCCCGATTGTCTCAGGATGCGTCGGCGGCGGGATTGTCTCCCACCGGATGTTGTAGGCAGTGACGGTTGTGCTGTCGCAGACAAGAAACTGCCGGAGGTAGCTGCCCGGGACCTCGACCGTCGCGCCCGGGCCGATGGTTATTGCTGACCCGGGCCGGAACAGCGAGTCGGAGACCATAGAAACAGTATCGAACGAGGGCCCTCGGCCGCCGGGCTCCTGCTCCTGGCCCGGCCTGCGCCACGCCAGGTGTCGCCCCCATAGGTGAGCCAACAGGCGAACCTGGTATGTTTCGCTCGATGTGTTGTGCAGGCGGACAACAACTGCCTGCTGCGATGTGAAGTAGTCGGCAATGTAGGGCGAATGGCACTGTTGAACCATCGTCGTTACCACAATCGGGTGCTGCGGAGGCGGAGGCGGCTGCTGGAGCTGCCACGCGAAGAGAAACTCGGCAACGCTGCTCGCGCCGCCCGGTTCGGCCGTGACCCGCCAGGCGTAGCGCTTGCCGCTCACCAGCGCCGGGGCGCCGGGATAGGTGAACGTCGTGAGATTCGAGATTGTCGTCGAATAGTGCGGCCGGTTGTTGATTGCATTCTGCGGTGTCTGGCCGGGAAGAACCTCACAGAGCTTCAGCGAATAGCGGACGGTCATTCCCGGGCGTGCGCCCACCGCGCTCCAACGGAACAGCGGGAATCGAACCTGGACCGTCTCCCGGTCGGCCGGAGCCTGGAGCTCGGGCGGGTTCAAGCTGACAATCCAGAACCGGGCCGATTGCTCGCTCCCGAGTTGACTGCCGGTTCGGGCATCAACCAACTTGACGTAGAGGGTGTAGCTCCCTTCCATCAACTCGCCGGTCCGGATGACCTGTTCCTTGTATTGGGCGTTGTAGCGCAGGTCGCGGTAGTTCCAGAAGTCGCGGTTGTCGCGCTGGACGATTCTCGGGAACGGGGCGCTGAAACCGATCTCCGCCGACGTACCGGAAGCAAGGTTGCCGTGCTCGTCGGTCTCCAGTCGCGAAACCAGCTTGGCGGTCGCCGGCTGAGGTCCGGCATAGTTGACGATGATACTGACGATTCCCGGGTTGTGTTCCCAGTCCGCGATTATCGGACTGGGATACGGATTTGGAACGTTGACCGTCAGCGACCATTGGGCAAACAAGCAGGTCGCGCTCACCAATGTCCCTGCGAACGCGATAGCCGATCTCGACCAGCGAATGCAGCGTATGACCTTCATGTCTCTCCTGCTATGTCACTTGGCTTGTCCGCTTACTCGCGAGCTTCAGACCTGCGCATCAAGGCCGTCGAACTGAACTTCGAATCAGAACCGACGCCAATCAGTCCATCCGCCCGCGCAAAAAGGCAGCCGGCAGCCGAAGTCGGATGATACTCGCCACTGCCCGGCCACGTTCGCGTAAGAATATCGGGAATTCGGAAGCTGTCAAGCAGAATTCTCCCCTGTAGCTGCGAGCGTCTTGGTCGCTTGACTGGCCCGGAAAGTGCGGTAGAATCGGACTGGAAACTGACAGAAGTTCAAGGGTCAACTGTCAAGACTCAAAACGCGGAATTCACGAGTAGGAAGCGAGGAGGAAGCGCGATGAAGAGAGTTGTACTATGCCTGGCGATGGCCGCTGCGCTGGCCGCAGCCGCCGACACCGAAGCGATGACCGACGAGGCCGCATGGCTGTTCTTCAACCGCCATCTCGGCGTGAATTACCTTGACTCGGCCGCGGGTCTGCTCCAGACCCTGCGCCAGGAGAACCCGGCGGATGAGCGCATTGCCTATCTCTGGTCGCGCCTGCACATCACGCTGGGCGACAAGGCGAAGACCAAGGCCGAGAAGATGGAGCTGTTCACCCGCGCCCAGTCGGTCGCCGAGTCGTTGCTTGAGATGAACGACGACAACGCCGACGCCCATTGCTGGTGGGCCGTGGCTCGGGGCCGGGTCGGCCAGACCCGGGGCGTGCTGAACTCGCTCTTCATGGTTCCGGGCCTGAAAAAGGAAATGGCCCGCACCCTGGAACTCGACCCTGAGAATCGGACCGCCTACGACGTGCTGGGCGTGCTATACTATGAGCTACCCGGCTTTGCCGGCGGCGACCTGAGCAAGTCCGAGGAATACCTGCTCAAGGGCATCGAGATTGCGCCCGACTACACGATTCTGCGTATTGACCTCGCCAAGGTCTACCTGCGCCAGAAGCGCTGGGCCGAGGCCCGCGAGCAGTTGCAGGCAGTTCTTGACGCAACCGAAGGCGACCCGCCGGCGGACTATTTTGAGGATGACCGCCCGGAGGCGGAGAAGCTCTTGAGAGAAATCCCTGAGGAGTAGGTCGAAAGGGGATTTCAGATATCAAATTGCAGATTACAGATTGCAGATTGGAGGAATCCGAGATCCGGAGTCAATCTGCATTCTGTGATCCGAAATCTTCAATCTGAGATTGTCTTCTTCCCGATGTCCTTGGTGGTGAACTCCGCTTCTAGCCCCTTGGCGCTTTTGGCGTCTTGGCGGTTAGTATCGATAGTCGATAGGCGATAGCCGGTAGGCGATTCAGGTGTTTCGGTGTTCAGGTATTTCTGAGCTTCTTCTTCGTGTCTTTGTTCCTTTGTGTTAGGTCCTTCTTCTCCGAACCGGTTTCGATATCAATGTACTCTATCGCCAGTTCCTGCCCGCTCGTGACTTCGACTCCAGCCTGACATCGGCACGCCGGGTTAATGTCTTTCACTTCGGCCCGGCACTTCGGGCAGACCAGTTTCATCGGCACAAGCTCGATGTCGAGCTTCGCCTTTTCGGCCAGCGTTCCTTTGCGCGCAGACTCGAAATAGAACTGCATGCAGTCCGGAACCAGACTCTGCCCCTCCCCTATCTTCAGCTTGATGACCTTGATGGCGGTGGCCTGCTGCTTCTTCGCCTCGGCCAGCGCCTGATTCAGAATGCTCTCGGTGATGGCCAGTTCGTGCATGGCAGAAGCGGGTTCAGGGGTTCAAGGGTTCAGGGGTTCGGGGTTTCACGATGAGGATTCAAGGGGTCGAGGATTCCAGGATTCGAGGGACCGCGTTGCCGCCCCTTGGCTCCTCGGTTTCTTGGTTCCTTGGTTGCTTGGTTGCTTGGTTCCTTGATTTCTCGACTTCATCCAGCGACCGGTCAATCCAGACCGGCACTGAGTCCTTTGGATTGTATGCTCGCCAGCGCGCGAGAACCCTCCGCGCCTCGGTGAATCCCTTGTAGTGCGCATAGCCCGCATAGATTGTGTCAAAGACCTGGACGATTCCCTTCATCGGCACGCGGCTCGCAACCGCGGAAATCAGCCCGCTCGCGTTCTGGAAATCGCCCTGCAACTGGCTCAGGAACGAGCGCTGGAACACAAGGTGTTGCAGGGTCGGCGGGTCGCTGATGCCCATGCGCAGCGAATCGAGATAGACCAGCGCGCCCGAATAGTCGCCGTCGAGATATGAGAAGCGATACAGCGCCTCATACAGCGGCAGGCGCTGGCCCGGGTCCAGGTCCAGCCGTCCGGTGCGCCGCATGACGTCGCGCGCCTTGTCGAACTGCAGAGACTCGGCATAGTACTGCTCGGCCAGCTTGATGCCGGCCATCAGGAAGTTGCCGAACATCCCTCGCGCATTGTCGTCCTTGCGGACGCGCGGGTCCGACATGCTGGTCAAGACATAGACGCTGTCCAGCAACTTCGCGGTCTTCCGCGCATCGAGACTCCGTTGCCGGGGCGCGGCCGGTCCGGGCCGGTTGACGACCCGCTGGACCAGTCCTTCCATCCTGAGATACATCGAGTCGCCCTTTGTCACGTCCCGCAGATACTCGTCCTGCACCGTGGTTGCGAAGTAAATCGGGCGCGTGCCGTGATAGTTGGCGACCACGTACTTCACGAACTCGGCCGATGGCATCCCATAGTCGCCCCGTTCCAGCCATCCGGCAAAAGACTCCTGTTCCCGCTGCAGTTCCTCGCGGCGGACGAGTTTCTGGTAGCCCGGCAGCCGGTTGCGCAGCTCAACTTCGGCCACTGAGAACCGATTCTCATGACACCAGGACAGGAACCGGGCCGAAGCCTGGACGAAAGCCTGGGCCGATTCCAGCGCGCCCAGGGTCAACGAGTCATACTGCGACCGGGCCTGCTCGTACTCGTCATCATACACCGGCACGCCCACGAATCCCCCGCGCGGGTCTACAGCCCGGTAGTACTCCTTGCCCCAGCGCAACTGCATGCCGGTGCTCGTGGCAATCATGTCCCGGATGACCATGTCCTTGAGCAGCAGCGTGCTGTTCGGCATCGCGTAGAATCGCTCGGTCGGCAGCGAGTCGAACTTCGCAGCGCTGAACGAGAGCGGCGCGCCCCATTCAATCATCTGCCGGACATACCAGTCGGTGTTGACGAGTGACAGGTTCGCGACTATCACGCCCCGGCCCGGTTTGACCGGCTTCTGGAACCCGTCCTGATACCCGGCGACCCGGGTCGGCACATTCTGCACGAACCAGAGCGGAAACGTATCATTGTCGCCGTTGGTGAACAGCACTCCGCCGTCGTCGCACGATGCCAGCAGATTGTAGCCGTATTCGGCCGGAATCCAGTCCCGGGCCCGGCTCACGGCCCGGAAATTGAGCAGGGCCGGCAGCAGCGACAACAACAGGACGCACGATACCGCGCCCTGGAATCCCCGCCGGCTCGGTCGGGTCCGGGTCTTCAGCCAGTTCAGGAATGCGTGCACGCCCAGTCCGATGAACACGGCATAGAACACGAATGAGAACGCGAAGAAGTAGTCGCGCTCGCGCACTTCCACGAAGTGCATACCGTCGCTGCCGTAATAGATGTGACGCGGGTCGCTCGGCGACAGCTTCAGGTTCAGATAGGTGAGCAGTCCGAGCGACGCCACCAGAAATGCCAGTCCGACCAGCACAAATGAACGCTTGTCGCGCCTGAATCGGTCAATGATGCCGGCGATACCGAACCCGGTCAGCAGCAGTCCGACCAGTGCCGGCAGCGGGTTGAAACGCAGCAGCGGGAACGACCAGTTCTGGGAATAGGCCATCACATCGAGGTTCGCCGGCCCGGCCCACTGCCAGAGCAGGTACCGGACATAGAGCTTGATTTGCTCGAAATACCCGGCCAGCAGGCCCAGCCGCGCGTCCCGGTTCTGCAGGTAAGCGTATTCGTCCGCGAACATCGTCTTGCGCGGATAAAGCTTCATCGGGTCGTATTGCTCCCGCTTCAGCATCGAGATGAACGTATCCCAGTTGGAGGGATTGCATTCGTTGATTATCGGGTGGCGCTGGGCCCGAACTATCAGGAAGTACTGCACCGTCCCGGCCGCCAGCAGCAGGAACAACCCGAGCGCGACATAGCGCGCGTCCAGTCGCTGTCGGCGCTTCAACCAGACCAGGTAGCCCAGATAGACGGCCAG
>Ga0233425_10008952_pt1 | contig 12966 bp, 22 predicted proteins | sample Watercolumn_Towu_2_FD_181712 | JGI IMG/M metagenome (GOLD analysis project Ga0233425, IMG submission 181712) | Freshwater microbial communities from Lake Towuti, South Sulawesi, Indonesia - Watercolumn_Towuti2014_140_MG | ecosystem: Environmental > Aquatic > Freshwater > Lake | place...
ACCGGCATGTCAGTCTCGATTTGGCGGGGCTGTCGGTAATGGCGGGGGGTGGAGCATGAACGACCGGGGCTATTTCTTGTGGCTGAAGGATATCCGGGTCTGGCTGTTGGAGGCTGGCGCCCGCATCGATGAAATCAACGACGACTTCGAGGACAACGGCGATTGGTATTTGGCGCGGTGGCATGAGGGTAAGGCGCCTGTCGCCGTGGCGGATTTGGTCATGGGCAACACTTTTTTGGAGGCGGCATGAGCGCGCTCATCGAAAAACACTCGTGTTCGGCCTATTTCGTGGAGGATGGCCCAAATCACACGCTGTATTGTCCTAGATTTGGCGCCGATGAATGCGATGGGGCGTGCCAGATTTCGGAATGGATAGGGCTGTCTCCGCGCGAGATCATCGAGGAGCGGAAGGAGGAGGTGGAGGTGGATGATGCGCAATCCTGGGTGATGCGGGGGCTGCTGGGTCTTTTGTCGTGGGCGGAAGCGTGCCTGGTGCGACGGATGGCGCCGATGATCGTTTGGAGGCCGGCAAGGCCGTGCGTGGTCGAGTCGATCGAATGGCTTCCCGCCGAGCCGCCGCCGGACGCGCAATGCACGGTGCTGGTGGTCTTCGCCGATCCGTCCATCGAGGTGGAAAAAGCTTACTTCGACGGCAGGCGCTGGCGGGAGGCTATTGAAGAAATGGAGCTGCCGCAACCGCCGACGCATTACGCCCATCCGCCGCTAGGTCCGGGGCGATTCCGGAAGGCCCGGAGCATGACGGGCATGGGAGCAGTCACGATGGGGTTTGGGTCATGACGCCCAAGGCCCGAACCGCCGCGCTCGCCAAGATTCACATCGGCAAGAAGCAAGTGGGCATGGCCGACGAGGCGTACCGGGCCATGCTGGTCAACATCGGCGGCGTGAGGCCGGTTCCGGGGCAGGAGCCTAGCGCCGCCCAGCTTGACGAGGCCGGCATCGCCCGCGTGGTCGCGCATTTGAAAAGCCTGGGATTCGTGCCGACCCGCCCGGCGCGGGCCGGTAAGAAGCCTCGGATGACGGCGGAGCGTCAGGCGATGATGGATAAGATCGATGCGTATTTGGCGGAGGCGGGAAGGCCCATTAAGTACGCCAACAGCATCGCCAAGCAGATGTTCAAGATGGATGGCGTGGCTTGGTGTGACGGCGCGCAGTTGCGGAAGATTATTGCCTCCTTGGATAAGGAGGCGGAGAAGGCTGGGAGGGCGACGGGATGAGCGATTTGAGCGCCATTGACCTAGAGCCTTACAAAGTCGGACGGTATTACCGGGTGCCCACCGTGACCGCCTACCTGTTTGACTGGCTGCGCCCGTGGCCGGTATTGGAGCCGATGCACAACGACGCGGAGATCATTGGATTTCGTTACGACCATTACCACCTCGATTGGCGGTTTGTTTCTGAAAGAGCGTTCAAGAGCTTGGAGCGGAAGAACTGGTATCGGAGTGTATTGTCTATCCCTTTAATGACCTCGGAACGACAAAACGCTCAAGGTCTTCCGCTCCCCGTGATGCGGCGGCTCAAATGCAAGCGCGATATGCCGGTATTTCCTGAGAGGGCTCCATTCATTGGGAAGCTTGAGGATCGTTACGCGCCATGCCGGATGAAGCGCGGCATCTGCCCTCACCAAGGCGTTTCGCTTAGGAGCTTGCCGGAGCGGGATGGGGTCGTCGAATGCCCGGCGCATGGGCTTCGATGGTGGGTGAAGACGGGAGCGCTTGCGAGGCGTGGAGCGCATGAATAAGCGTCTATTCGTCCAGTATTGCCTTATCCGGGCGGCTCCGGAGCTGATTCGTAACCTTCCGAATATCGAGCCAGCGGTAGCCTTCATCCGTGGCGCCGCCCGGTTATGGGATGAAGGCGCGACCCCCGAAGGCTACGGCAACGAGAAGCCTAGCGAGCCTAGGGACGATATCAAGGTCAACTGGTACAAGGAATTGTCGGAATACCAGCGAACGTGGTTCGACCGGTTTTGGGAAGCGTTCGGTTACAAGGAGGCCCGCGGTAAGGCGGCCATGCGTTGGCATCAGCTCGGCGAATTGTCGGTGGGTGAATATCGCCGCATCGTCGAGGCAGCCAAGCAGGAGAAGGCCAAGCCCAGGGCGGAGGGGCGGGAACGAAAGATGGCCCAGGGCTGGCTAACCGAGCGGCGGTGGGAGGATTACGCTCCGCCCGCCTCGGTTTCGGGCGGGCCACCCGCCGATCCCCGCAAGGCCAAGCTGCTTTCCGATATCGCGGCGTTAAAACAGTTGCAGAATTATCGCCCCGACCCTAAGCGGGCCGAGCAAATCGCGGCCCTCGAAGCGGAGCTGAAAGGCTTATGAAATCCGCCTTTGCCTACCTGACCGACAGCGCCGATTACCGGCGGATCAAAACCGAGCAGAAGCGCCGCTTCCTGCGGGAGCGCTGCGCCCAAATCGCCTTCGAGCAAGGGCGGAGCGCGGCCTTGGCGGGTCTTCCCGCCGAAAGCCGCGCCGTGCGAGCGCCCCGGAATGTCGCCGAATGGCTACGGGGTTACGCCGAAGGCGAGCGGCTCAAGGAGGAGCAAGCCGAGCGGAAACGGCTGGCGGACCTGACGCCGGAGCGCCGGGCGGCTGTCTTGGCCCATTTGGCGGCGTGGAGGGCGGCCTGTGGCTGATATCTCCCTGGTTGGGGCGGAGCATCTGTTGCCGAAAACGCTCCTGGACCTCGTGCCCCTGCTGGGCATTACGGCGGTGGAGAAGCTGGTGAGCGCCTATGGCGGGCGGCATGTGTACGTGCCGCTGCCGGAGAGCCTGAGCGACGAGCATGAATTGGTGGCGTTGCTCGGCTGGGCGGACGCCCGGCGGTTGGCGGGACATTGCCGGGGCCATCGGGGCGGCGCTTGGCTCAAGTTTCCCCTGGCGCGGACCGCGCGGAAGCGGCTGCGGGACGCGGTGATCGTTCATCGGCATTTCGTCGAGAAAATCAGCGTCCGGGATTTGGTCCGGGAATACGCGCTGGACGAGCGGCAGATTTACAACATCCTGGCGTCCGTGCCTTTGGCGGCCATGGCGGGGGTTTCCCCAGTCCGGCGGGATGAGCGGCAGGGGGATTTGTTCTCCTAGGTTTCGATTTTTCCGATTTGAAATCGGAAAAATGCCCAGGAGGTTGTCCGATTTGAAATCGGGAAACCTCCCGTGGGGTTAATGGGGTTGAAACCCAGCAACCTCGCGTTGACATCTTTGGCGGGGTGTGGTTTTCTGTTGGCGCTCTGGAAAAACCGGAGCGCGAGATTGGCGTCTCGCCGCTAGCAAATGACCGAGAAGGCCCGGTCGGGCCTTTTTTCGTCTGCGTTGTCCTGCCTACCGAGTTTAGGCGGATGGCGTGAGGCCGTCTTCGGACGGGCCGGTTTCATTTGCGCCGGTTACGCCAACCTCGCGCCATCCGCCGCCTATCGATTGGCGTCGCATAAGCGGCGGTTTTGAAACTCTGTAGAGGAAACTGCAAATGAAAAATGAACTCACTCCCCTCACTATTGGCGATATCCTTGTTCGGCAGGATGAAGAAGGTCGCTATTGTCTGAACGATCTTCACAAGGCCGCAGGTGGAGCGGCAAAGCACAAGCCTGGAAATTGGTTACAAACGCAGCAAACCAAGGATTTGATTGCGGAAATGGAGAAAGCTGGAATTCCAGCAATCCAGTCAAAACAAGGTCTTGGGACTTTCGCTCACATGGAAATGGTCTACGACTATGCTATGTGGATCAGTGCAGCCTTCAAAGTCAAAGTCATCCGTGGCTATGATGCCGCCATGCGGCAATTGATCGATCAGGCCAATAATCAGACTGAAGCGCTGAAGCAAGCCGCCGTCGCCGGCAATCCCGTCTGGAAGGCCATCCACCGCTACAAAACGGTTTGCCGGCTCACCCAGCGGGAAATCGCCAAGCTGATGGGTCTCGACCCCTCGACGGTGCGGCGGCATGTGCGGGAGATGGAGCGCTGCGGCGTGTTGACGCCTCCCGCGAACCTCGCGGCTTGCCGGGCGCTGGCGGTCAATCTGGAAGGAGGCGCGGCATGAGCGCCAAAATCATCCCTTTTCCGCCGTACCGGATCGTGCGGGAGCCATTTAGCAACCTGGCCGATATCGTCCGGCTTCTTGCCGATGCCTCTCCCGTAACGGCGCCAAAGCCGCGAAAGCCTAGGCGGAAGAAGGCGTAAAACCATGTGGTAGGTGGGCTGGTATTCCGGCCCGCCGTGATGGTGGGCATGAGTACATGCCCACCCTGCCGGACTAATATAAGGAGATGCGCAATGAAATTCTCGGAGTACAGCTTAATTTTGATGCTTGTGGCATTTTTATCAGCAGCGGGAGGATTTAAGGTTGGACACACTCTAGCTGAAGGAGATGTGGACTGCTCTACAGAAATTGCAAGCGCATCATCACAAGATAGCGCCAAAGTTGCCAGGCTCGTTTCCGAACCACTGGCAAAGGATTATTTCAATGTAATCTCTCCCGCCATCTACCGGAATCATGATGATAGTGATGATCCTAACAAATGCACTAGCATAGAATTCAAGGCGACGATATTGAATCGCACAGAGAAAAAGCATTCAATATCAACAGATTTCCATATCAAAGATGCGCAAGGCATCACATTAGATGTCGTTAACACCTATTACGTACTTGATTCAGGGGCTGGAACCAAAGAGCATAGGGTATTGAAAAGCTTTAGCTTTGGAAGAGTTGAATTTCTATGCAAAGACATAGCAGCGGTTGAGTTGCGGTATTCGTCGTTCGAAGATCAAAAGCAAATTGCGCTGAATCTGCCAATCATAGATAACGACTAGCTAGGTAGTCCGGTACGATAGAAGCCCATGCGCCCGCCCCCGAGCGGGTTTTCTTTTGCCCTGAACTTTTTCAGAATCATCCCGCCCGCTTCCCTGCCCCATCATGTGCGCCATCGCTCATCTTTTGGGGCCGCCTCATGTCCAAAACCCAGCATTCCATTTCCTCGCGGGGCCTAGACCTCGTTAAATCCTTCGAATCGTTTCAAGCGAATTGGTACACCTGTCCCGCGGGCAAGCCCACCATCGGCTATGGCCATGTGAAGCGGCAAGGGGATGGCGTCGTCGCGCCCTTGTCCCACGACCAGGCCCTAGTCTTGTTGCGGGACGATATGGCGACCTTCGAGAAAGATATCAACCTCTTTGTGAAAGTCCCGCTGACGCAAAATCAGTTCGACGCCTTGTGCTCCTTCGTCTTCAACGTCGGTTTCACTAACTTTCGCGGCTCGACCCTGTTGGAAAAACTGAACGCAGGGGATGTCGCGGCGGCGGCCCAGAATTTCCCCCGTTGGATTTACGCCAACAAGCAGCCGCTCGAAGGGCTTAAGCGCCGCCGGGCGGCGGAGCGGGCGCTGTTCGAGGAGGCGGCTTGACGCATGGATGATATGGAGCGCGCCCAGGAGCGGGCGCTATTCGATACCGGTCTGGCGGTTCAGCGGCAAGTCGGGCGGCTGCGGACAGGCGGCCCTCGATTGATTGACCGGGTGAGCGGAGCGGTTTTGTGCCGCGCCTGCGAGGAACCGATTCCGGTGGATCGGCTCAAGGCGCAGCCGGGTTGCGACCAATGCGCCCCTTGCGCCCGCTTGGAGGAACAACAACAAATGGCCTTGCGGGGCGGGAGACGGGGATGGCGCTAGAAAACGTGGATGCCGGATTGTGGGCGGATTGGGTTTGGAAAGCGGGAACCGTTTTGGTCGCGCTGATCTATGTGCCCATCAAGAGCCGGCTGGATGAGCTCGACAAGGGGATACGAAAGGTCGATTCCGATCAGGACGATATCAGGAGGCGATTGATCTCTCTGGAGACCAAGATGGAGGGTGCGCTCGTCCATAGGGATTTGGATGATATCGAGAAGCGGCTCGCCACCGTGGAAACCCGGATGGAGGGCGCGCCCAACCATGATGACCTCGGCAAGATTCACGACAAAATCAATCAAGTAGCGAAAGAGCTGGCTGAATTATGTGGCTCTTATTCGCAAACGAGCCAGTCGCAGAGCGGCATGATGAAGCTGATTCTACAGGCGGTGAGAGAGAAAGCATGAGTCATCCCAAAGACGAGACCCGTGACGCCAATCGCCGATTGGCCATTTTGGTGGCGCTGTCGCTAGCCCCCAAATACAAGCGGCCCTTGGCGGATGTCCGCAAGAGCTTGGATGACATTGGGTATTCCGCTAGCCTCGCGAAGCTCGGCGCTGACGCGGCTTGGCTGGAAGAAACCGGCTTGGTCGAGTTCGACCGCGCGAATGGCGTTTTGATCTTGACCGAGCAAGGCGGCGAGGTCGCGGGCGGGTACCTGGACGTGCCGGGCGTGGCGACGCCGGGACCGGGGGCGTGAGGGCCATGAAATCCTTTTTTGATGCCCCCGCCCCGGCCCTCTCCCGGAGGGAGAGGGGGAAGGACTGATGGCTCGTCCCGCCGAAGAGCGTCTGGCGCTGCGCGCCGCCTATCTCTCGGGATTGCCCATGGAGACGGCGGCGACTCGGTGCGTCGTGCCCTTGCCCACGGCCCGACGCTGGAAGAAAGACGCCAAGACCGAGGGCGACGATTGGGACAAGCTCCGGGCGGCGCAGCTCTTGGCTGGGGGCGATATCGAGGACGTGTTGCGACGGTTGCTGTCCCAAGGCGTCCGGCAGGTCGAAGCGACCATGAACGCGATGATGGCGGATCAGAATATGCCGCCCGCGGCCCAGGTCGATGCGTGCGCGGCCTTGGCGGATATGCTGGTGAAGCTGACGGCGGCGGTGCGGAGGCTGTCGCCGGAAACGGATGTGCTGGCGGTGCGGCTTGGGACCGTTAAACAATTCGCGGAATTCGTTAGAACGCGTTATCCCGCTAGCGCTCCGGCGCTACTGGAGGCCCTGCAAGCCTTTGGCGAGGTGGTGGCGCGTGGCTAAGACTTCACCCCGTCAATTCCTCAAAGACCTTTCGGCTTTCTCTGAGTCGTTCCGCCAAAGGATCGAGGCGGAGGTGGATGGTTTCGACGCGGCGCCGGAGGCTGTGGCCGGACGACGGGCGCGGGGGCTCGTCGATTTCGAGTTTTTTTGCCGGACCTACTTTCCCCATTACGTCAAGAAGCCCAATTCGCGGCTGCACGATTATCTTTACGCCCGATTGCCGGAAATCGCTAATTCCGACCGGGCGGAAACCGACGCCATCGCCGCCCCGCGCGGCGAAGCGAAATCGACCATTACCAGTCAATTGTTCGTGTTGTGGTGCGTGCTGTCCGGGCGCAAGCGCTATCCCCTCATCGGCATGGATGCGTTCGATCAAGCGGCCATCATGCTGGAAGCCATCAAGGCCGAGCTGGAATTCAACCCGCGCCTGGCGCTGGACTTCCCCGAGGCCGTGGGCCAGGGCCGGGTGTGGCAGGCCGGAGTGATCGTGACCCGCAACAACGCCAAGCTGGAGGCGGTGGGGTCGGGTAAGCGCATTCGCGGACGCCGGCATGGGCCGTACCGTCCGGACCTCTTTATCGGCGACGACCTGGAGAACGACGAGAACGTCAAGACGCCGGAGCAGCGGGACAAACTGCAAGGCTGGCTGACCAAGGCGGTGCTGAAGCTGGGCGGTGCGGGCGATAAGTTCGACGTGATCGTGATCGGCACGATCCTGCATTACGACTCGGTGTTGAACCGGCTCCTGAAGAATCCGTTATGGCGGTCCGCCAAGTTCAAGGCGGTCATCGCCTGGCCGGGACGCATGGATTTATGGGATCAGTGGGAAGAGTTGCTGCTGTCCCAGGGCGAAGCGGCGGCGGACGCCTTTTATGGCTTGTCCGCCGCCGAGATGGATGAAGGCGCGGAAGTGAGTTGGCCGGCGGGCCGGCCCTTGGTGGCGCTGATGAAGATTCGCGCCCGCGACGGCCATGCCGCCTTCGATTCGGAATTGCAGAACGACCCCCTGAGCGATGACGACGCGCCGTTCGCCAAGGCCATTCACTTTTGGGTCTCCCGATTGGCCGAGTGGGTGTTTTACGGCGCATGCGATCCATCCCTTGGCAAGCATGGGGCGAGCCGGGACCCTTCGGCCATTCTGGTGGGCGGCTTTCTTCGCGCCACGGGGGTGCTGGACGTGGTGGAGGCCGATATTAGGAAGCGCCTGCCGGACAAGATCATCGAGGACGTGATTGCGTTCCAGTCGCGCTACCGCTGCGTGCTGTGGGTCGTTGAGTCGGTCCAGTTTCAAGAATTTCTCCGCACCGAGCTGGTGAAGCGCTCGGCGGCGCGAGGCGTGCCGGTGCCGGCGCGGGCGGTGACGCCTCATGCCGATAAGCTGCTGCGGATCGAATCCTTGCAGCCGCACATGACCAACGGCCTGATCCGGCTGCACGCCAGCCAGCATACCTTGATCGAGCAGCTACGCCATTTCCCCAAGGCTGATCATGACGACGGCCCCGACGCCCTGCATATGCTGTGGATGGCGGCCTTGTCGGGCCAAAAGCGTTCATTCACTCCCTTCAGGTTTAATTTCTGATGGCTATTTCACGCGCCAGCGATCAATTCCGGCTTGACGCCTACACCGGCGAGGGCGGTTTTTTGTCCGGCGCTTATTTGCAGCAGTTCCCCAGGGAAGGCGCCCCTAACTTTAAGGACCGGCAGGAGGTCGCGGTTTATCCGAACTACGTCCGCAAGGTGGTCGATATTTATTCCGGCTTCCTGTGGCAGCGCGAGCCGACCCGCGAGGGCGGCGCCGGTTATGCCGATTTCGCGGCTAACGCGGACGGTATTGGCACGTCGCTGAACATGCTGATGCAGAGCTACCAGCGGCGGGCGATGCTGCTGGGCACGGTCTATATCCTGGTCGACAGGCCGCAAGGCGAGGCGCTGACCAAGGCGGACGAGAAGTTGCCCTACCTGGTCATGCGGGAGCCGAGCGCCCTGGTCGATTACCGCACCGACGGGTTCGGGCGGTTCGAATGGTGCGTCTTTTCCGAGGTGGTCGACCAGAAAACCCAGGAAATCCGCTATCGGCGTTTCGACGCCGCGACCTGGCGAGTTTCCAGCGACCCCGGAGGACAGTCGATCATTGAACAGGGTGAGCACAAGTTGGGGCGGGTGCCGGTGGCGCGGCTGCATTCCACCTTGCCCTTGCTGCCCACCGATATCCGCGCCCAGGCGTGGATTCATGATTTGGCGCAATTGAATTGGGATTTGTTCAATCAGGTTTCGGAGCTAAGGATGCTGTTTAGGCAGCAAGTGTTCGCCATGCTGAAATTGCCAGCCAAGGACGACGCCGAGCGGGAGCGCTTGCAGAATTTGGCCATCGGGCCGAACAACGCCCTGTCCTACGATCCGACGGACGGCGGCGAGCCGGGCTTCATCGCCCCGCCGCCGGACCCGGTGAAGGCGTATCAGGACAATATCACCGCCACCATCGAGCGCATCTATCAGATGGCGAACCTGGAGTTCGTGGGCGGGGTGCAGCAATCGGGCGTGGCGCTTAGCTTTCACTTCCAGGAAGCCAATCGCACGTTGGGGCTGATTGCCGCCTTGACCGAGCAGGCGGAGCGGGATATCGCGGCCCTGGTCGCGGCCTGGCAGGGCGGGAAGTGGGGCGGCAATATTGCTTATGCCCGCGACTTCAATCTCGTTGATCTCGCGGAAACCTTGAAGCAGGGGATGGAGGCGATTCAACTGGAGATTTCGCCCACCTTCGACGCCGAGCTGAAAAAGCGGCTAGCCCGGCAGGTATTGGGGCATGGCGTGGCGCAGGCGACCTTGAGCGAGATCGACCAGGAGATTACCGCCGGCGGCGATCCTTATATGGATCGGATACAGCAAGCGGCGGGGGCGACGGCGTGACGACCATTGCTTACGATGGAACGCAAATCGCGGTGGATAGGCAACTGACCCGAGGCAATCTGAAGCTGCCAATGTCGAAGTTCATTCGAGCGGACGACGACTTGATTATCTGGACCGGCACGCAGCCGGATGCGCTGTTTCTGGCGGAGTGGGTCATGGCGGGTGCTGATCCGTCCAGGTTTCCGGAGCGGGGATTTGACGCTGATGTGTCGTTGATCGTGATTAGGCCGAAGTCGAGCCCTATTTACTTTTGTCAGGGGCCGATACCCATGACAGTCGAGTCCACGCCTTTCGCGTGGGGATCGGGTAGTGATTTTGCCTTGGCCGCGATGGCGTGCGGGTGCGGCGCCGCCGAGGCGGTTGAAGTGGCGGCCCAGTTTGATGTCTCGACGGGGTTTGGGGTGGATAGTTTTTTGATCGGTGACTTATAGCGCGTAGGTTGGGGTGACGAAGGAACCCCAACAGGCATGATCCGTAGACGGGTTGGGGTTCGTAACCTCACCCCCAGCCTACATCTATTTGGGCCTAACGCGCCAGCCCTTTCAAGGTGACCCAAGGGAAAAGGGGAATGTAGGCCGGAATAAGCGCTTCCCGCGGCTAGCGGGAAGGGCGTTTCCGGCAAACTGAGCCTTGGAGCGCCGGAAACACCCGCCTTACGCGCAGCTTCAGGCGGGCTTATTCCGGCCTACGGCCCACCACCTTGAAAGGGCTGGCCTAACGCGCCTGAACTCAGTCACGGAGTGGAGTGAAGCGGAACGGAGTCGCCTCGAACTAACTGTTGGGCAGGACTGTAGGAAATGGCTGGAACACGCACATATTTAGAAAAACTAAGCCTTGACCAATTGCGCTACGCCCGAGATGCAGCAATAGAAATGATTGCTGAACGGGAGAAAGAACAGATGCTAGTTGTGTGGTGCCTGGAGGACAGGAGCGCGCGGCTTGAGGTGTTTGCAGACTCAGACTATGTGAAGGCTGCGGAGAAGCTGCTTGAACTGGCGCGTGCAAACGCGGCAAGTCCACAAAATCTGAGACCGCGAGACAAGGAGTTGCATCTGGTTCCGATCGAGGTTCCGGGGTCTGAGTACGCGGAATTAGGGCTGTGACGCCCAACGTGGAGTTCAGCGGGCAAGCGACATCGCCGCGAAGCTCTGCTGGAACGCAGGGTTAGGCGCCAAAGCTGATAAAAGGAAGACGACCGTGAAAACAGTAAAGCCAGTCGCCGCAAGCGGCTTCAACATGAGCGTTGCGCAATTGTGGGGCAGCGGCCCAAAGTGGACGATTACCTGTGGAGGATGCCGCCTTACGTTCAAGGAACGGATCCCCATGGTGAATAAACCTGGTATTCGGTGTCCTTCGTGCGGCGCAATCAATGTGATTCCGATAACGATTGGTAATGGTGTCTAAAGCCTGAGTTCAGCGGCCCACGTTGAACTGAGCTTCAATAACAAGCGGACCTAGCGGGCGCGGGTCCGGTGCAGCGGGGACGTTAGGCTTCTGACTGGTGGAACAAAAACGATCGGGCACCACCCTTCTGCAAGGAGTTAGCCATTGATTTGTAACAGAATAAGTTCAAAAAACAACAGCTTTTCTGCTGGAACAGCACCACCCTCGCCCAAAGGGAGAGGGTCGGCGGGCCCAAAGCTAAAGCTAAGGTGCGCCGGCCACCACTGAACCATACCGAAGGAGCAAACATTGAATACTGAACAAACCCAACCCAACGGCCATATGGCCGGCGTCACCTTGAGCGATGACGTTAGGCCACTAGAGCCTAGACGACTGGCGAAAATGTTTGCCGATGGCTGGATTCCGTTCTTGAAGGAAGACACTGATGAGGTTGTACGTCACCTAAACGAAATGGCTGCGTTGCTAGAAAAAGCTGACGCTCCTAAGCCAGAGCCATACGCTATTGAGGCCGGATTCAGTAACGGCGACGGAACCTATTCGGTAAGCATCGAAAGATTGCCACTGAAGGCATGGAAGGTTCCCGTCAAAGATTATCCGCAAAGGCTGCTTTACGCCGAACAAGCCTAAAGCTGAGTTTAGGGGCGTACCGGAGCGGAGTCCGCTGGAACGCCGCTGTTAGGTATTGGAGGAAAGATGAAGATCAAGAATTGGATCTCCCCGCAAGACCAAATGTGCCGCCTCGGTCGGCATATGTGGAGCGTTCCACGGCTATTTGAACTGGTGCGCGATTTCCCCGTGATGGAGATTCCGCTTAACCATCTGAGTGTTTATTACATCTACGAGAAACTTACACTCAGGGAAATGGTGATGCACATGCGGGCGGTCAATGATGCCGATCTTGATAAGCCGATCATTCTCGACGAGGACGGGGAGTTAATGGACGGGCGGCATAGGCTTATGAAAGCGATGCTTATCGGAAATGAAACAATCAAGGCTGTGCGCTTCGACGAAAACCCGTCGCCGTGCAAAGTGCAAGATACCTAAAGCTAAAGCCTAAGTTCAGGTGCGCAGTGCCGCGCACCGAGGCTGAAGAAAACCACAAAGGGTGGTGCGGCACTGCGTCACCTGGAACGCGGACGTTAGGCATGAAGAATGTGGCGGCGTGGAAGCAGACACGCAAACTCGTAGCCAGGCACAGAAGCACTGCCAGGGATTCAAAGGGGATGCGACGAACCGAAAGCATACCGGCAATAGTGCTTGCTGGCGGAAACTTCCCATCCTGGCAGCCGGTGTAGCGTCCGGCCCACATTTTTGATGCCTAAAGCCTGAGTTCAGCGGCCCGCGCTGAACTGAACTTCAATAACAAGCGGACCTAGCGGGCGCGGGTCCGCTGGAACGCGGACGTTAGGCTATGAAATTGAAAATGAAACTAATTGAAGGTGGTGAAATAAAAATCCCGCAGGAAAGCATTCTGCGATTTTGGGCGGAAAAGCCAGATACCACAAAAATCGAGTACGAAGATGAAAGCGGAAAGACGCTGACCGTAGAAGTAGCGCATCCGATGTACGCGATAACTCAAGGTGTAGCTGCCTAACGCAATGCTCAGGGGGGGCGTGCCGCGCACTGAAAACGAAGAAAAACCATAAAGGGCGATGCGGCACAGTGCCCCCTGGAGCTAGAAGTTAGATCATGAAAAGCAAAATAGAGATATACCTAGGCGAC
>Ga0233425_10008953_pt1 | contig 12966 bp, 5 predicted proteins | sample Watercolumn_Towu_2_FD_181712 | JGI IMG/M metagenome (GOLD analysis project Ga0233425, IMG submission 181712) | Freshwater microbial communities from Lake Towuti, South Sulawesi, Indonesia - Watercolumn_Towuti2014_140_MG | ecosystem: Environmental > Aquatic > Freshwater > Lake | place: Indonesia...
AGCCAATGATGGTACCCAGCTTCGTAAGGATATTCCCAGAATTCTTGTTAAGCTGGTGGAGGCCGGCACACTCATCAAACTGGACGATGAATATAGCCTCCAAACCCGCGAGAGCAGCGAGTGGGACCGGGAATTTCGCAACCGCCATACACGGCTGAACAACGACGTGACCTCGTTGTCTAATAAGCGCGGCTCCCTCATCAGCGCTACGTGCGGCGACGCGCTCAAGGGCATCAAGCTCGCCCAGGGCAAGTGTAAGGAGCCGCGGCGGCTGCTGGTGCATTTCGGCAGCGAAGCCCCACCCGCCGGCGGGACCGATATCCCAGTGTGGGTCCGCGATGGCTGGGGGGAGAAGGAAAATACCATTGTTAACGATGCCCGGGCCGCCGGCAGCGACAGCCCAATCATCTATGTATACATCCCCAAGTCAAGCGCCGAAGACCTCCAGAAGGCCATCGTCGAGTTCGAGGCCGCCAAGGCCACGCTGGAGTTCAAGGGCACGCCCAGCACGCCCGAAGGCCGAGAGGCTCGCGACGCCATGGCAACGCGCATGGCGACAGCCGAAGCGTCTCACAACCAGATTGTGGGCGACATGATCGACCGCGCCAAGGTCTTCCAGGGGGGCGGCAGCGAGCGTTACGAATTGAACCTCGTGACCAAGGTCGAGTCGGCGGCCCAGGCTTCGCTTGACCGATTGTTCCCCAATTTCAGGGTTGCGGACGACAACCGCTGGACCAACGTCATAAATCGCGCCAAGAACGGCGACGAAGCGGCCCTGTCCGCGGTGGATTGGACTGATGCGCCGGAGAAACACCCCATTTGTGCGGCGGTGCTCTCCGAGGTCGGTTCGGGCAAGCGCGGCAAAGAGGTCCGCGACGCCTTTGAAGCCAGCCCCTACGGCTGGCCTCGCGACGCCGTGGACGCCGCGCTCATCACGTTGCACACCACCGGCCACATCCGCGCTACCCACAAGGGCATGACACTCTCTCAAGGCCAGTTGGACCAGGCGAAGATTTCAGTAACCGACTTCCGCGCCGAAACGGCCACGATCAATGCCAAAGAGAAGATCAAACTCCGCAAGCTATTCCAAACAGCAGGCGTGGACTGCAAACCCAACGAGGAAACTGCCAAGGCCCCGGTATTCCTGGTCCGCCTGGCCGAGTTGGCCGATTGTGCCGGCGGCGAGCCGCCCATGCCGGCCCGGCCGGCGACGGGTCACCTCGACATGCTCCGAGGATTTGGCGGGGTCGAGCAACTGGCCGAAATCCTCAGGGTCCACGACACGCTCGACCAGCAGGCCAAGGAATGGGGCAAACTTGCCGAACTCGCTACCAGGCGCAGGTCCGCCTGGGAAACGCTTTGCACGCTCCTTAAACACGCCGACGCCATGGCCGGGGCCGACGAACTCCGGGCTCAGGCCGATGCCGTGAAGTCCGAGCGCCGGCTGTTGGACGTGAGTGACCCCGTTCCGGACATCCGGAAGGCCGCGGCTGACACGCTTCGAGCCGCCGTCATCGCCGCCCACAGCTACTACGAGCGGACTTACAAGGAGGAGATGATTGCGCTAACTTCCAGCGACAACTGGAAAAAGCTCAAGGAGACTCAGCGCAAAGAGATTCTCGCTGACGAGGGTATTGAAAAGTTGCCGGTTCTATCCGTTGGCAATGAAGCTGACCTCATCCGCACGCTCGAAGAGATCCCGTTGCCAGCATGGAAGACTAAGACCGACGCGCTGCTCCAGCAGTTCACCCGAGCCGCAATGGAGGCGGCGAAGCTGCTGGAACCGAAGACCCACCGCGTTCATCTGACCAGCGGGACTCTGAGGACCGAGCAAGAGGTAAAAAAATGGATAATAGACACTGAGAGAGATCTAATGGAGAAGCTAAAGGATGGACCTGTGGTAATTTCGTGATATCATTCTATGTGGCTGAAATAAAAATAAAAAAGGGAGTGTTTGGTGCAGGGGGCCGACAAGCAGCCTCTACCCGACAACCCTTTACTCCCGTAATATCGAGGATAATTTTTATTAAAATATGTATCATTTAAATCTTGATGTCAAGTTTTTTTATGGAGGGTCATGAGGATTATTGTCGCCGACATTCTAACAGGTGCTGGGCTTAATCCATGTCAAAATTTTTTTGTCGAACTTTGGTACGGAATGACCCATCTGCATTCTTTGGATTCTTATCGGGTTAAATGCCTAAATGCGCATGATATCCTGCGAGAACTCAACGAAGAGTTGCGCATCGGGCTGGTAAATGACGAAGAGATCGATGCTTTATGTAAGGAAGTAATGGAAATAATTAAGAATGACCCTATTATCAACATGCACTTTACTACCCAGTTGCGGGTAATTCAACCCTTATTAAGTAAACCGCCAAAAGGTGAAAAAAAGACCCGAAATGAATCCAAGACTTGGCGACAATTAAGATTTATGGTTCAGGACTTTCTTATAGCTCTTGATAATGAGTATTTCATGAAACTCTGTGATGCCATTCCCGCAGCTATAAAACAGGGCAATGAACAGCAAATCAGTCAGCTTGTTTCAGTTTTATTGAGCGAACTCGTGGGACGAGGATGGCCGTTAGAGACGTTATTCCGGTGGCACAGACATTTTCTAAAAGAAAATGAAAAGCATGCCTATACGTTTGAGCAAAACCTTGATTTCATGCTTCGTCAGTTTAAGCGCGACCCCCAGTCCTTTCGTGTGACCTTGCAGTTGTCTGGATCAACAAAACTATCTGGCTTAGATAATTTCCATGGCTTTCGATTAACGGAGGACTTTACCCTATCAAATCATGAGAAACAAAAAATCACAGGAGGTCCTCCAGACAAATTCCTTCGGCCGGGTAATGGCATATTATTTGCGACAACTGATGTAAAAGCAGTGGATAGTGGATCGGCCGCTATTCAGGCACGCACCGAGATTGAGGATTTACTCGATCTCGTTAGATTTGACTTTGAAACTCGGGTAGTAAAGGTAAACTCACGTTGCCTTGTCCGTCGCCAGGGTGACGGGCGCATCGAACTTCTGGAAATACCCCAAACGGTACCTAATCCGCGGTTGGCTGGAGATATTGATGATTTTAAGGAATTGGTCAAGAGCGTGGATATAGTGCTTGCAAAGAATAATATAGACCAAATTACACGTCAACAACTCCAAGCCAGCATCCGTCAATATAGATTTGGCAGCGATGCGGAGAGTCATCGTGACAAGTTCACTGCTTGGTGGACCGGTCTTGAAGCACTGACAAATCTTAGTCAAGGAAAATCAATAGGCTCCAATGTTATGTTTAACACCAGTCGGGCGATGCTCTGCAATTACATGTATCGTCTGCTAGGCGACCTTCTCGACACGCTTAAATATCTGAAAATTACCTGGCTGCCAGAGGTAGCCGGGCATAGCGGTTGCCCTGACATTGAAAGTCTCACTGTTCCAAAATTGATCCTGATCCTGGAGTCGCCATCGCACGCCAGCATGTTGTGGGACCAGTGTCTAGCACATCCAGCTTTTGTATACTTTGGAAAGCAACTCCAAGATTCTGTTTCCGATCCGTCAAAACTGCACAAAAAACTTGAAGACCATCGATTTCATTTGGAGTGGCAATTAAGTCGACTCTATCGCATTCGGTGCTGTCTTGTGCACGGGGCCCCTATACAGTTTAATCTGGCATTATATGCGGCAAATTTGGAATTTTACCTAAAGGAAATAATCCGGTTTGTCCTGACAGTTTTCAAAGACAATGATCATATAGAAAACCTAGATGAAGTTTTCCACCGAGCTTCCACATGCTATGACCGAAAAATGGCACTATTAATGGACACGAACGTAGATGCAAGCGCTGTCAACGAAGCTGTTTGCATGGATATTGTGGTTCGTTAATTATTCGCCTGTAAAAAGGGAAATGTAATGGCTACCCTGCCCACGGATTTAAGGAATAAATTGGAGCGTGTGGTTATCGAAGCACGGGACGCGGCCGAGGCAGGAGCTCGCGCGGCTCTTGAAGCCCTGGCGGTTCACCATCACGAGCCGTATCCCCACATGAAGCCGGGCCAACGGGAATTGCGCAACCACCTAAGGGCGCGAGCGCGGCAACTAGGGGACCGGCAGGACGCCTCCGGCCGGCTGGCCATCGACCACCTGGCTGTCGAATGCGCCTACGACCACTGGCATCGGATGCTCTTTGCCCGCTTCCTGGCCGAGAACAACCTGCTGATCGAGCCGGAAAACAACATGGCCATCAACCTGGCCGAGGCTGAGGAACTGTCTAAGGAAGAAGGCGTGGACGTGTGGGTATACGCCTCCCGCTGCGCCCAGAGGATGTTACCTCAGATATTCCGCCCCGACGACCCGCTGCTTCAGGTTTCCTTCGCCACCGAACACATGCTCAAGTTGGAAAAGCTCCTGGCTTTTTTACCGGTGGCGGTCTTCACGGCGTCCGATGCCTTGGGATGGGTCTACCAGTTTTGGCAGAGCAAGAAGAAGGATGAAATCAATCGCTCCGAAGTAAAGATCGGTGCCGATGAAATCTCCGCGGTGACCCAGCTCTTTACCGAGCCGTATATGGTGGAATTCCTGCTGCATAATACGCTGGGGGCATGGTGGACTGGCCGGAAGCTCTCACCCAAGGACTTTGCCGGGGCGAAAACCGAAGACGAACTCCGCGCCAAAATAGCCCTGCCCGGCGTTGGCTGGGAGTACCTTCGCTTCGTTCGCGGAGAAAACGGCATCGATGGACCATGGCGTCCGGCCGCTGGTACATTCGACTCTTGGCCCAAATCCGCCAAAGACATCAAAGGACTCGATCCCTGCTGTGGGTCCGGTCATTTCCTCGTTGCTTTGTTCAGACACCTCGTGCCGATCCGCATGGTCGAGGAAGGCTTGTCTACGGGCGATGCCGTCGATGCGGTCCTGCGAGACAACCTGTACGGCTTGGAGATCGACGAGCGGTGCTGCCAGATCGCCGCGTTCGCTCTGGCGTTCGCTGCCTGGACTTATCCGAAAGCCGACGGCTACCGATTTCTTCCTGAAATGCACATTGCCTGCACGGGTATCGGGCCACAAACAACGGAAGAAGATTGGGTAAAGCTGACAGAAAAATCAGGCATGCCTACGGAAACAGTTGAGCGGGAGCGTATCAAGAATGGTTTACTGAACCTGCACCGTCTTTTCTCGCAAGCGCCTACCCTAGGGGCGCTCATTAATCCGGTCGAGCTTCCTAGCGACCTCTTCGCCGCCGATTATGAAACCATCCAGCCGTACCTGAACGCAGTGGTCAAGGCCGAGAAAGCGGATGATGAAACCTATGAGCGAGCCGTCGCTGCCGCCGGCATGGTCAAGGCTGCCGATCTCCTAGCAGGCGAGTACACACTCGTTATCACAAACGTGCCCTATCTAAAGCGAGGTAACCAAGGTGAGATTCTCAAACAGTGCTGCGGCAAGCACTTCCCCAATGCGCAAAAGGAATTGGCCACTGTTTTCCTGCTACGTTGCTTGAGCCTCAATTCTCCCTATGGGACGACCGCCATCGTTCTGCCTCAGAACTGGCTATTCCTAAAAACGTATCGAGAGCTGCGTCAACGCATTTTGCAATCCTACACATGGCGCATGCTGGCTAGGCTTGGTGCCGGAGCCTTTGAGACGATAAGTGGTGAAGTAGTGAAAGCTATTCTTCTTTGTATAGATCGTGTAGCTCCCTCGCTAAAAGAGGATGGGACCTTTGCGTCTTCGGCCATAACTGGTCTCGATGTGGCGAGCGTCCAAGGCGCTCCTGCGAAAGCGATGGCTATCAGCAAAGATCCGCTTGTAATCGTTCAACAGACAGAATGTCTGACAGCTCCCGATTACCGAGTGACTCTTGAGACTAGCGAGCATCGGGAACTTCTAGGAAAATATGCACAGACAGCTGCAGGTCTATCAACATTTGATCGGCCACGATTCATCCCGTTTTTCTGGGAAGTTCCTGCTCGTAGCAGTGAATGGCAACTACTCCAGTCAACGGTCAATAACGTATGCGCATATGGTGGGTGCGAGCACGCTCTGTTATGGGAGTGCGGAAATGGACAGCTTCGCGAATTGATGGACCTGAAGAAGGTGCATGAAGGTTACACGAGTGGGATTTGGCGGGCAGGAGAGCAGTTCTGGGGGAGTCATGGCATTCTCGTCAGTTTGATGGGCAACCTGCCCGCTACCCTCTACTGCGGAGGAGCATTCGACCAGAATACGGCACTACTTGTGCCTCGAAGCGGGAATGGAGTCGAGACATTGTGGTGCTTTTGCGAGTCCTCGCAGTTTAACGAGGCGGTTCGCGCTGTGGATCAGTCGCTTAAGGTTACAACAGCGACGATAGAGAAGATTCATGTTGATTGGCGCACATGGGAGGCAGTAGCCGAAAACAGGTACCCCGACGGCCTGCCTGAGCCGGATAGCGATGACCCAACGCAATGGGTCTTCCCGGGCCGGCCAGACGAGGCACAGGAAGGCACTGAACTCCAAGTCGGTGTCGCGCGGCTGCTCGGCTACCGCTGGCCGGCGGAACTCGACGACATGATGCGCTTGAGTAAGCGGGCGCGGGCGATGGTCAAGAAATGCGGAGAACTGGCAAAATTCGCGGATAACGACGGTATCGTTTGCATCCCAGCGTTGCGCGGTGAGGAACCTGCGACCAAGCGGTTGCTGCATCTACTCAATGCTTGCGGCATCCAGCCGGAAGTCGACCTTGATAACTGGCTCAGGAACAGCTTCTTCGAGGAACACTGCAAGCTGTTCCATAACCGACCATTCGTCTGGCATATCTGGGATGGTCGCAAGCGTGACGGCTTCCATGCCCTGGTCAACTACCACAAACTCGCCGAAGGTGGCGGAAAGGGCCGGCGGCTTCTGGAGAGCTTGACCTATGCCTATCTCGGCGATTGGATCATCGGCCAGAAGGATGAAGTTAAACAAGGCGGGGGTGGCGCAGAGGATCGTCTGGCCGCGGCCATCGAACTCCAGAATCGGCTCAAGTCCATCATCGAAGGCGAGCCACCGTTTGACATCTTCGTCCGCTGGAAGCCGCTGGCCAAGCAGCCCATCGGCTGGGAGCCGGACATCAACGATGGCGTGCGAGTAAACATCCGTCCGTTTCTGGCGAGTGACCTGCCCGGAGGTCGCACCGGCGCGGGCGTCCTGCGATGGAAACCCAATATCAAGTGGACGAAGGACCGAGGTAAGGAACCAGAGCGGCCGAAGGCCGAGTACCCCTGGTTCTGGAACTGGGATGAGAGGACGTTGGACTTCATGGGAACGGGCAAGGAGCCTGACGGCAACCGGTACAATGACTGCCATTACACGAACAAGGTAAAACAAGCGGCCCGCGACGGGGCAAAGAAGGGAGGCAAGTGATGCCCGCCAATGTTCAGACCATGGCTTATTATGGCGAAGTTCCCTGGCATGGTTTAGGGAGAGAAGTCCCCAAGGGGGTGACCGCAGAAAAGATGATCCACGCCGCCAGCTTGGATTGGGAAGTGGAGCTTCGGCCCGCCCGCGGAGCAAGGGAGATCAACCGCAAGAAGGAGTTCTCGCGCTACGAGGTCGTGCGCGTGCCCAGGCCGAACACGAAAGAGAACGAAGTGCTGTTAGGCGTCGTGAGTCGGCGGTATCAGCCCCTCCAGAATGTGGAGGCGTTCAGCTTTTTTAACCCCATCGTCGGCGACGGTAAAGCCTACTTTGAGACCGCCGGCGCGCTGGGCGAGGGCGAGCGGATTTGGGTGATGGCGAAGATGCCTAAGGCGATGGAGATCGTCAAAGGCGATGAATGCTTCAAATACCTACTGCTATCTAATACACATTCCGGTGATGGCTCGGTTATCGTCAAGTTCACGACGGTTCGCGTAGTGTGCCAGAACACTCTGATGCTGGCCATGGAGGACGGGCAAAAAGCCTACCGCGTGCGGCACAGCAAACAGATGCAGTTCAAACTGGACGAACTTGCTGAATTCCTGGCAATCACGCAAGAGGTGTTCCAGAAGGCTGAAGAGCAATTCAGGCTGCTGGCCAAAATCCAGATGATCGAAAACCGCCTCGATCATTACTTCGAAGCGGTTTTCCCCAGGACACCGGCACAGAGGAAGAAGGGCGAAACACCGAAACGGTGGGAGCAGGTCCGCCAGGTCTTCGAAACTCGGAAAGACCTTCAGTTGCCCGGTGTTCGCGGCACGCTGTGGGGCGCTTACAACGCCATTACGCGGTTCGAGGATTATAAACAGCCTCGGCAGGAAGAACAGCCTGATCAGCGCTTGGAGCGAACCTGGTTTGGTGGTGGCGCGGATACCAAGCTCAGAGCGCTGGCGAAGGCCTCTGAGTTGGCTGCTTCCTGGATGAACGACCGATGAACAATCAGACAAAAACAGGATCTACCCTGCTTGAGGCGGTGAGAAACTCACTGGCGCGCGCCTGCCGGTACAACCCGGGCGACGTGGTGTCTCCCGCAGTAGTGCTGTGGACCGACGCAGATGGGCATTGGCAGCCGGTGGTCGAACAACTTCGCGTGATGATGCCTGAGCTTCTGACACTGGGGGATTACAACGCGACGGAGCGAACCGGCCCTGCGATCTGGCTGCGGTGTGTGATCGAGCCGTCGGTACGGACTGACAAGTTCCCCGACCTCACTTGGCCGAACGGTACTGTCCCCGTGGTCTACCTGCCTGGTGTGAGCCGTCAGACACTCCGGGCTGTCGAAGAGTGCCCAGACATGCTCAAGCCGCTGGTTGAGCTTCAGTACCGAGGCACGGTCTGGACACAGAAGAACGGTAAGGATTGGACGATTCGTGCGTTCCTGGTGAATGAGGAAGATGGACTTGGGCTGGACGTGGCCGAAGACAAAATGACCCTTCAGGCGATACAGGGGGCACTGTCGCATCTGTCTGTGACGCCGGTGGCGCGCCTGCGTGGCAAACGGCTGGAAGCGGAAGACTTCGACAAACTGATGATCGGGGACGCTCCGCGCGATTTGTTGCTATGGATAGGAGATCCAGAAGGGGCCCGCGGACAGTGGGATGACGGCATGTGGGCCGCATTCCGCAATCGCTGCCGGCAGGACTACGGTTTCGACCCTGAAACCGACGGTGAGATCGTGGGAGGAGAGAAACTCGGACGGCGGGAGGAGGCCTGGTATGGCGTTTGGGAGCGGTTCACAGAATCACCGATGTTGTATCCAGGTGTACCGGACCTGCTGCGACGGGCCAAGCCCAGGGGGGAGTTGATTTTCGACAAAGAACCATGGCCAGATGAAAATGACTCGATGGAAAAAGGGCTGCGGGCAGAGCTGGAGGGGATCGGTTCGATGAAACCGACCGAGGCGCGTAAGTGCCTGAAGCAATTGGAGAACGAGCACGGAAGGCGACGTGGATGGGTCTGGGCGCGGCTTGGTCTGTGCCCGCTGGCCGGGGCTATGGTGCATCTGGCGGTGCTGGCCAAACAGACAGAGATGGCGATTGGTGGTGATTCGGCCGACGTCATGGCCAAGCTATACGCAGAAAGTGGGTATCTGGCTGACGATGCGGCCTTGCGTGCACTGACTTGCGCGAAGAGTGCGGAGGACGTCGCTGCGGTTCGGACAGCGATCCGTTGCGTATACCTGCCATGGCTGGATGACACAGCCCGGCATTTCCAGGAGAGTTTGACTGCCAGTGAGCTACCGGCAGTGGGAAGGCAGGGAGATCTCGATGTTTTGGCTGGCGAGTGCATACTGTTCGCCGACGGGTTGCGGTTCGACATCGGACAGCGGCTCGCGGCGATGGCCACGTCGCGAAAGCTTGAAACTTCAATCGGCTTAAGATGGGCGGCACTACCTACGGTGACAGCGACCTCCAAGCCAGCAGTTTCACCGGTTACAAATGCCTTGCGAGGCGGGAATCTTGAAGCAGAATTCAGCCCGGAGATAGCCGAGACAGGCGAGAAACTTAATGTGGATCGCTTTCGCCGGCTGATGTTGGAGGCTGGGTTTCAGGTCCTTGGCCCAGCCGAAGCGGGGATCCCCCAATCCCAGGAGGCCCGCGCTTGGACCGAGTATGGCGAGTTTGACAAATTCGGTCACGACCTTCAGTCGAAGCTGGCTTCGCGAATAGAGGACCAGTTGGAGCTATTGTTGGACCGAGTGCAATCTCTCCTCGATGCCGGCTGGAAGCGCGTGCGAGTGGTGACAGATCACGGCTGGCTGCTAGTACCAGGCGGGATACCGAAGGTACAACTCCCGAAATACCTTGCCGAAAGCCGCTGGTCCCGGTGCGCGTCGATTAAGGATAGCTCTCATGTCGAGGTGCCGGTTGCCGGCTGGTCATGGAACCAGTCGGAACGGTTCGCTTATCCGCCCGGCGCCCATAGCTTCGTGGCTGGCCAGGAGTATGCACACGGCGGCGTAAGTTTGCAGGAATGTCTGGTTCCAATTCTGTCGTTCGCTTCGACGACCACGCCGGATAGCATTGTGGTCTCAATACGAGAGCTTCAGTGGGTGGGACTGCGCTGCCGGGTAGTCGTCGAGCCGGCGGTTGAAGGGCTGCGGGCGGACCTGCGGACAAAGCCGAACGTTGCCGGCTCAAGCATTACCGATCCGAAGTCACTCGATGCCCACGGTAAGGCTGCGCTGTTGGTGCCTGATGATACACTCGATGGGATGACGGTGAGTCTGGTCATTGTCGATGGGACCGGACGCGTTGTAAGCAAGGAGGCGACCACCGTGGGAGGTGATAAATGACTATGGAACTTGACCATCTGGACAAAATCGCGGCGGCGGCTTTCGATGGCTACCTCGTCCGAAAAGATCTCGTGCGGCGCTACAGCCGGCAATACCCCGTGCCCACATACGTTGTGGAATTTCTGCTCGGACGATACTGTGCGACGGTTGACGAGCAGGAGATCGAGGAAGGCCTGAAAATCGTTGAGCGGCAATTGCAGGACCGCACGGTTCGAACAAGTGAGCAGGAGCTCTTTAAGGCAAGAGCCCGTGAAAGGGGTTCGGTTAAGCTGATCGACATCGTGAAAGCACGGCTCGATGCCAAAACAGATTCATTTCTCGTGGAATTGCCAAGCCTGGGGATCAAGGACGTGCGGATAGCCGATGCAATCGTTCACGAGCATGAGCGAATGCTGACCGATGGTTTCTACGCCGAGGTGACTCTTACCTACGATGCAGCCATCGCGGAGGAAAGACATGGCCGGCCCTTCGCTATCGAGAGCTTACGGGCTATTCAGCTTTCCAAGTCGGATGTGCTGGCAACCTTGCGCAAGGGCCGCAGTCTGTTCACCACAATCGAATGGAAGGACTTCCTCTTGCGGTCGGTGGGCCTGGAGCCGGCGACGATGTCGGAGCGGGCAAAAATGGTAGCGCTGTTACGAATGATCCCTTTCGTCGAGCGAAACTATAACCTCGTGGAACTCGGCCCGCGCGGTACCGGTAAGAGCCACCTTTATCAGCAGGTTTCGCCATACTCCCACTTGATTTCCGGGGGAAAGGCGACGGTGGCGAAGATGTTTGTGAATATGTCCAGCGGGCAACGTGGCCTGGTCTGTCTGTATGACGTGGTGTGCTTCGACGAAGTAGCGGGCATCTCATTCGATCAAAAAGACGGCGTGAACATCCTTAAAGGGTATATGGCCGCTGGCGAATTTTCTCGTGGTAAGGATAGGATCCCGGCCTCAGGCGGCATCGTGATGGTGGGCAACTTCGATGTGGATGTGGAGCAACAGCAACGGATCGGACACCTGCTCAGCCCGCTACCGCCAGAGATGCGCAACGACACCGCCTTTATGGATCGTCTCCACGCCTATGCCCCTGGATGGGATTTCCCGAAGCTCAAGGCCAGTGAGCACCTGACCAATCATTTCGGCTTGGTTATCGATTACCTCTCTGAATGTTGGACAAAGCTACGCGAAGGCACGAGAATATCGACGTTGCAAGGCCGGGCGCATTGGGGAGGCGCCTTGAGCGGGCGCGATATCGAGGCGGTCAACAAGACCATCAGTGGCTTGCTCAAACTTTTGTTCCCAAATGTAGAGGTAACAATTCCGGATGGAGAGCTTGAAGAGATTATCCGAATGGCCCTGGAGGCGCGTCGGCGGGTTAAGGAGCAACAGAAACGTTGCCTAAAAACAGAGTTCCGCAATACCCACTTCAGTTACTTCATGGGAGTGGACGGTGTGGAACAATTTGTTTCGACTCCGGAATTGCATAGTGATGAAGCAATCGAGGCGGACCCACTTCCACCAGGGCAGGTGTGGGCCATCAGCCCCGGTGGGCAGGATGCAGCGCCATCTCTATACCGGATAGAAGCGACTTGCGGCCCCGGAAACGGCGTAAAGATACTCAATGCACCTGTACCGCCAGCGTTTCGTGAAAGCGTTCGTTTTGGCGAGCAGAATCTCTATTCCCAGGCAAAAATCCTTGTTGGCGAACGCGATCCCCGCAGCCATGAATTTTCAGTACAGTTGCGGGCAATCGATACTGACAGATCTGGCCATGGTCTGGGACTGCCTGTATTGGTAGCGCTGTGCGGATGTTTGATGGAGAGGAGTACCAAGGGAGGACTTATCATTGTGGGTTCACTCAACTTGGGCGGATCGGTGGAGATGATCCCCAACCCTGTCGCCGTCGCCGAGTTGGGAGTTGAAAAGGGGGCCGCCCAGATTCTCATGCCAGTTTCGACACGAAGGCAGCTCTTAGACCTGCCAGATGAAATGGCAACGAAAGTGAATATCGTTTTCTACGCAGACCCGGCGGACGCTTTTTTGAAAGCCATCCTAGAATAAGAACCATTTATAAAATAAAGTAAAAAAACAGAGGCCAGGGCTTGAATTATGGGGGTATTTTTAGGGGTATATAAAAACCATTGTATTATTATTATTTTTATATTTCAATATGTTATATCTTTAATTCGATTCCGGTCCCAGCACCAGAAATAATAATCTAGTGAGTTAATAAAAGGGACTTT
>Ga0233425_10008954_pt1 | contig 12965 bp, 10 predicted proteins | sample Watercolumn_Towu_2_FD_181712 | JGI IMG/M metagenome (GOLD analysis project Ga0233425, IMG submission 181712) | Freshwater microbial communities from Lake Towuti, South Sulawesi, Indonesia - Watercolumn_Towuti2014_140_MG | ecosystem: Environmental > Aquatic > Freshwater > Lake | place...
AGCATCGGGACGAACACAGTCGCGCCAAATGCCTCGCGGCTGCCGATCACCGTGGGTGGGCGCTTGGCACCCCCTCCCGTCCCCGCCGCGGCAGCCGCACGCCGGCCAGCGAGGCCCAGGGAATGTCCGGGGCAGAGGCCAGGAGTGTAGGTTCCTCGCCCGGGTCCACATCTTGATAGAGCACGCGCAGCGGGACGCTGCCCTCCGTGACCGTCCAGGCCGAAGGGTCCAGGCTCATCTCCGCTCCCGCGCCGAAGGGGGCTCGGTCGGTGAAGGCGATCTGCAATCCCTCGCGCACCATCCGCTCCGGGCCCGCGGGCATCGGCAGCTCGAAGCGCGCCTGGCCTGTGTCGATCACCAGCAGGTCCTGCCCCTCCAGGAGGTGGTCGTCGCGGATGCGCACGGCCAGGCACAGGACCTCGGGGGAGAGCCGCGCGGCCAGGGCGAAGCTGGCGTCCCGCACCCCCTGCCACCGGTAGCCGCCCTGCTGGAGGTGCCCCAGGCCCTCCACGGCCAGCGCCTCGTCGCCGGACCACTCGCGAAGATCCCCGTCGATCTTGCAGCCTTGGGCCCGGGCCACCACCGACCCGGCGCTCTTGAACCGAGCCTGGAGCGGGTCGAGGCGCTCCCAGGGGACGGTCTCACCGGCGATCCAGTGGACCGCGACGATGTGGTCGGTCCGATCCAGGAGGGCCAGGTCCCCGCCGCCTTCGGCATGCGGCAGGCCCAGCACCAGCCGTTGCTCCTCCAACCGGACCGAGAAGCCCCGATCGGGGCCCAGACGGGCAAAGTCCGCGGTGGGCGCCGTGGACTCCGCCGCGGTCAGCTCGCCGGTGACCAGGTCCAGCGCGCTCCAGGTCTGGTGTCCACCGACCCGCTGGAGGCGCAGGAGGGCCTTGCGGTCGCCCAGGTTGACGACGTCGAGGTGATCGTCCAGATCGCCCCCGGGCGCCACGGTGACGACCACGCGCCGGTCCCTGAGCACGTCGTGGACCTGCAGCTCGCGCATGAGCTCCCCGTTGGGATCCAGGCGGGGCCAGGTGGACACCTCCAGGATCCTGCTGCCGTCGTAGGCCACCAGCCCCGGGGCCACCCGCACCGCCGGGCGGCGGCGTGGCGCTTCGAGCTTCACGAGCAGGCTGACGTACTCGCGGGACTCGAGCTGCACCACGATGTTGACGAGCCCCGGCAGGGGCAGACGCTGGGGCGGTGCGCAACCCACCGCCAGGCCCGCGAGCCAGGGCACCACCTGGCGCCGACCGCACCGGCCCTGCGCTCCCTGGGTGGGGTGGCTCATCGGTCCCTGGGTTTCCCGAACTGGACCTGGCCCTCGAGGGAGAAGAGCGGCACGGTGGTGGGGACCGCGTCGCTGATGTCGTCCAGGTACGGGGCGTAGACGAACTGCCGCCAGGACAGCCGTAGGCCGGCCATGCCGCGCTGCAGGCATAGATCGAGCCCGCCGAACCCGGCCACCTCGTTGGCGTAGATGGAGAGCCCCTGGGAGGTGTCGCGGTCGAGATCGGCCAGCCACAGGGCGGCCATGCCGCCCCGCAACAGGACGTCGAACGAAAAGGCTTTCGGCTGCACGTGGGGGATGCGCAGCCCGGGCGCCAACAGGATCCCGTGCCGCAGGAGCAGGGCGTCGGCCGAGCTGTGCTCCTCGGGCAGCAGGGAGGGCTCCATGGCGCCGAAGCTCCCGAACCCGCCCGCATCCACGAACAGCAGCCGGGTGAGCCTGGACTCGAAGCCGCCGGTCAGCCCGAAGGGCGCCGGCCCGGGGACCATGGAGGCCCCGAGGTGCAGCCGGTTCAGGGGATCCAGAGCCTGAGCGGAGGCGATCGGCGCCGACAAGCTCAGCCAGGCCAACAGCGCACCCAGCCAGAGGAGGTGACGGAACAAGGGAGGCTGGAGCACGGGTGCCTCGCAGGAGAGAGCGTGGGGACCCAAGATAGCCCCTCAGGGCGCGATCGGCGCGTCGCCGTCCGCCGGCGGGAAGAGCCGGGCGCACAACTCCAGCAGGCCGTCGAGATCACGGATGGGGACGTCGAGCAGGGGAACCACCCGCAGGAAGGGGCCGCCCTGCGCCATGGCGGCCAGGCGCGCGAGGAAGGGACCTTCGGCCTGCGCCACGGAGGCCAGCCGACGGTGGGCCGACTCCAGGCGGGCCGAAAGCGAAAGGACCGTGTGCGCAGGCAGATCGCCCCCCGCAGCCTGAGCCCGCGCTCCCAGCAGGGCCTGGGCGTCGAGCACCTCGGTCCCGCACTCATGGACCTGGTTCACGATGAAGCCGGCCAACGGCAGGCGGCGCGCGATGATCTCCTCCCGGAAGAAACCGGCCACGTCCACCGACGGTTCGTTGGGGGCTGCGACCACCACGAAGGCCGTGCCCGGATCGGCGAAGAGCGCGAGCACCGCCTCGTGGCGCTCGTGGAAGCCATCCATCAGGTGGCGGAAGTCCTGGAAGAAGGAGGTGAGATCTTCGAGGAACTCTCGCCCGAAGACCACCCCCAACAGGCGGAAGACCACCCCCGAAGTACCGACCAGGACCCGTCCGAACACGCGGCCCTCGTCGTAGGGGGCCAAAAACCACCGCACGATCTGGCGATCCATGAAGCGCGCCAGGCGCCCCGGGGAGTCCAGGAAGTCGAGCGCGTTCTTCACCGGGGGGGTGTCGAGCACGATCAGATCGTAGGCCCCGGAGGCGTGCACGTCGTAGAGCCGCTCGGTGGCCATGTACTCCTGGCTGCCCGCGAAGTTGTCGGCGATGACCCGATAGACCCTGTTGGCGAGGACGGCCTCGCGCGCCGCCTCGTCGGGCGACATGCGCCGGATCAGATCGTCGAAGGTGGCGCGGGTGTCGAGCATGCAGGCCCACAGTCCGCCGCCCTCTGGCAGATCCGGCAGGGGCACCTGGCGGATCTCGTTGCCGAAGGAGGGCAGGCCCAGCGCGTTGGCCAGGCGGCGGGCGGGGTCGATGGTGAGGACCAACACCCTGCGCCCCAGGCGCGCAGCGCGCAGCCCGAGCGCCGCAGCGCTGGTGGTCTTGCCGACCCCGCCCGAACCGACGCAGACGATGATGCGGCGCTCGCGCACGAGCCGATCCAGGCACAGGGGCGCACTCACGCCGCGGCTCCCGGCCTGCCGGGGAGCAGCGCCCCGGAGCGCACCAGCAGGGCCTCCATCCGCCGGATCCGGTCCGCCGCACCCCCGCCCGCGCCCATGAGCGGGGCGACGAGCAATTCCATGGTGGTGAACTGGCCCAGACGCTCCATGGCCTCCCCCGTGGCCTGCTCGCGTTGGGCCTCCCAACGGCCCGCGCGCAGCAATTCCGCCCGCCGCCGCCCATCCGCGCCGGGGCCGGGCTCCAGCCGCGCGAGGCGCTCCAGCAGCACCGACTCGCCCGGGCTCAAGGTCGGGATCAGGCCCTGGTTGAGCACGACGAGCGGCATGGACAGGGACGGAATGCCCTCGCGCAGCCGCTGCCAGGTCTCGATGGTCTCGTTGACCACCATCTCCTCGGGCAGGGAGGCGAACACCAGGTGGGTGGTGGGGGCGGCCAGCAACCGCAGCGCATCGTCCAGGCTGTGCCGGACCGGACCGGCCGAAAAAAGGCTGGAGGCGCGGGTGAAGACCCGAAAGAAGGAGACCGCGTGCCCCGAGGCGGGCATGTCCACCACCACGAGATCATAGGCCTCCGTGAGCTGCTGCAGGCGTGCGAACGTCACCACCTCACGGGACCCCGGGGTGACCTCCAGGAAGAGGCGCACCATGCGGTTACCAAGGATCAACTTTGTCATCCTCGGTACAGGCACGACGCGGCCGAGCCACTCCTCCAGGGCCTCGTCCCAGGTCACGTTCCCGATCCAGAGGTTCGGGCCGACGTTCACGGGGTGGTAGGCCGGCGCCTGGCCAAAGTGCTCCGTCAGGGAGGGGCGTTGGTTGTCGACCTCCACGAGGGCCACCCGCCGCCCCTGGGCCGCTGCGGCGCGAGCGAGCGCCATGGCGATGGTGGTCTTGCCCGTCCCGCCCTTGCCCGTGACGAACAGCAGGTGGGCGGCCATCAGCCGCGGGAGGCAGGTAATCACGGGCGCACTCCGGGCCGCCAGGGGGGCCGAGGAGCGCGCGCGGCCTCCATCAGATGTCCAGGTTGCGCACGCTGAGCGCGTTGCGCTCGATGAACTCCCGGCGGGGCTCGACCGCATCACCCATGAGCACGGTGAAGACCTCGTCGGCCTCCGTGCTGCTCTCCACGTCCACCTGCACCATGGTGCGCGCGCTCGGGTCCATGGTGGTGGCCCAGAGCTGCTCCGGATTCATCTCACCCAGGCCCTTGTAGCGCTGGATGTCGTAGCCCTTGGTCACCGTGCGCATCAGCTCCTGCTGCAGGCCCCACCAGGTCGGCAGCGGATCACCTCCCTGGATGGACACGGGCAGGGGCAGATGTTCCCGCAGGAGCCGGTGGAGGTTCCGGAAATGGACGAGATCCCCGACTTCGGCCGCGCCCCCGAAGCGCAGGGTGCGGGGCTCACCGCCACGCAGGCCAGACAGCGCCACCACGGGGGAGCCGCCGTCGGGGTCGGGTTCCAGGTCGATGTGCGCTTGGGTGAAATCAGGGAGCCAGACCGCGAGGTTGGCGAGGAAGCGGCCGATGCGGGCCTGGACGGCCGCGGGATCCGCCTCCTCCTCGAGACCGCCGGACAGGAACCAGATGTCGAGGATGTCGGGATCCAGGAGGCGTTCGTGCATGCGCAGTCGCGCCGAGTAGCGGTTGAGCACCCGCACGGCGGCGTCGAGGGGCTCGCCCGCGAGGACACCCGCGGCGCTCGTCAGGCTGAGCGTGCCGAGCCCCTCGGACAGCAGGAACTGCTCCAGGGCGGAGTCGTCCTTGAGGTAGCGCTCCTTCTTGCCGCGCTTGGCCCGGTACAGGGGCGGCTGGGCGATGTAGAGATGGCCCCGGCGGACCAGCTCCGGCATCTGCCGGTAGAAGAAGGTGAGCAGCAGGGTGCGGATGTGGGATCCGTCCACGTCCGCGTCGGTCATGATGACCACCCGGTGGTAGCGCAGCCGGGCGATGTCGAACTCGGCACCGATCCCCGTGCCCAGGGCGGAGATGATGGTGCGCACCTCCTGGTTGGCCAGCATGCGGTCGAGCCGCGCCTTCTCCACGTTCAGGATCTTCCCGCGCAGCGGCAGGATGGCCTGATAGCGGCGATCGCGGCCCTGCTTGGCGGAGCCCCCGGCGGAGTCTCCCTCGACCAGGAACAGCTCGCACAGGGCCGGATCGCGCTCCTGGCAGTCGGCCAGCTTGCCCGGCAGGTTGCTACCCTCCAGCAGGGTCTTGCGGCGGGCCAGGTCGCGGGCCTTGCGGGCGGCATCGCGTACGCGGGCGGCGTCCACCACGCGCTTGATGATCGCCCGCGCCACCGCCGGGTTCTCGGCGAAGTGGATGGCGAGTTGCTCGTTGGTGAGCGACTCGGTGAGCCCCTTGGCCTCGGAGTTGCCGAGCTTGGTCTTGGTCTGACCCTCGAACTGGGGCTGGGAGATGCGCACGGACAGCACCGCGGTGAGACCCTCGCGGATGTCCTCGCCGGAGATGCCGGCGCCCTTGAGCTCCTTGAGCAGGCCCTCTTGTTGGGCGTAGTTGTTGACCGTGCGGGTGAGCGCGGCCTTGAAGCCGGACAGGTGGGTGCCGCCCTCGATGGTGTTGATGTTGTTGGCGAAGCTATAGATCAGCTCATTGTAGGCGGCGGTCCATTGCAGGGCGAGATCCACCTCGAGGCCCTCGCGCTCGCCGTGGATGAAGATGACCTGCTCGTGCAGCGGGCCACGCTCGCGGTTGAGATACTCGACGAAGGAGACGATGCCGCCGGCGTAGCACCAGGTCAGCTCGCTGTCGTCGCGATGATCGCGCAGCACGATGGTCAGACCCGGGTTCAGGAAAGCCAGCTCCCGCAGCCGGTTGGCCAGGCGATCGGCCGAGAACTCGGTGGTCTCGGTGAAGATCTCCGGATCCGGAAGGAAGGTGACCTTCGTGCCGAGCTGGTCCGAGGGCTCGAGGCGCTCCAGCGGGGCGTCGGGGACGCCGCGGTGGTAGCGCTGCCGCCAGTGATGTCCGTCGCGGTAGATGTCGACCCTGAGCCACATGGACAGCGCGTTCACGCAAGAGACGCCCACGCCGTGCAGGCCGCCGGACACCTTGTAGGAGCTGTCCGAGAACTTGCCGCCGGCATGCAGGGTGGTCATCACCACCTCGGCCGCCGAGCGGCCCTCGGTGGGGTGCATGTCCACCGGGATGCCGCGGCCGTTGTCGGTCACGCTGCAGGAGCCGTCCTTGTGGAGGCACACCTCGATGCGGTCGCAAAAGCCTCCCAGGGCCTCGTCGATGGAGTTGTCCACCACCTCATGGACCAGGTGGTGCAGCCCCCGGGCCGAGGTGCTGCCGATATACATGGCCGGCCGCATCCGGACGGCATCGAGGCCCTCCAGCACCTGGATGCTGGAGGCGTCATAGGAACGAGGTGTTTGAACCTGGTCGGTCATCGGTCCACTCCGCGCGGGCTCCTTCTCCCGCCTCCCGTCCCGTCGGGGGAGGCCGGGGAACGCCCGACGGGCGCATCGGGAACGCCTTGAACTAACCCCGTCAAACCGCGGAGGCCACCGTTCCGGAGCGGATCTCCACGGCCTGCCCGCCGCGCCGCGAGCAGGCCAGGACGGGCCTCGGATCCGTGGTGGTCACCACGACCTGGCTGCGCAGCGCCTCGATCCTGCGCACCAGGCGAGCCAGGCGCTCCGCGTCGAGCTCGGAAGAGAGATCGTCCACCAGCAGCAGCGGCGGATCGCCCCCGGCGCCCGCCACGGAGAGCTCGGCGAGCTTGAGCGCCAGGGCCAGCGTGCGCACCTGCCCCTGGGAGCCGAACGTGCGGGCGGGCACCGCAGGACCGTGCGGCTCGCCGAGGATCAGCTCGAGATCGTCCCGCTGGGGACCCACCAGGCACTGACCCCGGCGAACCTCCTCGGCCCGGACGCCCGCCAGCAGCTCGAGGAAGCGCAGCTCGATCCCCTGGGCGGCAGCGTCCGCGCCGCCGTGCCCGGCGAGCAGCGCGCTGCGGTAGGCGAGGCTCGCCGCCCCACCACCCGACAGCTCCGCGTGGACCTCCCCGAGGGGATCCTCGAGGGCCCACGCCAGCCGCCGGCGCCCGAGCACCACCTGCGCGCCGGCGGGAGCCAACCGCTCGTTCCAGGCCTCGAGCTCGGCGGGCCGGACCCGGCCCGAGCGCAGCAACGCTGCCTTCTGGGACAGGATGCGTCGGAACTCCCGAACGTGCTCGAGATGGGAAGGCCAGGCGTTGAAGGCCGCCCGATCGAGGAAGCGGCGACGCGACTCCGGGCCACCGCGCACGATCTGGATGTCGTCCGGGGTGAAGGTGACGGCACGCAGCCGGGCGAACCATGGCCCCGCCTCCCGCACCACCACGCCGTCGAGGCGCGCCTGACGCTCCACCCCACCCCCCGCGCCGGCCGCGAGGAGCAACCCGAGCCGCGCCGAGCCCAGATCGCTCACGGTGAGCCCGCCCACCGCGGCCTGCCGCGCCCCCCGACGCAGGACCTGATCCCAGGAGGTGGCGCGGAAGCTGCGCCAGGTGCACAGCACCGCGAGCGCCTCCAGCAGGTTGGTCTTGCCGGCCCCGTTGGCACCCCAGAGCACCACGAGGTCGGAGTCCAGCGGCAGCTCCACCGCCTGGGCGTTGCGCCAGTCGCGAACCGAGAGGTCGGAGAGCCTCAAGCGCCCTCCAACGGTGATCGGCAGCCACCGGGGAATCTGGCGCGCCTGCGCAGTTCCCGATGCCGAGGGGACGGGACATCGGGAATGGGGACGGGAACGGGAACGGGAACCTCGATGTGGGGGCGCGGCGGTTCAGTCCAGCCGGATCGGCATGATGATGAACAGGGAGCTCTCGTCCACCGGCGAACGCACGGTGCAGGGAGAGAGGGCTTCGCCCAGCTCCAGCACGAGGTCGTCGTCATCGAGGCAGTTCACCACCTCCAGGAAGAAGCGCACGTTGAATCCCATCTCGATGGGCTCACCCTCCAACGCGATGGGGACCGGATGGCGGGCCTCGCCCTGGTCGAGCCCGCGGGCGCTGACCAGGGCCTCTTCCTCGGCGAAGCGCAGGCGGATGGTGCTGGCCTGGTCGATGGCCTCCAGCGCCACGCGACGCAACGCATCGCGGAAGGCGACACGGTTCACCACCACCCGGCGAAGGTAGCTCTGTGGCAGCACGGAGCGATACGCCGGGAATTCGCCGTCCACCAGCCGGGTGTGCAGGACCGAGGAGCCGAGGGTGAAGGTGGCGGCCCGCTCCCCGAAGGCGACCGTGACGTCCTCACCCACGGCTTCCAGCAGCTTGCGGACCTCGGCCAGGGCCTTGCGCGGCACCAGCATGTGGCGGCCCATGCCGAACGCGCCGACGTAGGGGACGCCCGCGTAGCACAGACGGCTGCCGTCGGTGGTGACCAACCGCAGGAAGGGGACCCCTTCGAGATCCTCGACGCTCTCCAGGTGGCCACCGTTGAGGCCGTAGCGGCGGTCGTCGGTGGGGATGGCGAAGATGGTGCGGTCGATCACCTTGAGCAGGCCCGCGGCCTTGACCACCATGGTGGCGGTGGGCTCGAAGGCGGGCAAGCCCGGGAACTCCTCGGGCGCAAGCCCCACCAGGCGGAAGTGGGCGGGTGCGGCGTCCACCACCAGGCCGTGGTTTTCCTGGGCCTGCAGATGCACCGGCCGATCGGGCAGGTTGCGTGCCACCTGGAAGAAGTGCCCGGCGTGCACACAGGCCGAACCAGGCTGGGCGACTTCGGCCGGGAAGCGATGGATGACGGTCAGCTCCTGGTCGGTCGCGGTGACCTGGAGCTGCCCCTCGCGGGCGGTGAGCAGCGCGTGCGAGAGGATCTGCTGGTTGGGACGACGCTCCACGACGCCCTGGACGGCGCCGAGAGCCCGGACGAGATCCGCTTGGGTGAGGGTGAGATCCATGACTCCACTCCGCAGAGGACCACCCTCCCATAGCCCCACGGCCCCCTGGCTGGCCAGCTTTCCCAACCAGAAACAGCGGGGGAGACCGCGGCGCCTGGAGAACCGAAGAGGTCCGCGGCAAAGCCCTTTCCCTTTCCCACTTCCCTTCCACCCAGGCCCTCTCCCGTCTCCCTTTCCCTTCCTCCGCCGGACCTCACAGGTGGCGGGTGGTCAGGAGCAACGGAGGGGGCTTCGCGATCCGGCGTCGCAGCTCGAGACACCTCGGGCAAGGTCCAAGGGTACGAGAAGGGGGACAGCGGCCTGCTTCTTCTCGGGGAGCGTCCCCCAGCCGCATGTGTGTCCACGTAGAGGAGAACATCTCGTTCTCAGAGATCCATAGTCGCTGCAGAGGTCGTGATGGAAAAGTGGATAACTCACCAGAATGATACTGAAACCTGCTCTCTCTGTCGAACGTTGTGATGGACAGGTGGTGTTTTCCGCTGCGGATCCATCAGGGAGAACTCCCAGGCGCATCCCAGGCCCTGGGCTTTCCACTCCACCTCCACAGGATGCCCACCGTTTCCCCACCAGGTCTTCCGCAGGGGTTTCCGCAGGGGTTTCTTGCCATCACCCGTGAAGGTTCTTCTCCAGCAGCTCCAGGATGGCCTGCATGTCAGGATCTTTCTGACGCAGCTCGGTGACGCGGCGGTAGGCATACTGCACGGTGGCCGAGTCGCGGCCGCCGATGGCGCGTCCGATATCCGGGAAGGAGAGATCGGTGTGCTCCCGGATCAGGTAGATGGCGATGTGTCGCGGCCGGACGAGACGTTTCTGGTGGGACGGTCCGGTGATGTCTGAGGTCTTCACGTTGTGGATTCGGGCCACGGTCCTGATGATCTGATCGGGGGTCAAGACCGGGTTCTCGGGCACGATCAGGTGGACCAGGCGGCGGCGGGCGGTCTCCAGGGAGATGGGCTCGTGGTACATGGCGGTGACCGCCGTGAGCCGCTTGAGTGCGCCCTCGAGCTCGCGGATGTTGAAACGCACCCCGCCCGCGATGAACAGGGCGACGTCCTGGGGGATGACGAGATTGAGCTCCTCGGCCTTCTTCTGCAGGATGGCCAGCATGGTCTCGAGATCGGGCGGCTGCAGGTCAGCCTCGAGCCCGCCGGAGAACCGGGTGCGCAGGCGCTCCTCCAACCCCTCGATGTCCCGCGGGAGCATGTCGGCGGTCATGACGATCTGCCGCCCCGAGTTCATGAGGGCTTCAAAGGTATGGAAGAACTCCTGCTGGGTCGAGGCCTTGCCGCCCAGGAACTGGATGTCGTCCACCAACAGGACGTCCGAGCGGCTGCGGAAGCGCTCCCGGAACTCAGGCATGCGCTTGAATCGCAAGGCCGAGATCATCTCGTTCATGAATTGCTCGGCCGTGATGTAGGTGACCTGCGCGCCGGGGTTCGCGGCTCGGATGCGGTTGCCGATGGCATGCACGAGGTGGGTCTTGCCGAGCCCCGTGCCCCCGTAGATGAAGAGGGGGTTGTACTGGCCGCCCGGGAAATCCGAGACCGCCAGGGCCGCCCCGTGGGCGAACTCGTTGCACGGACCGACCACAAAGTTGTCGAATGTCTTCTCTGGGTTTGGTTGCCCTCGCCAGCCCGGCTGGTGGGAGGTGAGCGCGGGCTCCACCGGGTCCTGGCCGAGCTCGTCCTCGGAGGAGAGCTGCGGCTCTTCGATCTCGATAGCGCCGCTGCCCAGCTCCGCCGGGGGGCTCCTGTCGTCCGGGACCCGGATCTGGAGGGTCACGTTTCGCCCCAACGCGGTCGAGAAGGCCCGCCGTACGACCTCGTGGAAGTTGTCGGAGATCCAGTCGAGGTGGAAACGGCTGGGGACCTCCACGAGGACCTCGCTCTGGCCGACCTGCGCGATGTGGATGTCGGTGAACCACCCGTCCAGGTGGGTGGGGCTGATGTGCTCGATCAGGATGTCGCGAACCTGGTTCCAGAGGTCCTGCATCGGGGGGGTGGGCCTTACTTGCGGGGGGACGGCGGGCGAGCGAACCCGCCCACGGTAGCACCTTCTGGCGAGCGGAGCAGGGCGTTCGGCCGCGTCGCGGAAGATGAATCGCAGATCCATTCGTTAGAAAGACAGGATATCGAGATCGTCAAGGCGAGCCCGAGGAGCCGTGGAGGGGGGAGGGGTCCCCCGGAGGCCAGCGCGAGGGGCGCCCGCGGTCGGCTCCGGAGGCTGCCCCTGGCGTCGAAACCCTCCCGTCCCTTGCCGTGCTCCACCGACGGGGATAGAAGCGCGGCCGACTCTGCCCAGGCCGCGCCCGACGGGCCGCACGCCTCTCGCTGTGCGCCTCATCAGCGGCCTTTGGAGGATGTTTTGAAGAGGACCTACCAGCCCAGCAGGATCAAGCGCAAGCGTTGCCACGGGTTCCGCGCCAGGATGAAGACCACGGGCGGCCGGAAGGTGCTGTCTCGCCGTCGTGCGAAGGGCCGTGCCCGCCTCGTGGTCACGGTTCCCTCCAAGGACCGCTAGCCGCTCCTGCCCGCCCGACCCTCCCCCGCCGGGTGCGACTGCGCGCATCCGGTGACTACCAGCGCGTACACGCCGGTGGCCGCCGTGTTCGCCTGGCGTGTCTCACGCTGGTCTATGCACCCGGGTCCGGTCCAGGGAGCCGTTTCGGGATGGCGGTGAGCCGAAAGGTGGGCAACGCCGTGGTCCGCAATCGAGTGAAGCGCTGGCTCCGCGAGGCCATCCGGGCAGAGCGCGGCGACCTCGCGGGCTGCTGGGACGTGGTGATCGTGGCAGCCCCCTCCGCGGCCGGAGCGGGCGCGGCGGTGCTGGCGGCCCAGGTGCGGCAGGCCTTCCGCCGTATCGGGGGAGGGGGTCCATGAAGCGGGTCCTGATGCTCCTCATCCGGCTCTACCAGCTCCTCACCCGGCCCTGGATGCCGCCCATCTGCCGTTTCCACCCAAGCTGTTCGGACTACACCCTGACCGCCATCGGGCGCTTCGGCGCGCTCAGGGGCGGTTGGCTCGGGATCAGGCGAATCTTGCGGTGCCATCCCTTCAATCCGGGAGGTTACGACCCGGTGCCTTCGCTGGAAGGTGCATCGGGCGAGCCACGAGCCCCCTCGGGAGTATCCCAGTGAACGAGTCCGACGGGAACGAGAAGCGCACCATCCTGGCCATCGTCCTGGCCATGGCGGTGATCTGGGTGTGGACCTCCTGGATTGCACCCCGCCCGGAGCCCACCCCCGAGCCGGCGGCGGTCGAGGCGAGTGCCCCGGCCGGCGCCCCGGCAGACCCATCCGTGACCCAGGGCGACGGCGAGCCCGCCCCCGCCGACCCCGTGGCCGCCACCCCTGCCCTGCCCGAGCGGGTGTTGTCCCTGCGCACCGCCGACTGGCAGGGCGAGTGGACCAGCGCCGGGGGTGTCCTGCGCGCCCTCGCGCTGCCGGCCCACAAGGGTCCCTACACCATCCAGCCCATCTACCGCTGGGTCCTGGACCGCGTCATCGGGAAGACACTCGAGGGCTGGCGAGCCTACGGGGGCGGCGAGGGCGCCCAGGAGCTGCTCTCCGCCACCGCCAGCCTGGGCCTGGCCGGTGGCATGGACGGCGGGTCTTCGCCCGCCGGCTTCCGCGACGGCGCCTACGAGGTCCTCCTCGCCGGCGAACGGGAGGTCGGCTTCCAACGGGTCAGCCCCGAGGGGCTGCGGATCACCAAACGCTTCACCGCGGGAGACGGCCCCTGTCAGGGCACGCTGCAGGTCCGCTTCGAGAACGCCACCGACCACGCACTCAGCGGCCGCCTGTGGGTCGGCCTCGGCGAGCGTTTCGCCGGCAAGTACGATCGCTACTCCAACGAAGCCCGCCCGGCCGCGGTGGTCGGTGGAAAGCTGCAGATCCATGAGAATCTTGCCGATCTCGTGAAAGAAGGCGCCG
>Ga0233425_10008955_pt1 | contig 12959 bp, 10 predicted proteins | sample Watercolumn_Towu_2_FD_181712 | JGI IMG/M metagenome (GOLD analysis project Ga0233425, IMG submission 181712) | Freshwater microbial communities from Lake Towuti, South Sulawesi, Indonesia - Watercolumn_Towuti2014_140_MG | ecosystem: Environmental > Aquatic > Freshwater > Lake | place...
ACCCAGCGACCTCCACTCCATCCGCCCCCACACGGCTGGTGCTCGTCGTGCCCTGCTACAACGAAGCGCACCGGCTCAAGATCGCCGCGTGGCACGCCCATCTGGCCGGGGAGCCGAACGACCGGATCGTGTTCGTGGACGACGGCAGCACTGACGGCACGCTGGGGATGCTCACCGGTTTTGTGCGGACGCACCCGCGCGTGGAGGCGGTTCACCTCAGCCGCAACCTTGGCAAGGCCGGCGCGGTGCGTTACGGCGTGATGCACGCGCTGCGGCTCTGGCCGTCGGAATACATCGGCTATTGGGATGCCGACCTCTCTGCATCCCTGGAACTGGTCCGTGACTTCATGATGACGCTCGACCGCCAGCCCGGGGCGCTTGCGGCCATCGGTGTGCGCCGGCAGGACGCCAGCCACCAAGTTCACCGCCCGGCGTGGCGGCGCTTCACGAGTTGGGCTTTCGCGCACGCGGCCTCCGTGGCGTTGGGGATGCGCTTCCGCGACACGCAATGCGGCGCAAAGGTCTTCCGGCGTCAGGCGGCGGAGACCATCTTCCGCGAGCCGTTCCTCAGCCCGTGGTTGTTCGACATCGAAGTGATGGCGCGGCTGATTCGACTCGTCGGCAGGAAAAAAGCCCGCCGCGCGATCGTCGAGGTGCATCTGCGCGAGTGGCGCGACACGGAAGAGTCCCGCTTTTTCTCGCGCTACGCCTCCCAGGCTCCCCGCGACCTGCTCCGCATCTGGTGGCGCTACTGAGGTCGGGAAGTTCCGCACCGTTCGTTCCGGGTTGCAGGAAGCGGGGCGATGACCTATAAGATGCCGACATGCGACACACGATCTCAGTGCTGGTGGAAAACAAGTTTGGCGTTCTGGCGCGCGTGGCCGGGCTGTTTTCGGGCCGCGGCTACAACATTGACACGCTCAACGTCGCGCCGACGCTGAAGCCGGAGTTGTCGCGGATGACCATCGTCACCCGCGGCGACGACGCCACGTTGGAGCAGATCATCAAGCAGCTCAACAAGCTCGTGAACGTCGTCCACGTCCACGACTTCCGCGAGGGCGAATACGTGGACCGCGAGCTGGCGCTGGTGCGGGTGAAGGCTAGCGCAAGCGCGCGCAGCGAGATCATGCAGATTTGCGACATCTTCCGGGGCAAGATCGTGGACGTGCAGCGCGCGGAGTTGATGGTGGAGATCACCGGCGACGAGGGCAAGCTGGGCAAGTTCCTGCACCTGCTCGAACCGTTCGGCGTCCTGGAGATTGCGCGCACCGGCCGCGTCGCCATGCCGCGGCGCACCGGCCCAGCGGCGGAGTGACAAGCCGGTTCTTCTGCGGGGCGGTGGCAGTTGCAAAGTGAGAGGTTTTGGCTTTTGGTAGTGCCGGAGTTCATCACTGCGGGCGCAACATTCAAAATCAACAACAGGAGATTCCCGATATGAAATGCCAGATCGCCACCCAACTCGCTGTTTTCCTCGCCAACAAACCCGGCACGCTTGCCGACGTGTGCGAAACCCTCGCTGGCGCGCGCATCAACATCTTCGCCCTGACAGTCAGCGACACGGTGGACCACTCCGTCGTGCGGCTCGTCTGCTCCGACCCGCGCAAGGCGCTGGAGATTTTTGAGGATCGCGGCACGCTCGTCGTGGACCAGCCGGTGCTGACCGTCGAGGATTCGAACCGGCCCGGCTCGCTCGCCCGGATCGCGCGCCGCATGGCCGCGCGCAACGTCAACATCGAATACGCCTATTGCGCCTCCGGCCCGTCCGCCAAGACCGGCCTGCTGGTCCTCCGCCCCTCCGACGTTCAGAAAGGACTCAAAGCCCTGCGGTCGCGATGAACAGCCCTGCGCCATCGGTTCCCGCCGCGCCTGCGGCGTGTTCGCCGGTTGACAACACGTTGTTCGCCGGGCTGGATCGCGCCACGGCCGCGGCGTTCGCCCAACGGTGCGTCGTGATGGAATGCCGCGTTGGCGGCGGCAAGATTTTCAGCGAGGGCGACGCCGGGCAGTATCTCTACTTGGTCGAGTCCGGCGGCGTGCGCGTCTTCAAGTCCCTGCCGGACGGCACGCAGGAAACGCTGGGGCGCGTCGGGCCGGGCGACTACTTCGGCGAGATGGCGTTCTTCGGCCAGCACGCGCGGTCGGCCAGTGCTGAACCGGAGAGCGACTGCCGGCTCTGGCGGATGGATTTCCCGGCCTTCGAGGCGTTGCTGCGCGCCGACCTCGGCATCACGCGCAACCTGCTGGAGAACGCCAACGACCGGTTGCGGCGGACCGACGACCGTTACGTCGCCGAACTGGTCCAGCGCGAGCGGTTCAGCGTCGTCGGCCGCATGGCCGCGTCCATCATCCATGATTTCAAGAACCCGATGGCCACCATCCGCGGCATGGCCGAGTGGGTGAAGGCCGAGCATCCCGACCCGAACACCATCGAGAACGTCCAGATCATCGTGGACGAAGTGGACCGGCTCGTGGAGATGACCACCGAGGTGCTCGATTACTGCCGCAGCAAAACCCAACTGAACCCGGAGCCGACGCAACTCCACTTGTTCTTTGACGACGTGTTGAAACCATTGCGGCTCGACTTCGAGCGGCGTGGCATCCGGCTGGAGACGCAGGTTCACCACACCGACGCCATTCCGCTGGATCGGCGGCGGTTCCTGCGCGTCATCTACAACCTCGCCACCAACGCCGCCGACGCGATGCCGGGCGGCGGTTCGCTGCGCCTCCGTGCTGCGCGCGAAGGCGACGCGGTGCGGATTGAAGTTACGGACAACGGCTGCGGCATCCCGCCGGAGTCGCACGAGAAGATCTGGCAACCGTTCGTGACGATGGGCAAAAAACATGGCACCGGCCTCGGCCTGCCCATCGCCCGCAAAATCGTCGAAGACCACGGCGGCACCATCACCTTGCAGAGCGAGGTCGGCAAAGGCACCACCTTCGCCATCCGGCTGCCGCTAAACAGGCCGTCGTCAGCGAAGTAAACGCGGAACAAACAGGGGCCGGGATTTCAACGCAGAGGCGCGGAGGACGCAGAGGTTCGCAAAGTCTCAGCGGCTCTCTGCGAACCTCTGCGCCTCTGCGTTCCACTCCGGCATCGTCATTTCAGCTTCATCGGCGACTGGACTCGGTATCTCAAGAATAACTCATCCCCCTTGCGCTCGCAGCGCAGGAGCTTCGCATTGAGAATGGCGTCGCGCGGGAAGCCCGCCCCATCCACCAGCGTTGGCGCGGTCGCGCCGCCGAAGACGTGCGGGCAGAGCGTGACGAACACTTCGTCCACAGCGCGCGCGGCGAACAGCGACCCGTTCAGCGTCGCGCCGCCTTCGCAGAGCAGCCGCTTCACCTTCCAATCGCGCGCTAGGATATCAAGCATCAGCGGCACGTTCACCTCGCGCTCGCCGGCGATATAGACGTGCACATCCGGCAACCGCGCCAACCGGTCGAGCTTGGCGCGCGGCGCGCGGCGTGAGGTGAAAATCAGCACTGGCGACACCTGCCGCTCGAAAGCGCGGATGTTTTTGCGGAAGGAGGCGTTGGCGCTGACGATCACGCGCAACGGATGCGGCGGCTGGCCGCGGCGGACGCGCGCCTGCTGGAGGCGCTCGTCGGGAATGCTGAGACTGGTGCGGTCCGTCTCGGCGGTGCGCGCGCCGACCATGACGGCATCGGCGGTGGCACGGAGTTCCAACATGCGCCGCTTGTCGGCCTTGCTCGTCCAGTCAGTCGGCCGCCGCTCGACGGTGGAGGTCTTGCCATCGAGCGTCATGGCCATGTTGAGGAAGACGAAGGGGCGCTTCATAGGTCACATCATTAACATGCAGTCGCCGTAGCTGTAAAACCGGTAACGCTCACGGATGGCTTCCTCGTAGGCGCGCAGCGCCGGCTCGCGGCCGGCGAAGGCGCTCACCAACATCAGCAGCGTCGAGCGCGGGAGATGAAAGTTGGTCAGCAGCGCGTCGGTGACGCGGAATTGGTAAGGCGGGTAGATGAAGATGTCGGTCTCGCCGGTGCCGGCGCGGATCTGCCCCTCGGTGTCGGCGACGGATTCGAGGGCGCGAACGGTGGTGGTGCCGACGCAGATGACGCGGCGGCCATCGCGCTTGGCGGCGTTGACGGCGGCGGCGGTGTCGGGCGGGATGTCGAACCGCTCGATGTGCATCATGTGCTGCTCGATGTCGTCGGTGGCGACCGGTTTGAACGTGCCGGGGCCGACGTGGAGCGTGAGCCGGTGGACGAGGACGCCACGTTGGGCGAGATCCTCGAATGTGCGTGGCGTGAAGTGGAGGCCGGCGGTCGGTGCGGCGACGGCGCCGGGCTGGCGGGCGAAGACGGTCTGATATCGCTCGCGGTCGGCGGGCGAGTCCTCGCCGTGGCGGATGTAAGGAGGCAGAGGCACATGGCCGACGCGTTGTAGCGCGGCGAAGAGGTCTTCGGTGCCGGTGAAACAGACGATGACTTCGCCGGCGTCGCGTTTGGCTTCGATGGTGGCGCGGAGAGGTTCGGGGCAAGAGGCAAGGGGCAAGGGGCAAGCGGATTCCTGAAAGACGATTTCTGTTCCTTCGCGGAGGCGTTTTGCGGGGCGGGCGAAGGCGAGCCAGCGGGAGGCGGAGAGTTCTTCGATGAGCAGCAGTTCGACTTCGCCGCCGGTGGGCTTCCGGCCGATGAGCCGGGCGGGGATGACCTTGGTGTCGTTGATGATGAGGAGTTCGCCGGGGCGGAGGTGTTGGGGAAAGGCGTCGAACTGCTGATGGCGGATGCCGCCGTTGGCGCGGTCCAGGACAAGCATCCGGGCGGCGTCGCGGTCGGGCAACGGTTGCTGCGCGATCAACTCGGGCGGCAGTGTGTAATCAAAGTCAGCAGTTTTCATCACCTGCGCCTTTCTTTTTACCACCCCGCGCAAATTTCGCCAGCCCGCATCCGGCTGGCAAGCGCGAACAGGCTTGGCACCGGCCCTGCTTCGTCTTTGCCGAACGCTTGTTTGGCAACAGAACCTAAGAATGAAATGTGTGTGAAAACGCGGGCGCATGATGCTCCTGAACCAAAAGGAATGACTCGATAATGAAACGAACTGACTTTGAACGACCTGTTGCCAAACGGGTGCTGCTACGCGGCGGGCTGGTGGCGCTCCTGATGGGTGCTGCCAGCCTGTCGTGGGCAGCCGACCCCGCGCCTGCCGCGCCCAAGAAACCAGAGCCGACACTGGAGCAACGCATCGCTTCGCTGGAAGCCTACGTCACCAACGGCGATCCAACGGCGCCGTTGAAAGACAAGGACGGCAAGATCCCCGACGGCTTGGCCACGCCGACCTCGGCGACGGCCGGCCCCGGCCACAACGGCTGGATGATGACCAGTTCGGCGCTCGTGCTGTTCATGACGCTGCCGGGCTTGGCGCTGTTCTACGGCGGCCTCGTCCGCAAGAAGAACGTCCTCTCGGTGCTGGCGCAATGTCTCGGCATCGCAGGGCTGGTGACAATCCTCTGGTGGCTCTGCGGCTACAGCATGGTGTTTGCCAGCGGCAACTCGATCCTCGGCAGCCTGACGAAGTTCGCGTTCCTGAAGGGCGTGGATTCTGCGCCGAACACGGACTATTCGTTCTGGGTGTCGCACAACGTCTTTTCGATGTATCAGCTCATGTTCGCGATCATCACGCCGGCGTTGATCGTGGGCGCGATTGCGGAACGGATGAAATTCGGGGCGATCGTGGCGTTTGTGACCGCGTGGATGTTCATCGTGTATTTCCCGCTGGCACACATGGTGTGGGGGATTGACGGCCTGATGAACGGCGTCTGGAACGCGAAGGCGGCAATCAAGGCGATTGATTTTGCGGGCGGCACGGTGGTCCACATGTCCAGTGGCTGGTCGGCGCTGATCCTCTGTCTTATTCTCGGCCCGCGTGTCGGGTTCGGGAAAGAGAAGATGCCGCCGCACAGCATGGTGCTTTGCATGGTGGGCACGGGCATGCTGTGGGTCGGCTGGTATGGCTTCAACGCCGGCAGCGCGGTGGCGGCGGACGGCATCGCGGCCAACGCCTTCATGACGACGACGCTGGCGACCGCGGTGGCGAGCTTCACCTGGGCAGCGGCGGAGTGGATTCTGAAAGGCACTCCCAGCGTGCTCGGCTACTGCTCGGGCGCGGTGGCGGGGTTGGTCGTGGTGACGCCGGCTTGCGGTTTCATCAACCCGTCAGGCTCCATCATCATCGGCCTCTTCGCGGGTTTGGTGCCGTTCTTCGCGTGCTACAAGCTGAAGAACTGGCTCGGCTATGATGACGCTCTGGACACGTTCGGCGTCCACGCGGTCGGCGGCACGCTGGGCGCGTTCCTGACCGGTGTGCTGGCCACGCTGGACGTGAATGCCAACCTCGCCACGAACCTGAAGGACATCGTCGGCCACACGCTTTGGCTGGAGCAACTCAAGGCCATCGGGCTGACGCTTGTTTTGGCAGTTGTCGGGACGACGATTATCGCTTATACGATTAAGGCAGTGATGGGCCTGCGCCCCGCGCCCGACCAAGAGCGCGAGGGTTTGGACATCACCGATCACGGTGAAGAAGGTTACAATTTGATCTAATCTCAACGCAGGCGAACCAAGGAATCATTCATGAAAAAAATTGAAGCCATCATCAAGCCGTTCAAGCTCGAGGAAGTGAAGTCCGCGCTCGCCGAAGTGGGCGTCGAGGGCATGACGGTCACCGAGGCCAAGGGCTTCGGCCGCCAGAAGGGCCACACGGAGATCTACCGCGGCAGCGAATACACGGTGGACTTCCTGCCGAAGCTCAAGCTCGACATCGTTGTCGGCGACGACATGGTCGAGACGGCGATCAACGCCATCGTCAAAAGCGCCAAGACCGGCAAGATCGGCGACGGCAAGATCTTCGTGACGAACGTCGAGGAAGCCGTCCGCATCCGCACCGACGAGCGCGGCGGCAAGGCGGTTTAGTCAGGACTTCCCGGCAAGTCCAGCGACAGTCGTTGAAGTGGCGTCCCGGCAACGGGGCGCCACTTTGCTTTCCGGGAAGGAGGTGGGACGCTCAGCCAAAGATCAACAGGCGGATGTTCGACGGCAACTCGTGAGCCACCCGGCCGATCACGTCGCCCTTGAGAAGGTTGACGATTCGGCTGCGGTGCGTGCCGCCCATGACGAGGAACTCCACGCCCAGCGTGGCGGCGAGGTCGAGAATGATGGGCGCGGGATCGTCGCTGGTGGTATAAACGGGCAGGACTTGCACGCCGCGTTTGGCGCCGGCCTCGCGGGTTGTCTTGAAAATCTCCACCGCGTCCTTGTCATCGCGCCAGTGCGACTCCGTTGGAATCGTGACGGCGATTTCCCGCACGTAGAGCACGTAAAGCACGTGCCGGCGCAACGCGGCTTCCTCGATGGCGAACTTGAGCACATCGGTGACGCCGCGTGCCGCGACGAGGATGGCGCCCTCTGTTGCGGCCGGCGTGGCATCGCCCGTGGGCAGGACCGGCTCCAGCACCTGGCTAGTGTCCGTTGTCGCATCAACACCGAGGGGCGCGGTTGACGCGGGGCCTTTGACCCAGCGGCTGGTCATCAGAAAACCGATGCCCACGACCAGCGCAGCAAAGAGCAGCGCATAAGGCTTCGTGATGGCAATGGTCAGCCAGATGGCCACCAGCACCAACGTTGTGCCGCCTACGAGCACCCGCTCCCACAGTTTCATGGGCAACTTAAAGTCGAGCGCTGTTGACCCCAAAAACACCGCGATGGCACCCACCACGCCAATAGCATACAACGCCGCCAGTCCCTCAATGGCGCCAACGCCGTCCACCACCAACATCGGCACGAGCGTGGCGATCATCAGCGGGATCCACGGCACGCCGAAGCGGTTGAGGCTGGTGAAATGCCGCGGCAACTCGTCGTCGTGCGCCATCATGTAAAACACGCTGACCAACCCGACGATGGCGGTGTTGGTGGCCGAGAGCAGCAGCAGCCCGAACACGCCGCCGACGATCCACGCGAGCCAGTTGCCGGCGAACACCTCGGCCATGTAGCGCAGCATCGAGGCCTCCAACTCGCGGTGCTGGGGGTTGGTCGCATGGTCGGGAGCGAGCACGTGGCCGTCCTTCACCACGAGGTCCGGCAGCGCATGCATGGCCAGCGCGAATAGCGCCGTGAACACGCACACCTCCACCAGCACCGGCCAGATGGTGCGCTTGACCGTCCGGTCAACCGTCGGTTCGCCCGGGCCGCTCGCGTGCGTCTCCATCACGCCGGTCATGTTCGCCACGGTCTCCACGCCGGAGAGCGTCAGGATCAAGCCGACGGCGACTACCCAGTTATGGTTCCAGCCGCCACTGGGAGGGCCGACCCGGCTGACGGCTGCGCCCAAGTGAGGCGCGCAGAAAAACGCCAGCACCACCACCACAAGCACCGTTGGCACGGCCAGCAAGAACGCAATGCTCCCGCTGTGTTTCGGGCCGAAGAAATTGATCGCGCCGATGAAGAAAATCGCCAGCACCGCCCAACGCACCGGCTCATGCACCCCGAAATAATGGAACGCGTCCAGGCAGCTCAGCGACGCCGTCACGATGTAGTCGCCGCACAGCAGCAGGCCGCCAACCATCGCCAGCGACTTCGAGTGCGCCTTGGCGCTGGAGTAGACACCTCCGCCGTCGGGATAGTATTTGCAGACGCGGCTGTAGTTGAACCCGACGATGGCTGTCAGGACGCAGACCGCCATCACCGGCCAGAAACTGCCGTAGGCCGCCAGGGCAAAGGCGATGCCGACGACGTAGGCCTTGCTTGTGCCCCAGTCGCCGTAAAGAATGGCCGCCGAACGCAACCAATTGACGTTGCGCGGGCGACGGATGCCTAGCGTTGCCATGACGAAATCACAAAACCCTTGCCGCTCAGTGCCGGCGGAACAGCCACGCCGCCAGCGTGAGCAACAGGCCGGCGATGATGCAGGTGGTCAGCGGAAAGTAAAAGCGGAAATTCAGCCGTTCCACCGATCTCTATCCTATCGCCACAACCTCTCACTTTATCGGTTCGGGTTGATCCGCTGGAACAACTCCAGCCAGGCCAGCGTCAACGCATCGGCCATCTTCTTCGAGCCGCGCAACTCTTCCGGCGTCCGGCCCCAGTAGAAACCGATCCAGCCGCTCGCAAACTTCTTCGACCGCTCGATGAACGTGCCGAGTTCGTCCGCGTTGCAGCTTAGCGGGAACGTCTCCTCGATGACCACCGGTTTGCCGACGCAGAAACGCTCGAGCGTCGTGAGCGAATCGTCGAGTTTCCCCTTCTCCGGGTAGATGTGGACGCTGACGTAATCCATCTCCGCCGCCGCGGCTTGCGCATATCCCGACGTGATCGGCAACAGACCCACCGTGATCAGATGGCGCCGGTCCACCTCGCGGATGGCCGACGCCAGTTGCCGGACCCACGCGCGGAACACCTCGCCGTGGTCGCGCCCCGCCGGGTCGAGTGTGATGCGTTGCACGAAGTAGAAGCCGCCGAGCGATGTCGGAAACAGCCACTCGCCGGAAGCCAGCCGCTCGCCCGGCACCGCCGGTTCGTTCATCAGGTCGTAGGCAAAGACGCCGCTGCGGCCTGCGCACTCGCGAGCGATGGCACGCCAGAAGTTCGCCTGCGCCCGCCAGCGTTGCGGCTCGTCCATCGCGTCATACCAAGCCGGCGTGTCCGGCTTCCGGTAGCAGGCGAGGCCGGTGAGATCGAGATACAGCCCCAGTTCCTCGCAGAGCGCCACCAACTTCCCCAGCCGCGCCAACGAGCGCGCGTTCGGCCGGTCCGGCGCGTCCATGAACCGCCCGAACTGCAAGTGGACGCGCACCACGTTCGCGCCGAGCGCCTTCATCTCGCGGAAGTCCGCCTCCACCGTCGGCCACTCGCTCTCCCAGTAATCCTCGATCAGCCGGCTCTTGAAGTCGTGGTCGTAATTGAATCCCCAGGGCGTGAACGCCTTCCCCGACGGCTGGCAGACAAACCCTTTCCCATCCCCGCCGACCGCAATCCACTCCCGCTGCGCCGCCGGCTGGAGCGTCGAGCAACCCGCCATCGCCCACGCCATCGCCAGCAGCAGCAGGATTCGGGACGCGGAAGGGAAGCGGGAGAAGTTGAGCGGGAAGCATGGGGGATGCCGAAGTTTCATAACGCTGGGTTCCTCGCTCGTCATTGGCCTTTCCGACTGCGGGACCATTCTCCGCCCGCAAACCTATTAGGACAAGCCACACATGAACACAGATTCACACCGGTGCGGATTCTGCCATCTGCGTGCATCCGTGTCCATTCGTGGTTTTGTTTTGCTGACCTTCGCGGCGATTGAACCACGGAAGACACGGAATCTTTTTGCCCATCTTTCCTTTCCGTGTGTTCGGTGCATTCGGTGGTTTCATTGTCCTGTTTGAGAAAGGCGGGGATTGCAGAGGGCGGGTAAAACGGTTACATCTTGGTCGTCGTTCGCGAGAAGATCACCTTTGAACAATGAGTCGAACTGCGCAGAAACACGCCAAGAAGGCCGGCAAGAAAGTTCCCGCCGGTAAGAAGGGTCACGAGGAGAAACCCAAAGCCGCGGTCGCCGCGCCGCCCAAACCTGTAGCGGCGGTCTATGACCGCCGAAAAGGCAAGGACGATGACGTCCGGCGGTCACAGACCGCCGCTACAGAGGCTGCCACCGTCGAGGTTGTGCCCGCTCCCGCCCCTGAAGAGCCGAAAAGCGCGGCGGAGGTGATGGCGAAGAAGCAGCGGGAGATTTCCGTCTCGGAGTTTTTCCTGAAGAACCGCCACTTGCTCGGCTTCGACAACGCCCGCAAGGCGTTGCTGACGACGGTGAAGGAGGCGGTGGACAATTCGCTCGACGCTTGCGAGGAGGCCGGGCTGCTGCCGGAAGTGAGCGTGGAGTTGATTCAGGTCGCCGAGAACCGTTACCGCGTCGTCATCACCGACAACGGCCCCGGCATCGTGAAGGCGCAGATTCCGAAAGTGTTCGCGAAGCTGCTCTACGGGTCGAAGTTCCACCGGCTGCGCATGAGCCGCGGCCAGCAGGGCATTGGCATTTCCGCCGCCGGCATGTATGGCCAGCTCACCACGGGCGTCTCGACGAAGATCACGTCGAAGATCGGGCCGAAGAAGAAGGCGCACTATTACGAACTGCAGATTGACACGCGCAAGAACGAGCCACACATCGTCAAGGACGACGAGGTAAACTGGGACCAGCACCACGGCACGCGCGTGGAGATCGAACTGGAGGCGACCTATCAGCGCGGCCGGCAGAGCGTGGACGAATACCTCCAGGCCTGCGCCATCGCCAACCCGCACGTCACTTTCCGCTATCGCCTCTGGCTGTTGCCGAAGGAGGAGAAGCCCGCGCCCGCCGCTGAGGGCCAGCCGGCTCCTGAAATTCAAAATTCAAAATCGGAAATTCAAAAACCGGAACCGGAATGGATTGTGTTTGAGCGCGGCACCAAACTGCTGCCCTTCCAGCCACAGGAGATCAAGCCGCATCCGCACGGCATCGAACTGGGCATGTTGATGCAGTTGCTAAAGAACACCAGCGCCCGCAACGTCCGCTCGTTCCTGCACAGCGAGTTCAGCCGCGTCAGCGACCGCGTGGCGCTGGAAATCTGCCAGCGCGCCGGCTTGGAACCGAAGTCGCGTCCCAGCAACGTCGCGTTCAAAGAGAGCGAGAGCCTCTACAAAGCCATCGGCGAGACGAAGCTGATGAACCCGCCGCTCGACTGCATCTCGCCCATCGGCGAGGAGCAGATTCTCGCGGGGTTGAAAAAGGAAGTGCAGGCGAACTACTACGACGCCGTGACGCGCGCGCCGTCGGTCTATCGCGGCAATCCGTTCCAGATCGAGCTGGGCATCGCTTACACGAATCCCGGCCAGCCGAAGCAGGCGACGGCCAGCGGCGAGACGCAGACCGCCGAGGAGCCGATCCGTTTGCTCCGCTTCGCCAACCGCGTGCCGCTCCTCTACCAGCAAGGCGCGTGCTCCATCACCAAGGCCGTCAACGGCGTGGACTGGAAGAACTACGGGCTGAGCCAGCCGCGCGGACAGTTGCCGATGGGGCCGGTGACGCTCTTCGTTCACATGGCAAGCGTCTGGGTGCCGTTCACCAGCGAGAGCAAGGAAGCCATCGCCGGCTACGACGAAATCATCCGCGAGGCGACGCTCGGTTTGCAGGAGCTGGGCCGCCGGCTCTCGGTCTATCTCAGCCGCCGCCGCCGTGACCTCGAAGCGCAGCGCAAGCGCGACTACATGCAGCTTTACGTCCCGCATCTCGCGCTCGGCCTGAAACAAATCCTCAGCCTCGGCGACAAGGACGAACAGAAGATCATCACCAAACTCAAGGCGATGCTTGAGCGGACGCATTTGCAGACGTGATTGGACACGACCATGAAGAAACAAACCGTGATCACCAAAGCTACTCTGCCGGCCACGCTCCGCCAGATCGTCGAGACGACGCCGGTTTACGACATCCACACGCACCTCTACGACCCTGCGTTCGGGCCGTTGCTGCTGTGGGGCGTGGACGAGTTGCTGACCTATCACTATCTCGTCGCCGAGGTGACGCGCGCCGACGCGATCCCGTATGACGCGTTCTGGAAGATGCCGAAAACGCAGCAGGCCGACCTTGTCTGGCAGCGGCTCTTCATCGAGCGGACGCCCATTTCCGAAGCTTGCCGCGGCGTCGTCACCTGCCTGAACTCGCTCGGCTTCGATGTGAAGAAGCGCGACCTCGCCGCCGTCCGCAAGGAACTGAAACGCTGGACGCCGGAGCGGTTCGTCACGCGCGTGCTCGACGTAGCCCGCGTCCGCCGCGTCGTCATGACGAACAACCCGTTCGACCCGCTGGAGCAGCCGGTGTGGAAGAAGTCGTTCGCGCGCGACGAGCGGTTCGAGGCGGCGCTGCGGATTGACGAAATCCTGATGGGCTGGCAGGCGAACGCGCCGAAGCTCCGCGATTTCGGCTA
>Ga0233425_10008956_pt1 | contig 12958 bp, 12 predicted proteins | sample Watercolumn_Towu_2_FD_181712 | JGI IMG/M metagenome (GOLD analysis project Ga0233425, IMG submission 181712) | Freshwater microbial communities from Lake Towuti, South Sulawesi, Indonesia - Watercolumn_Towuti2014_140_MG | ecosystem: Environmental > Aquatic > Freshwater > Lake | place...
CACGGTATAGAAGTCAAAATCGCGCACGCCGTAGTAATACTGCAAAGACCCGGAGATCGCATCCACATTCGGGGCGGGATTCTTGGCCTTGCCTTGTTCCCTCAGGACGGCGGGAACCACATCGAAGACCAGGTCTGCAAGGCGGATGAGTTCATCTTCGGGGAAGCGCTTCTTGGCGAAGTCCATCTGCGCCGTAAAGCGCGGATCGGGCACGCGCAAAACGGCGTGACCATAACCGGGGATGACATGCCCGCCATTGAGCGTGTCCCATGCGAATTTGTACAAGTCTTCGCGCGAGGGGACGCCGCCGAATTTCTTGTGGACTTCCATCAACCAGCCAAGACACTCCTGATTGGCAAGACCATGCAAAGGTCCCGCAAGACCGTTCAGCGCGGCGGAGAAGGAAAGGTATGGGTCGGAGAGGGCAGACCCGACGAGGTGCATGGTATGGGCTGAGACATTTCCAGACTCGTGATCTGAGTGCAAAATGAAATACAGGCGGGCAAGTTCGGCGTAGCCCTTCTTGTCGGCGACGCCCATCATGCGTGAGAAGTTTGCGCCGTAATCCAGTTTGGGGTTGTACTTCGGCTTCTTGGTGTCGCCGGCCTTCAGGCGGTGGATGTACGCGGCAATGATCGGCAACTTGGCGGTCAGGTCGAGGCTGTCTTCGAGGGCGGCCTCCCAATATTGGTCCTTCTTCATCGAGTGGTAACGCTGGGCGAAGACCGAGCCGTTTTGCAGCGCAAGAACGGCCTGCGAGAAGAGCGTCATCGGGTGCGTCTCTTTCGGCATGGTCTTGAGCATCTTGTACACGTAATCCGGCACCGCGGAGCGCTTCGCCCATTCGGCTTCCACTTCCTGCGCCTGTTCCTTGGTGGGCAGTTCGCCGATCATCAGCAGGTAATAAAACCCGCCGACCAGAGGCATCTTGCCGCCGCGCGCCTTGGGCAGTTTCTTCAACACTTCGGGGATGGGCATACCGCGGAACAGGATTCCGTGAGCCGGGTCAACAAACGAAACATCGGTCAGCAGCGATTTGATGTCGCGCATCCCGCCGACGATCTGGCCGACTGTCACATGGTCTACAATAACTTCGGCGTGTTCCTTCGAGAGGGATTTAATACGCTCGCGCCACGCGGGCAATTGAGCGGAGATTTGTTCGTGAAGAATCATGATGTATTCCTTTTTAATTTATTATGGATGGTTGAAAAGTTGAAGGTCGAAAGTCAGTCCTGAACCTTCAAACCTGCGACCTTGAACCTGCAACCTGCTTTACAACTGCACCAAACTCTTCAACGCCTCATGCGTCTCTTTGACCGAGGCGGCGGATTTTTCGAAGTTGGCTTTTTCAGCGTCATCAAACTTGTATTCGATGATCCGTTCCATGCCGCCGGCGCCGAGCATCACTGGCACGCCAAAATACATATCGTTCAGGCCGTATTCGCCGTTCATGTAGGCGGCGCACGGCACGATCAATTTCTTGTCCTTCAAAATCGCTTCGGCCATTTGCACGCAGGCCAATGAAGGCGCGTAATAGGCAGAGCCGGTCTTGAGCAGGTTTACGATCTCGCCGCCGCCCTTGCGCGTGCGGTTGACGATCGCTTCGAGCTTGTCGGCGGGCAGGTATTCATTGAGCGGGATGCCGGCCACGTTCGAATGGCGGGTGAGCGGTACCATCTCGTCGCCGTGTCCCCCGAGTACGTAGCAGTCAATGTTTTCAACGCTCACGCCGGTTTCCATCGCCACGAAGGCGCGCATACGGGCTGAGTCCAGGATGCCGGCCTGGCCGATGACGCGTTCGCGCGGCAGTTTCGTCACCTTCATGGTGAGATATGCCATTGTATCGAGCGGATTGGTCAAAACAATAAAAATGGCGTTCGGCGAGTACTTCAAGGTTTCGGTCGCGGCCTTGCCGACAATATCCGCATTGATCTTGAGCAAGTCATCGCGGCTCATGCCGGGCTTGCGCGCCACGCCGGCCGTGATGATGATGATGTCGGAATCTTTCGTGTCGGCGTAGTTGTTCGTGCCGACCACTTTGACATCCTTGCCGATGATGGGCATGGCTTCCGCCATGTCCAGGCTCTTGCCTTGCGGCATACCTTCCACTACGTCCACCAATACAATGTCCGCGATTTCGCGTTCGGCGAGCCAATGGGCGGCGGTTGCTCCCGTATTGCCTGCACCTATAATGGAAATTTTCTTCATTGTGCCTCCAATTTATATTTGAAAAACTTGCGGCGATTTTATCCGAAAGTAAAGGAGACCAAAAGTACAAAATGTCACGTGTTTTAACACACAAAATGACAAAATTCATCAAAAAAAGGCCTCTTTTCCGCCGATTTGACGGGAGGCCTTTTACGGGTGGATTCTGATTCTTAACCGGGATCAAACCCCCGGCCAAGTCTGATGCGGGTCTTTCTCAGCCCTGTTCTGATTCCGCTTCGAGGAGTCTGGTCGCCTGAATGGCCGCCGCGGCGCCCATCCCCGCCGAGGTGATGACCTGCCTGAAATGCGGGTCGGCGATCTCACCGGCGGCGTACACGCCCGGCACGCTGGTTTCCATTTTGTCGTTGACGATGACGTAGCCGAGGCCGCTCATGGCAAGCTGGCCTTTGAACATCTGCGAGTTGGGGATATGGCCGATGAAGATGAACAGGCCGTCTGTGTCAAAAGTGGATTCGGCGCCGGTCTTTACGTTCTTTAGTTTCAAAGTTTCAACTTTATCCGCGCCGACGACTTCGGTCACCACGGTGTCCCAGATGAAATTCATTTTGGGGTGCTCCTTTGCGCGCTTTTGCAAAACGGGACTGGCGCGCAGTTCGTCGCGGCGATGGATCACGGTCACGGAGGATGCGTAGCGCGTGATGAAGAGTCCTTCTTCGAGCGCCGAGTCGCCGCCGCCGACGATGACGACCTTTTTGTCTTTGAAGAACCAGCCGTCGCAGGTGGCGCAGTACGAAACGCCGCGGCCTGTTAATTCAACTTCGCCGGGCACGTTCAGGTGAGTCGGGTTTGCGCCGGTCGAGAGGATTAAAACTTCGGCCTTGTAGGTGCCGCTGTCTGTGGTCACTTTGAAGGGCCGCTGCGACAGGTCAACTTCGTGCGCCATGTCGAACTCAACCTTTGCGCCAAAGTGTTCCGCCTGCTTCTGGAACAGTTCACCCAACTGCGCCCCGCCCACGCCTTCGGGAAAGCCGGGGTAGTTTTCAATGGTGTGCGTCAGCGCGGCCTGACCTCCCAACTGCATCCCGGTCAAGACCACGGGTTCGAGTTCTGCGCGCGCCGCGTACAACGCCGCCGAGAGTCCCGCCGGCCCCGCTCCAAGCACCAATACTTTTACATGTTTTTCGTTATTAGACATTGTTTGTTTTTCCTTCGGCATATCCGCCTGGATTTTTTAACCATCTTCAAGACGATTCTTTCGAGTTCATTATTACCGTCCCGCATTGTATCAGATGCCATCCGGGGTGAAAAGTTACGGGGTAATTTCTGATACTTCTCTTACGCAGCCTCCACAAACCCTGCCATGCTCATCCATAATTCCTCCACAATGGATTGATAAATTTGGGGCGTAAGAACAAACCAAATCAATCAACCTGTTGGAGGTAATAATGAAAATCGCTTTTCGAATCTTTGTATCGTTGATCGTAGCCGGGCTGATCCTCGGCGCCGGGGCTTTCGTCTATAAAGCCGGCCTGGCGCAGGGAATTTCGCAGGCTCCGGCAGTAGCCGCGGCAATTTCCAAAGCCGCTGAAAACGGACAGGCCGCGCCCGTCCCGCCGATGATGTACGGCTATGGATACGGCCCCGGCTTCCATCCCATGTACAGCCATCACTTCGGATTCCTTCCCTTCGGCATTTGCGGCTCGATCATCTTCCTGTTCTTCCTCTTCGGTTTCATGAAGATGATTTTCTTCCGTCGCATGATGTGGCATGGCGGGCATCACGGCCGCCACGGTCCGTGGGGCAGGGGCTGCGAGAACGGCGCCCCCTCCATGTTCAATGAGTGGCATAAACGGGCGCATGGAGAAGTTCCATCTGAAGAAAAAAACAACGATAAAGACAAAAGTGAATAAGTAACCAGAAACGAGCAATGAATAACGATATTAAAACTCATTGCTCGTTTCTCATTTCTCCTTTTAGCAGCCAAACTTCCATAATCTCTGGCGGGGTCTTACATAATTTCTCCACAAAACATGGATATATTTCAGCCGCAGACCAAAATAACCCAATGGAGGAACCGTCATGAACCGCAATGAAATCCTGAACGTCGCAGTCTACGACGGCTCACTGTATGAATGGCTCGCGGAGAAGATGCCCACCGTCGGAGAGGGCAAGTGGGAAGTGTGGATGCAACCACGGTCCGCGGCAGTCGTAAAATAGGACGTAACCAGCGAACTGCCAGCCGCCTGTTCAAAACAACGTATACTAGCGGCGAATAGCGGTGATCGCAGAGGTATCCAAATGGAAATCAAATACTTCGAATTCCTGAAACATCTCGTGCGCTTCAATCGTCGGGTCTACCTCGACCACAACGCGACGACGCCGATTAGCAGCCGCGTTCTGAGTAAAATGAGCCGGGCGCTGAAATACCATTACGGCAATCCGTCATCGTTCTATGGGACGGGAAGAAAATCAGCGGAGTTAATCGAGGACGCCCGCCAGCACGTGGCAAAGGCGATCCACGCCGACCCGCCCGAAGTCATTTTTACATCCTGCGCGACTGAAGCCAACAACGCCGTACTCAAATCGGTCACTGTCCGCTTTTACCCGCAAAGGAAAAAGATCGTTTCCACGCCGATCGAGCATCCGTCTGTGATGAATACGCTGGCGCATCTCGAAACGCAGGGAGTGATCGTTGAATTTTGCCCGGTGGACGACAAAGGGCGCGTGATTCTCGCCGAATTGGAAAAGCAGGTGGATGACGAAACCTTCCTAGTCTGCTGCATGTTAGCCAACAACGAGACTGGCGTCATTCAAGACCTCAAAGCCATTACGAACATCGCCCGTCAACATGGCGCGCTCGTGCTGACAGACTGCGTGCAAGCGCTGGGAAAAATTCCGATTGACCTCCACGCCTGGGACGTTGATTACGCCACGTTCTCAGCGCACAAACTCTACGGGCCGAAAGGCATTGGAGCGTTGTACGTCAAGCAGGGTTGCCCCTTTACGCCGTTCCTGCATGGCGGACATCAGGAAAGCGGACTGCGGGCTGGCACGGAAAGCGTCCACAACATCGTTGGGTTCGGCGCGGCCTGTCAGGATGTGGACGCGCTGCTGGCGGATGCCGGGCGTATCCGCGCATTGAAAGGGCAATTGATTCAGCGGCTCAAGAGAATCAAACCCGACTGCGTGATCAACTCGCCAGAAGCCGAAACGGACTGCCTTCCCAACACGCTCAGCGTCACCTTCCCCGGTGTGGACAATGCCGGGCTGATGGGAATGCTGGACTATCGCGGCATCGCGGTTTCGGCCGGGTCGGCGTGCAGCACCGGCGAGGACACCCCCTCCCATGTCTTGAAAGCGATCGGCGTCTCAGACCAGGCCGCGCGCGAGACGATCCGAATCAGCCTCGGGCACGACGCCTCGGCAGGCGACATCCAGTATGCAATACGAGTGATTCGAGATTATGTCGAAGGGCGAATCTCTTTCGTCAACATGCTTGCGCCTGCCCAATTGAACGAAACGATTCTTTTCAGCCAGGACACCTACATTCTCGATGTGCGCCCGCCGGTGGATCGGAAACAATCCAAGGGATTGCCAAACGCGCATGAAGTCAACCCGTTGCATGTCGAACAATACTTGAAACAACTGCCGCGCGATAAGCAGATCATCGTGTATTGCCCGGGCGGCGGGCTTTCGGTGATGATCTCATATTACCTGAAGGCAAAGGGCTTCAAGCGCGTCACCAACCTGCGCGGCGGGTTGGACGGTTGGAGAAAGCGGCGCAGTGACCTGTACGAAAAATATGCCGGGCAAAATGTGGTCGCGCTCAAACCAGACTCGGAGATGTCCTCATGAAAGCAGTTCTCTATGAAAAATATGGAGCGCCGGAAGCAGCGCTTCAGATCAGGGAAACCGCCAGTCCCGTCCCAAATGATCGCCAGGTACTGATCAAGGTTCGCGCCGCGTCGATCAATGCCATGGACTGGCGCCGATTCGCCATGTCATCGCTTTTGACGCGCTTGATGACGGGCGGATGGCTTAAACCCAAAGACACCGCCATCGGCACCGACGTTGCTGGAATCGTCGAGGCGGTGGGCGAAAACGTCACGCGCTTCAAACCCGGTGATGAAGTGTTTGGAGCCGCGCATGGCTCCTTCGCGGAGTATGCCCTCGCGCGCGAAACCAACCTGGTATTGAAACCCGCGAATCGTTCCCATGTAGAAGCCGCCTGCATACCCGTCGCCGCGTTGACGGCATTACAGGCCATCCGTGCCGCAGGCGGAATTCACCCCGGTCAACAGGTTTTGATTCAAGGCGCGTCGGGCGGAGTCGGGATGTTCGCGGTTCAACTGGCGAAAGCCTTTGACGCAGAAGTGACCGCCGTGTGCAGTGCGCGAAATTTCAAGCTCGCGCGCTCGTGGGGCGCTGACCATGTGATTAACTACGCCAAAGAAGATTTCACAAGAAACGGCAAACAGTATGATCTGATTATTGCCATCAATGGCTATCGCTCGATCTGGACGTATCAACGGACGATCAAACCGCAGGGCGTATATGTCTGTGCGGGCGGTTCCATCTCTCAATTTTTACAATCCATGTTTTTTGGTAAATGGCTCTCACAAAAAGGAGGTAAAACTTTGAAGAGCATGGGCATCGCCAAATTCAACCAGGAGGATTTGACCGCTCTCAGCGAACTCTTCCAGGATGGAAAAATCGCGCCCGTCATTGACCGCGCCTATCCGCTTCATGAAACCATTGACGCAATTCACTACGTTATCAAAACTCACGCGCAGGGCAAAGTTGTCCTTGAAGTTTCAAAAGGATAGGCTCGCCCTCCCTCGAAAGGCTCTTTCATCTTTCATCTTTCATCTTTCATCCTTCATAATCCATCCTTCCTCCCTTATACTCCCCCCATGCCCGAACTTATCCTCGTTGTAGATGACGAACCCAAGATCGTCCGCATTGCGCGCGATTATCTCGAAAAGAACGGATTCCGCGTCGCCACCGCCGCCGACGGTCAGTCTGCGCTGACAACTGCCCGCCGCGAAAAACCCGACCTCATCATCCTCGACCTTCTCCTTCCCATCATGGATGGACGCGAAGTCTGCAAGACCCTGCGCCGCGAAAGCGACGTGCCCATCATCATGCTGACCGCCCTCTCCGAAGAGATAGACCAGGTGACCGGTCTTGAGATCGGCGCTGACGATTACATCACCAAGCCGTTCTCGCCGCGCTCTCTCGTTGCCCGGGTGCGCGCCCTGCTGCGCCGTTCCAAAGGCGGGGTGAAACTGCCCGGCATTATCCGCGCCGGCCGGCTGGAAATTGACTCGGAAAAGTACAGCGTGACCTTCAACAATAGTCCCGTCAAACTTACGCCCAACGAATTCAAATTATTGCAACTGCTCGCCGCCCGCCCCGGGCAGACTCTCACCCGCGAACAACTGCTCGAAGACCTGCACGGCGCCGCCTCCAGTATTGACCGCAGTGTCGACTCGCACATCAAGAACCTGCGCAAGAAACTTGAAACTGCATCCGGCGAATCGATGATCGAGACCGTTTATGGAATTGGTTATCGTTTTCTTGAAGAAAAATAATTGGCTTTTGACCGTATGCAGAACATGGCTGAAACTTCCCACAAAAGACGCCACAGCGCAAGGCGCTTTGTACCTTTCGCGATCTTCTTCGTCATCTCCGCCTTTCTTTTCGTTGGGGGCGCGGCGGCAATCCTCTATCTTATCTTTTCGGAATATTCCGGCGTAAGAAATATCTGGCTTCTTATCTGCGGCGCTCCCGTCGTTCTGGTTGTGTTTGCCATCGCCACCGTGTTCAACTTATATACCCGCTTCGGCCGCCCGCTCGAACAACTCTTCAAGACCATCAACGCGGTGGAAGCAGGCGACCTTTCGGCGCGCGTGCCCGAAGCCAAATCCGAAATGTTCGGCGACCTTATCAAGCGCTTCAACAAGATGGTCGGCGAACTCGAGCGCGCCGAACAACAGCGCCGCAACCTCACCGCCGACATCGCCCACGAACTCCGCACGCCGCTGCACATCATTCAGGGGAATCTCGAAGGCATCATAGACGGCGTGTACCAGCCGACCAACGACCACATTAACACCACATTGGATGAGACAAAACTGCTGGCGCGGCTCGTAAACGATTTGCAGATTCTATCGCTGGCGGAGGCGGGGCAGCTTCCGCTTCACCCCACCCGCTTCCTGCTGGCTGACTTGTTGGAGGATCTCACTTCGAGCTTCTCCGCCCAGGCCGCATCTGGCGGCATTTCTTTGCAAACGAGCATTCATGACCCGGCCGGGGAGTTCAGCGCAGACTACGACAGGTTGAATCAAGTGCTGTCCAATTTGATCTCGAATGCGATTCGACACACGCCTCAAGGCGGGAGAATTTCGCTTGAAACGGAAGCAACTGACAGCGGAGTCAGAATCGCTGTCAGGGATACCGGCGAAGGCATCCCCGCGGAGAATCTGCCCTTCATCTTTGACAGATTCTGGCGCGGCGATGCATCCCGCACCGAACGCGCAAACTCCGGGCTGGGACTCGCCATCTCAAAGCAGCTTGTCCTGGCGCATCATGGGACAATCGAAGTGCAAAGCCAGGTAAATGAAGGCACAACATTTATAATTGAATTGCCATCGTAGGGGCGGATCGCGATCCGCCCCTACACCATGTTAAAATCACCGCGATGGAAATTTCCGAGAAATTACAAGGCATCCTTGCCACCCTGCCTTCCAAACCGGGCTGTTACCTCTACCGTAATGCCGAGGGGACGATCATTTACGTCGGCAAGGCCATTAACCTGAAGAACCGCGTGCGGTCATACTTCCACGCCGATTCAAGCCACGACTCCAAGACCCGCCGCCTTGTGCGCGACATCGTTGATATTGAGTGGATCGTGGTCGGCTCGGAACTTGAGGCGCTCATCCTCGAGATGAACCTCATCAAGAAACACCGCCCCAGGTACAACATCCGCCTCAAAGATGACAAGCGCTATCCATACATCAAAGTCCATTGGAACGAGCCGTATCCCAAAGTGACTGTCACGCGCCAGATGACTGAGGATGGTTCGCGCTATTTCGGTCCTTACACATCCGCGTGGGCGGTCTATCAGACATTGGATGTGCTGCGGCGCATCTTCCCGTATTTGACCTGCGACCGCGAGATCACCGGCCTCGACAAGCGCGCGTGTCTTTACTACGATATCAAGTTGTGTACTGCGCCTTGTACAGGAGCCATTGCTCAGGCAGGCTACCGCCAAATGATCTCCGACCTGATGGAGTTCCTGAGCGGCAACAGCGAAGATATTGTGACACGCCTGCAGGCTGAAATGCAAAAAGCCGCCGACGACATGCGTTTTGAAAAAGCCGCCGCCCTGCGCGACCAGCTTAAGGCCATGCAATCCATCATTGAGCGGCAGAAGATTGTCTTCGCCGCCGATTACAAAGACTCGGATGTGCTGGCCATGGCGCGCACGGACGGCGAAGCCTGCGTGCAGATCTTCTTCATCCGCGGAGGCAAGTTGATCGGACGCGAGTACTTCATCCTTGAAGGGACAGAAGACACCGCCGATACTGAAGTGATGGCGGAGTTTGTCAAGCAGTTCTACACAGAAGCCGCGAACATCCCCGAGCAGGTGATGATTCCGGATGAGATCAAGATCGAAGAAGCCAGCATTATCAGCCAGTGGCTTAAATCCAAACGCGGCGGTAAAAAAGTGGAACTGTTCGTGCCGCGCGAAGGCCAGCCGCGGGATTTGGTTAAGATGGCCGCCGAAAATGCAACGGAAACCTTGCAGGCCTTGCGCGCCCAATGGCAGGCCGATGCCCACAAGCAGGAACAGGCGCTCGGCGAATTGCAGTCTGCATTGAAATTGTCCGCGCCGCCAAACCGCATCGAATGTTACGATGTCAGTCACACGCAGGGCGTGGCCACGGTCGGCGCGATGGTGGTGTTTGAGCAGGGCACGCCGGCTAAAAATCTGTATCGCAAATTTAACATAGACAGCACGAGCATCGGCGCGCCGGACGACTTTGCCTCGATGGAGGAGATGCTCACGCGCAGGTTCAAAAGATGGCGCTCTGCCGAAGAAACAGAGTCCAGCCCGGGCGCGAAAAAAGATGCGTCGTTTTCCTTCCTCCCAGACCTGATCATTATTGACGGCGGCAAAGGCCAGCTTGGCCGCGTGGTCAAAGTCCTTGAGCAGTTCGATTTGTTCGATAAAGTGCCGGTGGTTGGACTCGCAAAACAGGAGGAGGAAATCTTCTTCCCACATAACAGCCAGCCGCTGCTCCTGCCGCGTCATTCGCAGGGATTGTATTTGGTACAGCGGATTCGCGACGAGGCGCACCGCTACGGGATTACGGCGCATCGCGCGCGCCGCTCGAAGCAGGGTCTTGCTTCGCAGTTGGATACCATCCCGGGCATTGGGCCGTCGCGCCGAAAAGCGCTCTTGAAACATTTCGGTTCTATGGATAAGATTAGAGAGGCAAGCATTGAAGACCTGGCCGCAGTCAAAGGCATGAATACCGGCGCGGCGGAAAGCGTTAAGGCGCATCTGGAATGAAAAAAATCTGGATCGTTGACGATGACGAAGAGATGGGCCGCGCCATCAGCCTGATGCTGAAACTGATGGACTGCGAAACGATGCATTTTCTGGGTTCGCGCGCGGCGGCTCAGGCCTTGCTGACAGGCGCAAAACCCGACCTGATGATTCTCGACATCAACATGCCGGAAGTAAGCGGGCTTGACCTGCTGGAGTTTTTGCGGCGGCGGCGGGAGTGGAAGTCGCTGCCGGTCATCATGCTTTCCTCCGAGGCCGCCGATGTGACCGTGGATCGGGCCATGCAATTGGGCGCGGACGGGTACGTGATGAAGCCTGTTACAATAGAAGAACTTGAGAAGGCCATGTCGCAGGCCTTTTATAAACATATCATTTAGCAAGTGAGTAAAAAATGTCCGGTAAAATTTCCAAACCCAAAAGGCAATCCAAAACCACAGAGGGCGCAACAACACGGCCGAACAGGTCGGCGCAGATCATGTTTACGCTGTTCGCGATTATTTTAATTGTCTCGATGGTGCTTTCGGCAGTTGCCAACTATTAACTGATTTCACCTTGGTATAATCGCGTCTGCGCGGCCTTCGTGCCGCGCTTTATTTCGTCAAATACACAGCGCGACACGCTTCGCGATGTTGCGGCACATGGATAAAATATGCTCGATAAACTACAGGCAATTGAAGAACGTTTTGAACAATTAGGCAGTGAACTGCTCGAAGTGGGCAGCGACTATCAACGCGCGGGCGAGATCAACAAGGAGCGCGTGGACCTGGAGCCGCTGATTGCGAAGGCGCGCGAATATCGTCAGGCAGTGAAAAGCCTTGAGGAAGCCAGAGCCATCATCGTCAATGAAAGCGACACGGAATTGATCGCGCTGGCCAAGGCCGATGTGGAAGACCTTGGCCCGAAGATCGAAATCCTGGAAAAAGAGATCAAGGGGCTTTTGATTCCCAAAGACCCGCGTGACGACAAGAACGTCATTGTGGAAATCCGCGCAGGCGCGGGCGGCGACGAAGCCGCCATCTTCGCCGCCGACCTGTTCCGCATGTACACACGCTATGCAGACGGCAAACGCTGGAAGACCGAACTCATGTCAGAAAGCGCCATCGGCGTGGGTGGGTACAAGGAAGTCATCTTTGAAGTGAAGGGCAAGGGCGCTTATTCGCGATTGAAATATGAATCGGGCGTGCATCGCGTCCAGCGCGTGCCGACGACTGAATCGCAGGGACGCATCCACACCTCCACAGCCACCGTCACCGTCCTTGCGGAAGTGGACGATGTGGAAATTGACATCCCCGAAAGCGACATCGAGATCGAAGTCTATCGTTCTTCCGGCGCGGGCGGGCAGAACGTGCAAAAGAACTCAACGGCCGTGCGCCTGTACCACAAGCCGACCGGCATGATCGTCACCTGCCAGGATGAACGCTCGCAGTTGCAGAACAAACTCCGCGCCCTGAGTATTTTGCGCGCACGTTTGTATGAAATAGAAGAACAAAAACGCCGCGCCGAACTGGAAGCTGACCGCCGCTCACAGGTCGGCACAGGCGAACGCTCTGAAAAAATCCGCACCTACAATTATCCGCAAAGCCGGGTCACCGATCACCGCATCGGCATGTCGAACTACAACCTGCCTGTGGTCATGGACGGCGCGATAGACCAGTTCATTGACGAACTCTCCACCCGCGACGAATCGGAACGCCTTGCCGCCACCGGCGTGGACGACGATTAATCCGGGCGCAAAGGCGCGGCCTTGCGCCGATTGATGAACAACCATCCCATGAAAATTCGAGACTTGCTTGAAGCGACTGTCATGCGGCTCAAGGCGTTTGATGATACTCCCGAGTTGGACGCGCAGGTCTTGCTCGCTCACATCCTCGGCAAACGGCGCAGCTGGGTGGTGACTCATGCCGAACAGTCTGTGACAAAAGAACAGCAGTCCCGGCTTGAGGCTGCCGTAAAAAAACTGGAAAAAGGCGGGCCGCTTCCCTACATCCTCGGTCATTGGGAATTCTTCGGCCTCGACTTTGACCTCACCAACGATGTCCTCATCCCACGGCCTGAGACCGAACTGCTCGTTGAAAAAGCCATCTCGTGGCTGACCAGCCATCCCGAAGCGCGAAGCGTTGCAGATATTGGCACAGGCTCCGGCGCGATTGCCGCATCCATTGCCATGCATGTAAGCGATGTGCGCATCCTCGCCACCGATATTTCGCCCGC
>Ga0233425_10008957_pt1 | contig 12958 bp, 6 predicted proteins | sample Watercolumn_Towu_2_FD_181712 | JGI IMG/M metagenome (GOLD analysis project Ga0233425, IMG submission 181712) | Freshwater microbial communities from Lake Towuti, South Sulawesi, Indonesia - Watercolumn_Towuti2014_140_MG | ecosystem: Environmental > Aquatic > Freshwater > Lake | place: Indonesia...
ATGCCGGAGCCGATGGTCTAGGGCTCTGTCTCGATCCACGTCCAGTCGAGCTGCGGGTACTTGCCGGCGACGTAGTCCTGGGTCAGCATCGGGCCGTACTCGGACACCCCCTTGACGTAGAAGTTGAGGAACGAGACGGCCAGCCCGTTGGCGATGGCAAAGGCTTCCTCCGGGCCGATCATCCCTTCCACGCCGCAGTAGTCGGACAGGAACTGCTTGGCCAGCGGCAGGTCGCAGACATTGGTGAAGCTCATGTGGCTGGCGTTGGTGATGATCCCCCTGCCCTTGGGCAGCGGAAGCCCGTCGAAGATGGGATTGGTCTCGACGTCCACGGGTGTCGTGTCGTCCAGCGTGCCGCCCATGACCACCGCGGGCACGGTGACCGACTCGAGGCCCGTCGGGCCGAAGGCCGCGGAGCCGCCCGGGGCCAGTGTGAACGCTGCCTTCAATCCGGAGATCGAGGGGGAAAGCGTCACCACCTCTCCGGCCGGCCAGTACCCCACGTAGTCGCAGAAGATGTCCGCAGGTGTTCCCGCGGCGCATGCGGCCTGTGCGTCCGAGACGTTGACCGCGCCGCCCGCGACCATGAGCGCGGTGTATCCGCCAAACGAGTGCCCGGTCACCGCGACCCGGTCCGGGTCCACCATGCCCTTCATGTAGCCGCCGTCCGGGGCCATGCTCTTGGCCATCACCTGCTCGAATGCGAAGCGCACGTCCACGGGCCGGTCGAGCGCTACCTGGGCCGTGCTCTCGTCGGTAGCGAAGAAATCGGTGAGGGTGTTGCCGGAGTGGTCCATCGCGATGACGACGTAGCCGTGGCTGGCGATGTGCTCGGTAAACGTGATGGACTGTGCGGCCACGCCCTTGAACCCGTGGCTGAAAAGCACCGCGGGATACGGCGCTGCGGACGTGTCGGGCGGTGCGTTGGTATACGCGTTGCCCGGGATCAGGGCGAGGTACGTGGCCTTGGTCTGCCCACTCGGCTTGGCCGGGTACCAGACCGTGGTGGGCACGGACCGGAGGCGCTCCCAGTCGAAGAAGTTGTAGCCGAACGTGCCCACCTCGTAGGGGCCCCATGCGGAGGGGTCGATGGGCGGGGGTAGCACGGAGTCCGGCTGCGGCAGCTCCTGTGCCGGCGTGTCGCCGGTCTGTTCGGGCGACTCGTCCGGAAGCGCGTCGTCGTCGGGCTGCTGGGTGTCCTTGACCGCGGCATCCGGAGACGCATCCGGAGGGGCGACATCGTCGAGGCCCGCGTCCCCGCTTCCATCCCCGGGCTGGGCAGCTTCCGCGTCCAGGCCGTCCGCTACCCCGCCCGCCGCGTCGGTCACCGCGGCATCGGCCGCGGCGTCTCCCGGAAGCAGGATCTCAAAGCCGCGCACATCCGCATCGGCCGCGGCATCGGGGCCTGGTGTCGCCTGGGAGCACGCGCAAAGAACGGAAAGCATCAACACTGCAGCAAGAGGTCTCATGGTGTGCCGCTCCTGTCGATGAAGTCGCTCAACCAGCGGGCCGTATCCGTAGCATTCGAGTGAACGAACGTGTGGTCTCCGGAGACGCGGCCCCAGCGGCAGCTGCGCAGCTTCCTGAGCTGCTTGCGTGCCTCTCCGGGCAGGAAGCTGACGCTGAAGTCCGGTCGCAGGACGAGCACGGGGCAAGCGACTCTCGGGACGAGGTGCCTCACGTCGCGGCTCATGGACGTGAGGATTTCCGCGAACTGCCGGTCCGGCAGCCGGGGATGCCAGCAACCGCCCGGGAGCGGGCGGAACATGCCGTGCCAGAGCCGCTGGTCCGCGTCGTCCCAGGAAGTGATGTAGAGCATGTGCCTGCGTGCGGCGTCCAGGGCCGCACGGGTCGTGTACGTCGCACGCTCGGGTGCGAAGGCCGCGTTCCTGAGGAAGGGCAGCGAGGTGAGCACGCGGTTCATGCCTGCGGGGAGCACCGGGTCGGCAAGCACGAGGCTCCGCACGCGTTCCGGGTGGCTGGCCGCAAAGTGGAACGCGACCTTGCCTCCCCAGGAGTGACCGGCAAGGTGCACCTGCGGCAAGCCCAGCGCGTCCAGGAAGCCGAGGAGGTCGGCAGTGGTCTGGTCGAGCCCGTACCCGGTGGCGGGCACACCGCTTTCCCCGTGGCCGCGAAGCGACGGCGCGAGCACCCGGACCGCAGGCGACAGGAGCGACGCGGCGCGGGCCCAGGCCCACGCGTGTGTGTTGAGCCCGTGGAGCAGCACCAGGGGCACGCTGTGGGCAGAAGGCCCGACCGCGGTCCGCCAGTCGAGGTACGCGAGGTCGATGCCATTGGCCGAGACGACGCCTTCGGCGGGCTCCACGAGGGGCACGCTCTTTCCAAAGCCCCCGCGAAAGAGGACGCGGCCGGTGCGGGTCACCGCGTGGAACGCCCTGGGAAACAAGGTCAGCCTGTCTGCCACTCCCGATCCTCCGATGCGTCAGACCCGCATGATAGCACACCCGTAGCGCTGCCGTGATCGTTTTTTGCTCCGCCACGTGTCCCGGTGGACAGGTGGTTGTGACAACACGAGCGGAGGTGGCACCATGACAAGGAACGGGATGCGGTTGCATGGAAGGCTGGTCAAGGCGGCTCTGGTAGCGTCGGTTCTGCTGTCGTGGGGGTGCACGGACGGGGGCGGCGGGGACGGGCCCCTCGCGACGTATCCGGAGATAGAAATCGGGCCTTCCGATATCTGCAACGTCCCCGCGGGTCCTGCCCAGGACTGCCACCACGTGTTCGATACGGACCTGTTGGCGCCGGGCGAGACCGTGTCCGTGACGTTTTCCGTGTCCAACCCGGGCGAGCGGGTGCTGAGGGTGAAGTCCATCGGGATCGCTCCTGCCTCGGCAAGCGACGCGTTCGTGCTGGGCCTGCCTTCGGACTGGGGGTCGGTCATGGCCTCCTCGGGAGCGTACCTCGTGTCACCGGTGGGGGGCTCGGACGCGGGTATCCCGGACCGTCTCGACTTCACCGTGACCTACGTGCGCAAGCAGGATGGGGAGAGCCCGGAAGGGCAGCTCGTGCTCGAGTCGGACGCGTCCAACAAGCCTGTGGTTACCGTGGGGCTTTCGACGCGTGAAGGCAGCGCCAAGATCCAGCTGTCCAAGGAGCACCTGGACTTCGGCGTGGTCCCGACCGGGATCACCCAGTCTCTCAACGTGACCGTGCTCAACACGGGGGGCACGGACCTGGCCATCGACCGGCTGACCATCACCGGGGACGCTCCCTACGTCGTGTCCCTGCACGGCACCGACTTCTCCGCAGGCGATCAGGGGCACGCGGACGTGACGCTTCCCGAGCCCGTGGTCGTGGGTCCCCAGAGCACGACCTACCTGACCGTGCGGTTCACGCCGGAGGACGGCTCCCCGGCACAGGCGCAGCTCACGCTCTTTTCCAACGATCCTTCCGCACCCGACGGCACCGGTCTCCTCGTGGTGGGGAACATGACGGTCCCCTGCATCTCCACCAACCCGGACATGGTGAGCTTCGGCAACCGGATGGTCGGCAGCGTCACCCCGGTTCCGCTGGAGATCGTCAACTGCGGTGAGATGCCTCTCAACCTCACCGGGCTTGCGCTGTCCGGCGACCCGGCGCGGTTCGGCGTCGACACCTCCACCCTGCCCCACGAGCCCACCGAGGAGAACCCGGTGATGGTGCCCATCAACGGCCTCGTGACGCTCAACGTCATCTACACCGCTACCGAGCTGTCTCCGTTGGGCGTGGACGGGGCTCCCATCGCGGACGCCGCGGTGCTGAGCATCCACAACGACTCGCTGACGCCGGTCAGGCAGGTCGACCTGGTGGGGGTGACGGTCAACGACCTGTGCCCCAGCGCGGTGATCAAGAGTGCGGAAGGGGACGAGGTCATCCCGCAGACCCTCCTGCACCTCTACGGCGACCAGAGCTATGCGCCGGACGGGGCCATCGCAAAGTGGTCCTGGAGCGTGCAGCAGCCCGTGGGGTCGCAGTCGGTGTTCGTGCCTTCGGCCACCTTCCCCAACCCCACATTCGAGGTCAACGTCGCGGGGGTGTACGTGTTCACGCTGACGGTGTTCGACCAGTATGGGAAGCCCGCGTGCTTCCCCGCTTCCTACGAGGTCCTGGTCATTTCCGACGAGGCGATTCACGTGGAGCTGCTGTGGAGCACGCCGGGTGACCCGGACGAGACCGACACCGGGCCCGAGGCCGGATCGGACGTGGATCTGCACTTCCTGCACCCGTACGCGGCAGGGCCCGACCTGGACGGCGACGGCAAGCCCGATGGCTGGTTCGACGTGCCGTTCGACACCTTCTGGTTCAACGCGCACCCGAACTGGGGCTCCTTCGACCCCGTCATCGACGACAACCCCGGCCTGGACCGCGACGACACCGACGGCGCGGGTCCGGAGAACCTGAACCTCGACGTGCCCGAGAACGGGGCCACGTACCGGGTCGGCGTGCACTACTGGAACGACCACGGGTACGGGAGCGCGTATGCCACCGTGAGAGTGTACGTCTACGGCACCCTGGTATTCGAGGTGAAGGACGTGCTGCTCGTGCACAAGGACATGTGGGACGTGTGCACCATCGACTGGCCGTCGGGCCAGGTGACGTTGGTGACGGACCCGAACTCCGAGGGCTACCGGATCATCCCCGACTACGTGAATCCGTTCTTCGGCGACTTCTAGGCCCTAGTCCGCCAGCGCTTCCTGCAGCGCTTCCCGGCTCTTTGCCACCAGCCAGTCCCCGGCCACCAGGTAGTCCATGTCGGTGCCGAAGAAGCAGAACAGCGCTTCCTTGACGGTGTTGACGATGGGCTCTCCGCGGATGTTGAAGGAGGTGTTGAGGATGCAGTCCACGCCGGTGCGCTTGCCGAACTCCTTGATGAGCTTGTAGTACCGGGGGTTCTGGGACGCGGACACGGTCTGGACGCGGGCGCCGCCGTCCACGTGGGTGATGGCCGCGAGGTCCTTGAGGCGGTGCGGCAGCGTGTTGTAGACCCTGAGCATGAACGGTGAGGGCACCGCGGAGTCGAACAGGTCGCCGCAGGACTCGACGAGGCAGGAGGGTGCGAACGGACGGAACGGCTCTCTGAACTTCACGCGTGCGTTGAGGATGTCTTTCATCTCCGCGGGTCGGGGATCCGCGACGATGGACCGGTTTCCCAGCGCTCTGGGGCCCAGCTCGGCGCGGCCCTGGAACCAGCCGACGATCTTCCCCCGGGCCAGAAGGCGGGCAGCGACGTGCTCCGCGTCGGGGAGGCAGGCTGACGCGGCGCCGGAGGTCTTGACCGCGGCAGCGATCTCTTCGGGGGTGTTTTCGAAGCCGAGGTACTCCACGTACTCCGCGGGGTCCCGGGGCTCGTCGTGGAGCACGTGGGCCACGTACTGGGCAGCGCCGAGGCAGGCGCCCTGGTCGCCGGCAGGGGGCAGGATGAAGATGCGGTCGAAGCCGCACTCGAGCATGATGCGGCGGTTTGCCACGCAGTTGAGCGCGACGCCGCCCGCGATGCAGAGGTTCTTCGAGCCCGTCTTCCTGCGTGCAAGGTTCGCGAGGTGGAGCAGGATGTCCTCGGTCACGAACTGGAGCGCTGCCGCGACGTTTTCGTGGTGATGGGTGATTTCGGACTCTGCCTTGCGCTCGGGCCCGAACAGCTCCACGAGCCTGGGGGAGAATCGGCGGGTGCGCTCCATGGTGAAGGAGAAGTAGGAGAGGTCCAGCTCGAAGCCGTCGTCGGTGAGGCGGACGAGGGGCCGCATCTTGTCGTAGAGGGATCGGTCGCCGTAGGAAGCCAGCCCCATGACCTTCCCTTCGCCGCTGTTGGGCTTGAACCCGAGGTACTGGGTGACCGCGGCGTAGAGGGCTCCGACGGAGTGCGGGAAGTCGATGCGGTGCAGGGGCCGGATGCGGTTGCCCTCCCCTACCCCGATGAGCACCGCGTTGCGCTCGCCGTAGCCGTCCACCGTGAGGACCGCGGAGGAGTCGAACGGCGAATTGAAGAAGGCTGCTGCCGCGTGCGCCACGTGGTGGTCGAGGTAGTGCACCGCGAGGCGCTTGGCGTTCTCGAGAACGAAGCTCTGCTCCACGCGGTCCACTCCCGGCTGGCCGAGGAGCTGGAGCAGGTGATTGGGCAGGCTGTACAGGAACTCCGCGTGGTGGCGGAACGAGCGGGAGTTGCGCGACAGCATGGGCTCGATGTGCCGGCCGGGGTTCCAGAAGAACGCGTAGGCGTCCACGTCCGACGCCTTCATGCCAGCCTGTTTCAGGATGAACGAGAGAGCCGAGCCGGGAAAGCTCGTGTCGTGCTTCACTCGCGAAAACCGTTCCTCCGCCGCGGCTGCCACGCGACGTCCGCCAGAGACCAGAGCTGCCGCGGAGTCTATGGAGAAGTTGATTCCGACCACGTTCATTTCAGTCCCCCTGGGAGATACGTTGGAAATGGGCGACCACCACCTCTCTGAGCGGAGTCGCACCGGTCAGAGCAAACCGTTGTCCAAGAACTGCCCGGAACGCGGAGAGGTAGTCTCCGGAGTTCTCGTATGCTTCCCGCGTCAGCACCACGTTCACTCCATCGGGGAGGAGCGATTCGGGGGGCATCTGGGCCGGGGTCATGAGGCCGTTTGCCGTGGCCTTGCCGAGGTAGTACTCGATGCCCGGACGGTCCCACATGGGCAGCACGAAGTTGGAGCTGCCGTGAGCCTCGAGCCGGGAAAAGGACTCTACCACCCGTGCGGCCCCGCGGAAGTCCTGGCGCGGCTCGAACGCCGCGTACTGTCGCGACAGAGAGGGAAGCGCGACGCCGACGACGAGCGAGATCCATGCTGCGGCGGACACCAGCCGCCTGGGAGTGAAACACTGGGCAGCGAGGATGCAGAGGAAGGGCAGCAGCCCGATGGCGTTTCGCGCCTGGAGGCCCTTGCCCGCTACCGCGACTGCGGCCAGTCCGAGGACCAGCAGCGGCATGCAGAATGCCTCGACCTGGACGTTGTGGCCGCGGGGAAGCAGCCGGAGGTTGAACCAGCCTGCCACCGCGATGAGACCGAGGCTCGCCACGCACAGTGCGTAGGTGGCCGGAAGCACGCCGAGCAGCAGCGGCAGTGTCGTGTCCGAGACCTTTACCGCGGCCACTGAGATCACAGGGGATGCCGCACACGTCAGCAGCGCCGCGGCAAACGCGACCAGGAGCCGGAGGCTCAGCGTGCTGCCTGCGGACGGAGGAGCGAGCATGGCGGCTGACTGCCGTCTCACCGAAGGGAGGAATGCCCTGATGGTTGCCACGAATGCGGCCGCAAGCAGGACCACAAGCCCGATCCAGGCTGCGACCGTGGAGGGATGGACCGGAGCGAGGCTGAAGGGAAGCAGCGTGCGGAGGAGCCCTCCTCCATTCGAGAGGTGGGCAAAGGTCCCCGCGGGGAGATAGAGGTACTGCACGAGCAGCAGGGGAAGCCAGCCGCCGTAGAAACCGACTGAGGCGACCTGGACGGTACCCCAGCGGACCAGCTTCCTTGCCGAGTGCTTGCGGCAGGTGAAGAAGTGGACGTTGAGCGCGAGCACCAGGACCGCTCCGCAGTAGTGGGTCATGAGGAGTCCCGTCTCCACCAGCAGGAGCACCAGGGAGCCGAGCGGGGGCGTCTCCTCCGCATCGAGGAAGCGCTCGTAGGCGAGGACCATGGCAATGGTGAGAAGGACCAGGAGTGCGTAAGGCCTGGCCTCGATGCTGTAGTGCGCGTGAAACGTGGAGAGGGCCATGAGCAGGAGACTCGCAAGAGCGGTCCACGGGGACCGTCGCCAGCCCCAGCGGAAGAGCAGGGCCAGGGAGCCGACGGCCAGCACGAGGGAGAGGACGCGCACCACCCACTCGGCTTCGCCCAGCATCTCCGTGTAGCCGGACAGCAGCAGGTAGTACAGGGGGGGGTGGACGTCCAGGAATCCGACCCGCTGAATGAGGTCCGGCAGGGCAAGCCGCGCGGTCTCCACCGAGATGACTTCGTCGATCCAGAAGCCTTCACCCAGTCCGGGCAGGCGCAACAGGATGGCGATGACGAGGACGAGGCCTCCGCCTGCAAGCCAGGTGACGTTGGTGCGCTGAGGCATCAGAACCCCACGGTGTCGAGGAGGTCGAACCTTGGAGGGTCGGGCAGGGCCTGCTCCATGATCCGGCCCTTCTGGTCCGGGGGGGCGTAGAGGGCGAGGTAGGCCATGAGGTGCCCGGAAACCTTGCGGCAGTAGTTGCGTCCCTCGTTGTACGCAATGGACTCGATGACCACGTCCAGCGGCTGTCCCTGCTGGGACTTCACGAACTGGCGGATGGCGACGGGCCCGGTGTTGTAGGCCGCGGCAACCAGGATGAACTGGTCGTGGAAGTCCCGTGCCAGCGCGGAGAGATAGGCCGCGGCCAGGCGGATGTTGACCTCTGGCTCGAACAGGCGGGAGCGCTCGAACGGGATACTGGCGGACTGTGCCACGCGCGCGGCGGTGTCCGGGACGATCTGCATGAGCCCCATCGCGTCCGCCCAGGACACGACGCCCCTGCGGTAGCGGCTCTCCTGGCGCATGATGGAGTAGAGCAGCCACGGGGGCAGGTTGCCGAGCGCGGCGCTTGCCTCCACGAGCCGTCGATAGGCCAGCGGGTACTCCGCGGTCCACGCGTAGCGGTTCTTCAGCGAGGGGGTCGATCCCCTCGGCCGCAAGTGGGACGAGCCCCATTCCCTCAGCTCGTCGGGAGTCTCCAGCAGCTCTGCTGCCGCGATGCGGGCCCTGGCTTCCTCGACGGCCACCTTGTCGAAGTAGGCGGAAGAGAGGGGCGAGAACAGGTGCCTGGCCGTCGCGGTTTCCCCGACCCGCAGACAGTCGATGACCACGTCGAGACCGCCGAGCTCAGCGCCGCCCAGCATGGTTGCGAGGTCTGACGGCAGCGCAGGCGGGTCGGCCCGGAGCAGGGAAGCGGTGACGGGGTTGGGCACGGGCGTCCCCGACTCCGCGAGGCGCTTGCGCGCCATCATGGAGTAATAGCTCAGGGGATAACGGGCGATGACCTTGCCGAACGCGTCCCGGGCCTCATCGGCCCTGTCCATCTGCTGGCACGTCCTGCCGAGCCAGTACAGGGCCTTTCCGGCCATGATGTCATTGCCGAAGGGAACGAGGCGGTCGAAGGCTTTGTACGCCTTGTCGAACCGGCCGAGGCGGTAGAGCGACCAGGCCTTGAACCAGATCACATAGGAGCGGAGGCTTCCCTTGCGATAGCGGTCCAGGTAGTGCTCGAACCCCTTCAATGCCTGCTCGTACTTGCCGTGGTCGTACGGAAGCCAGCCCTCGTAGTAGGCGCAGCGCTCTGCGAACTCGCCCCGGGGATGGTCGGAGAGGTACTTCCGGAAGAGGCGTGCGGCCTCGTCGTAGTCCTCGAGGTTCATCTTGCAGCGGCCCATCTGGTAGAGGGTGTACGCTTTGCGCTTGGTCCCCTTGTCATAGACGGCCTTGTAGTGGTCGAACGCTTCGGCCCGGTCGCTGCGCAGCTTTCGAGCAAGGATCTCCGCGAGGAAGAAATGCGCGTCCGTGTGGAAGCGCGCGAGGTCCGGATCCGCGAGGAATCTCCGGAACTCCGCCTCTGCCTCGGTGTACCCCCAGCAGTCGAAGAGGTTGCGGGCGCGATCGAAACGGCTTCCCTCGCCCAGCGACTCCACGGAAGCCAGTCCGGTGCATTCCGTGGGTACGGGGGCACACGGATAGTCCACCAACAGCTTGCGGCACTGGCTTTCGGGCTTCTTCGCCTGCAACGCTGCCGCGCGGACGGATGCGGTCAGCGCGGCAGCCCGGTCCACTCCGGGGAGATTGGCCAGCCGTCTTGCCCAGGTCTCCGCTGCCGCGGCGTCGTTGAGCGCGACCGCGGCATCGAGCGCCGTGCTGCAGAGCGACTGGAGCCGGGTCTGACCCGTGGGAAGGGGGTAGACGGTCTCCATGAGCCGCAGCGCTTCCGCAAAGCTCCCCGCAGCGGCCTCGGCCTTCGCCAGGTACCAGGATGCCCAGAATGCGAGGCCCGGCCGCTTCGAAGTCGTGTGCGGCAGCAGCAGGTTGCGGGCCGGGTCCGGTCTGCCGTGCAGGAGCAGCGCCCGGGCCTCCACGACGTCCAGCGCGGCCGCCACGTCCGGGGTCGGCCCGGCCTTCCTGCCCGCGACGATGCTGCCCAGGGCCTCGTCAGGCCTCTGGATGCGAACGAAGGTCGCGGCCCGGGCAAGCCATTCCTCGGCCGGTGGCTCTGCCGCTGCCGCGACCCGGGAGTCGTTCCCGGGTGTGGCCGACAGCGCGGGCAGGGCGCTGTTCAGCAGCAGGAGCGCCTGCGCAAGCTGGCAGGATAGGACGGCTGCGAGGAACGCGAAGGGCACGGTGCGGGAATCCTCCTGAGGGGCTGGTTGGAAATACGGTGCTACTTCGGGTCAGCGCAACAACGGAATCCGACGAACGGCGAGCCGCCGAAGCGCTTGCCGGAGCGGCCGCACGTGGCGTCCTCGCCGGTCTTGTTGCAGTCTCCTCCTGCGACCGACTGGTCCGCGGTCCACTCGCCGACGTTTCCGACCATGTCGTAGAGGCCGTACGGCGACTTGCAGCCGGGCTTGGACCCTGCGGGCAGGACCGAGCGTTCCACGCCGTCGGGGCCGACGGTGTTGCACTTCTCCGCGTCGTAGGTCTTGCCATAGGGGTACTTCCCGCCGCAGCCGCGACGCCACTCCCACGGCTCACAGAGGCGCTTGCCCACGGCCGTGCAGGCCGCGAGCGCGGCAGCGTGGGACACGTTGGTCTTGGGAGCCCGGCCCTGGCCCGGATACTCGTGGTAGTCGATGCAGTAGGCCAGCAGGGCCGGTGCGGCCTTGTCTCCCTTGGCGTTGGGGTTGTCGCCGATGATCTTCTTCATGCCGCCGGGGCAGGAAAGGGCTTCGAGCGCGGCCTTGAGCCCCTTCTTGGATGTCGGGTCCGCGGCCACGACGCCTCCGTCCCCGCCGTCCGGCGGAGTAACCTTTGCCACGGTTTCCGCCAGGAGCTGTTTGGCCGTCTCCTTGGCGGACGCGATGTCGGGCTCGGAGCTCTGCAGGCCGATGCGGGCGCCTTCGACGTCGCCCTTCTTCACCAGTGCCCGGACATCGAGCAGGCTCTCCCGCAGCTTCTCGAGCTCCTTCTGGGAATCGGCGCAGGTCTTGCTCTTCTCCGTGTCTCCCGCCTTCTTCCACTCGTCGCCCTTGGCCTTGACCTTGTTGGCCAGCTTCCGGAGGTCTTCTATGGCGTTGGACGCCTTGTCTCCGATGGCAGCCAGGTCCTTCTGCTTCTGGAGCTCCTCCGGTGTGAGCGCGGGCGCCGCGGTCTCCGGGGGCTTCACCTCCCTGGCCAGCTCCGCGGTGACTTCAGCGTTCATCTGGTCCAGCTCCGCGAGGAGTGCCGAGGCCCTGCCCGCTGCTTCCTGCGCGGTCTTGGCCGTGTCGCCGTAAGCGATGGGGGGCTGGGCGGACAGGTCCTTGAGCCGGGCTTCCACCTTCCTGGAAAGGTCGAGCACCGCGGTCGCCTCTGCCGCACGCGCGACCTTCTTCCACTCTGCGCTCTTGTCCGGGAGCTTCTTGCGGAGGTCCTGGAGATCCGCGGTCTTTCGCGCGGCAAGCGCCTCGTTCCACGCCTTGAGGAACTCGACTGCCGCAACGGTTCCGTCACCGACCTGCTTCACGAGCGGGTCCTTCTTGGGAGCGACTGCCGCGATGGCTTCGGGGGTCGCGGCCGAAGCCAGGGCCGTGTTGGCTTCCTGGTATCCTGTGGAGACCCCGGTGTTGGCCGCGGCAACGACGCCGGCCGTGGCGTGCAGGGATGCGAGCAGCTCGCCCCATGCCTTGTCCTTCTCCCGCGCCTTCTCGTCCATGGCATCGAAAGCCTGCTTCATGGACGCCACCTGCTCATCGGAAGCCTGGACCACGGCCGCAATCGCAGTGAGATCGGCCAGCGGGGCCTCGACTTCCTTGAGCGAGGCGAGGACTTTGTTGCGCTCCTCGCCCAGCTTCCTGGTTGTTTCATCTGCAGCAGCCTTCTGAGCTTCCTCAGCTTTCCGCTTTTCCTCGGCAACGCGGGCGGCCTCGGCCGCGGCTTTCTCCGCCTCGGCCTTCCTGGCCGCTTCTTCCGCCGTCTTCCTGGCGTTCTCCCCGGCCGCCTTCCTGGCCGATTCCTCTGCCTGCTCCTTCTGCTCTTCCGCGGCCTGCTGCTTCTTCTGCTCCGCTGCCTGGTCCGGTGCCTTCTTGTCCGCGGCCGGGGCCTGATCCTCAACCTTTGCCACCGCGGGCGTCTGCTGGGACGCTTCCTTGGTCCTGTCCCCGGTCATGAGGATCGCGACGATGGCAGCGGCCGCGGCCAGCACGAGGCACACCATGACGGCAATGGCGACCTTCGGGGTCTTGCGGGGCTCTGTCTTGCGCTTCGGGCTCACGATGACCGGCGGCACGGTAGGCTTTGGCGCGGCCTTCGGGGCCGCCTTCTCGTCCTTCCTGGCGGCCTTGTCCGGCTTGGCCGCAGGCTTCTCGTCCTTCTTTGCACCCTTGTCCGACTTGCCCGCAGGCTTTGCCGCGGGCGCTGCCTTGGCGATAGGAGGAGGCACAGGGGCCTCCTCTGGCTTCTGAGACTTCTGCGCCTTGGGGGGCTGTGCTGCGGGAGCGGGCCTAAGCAGGGGCTCCGGCGTCACCGGGAGCTCGGCCGCCACGGGCGCGGCAGGCAGCACCGCGGTAACCGGGGGCGGGGTTGCGGGCTCATCGTCCAGCACCACCATGTCATCGGGTGACGCGGCCGCGTACGAGGCAGTCTCCATCATCTCGTCCAGATCGCGATCCTGCTCGATCTCCTTGTAGGCCCAGAACTCCGCATCCGCGGCAAACGGCCGCTTGGGGGGCAGCACCGAGGGCTGCGGCGGGGGCGCAGGAGGCTGTGGCACAGGCTCGGGATCGGGCTCGGGCTC
>Ga0233425_10008958_pt1 | contig 12955 bp, 9 predicted proteins | sample Watercolumn_Towu_2_FD_181712 | JGI IMG/M metagenome (GOLD analysis project Ga0233425, IMG submission 181712) | Freshwater microbial communities from Lake Towuti, South Sulawesi, Indonesia - Watercolumn_Towuti2014_140_MG | ecosystem: Environmental > Aquatic > Freshwater > Lake | place: Indonesia...
CTTGCGCAGCACGGCGCGGGTGAAAGCGGTCAACCGCGACGTGGCCGTCGACGCGGTGACGGGCAGCGTGGTGGTGCATGCGGACGGCGGGTTTCGGGACCTGAAGAGCGAGGCGGCGGGTAAGGTAGCGGTCGCCAACATCAAACCGGGCAGCCATTTCCAGAAGGGCGACGTCTTGGTGCAACTCGACACCACGGAGCTCGACCGGCAGGTCGCCGAGACCAAGCGCAAGTTCGACTCGGACAAGGCACGAGCCAAGATCCAGTTGGAGAACAACCCGGAGAAGAGACTCGCCGAGGAGAGGTTGGCGACCGCCCGGCGGATGTTCGAGCTGGGCAACATCCCGGAAGAGGACGTGAAGAGCCTCCAACGGGTACTCGATGAAATCGACCGCAAGATGAAGTTGATGGAATTCGACGACCAGAAAGCGGAAAGCGACTACAAGGTCGCGATGGAGAACTTCGAGCTGGTACGCGAGAAGATGCGGGTGGTCGCGCCGTTCGACGGCACGATCCACAACGACGGGGCGCTGACCTGGGTCGGGGCGCTGATCAACTCCGGGCAGGAGGTGGCGAAGGTCTTCTCCCGCAAACGGGTGGTGGTGGCGAAGATCAGCGAAGAGAGCTTCGGCCGCGTGAAGCTGGGCCAAGTGGCCCGGATCCGCCTGTTAACCTACGGCACCCAGAGCTTCGACGCCACGGTGTCGGAGCTGTTGCCGACGGCGGACGACGCGCAGCGATTCACCGTTTACCTCGAGGTGAAGGCCGATCCGGAGTTGCTCAAGCCGCTGAGCACGGGCGAGGTCACGATCACGGTCGATCAACGGCCCGACCAAATGATGATCCTGCGGCGGGCAGTCTTCGACAACAACAAGGTGTTCATCGTGCGAAACGGCCTGGTCGAACTGCGCGAATTGGAGATCGGATACATGGCGCTGAACGTGGTCGAGGTGCGCAAGGGGCTGGCGGTGGGCGAACATGTGATCGTGGACAATCTGGAGGAATTTCGCGCCGGGCAGCGGGTGCGCATCGAGGTGGTGTTCTAATCCGCCCGCGGGGGAGATCGTCGTGCCGGGTTCATCATGATGTCGCCCAATCTCCGCATCGCCTTCCGGTTCCTGACGGCCAAGAAACGGGCCATGTTGATGAGCCTGTCGTGCACGATTCTCGGGGTGGGGCTCTTCATCGTCACGCAGGCCACCACGAGCGGCTTCGAGCGGTTTTTCACCAAGACGATCCTCGGCATCAACGGCGCCATCCGGATCGAGGACAAGATCCAAGACACGATGCGCAGCATGGCGGCAGCCGGCGGCGGCGATTCCCATTTTACGCGGCGCGACGGGGTGAAGTACATCGAGGGCATCGAAGAACCGCAGCAGATCATCGAGGCCGTGCGGCCGTTTCCCAATGTCCGGGGAGTTTCCGCCGTCGTGCGGGGCAACGTGCAGGTCACCAGTGCGTTCAAGACGGAGGATGCGCAGGTCTTCGGCATCCGGCTCGAGGATCATGTGCGGGTGTCGGATCTGGCTGATCAGGTCACCAGCGGCCGGCTCGACGACTTCCGGAATGCTCCGACGGGAGCGCTCGTGGGCCGGGTGTTGGCTGACCGGTTGCAGCTGGCGGTGGGAGACTCGTTCTCGGTTGCCTCGCGCGGGTCGCTGCGCCGGGTCCGGGTTTCGGCGATCTACGAGACCGGGTACCGCGAGGTGGACAAGACGAACATCTACCTGCACCAGGCGGAGGCGCGGTCGCTGCTCAAGCGACCGTCGGGGGCGACCTTTTTGCAGATCAGCCTGCACGATCCTGGACGCGCGCCGGACGACGCGGCGCGGATGGAGCAAGTGCTGCGTCATGGGGCGAAGCCCTGGCAGGAGCGCGAGAAGACCTGGTTGGCGGTCTTTCGCGCCCTGCGCATCTCGACCGGCATCACGGTCACGGTCTTCACGCTGATCGCGAGTCTCGCGATGTTCAATACGCTGGCGATGATCGTTCTGGAGAAGACCAAGGACATCGCGATCCTGCGCTCGATGGGTTACGAGCGGCGCGACATCACGCAAATCTTCCTCTGGCAGGCTGGGATTGTGTTGACGATTGGCGCTGTAATCGGGGCATTGTTCGGCGCAGGGATCACCTGGGCGGTCGGGCAGGTCCCCCTGCCGATCAACGGGATCTTCAAGACCGATCGGTTTATCGTCACGTGGGACGTGTCCCACTATGCCGCGGCGATTGCCACGGCGGTGTTCATGGTGATGATCGCCAGCCTGATTCCGGCGCGCCGCGCCGCGCGCCTGGAACCGGGCGACATCGTGCGGGGCACCGCGCAATAGCGCGGCCGGTTCACGATGAGACGCCCGCGCCGAATCCGACCCGATCGAGGAAGTTGACCAATGGTGGATTCCCTCCCCCTTCCTTCGCCGGCCAGTCCGCAGGTGGTCCTGCGGTGCCGAAACCTCCACCGCCATCTGGGGCAGGGCGAAGGCCGCGTGCACGTACTCAAGGGCGTCTCGCTGGAGGCCAGCCGGGGCCAGGTTTGCGCAATTGTCGGACCCTCGGGTTGCGGCAAGAGCACGCTGCTCTACCTCTTGGGGCTGCTCGATCGCCCGGACGAAGGGGAAATCGAAATCAATGGCCGGGTGATGTCGAACCACGACGACCTCGCCCGGACGGCCGCGCGGGGCGAGCACATCGGCTTTGTTTTTCAGTTTCACTTCCTGATGCTGGAGTTCACGGCGCTCGAAAACGTGATGATGCCGATGCGCAAACTCGGCCGGTTGACTCCGGAGGAGATGCGAGGCCGCGCGCAAGCGCTGTTGGACGCGGTTGGGCTAGGGGCGAAGGCGCGGCGGCTGTGCACCCAGCTTTCCGGCGGCGAACAACAGCGGGTGGCCATGGCGCGGGCCCTCTCGAATCAGCCAACGATTCTCCTGGCCGACGAACCGACGGGAAATCTCGACGTGAAGAACTCAGGCCTCGTGTTTGCACTGCTCACTCAACTGGCCAAGCAGAACGGGCAGGCCGTCATTCTCGTCACACACAATCCCGAAATCGCCCAGCGTTGCGACTTCACCCGGCCGATGCGGGACGGTGTCTTCATTTGATCGGAGGGCCGCACGGCGGCGCCGCCCGGCACTGGCGCTCACCCCGGAACGGGGGCCAAAGGTGTCCCTGGTCGGCCGGAGGACGGGGAGAGATTTCTTCCGAAATTATGGTTTACAAGCGAAAGTCTGCTCCCTTCTTTCAAACGCGTTTTTCCTCCAATCCAGGCACCCACCCGTGACGTCGATCCCCACACCTCGGACTTCATTTTCCCGGATACCGGAACTGAGCCCAAGAGCGGGAAATCAGGCCCGTTCCGCCACCCCGGGGCCCGCCTGGGGCAGGGGGACCCGGCGGTCGGTTCAGTCGAGGGTCTGGGAAGCTCGGCGCGGTGCGATTCCCGGCAGGGCTCCGGCCGGCCGGAGATAGGCTGAGCCTTCGGAGCCGGACACTTTTTGGCACATGTCGAAGCTCTTTCCGAAGTCGGCGAACAAACTGCCACTTCAGATTGCCGTCTACTTGGTTGTGCTGGCGGGGATGGCGACGGCCGGGGTGACTTACTATCTGACGCCGAAGTACACCCGGGTGGGCTATGCGCCGCTGCAGCCGGTGCCGTTCAGCCACGCGAAACATGTGCAGGAGATTGGGCTCGATTGCCGGTATTGCCATTCCAGCGTCGAGAAGTCGGGGCATTCCAATGTGCCGACGGCCCAGACCTGCATGAACTGCCACAGCATCATCAAGGCGAACAGTCCGTTGCTGGCACCGGTGCGGGAAAGCTATGCTGGCGGGGCGCCGGTGCCGTGGGTCTGGATTCACCAGACCCCGGACTATGCGTTCTTTAACCACGCGGCCCACGTGAATCGGGGGGTTTCGTGCGTGGAATGCCATGGCAAGGTCAACGAGATGGACACCGTGGTGCACACGCAGCCGCTGAGCATGGCGTTCTGCCTCGATTGTCATCGCAATCCGGAGGCGAACCTGCGCCGCCCGCAGGATGTCTTTAACCTCGACTCCCCGCGACTCGCGGAACAAGGGGAGGCCGGCCGGAAGGCGGCGGAAGCCTTCAAGCACGAGTGGAAACTGATGCCGCCGCAGAGCTGCTCCGGCTGCCACCGATGAAACGCTTGAGCGAACAGCCCGGTGCAATCTCCGATGAGCCCCTCGCCGGGCGAAGGTACTGGCGCAGCCTCGATGAGTTGATCGGCACGCCGGGTTTTCGGGCTCAGCTCGAACGCGAATTTCCCGAAGGGGCCTCCGAACTCGCCGGGGTCGACCGGCGGCATTTCATGAAGATCATGGCGGCCTCCTTCGCCTTGGGCGGAGTGGGGCTGGCCGGCTGCCGTCGACCGGAGAAGTTCATCCTGCCCTATGGCAAGTCGGTCGAAGGGGCGATTCCCGGTCTGCCGTCGTACTATGCCACGGCCATGCCGCTGCGCCGCTTTGCGATTCCCCTGCTGGCGGAGACCCACCAGGGGCGGCCGACCAAGCTGGAAGGGAATCCGACCTATGCGCCGCACGGGGGGGCGGCTTCGTTGCTCGCGCAGGCCTCGATTCTCGACCTTTACGACCCCGACCGTGCCACCGCCCACACCAAGGCGGGGGCCGTCCTCACGGCGGACCAAGTCGGATCCCTGCTCGCCGCCATCTCGCAGAAGTATGCGGAAACCCAGGGAGCGGGCTTGGCGTTCCTGGCCGGGGAATCTTCCTCGCCAACCCGGGCCCGCCTGATTCGCGCAATGCGGGCGAAGTTTCCGCGGGCGCTCTGGGCCGAGTACGAACCGGTGACGGATGTCCCGCCGGTGGCAGCGGCGCAGGCAGCGTTTGGGGTGGCAGTCCGGCCGGTTTACCATTTTGCCAAGGCGCGGCGGATCCTGGCCATCGATGCGGATTTCCTGCAAACCGAAGCGGGGAGCGTGTCCCATGCCCGCGGGTTCTCCCATGGGCGGCGCGTGACCGGGAAGAGCGATCCGATGAACCGCCTCTACGCGGTGGAGAGCGGGTTGACGGTGACCGGCTGCATGGCGGATCACCGGCTGCGGTTGGCCTCCAGCCACATGCTGGCGCTGGTCGCGCGGGTCGCCGCGGTGGCCTATCCGCCAGCCGAAGGTTCGCTGGCGCCGTACTACCAGGGGCTGCAGGTCGATCCAAAGTGGATCGAAGCCTGCGTGGCGGATTTGCTGGCCCACCGGGGAGCGGCGCTGGTGGTGGCCGGTTCCCACCTGTCGCCGGAGGTGCACGCGCTCGTCCACGCCCTCAACACGGTGCTTGGGAGTATCGGAGAAACAGTTACATTTGTTCCGCACGAAACGACGCCGGGCGGGTCGACGCTGACCGGGCTGGCGGCGGCGATTCGCGGCGGGTCGATCAAGACGCTGGTGATCCTCGAGGGTAACCCCGCCTACAACGCGCCCGCGGACCTTGAGTGGGCCACGCTGCAGAAGTCGGTGGCCGAAGTGGTGCGCCTGGGGTACTACGTTGATGAGACCAGTGCGGTGAACCCGGCGGCGACCATCCACCTGGCGGCGGCGCACTACCTGGAATCGTGGGGAGACGCCCGGGCGATCGATGGCACGGTCGTGCCGGTGCAGCCGATGATCCTGCCCTTGTTCGGCGGCTTGACCGAGATCGAAGTGCTTGCGCGGATCGCGGGGGAGACAACCACCGATCCCTATGCGCTGGTCTCCGCCACCATGGCCGGTTTGGCCGGCGCGGGGGCGAGTCCGGAGAAGATCATGGCCCGTTTTCTGCACGAGGGCGTGCTGGCCGGATCGGCGTACGCCCCGATTTCGGTCCGGTTCAACCTCGCCAGCGCGGAGCGGATATTCACGGCTCCCACGCCACTGCCCGCGTTCGGTTCGAGCAACCTCGAGGTGCGCTTCGTGGCGGATTACCGCGTCGACGATGGCCGGTTTGCCAACAACGGGTGGCTGCAGGAGTGCCCGGATCCCATCACGAAGATTTCCTGGGACAACGCCATCCTGGTCAGCCCAAAGTTGGGCGCCGAGCTTGGGATTACCCCCCGCGGGGCGTTGATTCAGGTGGCGCGCAAGGAGGAGGCCGAGTTTGCGATCGGCAAGGAAAACGCGCGAGTGTTTGAGCTGGCCGTCGGCGGACGGCGGGTGCGCGGCCCGGTGCACATTCAGCCGGGGCTCGCGGATTACACGGTGGTGGTGCCGCTCGGCTACGGCCGCACGGCGGTGGGACACGTGGGCCGGGGAGCAGGCTTCAATGCCTATCCCGTGCGAACCAGCGCGAACCCGCATGTCGCCACCGGCGGCAAGCTGACCGATACCGGCACCCGGATGCTGCTCGCGAACACCCAGGAACACTGGTCGATGGAAGGTCGCGACATCATTCGCGAGGCCAACTACGAACCGGCGGCGAAGCCCGACGGCAACAGTTACCAGGAGAACCCCGCCTACGTCGACACGATCGGCATGGAGTCGCACTCGCCGACGATCCTCGGAAGCTACGGGGAGAAGATGTCTCCGCAGGACCGCGCGACCAAGATCCCGCGAGGCAATTCGCTTTATCAGACTCCGCAGTTCGACGGGCACCACCAGTGGGGCATGGCGATCGACCTCAACCTCTGCACGGGGTGCCAGGCGTGCGTCGTGGCGTGCCAGGCGGAAAACAACATTCCCATCGTCGGCAAAGAGCAGGTCATGCGCGGCCGCGAGATGCATTGGATCCGCATCGACCGTTACTATTCGAGCGGGACGATCGACGGCGGTGCGTTCGGCGGCCCGGGCAACGCGGAACTGCCGGCCGAGCCGCAAATCTCGCTGCAGCCGATGACGTGCGTGCACTGCGAACTCGCGCCCTGCGAAACCGTGTGTCCCGTGAATGCGACCGTGCACGACAACGAGGGCATCAACACGATGGCGTACAACCGCTGCATTGGCACGCGGTACTGCGCGAACAACTGCCCCTACAAGGTCCGCCGCTTCAACTTTTTCGATTGGAATCAGCGCAGCCTGGATTCGCTCTACCTCGGACCGGTGACGCCATACGGGATGCCCGAAATCGTTAAACTCGCCAAGAACCCCGAAGTGTCGGTGCGGATGCGTGGCGTGATGGAGAAGTGCACCTATTGCGTGCAGCGGGTGCAGAACGCAAAGATTCAGCACAAGGTGGCCATGGCCCGCGCGGGCAAACCGGGCGACGTGGTGGTGCGCGACGGCGCCATCAAGACCGCCTGCGAGCAGACCTGCCCGGCCGGAGCGATCGTGTTTGGCAACATCCTCGACCAGGACAGCGCGGTCAATCGCGCCAAGGCGCGCGGGCAGGATTACGAGGTGCTCGGGTATCTGAATGTGCGCCCGCGAACGACGTACTCCGGCAAGCTGCGCAATCCGAATCCGAAGATGCCCGACTTCCGGCCGCTGCCCTTCAGTCGAATCGAATACGAGCGCAAGAACGTGCCGCCGGCGCCCGATCCCGGGCACGGGCACGACGGCCACGGGGCCCCCGGGCCCTCGAGTCAGAAGGAGAAGAAAAAGGGCTCAGCCCAAGGGGCGAAGTCGGCCCTCGCAACCGCCGGAGGGATCAGCTGATGTCGACGGCGGCACGCTCTGCTCCTGCGCACCCGATTCTGGCGGAAGTCAATCCGGCCTCCCTGCCGCGCGCCGTGCTGGTGGCGAACAACCGCAGCTTCTCCTGGATCACCGAGAAGATCTGCGGCATCATCGAGGGCAAGACCCCCGCCTGGTGGTGGGCGTGCTTCGCCGTGGCCTGCTTCGTCGCGTCGTTTACCGTCGGCGGGATTACCTATCTCGTGGCCACGGGCGTGGGAGTGTGGGGCCACGCCAACCCGGTCAACTGGGCCTGGGATATCGTCAATTTCGTCTTTTGGATCGGTATCGGTCACGCCGGCACGCTCATTTCGGCGATCCTCTGCTTGCTCCGGCAGAAATGGCGTACGTCGATCAACCGCGCGGCGGAGGCGATGACGATCTTTGCCGTCGTTTGCGCCGCGATCTTCCCGGTTTTCCACGTGGGCCGCGTCTGGTTCGCCTGGTACCTCTTCCCGATTCCGAACTCGAACGTCATCTGGCAGAACTTCCGCTCGCCCCTCGAGTGGGACGTCTTTGCGGTCTCGACCTACGGCACGGTGTCGGTGTGCTTCTGGTACGTCGGTTTGATCCCGGATTTGGCGGTGCTGCGCGACCGGTTCTTTGCGGCCGGCAACCGCGTGCGGGCGTTTCTCTACGGGTTGTTTGCGATGGGGTGGCGCGGTTCCAACCGCCACTGGAGCAACTACGAGATGGCGTACCTGATCCTCGCTGGGATCTCAACTCCCCTGGTGCTGTCGGTGCACACCATCGTGTCGTTCGACTTCGCCGTCTCGCTGCTGCCGGGCTGGCATACGACGATCTTTCCGCCGTATTTCGTGGCGGGCGCAATCTTCTCGGGGTTTGGCATGGTGCTCACGCTCATGCTGCCGCTGCGGGCGGTGTACCGGCTCGAGGATCTCATCACGCAGTACCACATCGACTGCATGTGCAAGATCACGTTGGCGACGGGCACGATCGTGGGCTACGCGTACGCGATGGAGTTCTTCATCGCCTGGTACGGCGCCAACCCGTACGAGGGCTTTGCGTTCATCAACCGGGCGTTCGGGCATTATGCGTGGGCCTACTGGGTGATGATCACCTGCAACGTGGTCACGCCGCAGTTCTTTTGGTTCAAGGCGGTCCGCCGCAACACCGCGCTCGTCTGGGTGCTCTCGATCTTCGTCAATGTGGGCATGTGGTTCGAGCGCTTCGTGATCATCGTCACGTCCCTGGCGCGCGACTTTCTGCCTTCGAGCTGGGGCTATTATTCGCCCAGCGTCGTCGAGATCTTCACGTTCTTCGGAACGTTCGGGGTCTTCTCGGTGCTGTTCCTCCTCTTCATCCGTTTCCTCCCGGTCATGCCGATGGCGGAACTCAAGGCGGTCACGCCGCAGGCCGACGTGCACGGCGGCCACGCCCACCATTGACCGATCGCGCCGATGACGACCCAACCCTACGGCCTGATCGCCACCTTCGAGTCGGCCCCCGCGCTGTACCACGCGGCGGAGAGCGTGCGCGACGCTGGGTATCGCCATTGGGACTGCATCACCCCGTTTCCGGTGCACGGCCTCGACAAGGCCATGGGCCTGCGGCGGTCGATCGTGCCGCGCATTTCCCTCGCCGGCGGGATTGCCGGATTCATCACCGGCATGACCCTGGTGTGGTGGACCGGCGCGGTGGACTACCAGCTGATCGTGGGCGGCAAGCCGCTGTTCAGCCCAATGTTCGCGTTTCCGGTGAGTTATGAGCTGACGATTCTATTTACGGCGTTCGCGACGATCATCGGCATGTTCGTGGTCAATGGCCTGCCGATGCATTACCATCCCGTGCTGAAGTACGACAAGTTTCCACGCGGGACCGACGACACGTTTTTCATCGTGATCGAGAGCCGCGATCCCCGCTTTAACCCCGCCAATACGCGGGCGCTGCTCGAGAAGGCCGGCGGCAAGGAGATCACGGAGCTGGAAGCCTGAGCCATGCGGAACGTTTACCTTGCCACCTTCTTCGCGTGCCTGCTCGTGGTAGCGGTGTTGGGTTTCCGCGGAACGAGGTTCTCGCGCCCTCCGCTCGATCCGTTCCCCGACTGGGCCTTCCCGGGCATGGAGGAGCAGCCGAAGCTGAGGCCGCAGTCGGCGAGCGCGTTCTTTGCCGACGGCCGGGCGGATCGGCTGCCGCCGCCGCACACCGTGGCGCGCGGCATGCTGCGCGACGACGATCACCTGCACCTCGGGAAGACCTCCTCCGGCGCATTCGCCCCGGCGCCGCCCGCCGCGCTGGTGGTCGACCGCCCATTCATCGAACGGGGGAGAAACCAGTACCAGATCTATTGCGCCCCATGCCATGGCACGCTGGGCGACGGCAACGGCATCACCAAGCGATACGGAATGGGCGCCACGCCCACCTACCACGATGCCCGCCTGCGCGCGATGCCCGACGGAGAGATCTTCAACACGATCACCGCTGGCAAGAACACGATGCTGCCGTACGCCGACAAGATCACGCCGGAGGATCGCTGGGCGGTGGTCACCTATGTGCGGGCGCTGCAAAGGGCCCAGCAGGGGACGGTGGCGGATGTCGCTGACGCCGCCGGTCGCAAGGCCCTCGGACTCCCATGAACTCGCACGCCGCCATCGCCCCCGCCACCCTGCCCGCCGCGGCGTCGTCTCCCGCGACGGCCGCGGGCCGTGCCCTCGCGGTCGGGTTGATCGGCATCGCTCTGACGGCACTCGGCTTGTGGATCTCGGGTGCGCGGGTTGTCGCCATGTCCTGGCTCGTCGGGGTCACTTTCTGGACCGCAATTGCCATCGGGATGCTGATGTTGGTGCTGATTCACCATGTATTTGACGCATCGTGGTCGACGGTCATTCGCCGGCAATTCGAACACGGTCTGGCGGCCTTCAGGTGGCTGGCGCTGCTCTTCCTGCCGTTGGTCCTGGCGTCGTTCTTCTACCAGCGCGACTTGGTTTGGCCCTGGCTGAATCTCAGCCACGAACTTCACGGAGGGCACACGGTTGGGCACGACCCGCTGTATCTGAAGAAGGCGGCGTTCCTCAGTCCCGGCATGTTGGTCGGAATGACCGCGGCGTTCTTCGCCATCTGGATCTGGCTGTCGGCGCGTTTGCGCATGGCTTCGTTCCGGCAGGATGGCGATGGGGATCTCAAGTGGACGCACCGGAACCGCACCACCGCCGCCATGGGACTGCCGTTGGGCGCACTGACTCTCACCTTTGCCGCGATCTACTGGGTGAAGTCGCTCGAGTACCACTGGTTCTCGACCATGTACGGCGTGTGGTTTTTCTCCAACTGCGTGCGCGGCGCGCTCAGCGTGGGAGTGATCATCATGGTGTGGTTGTGGAATCGAGGGGACTACAAGGGGATTCTCAACAACAACCACTTTCACAGCATCGGCGTGCTGATGCTGGCCTTCACGGTCTTCTGGGCCTACGTGACGTTTTCGCAGTATTTCTTGATCTGGAACGCCAACGTCCCCGAGGAGACGTTCTGGTACAACCTGCGCGAAGTGAACCATGACGGTTCGCCGAACCAGTGGAAGTGGATCGGAATCATCGGCATCCTTTTCGGCCACTTCTTCATCCCGTTCTTCTGCCTGCTCTCGTACCGCTACAAGATCACCAAGCCGATTATCCGGCGGATTGCGATTTGGATTCTCGCCGTCATTCTGCTCGATATCTGTTACAACATCCTGCCAGCCCTGCAGGATGCGCAGGGGGATCCTCGGCCGTTCTTCTCGGGCCGGCTGGTCTGGGTGCTGACCTCGGTGGTCGGAGTGGGAGGTGTCTGCGTGTGGGCGTATCTGCGCAGTTTCCCGACCGCCAAACTCATTCCGATTCGCGATCCGCGGATCGGAGAAAGCCTGACGCACCATGAGTGATCGTTCCATCGCTCCGGCCCGTCCGGTCTCGCTCTTCACGATCGTGCTGCTCTTCGCGGTGTTTGCGGCGTTCCTCGCGGTCGTCCGCTATCTGTACCATCCGGTGCCAGTGGCGGCGTATAACGCCGAACCGGAGAGCCTCCCGAAGGACCTGCAATGGCGGGCGACGGCCAAAGCGCGGCGCGAGGCACTCGCCGAATTGAGGGCCAAGGAGCAGCAGCAGGCGGCCGCGTACGCCTGGATCGATCAGCCGGCGGGCGTGGTGCGATTGCCGATCGAGCGCGCGATGGAGCTGACCGTCCGCCGGTATGCGGAGAAGAAGTGAAGCGACCCGCCCAACCGATTCGCCTGCGATGATTCACGATCCGACCAGCGCCGCTCCGGCCGAAGTCACCCCGGGCGATACCCACGCCCGCTGGCCCCTCTTGCTGTTGCTGGGCTGCGGACTTGGCTGGTTGATCACCAGCGGCGTGTTCGCGTTGATCGCGGCCAGTCAGCTGCATTCGCCGGCTTTCTTCGCCGACGGCGCGTGGTTCACGCATGGACGGATGCAGGCCATGCGCGAGACGGCGTTTGTCTACGGCTGGTTGATGAACACGGGGCTGGCCATCGCGCTGTGGATTCTCGGCCGCCTCGGGGGCCATCCGTTGCGGGCGTTGAACTGGACCCTGGCGGGGACGGTGTTGTGGAATGCCGCCGTGGGGTTGGGGTTGGCGGGAATTGCGACCGGCGACATGACCTCGTTCACGCTGTTGCAGATCCCGCGCTATGTGCAGCCGCTGATGGTGTTTGCCTTCGCAGCGATTTCCATTGCGGGGGTCCTGGCCTGGGCGGGGCGCGATCGCGATCGGACGTTTGCCTCGCAATGGTATGCGGTGGCTGCGGTGTTCCTGTTTCCCTGGTTGTTGACCGCGGCGCAGGCCTTGCTGCTCTGGCTGCCCGTGCGGGGAGTCGTCCTCACGATCGGTGCGGCGTGGTATGCCCACGGCCTGCTCACGCTCTGCCTCGTTCCCCTCGCCTTGGCTGGTGCCTACTACGTGGTGCCCAAGGTCACCGGGCGTTCGCTGCCGGCGTACGAGGCGGCTCCGGTGGGATTCTGGACGCTGGTTTTTGCCGGAGCGTGGACCGGCGGCAAGCATCTCGTCGGCGGTCCGGTTCCGGCCTGGATCGCAACGACGGCGGTGGTGGCCGCGGTGCTGCTGCTGTTTCATTACCTGGTCGTCGTACTGAATCTGCGCGTGGCCTGCGGAGTGAAGAGCACCAGCCTGCGCTTCGTTCGTTTTGGCCTGGCGGCGTATGTGCTCGGCGGGTTGCTCGATGCGAGCACTTCGCTGCGCAGTGTGGCGACCCACACGCAATTTACCTTCGTGTCGCCTGCGCTCGAGTTGATGGCGCAGTATGGAGGGGTCTCCATGCTGTTCTTTGGCGTCGTGTATTACCTCGTGCCGCGCCTGGCGGGGCGGAGCTGG
>Ga0233425_10008959_pt1 | contig 12955 bp, 6 predicted proteins | sample Watercolumn_Towu_2_FD_181712 | JGI IMG/M metagenome (GOLD analysis project Ga0233425, IMG submission 181712) | Freshwater microbial communities from Lake Towuti, South Sulawesi, Indonesia - Watercolumn_Towuti2014_140_MG | ecosystem: Environmental > Aquatic > Freshwater > Lake | place: Indonesia...
TGAAAGCAGTAATCAGCAGGCCAGCAATCAGTAACCAGTGGCCCAGCCGCTGTCCGCCGGTCACTGACCACCAACCCCTGAATTCTGAATTCTGATCACGGATCACTTTCTTCATTCCCCACGAGCTTGCCGTCGCCGGGCGGCCTTTGCAACCCGCTTCAGGCTCGCTCGCCATAGTTGATGCCCATTGTTCCCAGCATCGGCTCGAACACGCTCACGTTCGCCATGCCAGCACTGCGCATCATCGCCTCGATGCCGCGTTGTGCCGGGAACGTCCGCAGCGACTCTATAATATAGAGATAGGTCTGCGCGTCGTGGTGGAAGATCCAGCCCATCAATGGCAGCGCCGCGCGCAGGTAGCTGGCGTAGAGAGAGCGCACGAGCCAGCGGGCGGGCTTGCCGAAGTCGAGGATCACGAGCCGCCCGCCAGGCCGCAGCACACGCAGCATCTCGCGCAAACATTGCTCGATATCGGCGACATTACGAAGGCCGTAGCCGATGGTGACGGCGTCGAAGCTCCCATCCGCGAAAGGCAGCCGCAGCGCATCGCCGCGCGCGAAGAAAACCTCCGCGCCTGCTGCGTCGCGGCGTTGCCGCGCCACGTCAAGCATCGCTTGCGCGAAGTCCACGCCCACGGCCAGCGCCGCGCCCTGCCGTCGCGCTTCGAAGGTCATATCGCCGGTGCCGCAGCAGAGGTCGAGCACGCGGGCGTTCGCGGGAACGCCGTCCAGCGCCAGCCGGACCACGCGCCGTTTCCAGAGCCGATGCAGGCCGAAGCTTTGGAGATCGTTGGCCAGATCGTAGCGCGGCGCGAGCTGCGTGAAGAGCCGCTCCACCTTCGGGGCGCGCTGTTCGTCGTGGCTCAGGAATTTGTTTGGCATGGCTGGCGAAATCTGAGATGCAATCTAGTGAAAGCCGATTCGATGTCCACGTTATTCTCGCCATGAATACAACCATCACCCGCCGCGAATTTGTCCATCGCAGCTCCGTCGTCGCTGCATCGCTGGCCGGCCTGCCGTGGGCCGGCCGCGCGCAGGAAACGGCCGCCCGCCGCGCGCTGGACACGGCATTCGTGCGCCCGCCGCTGGCGACATTCGCTGTCGTCACCGACACGCACTTCGGCTTCCCGACCGACGGACAGGGCGAGCACATCTACACGAAGCTCGCGAAACAGGCGCTCGCCGAGGTGCAGGCCGCCGCGCCAGATTTCATCATCCATCTCGGCGACATCCTCAACCATTACCCGTCCGACCCGCTCTGGCCCGCGGCGGCTAAGCTGGCCCGCGAACAACTCGGCAGCGGGCGCGCGCCGGTTTACGCCGTGCCGGGCAACCACGACGTAGGCCAGAAGCCGTCGCTTACCGCGCCGACGATCGCCGTCCACCGCGTGCGGCAGGAGTGGCTGGGCCTTCACCTGCAACAGTTCAAGAGCGACTACCATGTCATTGACCGCGCCGGCTGCCGCGTGATCCTGCTGAACAGCCTGCTCTTCAATACCGGCCTGCCCGCCGAGCGTGCGCAGTGGGACCGGCTGCGCGGCGACCTTGATGCCGCCAAGGGATCAAAGATCGTGCTCGGCTTCCACATGCCGCTGTTCTGGTGCCGCCAGGACGATCCGGGGCCGGGCAACTACCATCTCATTGACGAGCCGGCGCGCGGGCAACTTCTGGAACTCATCCGCCAATATAAAGTCCGCGCCGTGCTCACCGGTCACACGCACCAGCCAGTCGTGAACGCCTGGAGCGAGGCGTTGCTGCTCACCGCGCCCTCCACATCGTTCGCGTGCTCCTACGGTTTCTTTCCGGGCCTCAAGCCGCTCCATACCGAACCGCAGAAGCTCGGCTGGCTGCTCGTGCGCGCCTATGAGGACGACATGGTCATCAGCCGCTTCCGTCCTCGCACGGCGGAACAGCCCGCCGACGCGAGCCGGCTCGTGGCGCGACAGTCGGCGGAAAACGCGCGTTGTCATCTGGCGACGATGTTCGCAGCGCCGCGGATGGCCGTGCCGCGTTGGGCAGCGGAACTGGTCGTGGATGGCAACCGCCTGAGCGGCTCGCGGCCGGCGGTCGAGGTGGAGCGTAGCGGTTGGAGCAGCGCCTACGGAGCCAGGCCCGAAGGCCAAGAGTGGATCCGGCTCACGTTCGCGGAGCCGATGAGCATGGATCGCGTGGTCCTCTGGCCACGGTTCGACGCCAACCGCGCCGTGTTGAACTTCCCGACGGACTTCGTCGTGCAGGCGACGGAGGACGGCAAAACATGGACAACGCTGAAACAGTTCTCCGCCTTCCGTCCCGACGCGAACACGCCGGTAACGGTAAGCTTCGCGCCGCAGAAAACGGTGGCCATTGCCGTCGTCGCCTCGCGACTGCCCGGCAACGGCGCAAATCCGGCGAAGTATGCCTTCCAACTGATGGAGTTCGAGGCGTTCAGTGGCGAGCAACCGCTCCGCCCCGCCGCCGTCCACGCCTCCTCCAGCGCCGGCGACAGCGCGCCGACGCGGCTCGACAGCCCGTTGCTGGAGGCGGCCGACCTCGGTGTGCGCTACGTGCGCGTCGTCGGCGCAATCAACACGGAGGACTACATGCGCGCGCTGGCGGCGTCACGCCGGCTCGGCCAGCGGCCCGTGATGAGCCTGCCGCCGGAGCCGCGCATCGTGAAGGACGCCATGCGCACCGTCGCGCGGCTCGCGGCGATGGTGGAGACGCCCAACGCGGAGATCTTCAACGCCGCGCTTGCCACCGGCGCGCAGAAGCCGCAGTTGATGCTCGGGCCGGTGACGCCGGACAAAATCGCCGATGCCGTGGCGACCGGCTCCATCTGGGTCTCGGTCGTCCTCGACGGCCAGGGTAAGACCAGCCGCGAACTGGCGCAGCAAATCGAGCAGATCCGCGCGCAGCATCCACGGACGGTCTTCTGGTTCGACATCGCCAACCCGCCTGCCGCGCCCGCGCAAGTCGCACAGCTTTTCCTGCTCACCTACGGCCTCGGCGTCATCGTCAACATCCTGCCCGCCGTCGCCGCCGACTCCGGCGCGTTGCTGGACCGCAACTGCGATCCGACGCCAGCTTTCCGCGCGCTCCAGGCCCTCGCGACGGCGACGGGTGAACCGATGAAGCGGACGATGGACTCGCACGAGCCACTTCACTGGCTGCGTTTCGAAGCCGCGCCGCGTTTCGTCGAGGCGCTCTGGACCGACGGCAACCCTGTGCGCGTCTCCCTCGGCACCCAGCGCGCCGGCGCGATGTTGATTGATCTCGCAACTGGCGTGACGCGCCCGATGCCGGCAGATACGCGAATCGCCGTTGGCCCCCTGCCAACGTTGGTGTGCAAACGTTGACCGCTATGCGCAGGCCTGAGCGCAGGATTAAGACAATTGACGGTAGCGGGGCAAGGGCGTAAAAGTGGCTCCCTAGCTGGTTGGTCGTTGGGTATTACAGGAAAGGAAGAAATGAAACGCGCAGTTATTGCCATCCTTCTGTTTATTACCTTCGCAACGATTGTTGAGGCTGCCCAAGTGCATTCATACACACGCAGGGACGGCACTTACGTTTCAGGCTACAACACGGGCAGCGACCGAGCCTTTGGAAAGGACATCGGTGTCACAATCGAAGCTATTGTCGCGGGCGTCGGCCTTGTTGTTGGAGTCATCTGGTGGCTGGCTTCCGCAGCGTCCAACCAAAACAGCAGTAGATTCGATGCTCGCCTTGCGCAGCAAAGGGAACAAGAGGGAGTATTTCGAGAACAAGTGCGCCGGGCACAGATGCAACTTGAAGCAGAGAAGAATAACCCCGTTTCTCGAGGTCTATCTTTGGGGCAACAACGCTCAAACACAAATCCAACAACTCAGAAGTCGCACCCCTTCAAAATGCTCCCACTTCACCCGAGTTCATTCTTCAATCGCCGTCCGCGGCAGAACGCCTTTATCGAGCTAAATAATGCCCTTGCGGCATCGGACACCGTTCGTCGGGTTACGCTCGACACAATCGCCAAGCTGAACTCCAATTACAGGACTGATCTGCACAAAACATGCTTTGAGCAAATGCTGGTGATGTATAAGGAGTTCATCGCCTTCTGCCTAGCGGACCGCCAATTCACTCCAGAGGAAGTATCTGACCTTTGGCACTTGAAGGCCATGTTTGGAATATCGAATAAGACCCACAACGACATCTACGCGGAGGTCGGAAAGGAAGTATATCGCCGGGGAATACAAGAGGTTTTAGCAGACAACCAAGTTACGGAGGAGGAGAAACAGTGGCTCGATAGACTAGCATCATACCTTGACCTTTCCGAAGAATTGAAAATGCGAGTCTACAAAGCGGAAACGCAGACATTCCTTCAGAAGAAAGTGGATAGCGCCATCGCTGACCGAGAGTTGTCACCGGACGAGGAACATGAGATTCAAGAGCTTGCCAAACGGCTTGGTGGAAGAATCGTAATGAATGGCTTCACGGCGGCAACCTTGGACAAGTGCCGTCTCATGTGGCGGATCGCCCACGGCAATCCGCCGATCCTAAATGTCGGACTAAACCTTCAAAATGACGAGGTGTGCTACTTCTCAACTTCGGTAACGTTGAACGAAATGCGTCGCATCACAAAGCGAGTGCAATGGGGTGGCCCGCAACTGCGAGTCAAGATATGCAAAGGGCTTTACTGGAATATGGGAGATTACGCCGTCAACCGGGTCGCTCAAGATATGCTAACACCGATTGACACTGGCACGGTGTATATCACGAACAAACGCATCCTGTTCAACGGGGAAATGAAGAATGTTTCGATCAAACTTCAGAAAATTCTGGATTTCACATCTTACAAAGATGGCGTGATGGTAGAAAAGGATACGGGAAAGAGTCCGTTTTTCGAGTTCAACAGTAACATTGACATCTTTACAGCGTGTCTGGCACGAGCGATTCGGGATGCTGGATGAACTTGCCCAGCCACGGTTGTCGTGCGTTTCTGCTTTCTGACTGCAGTGTCTGAGACATTGCCTCCGCTTTGCGCTCCGCTGAGACGTTTGGCGTTGTTATTAGTAACGGGTCGTGGCACTAGACAGGCCGGTTTGCGGTGCGGTTGACGCGGTTTTTGACAGAAAGGAAAAGACGATAATGCGAAGGATGCTTCTGGTTCTCATGGCGGTATTGCTGGCGGCGTGCGCCACTCCCCAACGCACGGCGGACAAAGGCGCTCCGAGCAAGATTCGAGTGCTGCTGGTGACGGGCGGACATGCGTTCGAGCAACCGCAGTTCTTCAAGGTCTTCCAAGACAACCCGGAAATCACGTTCGAGGCGATGGAACATCCCAACCCCAAGGACAAGAACTCGCCGACGGACGATCCCTTCGCCGCCAAAGTCCGTCCTGACGCCGCGAAAGCGTATGACGTCATCGTGCTCTACGACATGTGGCAGAAGATCAGTGACGAGACGAAAGCGGACTTCGTCGCGCTGCTCAAGGGCGGCAAGGGGCTGGTGGTGATGCACCACGCCATCGCCAACTACCAGGAGTGGGAGGAGTTTCCGAAGATCTCCGGCGCGCGTTACTACCTCAAGCCCACGATGGTCAACGGCGTCGAGAAGCCGCGCAGCCTGTGGAAGCATGACGTGGAGATGAAGGTGTGCATCGCCGACCCGAAGCATCCGGTCGCGCGCGGGCTGAAGGACTTCGACATCCACGACGAGAGCTACAAGGGCTACGACATCCGCCCCGGCATGAAGCCGCTGCTGACCACCGACCAGCCGCTGAACTCCCCGACGCTGGCTTGGACGCACACTTACGGCAAGGCCCGCGTCGTTTATCTTCAGCTTGGTCACGATCATCTCGCCTACGAGAACCCGAACTTCTGCCAGCTCGTGGCGCAGGCCATCCGCTGGACGGCGGGGAAGTCGCGGTAGGAAGACAGAGGAAACTACGCCCAGACGCCGGCGATCGGCGTCTGGCAGAAGCCGCATTTGCCAGCGTTGAGGTGGAAGCTGGTGATGGCGAAGACGTCGCGGACGATGACGGCGCGCTTGCAGTTGGGGCAGAAGGTGGTTTCCGCGTCGCGCAAGCCGGGGACGTTGCCGATGTAGGGATAACGCAGGCCGGCGGCGCGCGCGATGGATTGGGCTTGGAGCAGGATTTCCACCGGTGTCGGCGGGAGCGTCTGGAGTTTGTGCTGCGGGTGGAAGCGCGAGAAGTGGATCGGATGGTCGGGGCCGATGTTCGCGACGAGCCAATCGCACATGCGGCGGATCATGTCCGGCTTGTCGGTGTAGGTGGGGACGACGAGGTTGATGATCTCGAACCAGACGCCCATGCTCTTGAGCGTCTTGAGCGTCTTGAGGATGGGCTGGAGACGGCCGGCGTTGAGCTTCCAGTAGATGGCTTCGTCGAAGCCCTTGAGGTCCACGTGCGCGGCGTCGAGGTAACGGCCGAGGTCGCGCATCGGCGGCTCTTCCATCGAGCCGCAGGTGACGAGGACGTTCTTGACGCCGCGCTCGCGGGCGAGCTTGCAGGTGTCGTAGGTGTATTCGTAGAACGCCGTCGGCTCGGAGTAGGTGTAGGAGACGGACGCGCTCTTCGTCCACTGCGCCAACGCGACGACATCCTCCGGGAACATGCTCAGCCGCGCGACATCCCCGGCGGTGAGTCCGGCGACGGGCGGGCGCAGACGCAACTCCGGGCCGCGCGGGTCTTTCGTCTCCTCCGGCTTCTTCTGCGAGATTTCCCAGTTCTGGCAGTTCAAGCAGCGGAACACGCAGCCGGCCGTGGCGAGCGAGAACGACAGGCTGCCGGGAAAAAAATGGAACAATGGCTTCTTCTCGACCGGGTCCACGTGGAACGAGCACGGGTTGGCGAACGCGAGCGAGTAGAGCGTGCCGTCGCGGTTGATCTTGTTGCGGCAATGGCTGCGGTCGCCCGGCTCCATCAGGCAGTTGTTCGGGCAAATCTTGCACTGCACGTTGCGGCCGAGCTTGAGGTAATGGTAGCCCTCGTGCGCCCATCCGCGCTGCCGCCAAAGCTCCCACACGGCGTCACTCGGCGCGTCGCCCTTGAAGACGCCCTCGGCAATCAACTCGCGCACGGCGTCGGTGACATAAGACACCAACGCGTAGCCGCCCGCCGCGCACGCCAGCCCGGTGACGCCGTAGCGGATTGCGTCGCGCCGCGTGAGCTGCTGTCGCGGCGCGGGCGCGCTGTTGGCGTCCTGCGGCGGCTGGGAGTTATTGTTCTCCGGTTCCATTCGCCTGTTCGGTTCATCCCACGATGTTGCTCGGTCCGCTGGGGCGGGCCAAACCTATCACGACCACAGGCAAAGGCAAACCACTGGGACGCCCGCGACGCGATCATGGCCGATTCGCGGCCGGTTACTGGCCGAGCTGCTGGAGCTGCTGGCGAACTTGATTGGCGTAGGGGCTGGTCGAATCACGCTGGAGGTAGCGTTGGAAGGCGTCTATTGCCAACGCGCGCTGGCCGAGCAGCAGCCGCGCAAAACCGAGGCCGAAGTAAGCTCCTGTCTGTTGTTGGTCGAGGTAGAGCACGGTGACGTATTCCTGCGCCGCCGCGATTCCCACGCCGGCTTTGAGGAAACGGTTCGCCTCCTCGTAGAGGCGCGCGGTGACGCCGGGATCGAGTTGCCGCACCTCGGCGAAGCTCTGCAACGCCGCGGGAGCGTCCTGCGTCCACATCGCCGCCTGGGCGTGGAGCAGGATGAACTGTGGGTCTTGGGGACGCAACCGCTTCAGCGCCTCCGCCTCGGCGCGGGCCACTTCGGGTTTGCCGACCATCAGCTCGACCAACGCGCGCAGCCGGCGGCTCTCGACGTCGTTCGGGTCGATCGCGGCGAGCGCCTGGAAATCCGCCAGCGCGCCGGGCGGGTTGTTGAGCCAGAGCCGCATGACGCCGCGTTCGTAGCGCGCCTGACGGTGATTCGGGTTCGCCGCGAGGAAGGCGTCGCATTTCGGCAACGCCTCGTTGTAGTTGCCCGCCGCGAACAGCTCGCGGCCGGGCCAGTTAGGCGAGACCGGCCGCACGGGCGGGGCGTTGGTGGCGACGACAATCGGTGGCGGCGGTGTCACAGGCGGCCGTGGTGGTGTGACCAGCGGCGCGGCGGATCCGGTGAATCTTCGGATGCTGCCGTCGGAGTAGTAGGCCAACGGCTGGGCGCCGTGTTGCGGCCGTTTCTCTTTCACGAGCAAGTGGGGTCGCTCTTTGCCGATCGAGCCGGCGAATTCGTAGTCCGTCATCGAATCAATCTGGCTTTCTTCGCTGATGGGCTGGGCGGAGGCGGGACAAGAAAAGAGCGGGAGTTCCGGCACGAAGGAGCCGGTGTAGAGCGCGCTGGGGCGGGCCGGCATGGCGCCGTGTTCGGCGACGTAGCGACAGACGGCCGCGCCGAGAATCGCCAGCCGCTCGCGGCGTTCGCGTTCTTGCGGGTCGGCTGGCTCGGCGGCACCCAGCGACTGGAGCGCGAAGCCGGTGGCCAGAAGAAGGCGTATCAATAGGAGTCGGTTCATGGCGGTGCTCCTCATGCGGCCAGCGCGAGGGAGAACGACGGCTCGCGGATGAACGGTATCGGTGGCGGTGGTGCGCGGTGGAAGCTGGTGCGCGGCGCGGTGTGCAGTTCGTTGAGGTAGTTCTCGACTTCTTTCCTGATGACGCCGGCACGTTCGCTCATAGTGTTCACGAAGGCCTCTTCGAGGTCGGGCGGCACCCCGCGCTCTCGCGCAAGCTTTCGCAGGTTGTCCTTGTTTGAACAGAACCGCTCGATGGCTTCGATGGTGGGTTTGACGTGTTCGAAGCGAATGGCGCCTTCGAACCGTGTGAGCCATCTGTAAATCGGTTTGAAGAACTCCTCCCGCAGCGGCAGCCGGATTGAAGCGAAGATGAGACCGGCGGCACCGTTGACGTCAAAACTCTTCTGAATCTGCACCAACGGGCAACGGCCATAGTCGGCGTTCCGATTGGCGAACACCTGCGCGAGGCCGAAGTCAGCCGGCGTGCCATGACCGGAGGCGCGCCAAACATTGCGCAGATGGCCGTCGGTGTTGCCGAGGAAGGCGTTCATGACGCGGATGCGGGCCAGGTCCGCGATCATCGCGAAGATTTCCGGTTCCGTGAGTTCCCAGAATTCCTTTTTCTCGACGAAACGCGAGAGGATGCCTTGTTGCGGCGACCCGTCCGCGTTGCGCAGGCCGGGCATGGTGGCCCGGCGCACCTGGACGTGGGGCATGCCACAGGCATGGACCAGGTCGGCGCAAAGTTCTTCAGTGAAGATCTCCTCGTCAATCGGACGGCCGAGTTCGCCTTGTTTTCCTTTGGGGACCTTGAAGACATAGAGGACCTTGTCGGGCTTGTTGGCTTCGTGGATGAAGTAAACCGGGTTCATGCTGTCCGCGCTCTGCCGCGCAATCTCCAGCGCGCCGGGTTCGTTGGAACTCAGAATCAGCCTCCGGTGGATATCCGCCAGTTCGGCGTTGCCGACGGCTGGGGCGAGGTCCTTCGAGCCGGGGGGGGCAAGGAGCCGGCGGGCCTCCGCGACGGCGTCGTTAAGCGCGACGCGCTCGGCAGCGCGCCGGGTCTGGTCTTCTCCGCGGGCCAGCGCGCGGGCGCGGTCGTAGTCCTTGAACGCCTTCTGATAGTCGCCGGCGACGAAGGCGGAGTCGCCTTCCTTGATTGCCACGCCGACGGCGCCTGCGGGATGGTCACCGGGGAACTGGATGATGGTTTTGTGCTGGCCGGCCAGTTCTCTCAGCGTCCGGAAGTTGTCCAGCGCCCCGGCCTTGCCGGCGGGCCGGCTGCGTTTGAGGACATCGCGTGCTTTGACGGCGGCGCGGCAGAGACTGTTGACCTCCCGTTCGAGCCGCTCGAACATCTGGAGGGAGGAGTTGAAAGCCGCGTTGGCTTCCACCATGTCGCCGCGCGCGGCGGCGGCGCAGGCCGCGTCGAGGGCCGCGTCCAAGGTCTCTTGCGAACTGGGCGGGCGCAGGCCGGAGGCGACGGGCGCGGCGGTTTCGGCCATGCCGTATTTGCCGCGGAGCACTCGCAGGAAGCGGATCTCCTCGGCGGTCAGCGCGGTGATGCTGCCGTGGTAAATGCGCTGTTGCAGCTTGTGAACAATGACGCCGAGAGCCTGGAGTTCGCGTTTTGTCTCGGAGAAGAAAATCTGTTTGGCGAGCGCCACGCGCTCGACGTGCGATATGGCGCCGACCAGTTTCGACGGCGACAGTTGCAGGCGATGGAGGACGTGGAATATCTCCTCTTCCGCGGAGAGCGCCGCCAGCGCGTCCACGAGGTAACGCAGCGCGGGCCACCGTGAATTCTCCGCGGCGTGAGCCGCGATGCCGTAGATTGTCATCGCTGCGATCAATTTCGGTGCTTCCATCTGCATCGCGTAATCCACGCCCGCCAACGCCGCGCGCGCTTGGATGCCTTCCACCACCAGTTTTTGGGCGAGCGCGCCGCGCACGCCGCCGGCTTTGCTCATTTCGACGAGGTATTCGGTCATCGCCTGCGCGCGGGACTGTAACCCGACAGCGCCCAGAATCAGGTCGCGCGCGGTTTCAGCGCGGCTGACGCCCGCGAGCATCTCCTCGCCGGTCTTGAAGACCTCGACTTGCGTCACCCACTGCTTGTTCACGCGGCAAATGGCGCTCGGCCCAAACATCAGCACCAGACTAGCCGGGCTGAAAAGCATGTCGCCGATGACTTGGGCGGTGCTCTTGTCTGGGTCAATGCGCCGGTAAACGGATTGGCCGAGGGCGTTGATGTAGTCGGCACGGCTGCCTTCGGCGACGGCCCGAAGCTCCGGCAATGCGTGGAAGACCTTGATGATGTCGTCGAGCAGTTCGGTGGCGCGGTGCGGCTCCAGTTGCCCGCCGTCCTGGCGGCGCTCGTCGTAGAACTTGCGCAACTCATCCTCGCTCTTGAGCGCGCGGACTTGCGCGAGCGTCAGCCCGTTCCATAGCAACCGGCGAACCGCCAGCAGCGCGAGATGGTTGCGCGCCACCTCGTTCTGGACGGCGATGGTTTGTTTAGCTTGGGCGTCGGGCACGCCCGAAAAACCTTCCATCAAGCTCAACGGCCCCGCGCCCCACCAATGCCGCATGAACTCCCACGCGCGCGCCGGCATGGTGTCGGGCTGATACGGGTCGAAGCCGCGGCCTTTCAGGAACCGCTGAAAGTCGGCCAAGGACAGCCGCCGCTCCTCCTGCAGCTTCGCCATCGCGCCTTCGATGAGACGACCTTCCTGTTCGGCCAAAGCCTTTTTCGTTTCGTCGTAGTCTGGGTGCAACCGCACGAGGTCTTGCAACTTCGCGATGGCGTCCATCCGCAGTGACAACGCCTCGACGGAAGCCCGGCCGCCTTCCGACGAGCCGGTCATCGCGTGCGCTGCGGCGATGCGCTCGAAGCGTTCGGCCTCGGCGAGGAGAATTTTCGCGTCCATGAGCTTCGCCAGCCGGCTGGAGCCTTGGGTGCGGAACTCGTGTTTCGCCACGAGCGCCGGCAGTTCGTTCGCCTCGTAGAAACCCGCGGCGTCATAGAGCCGGAAGGCCATTACACCTTCCTTGTCCTCAAGCGCCTTGGCCCACGCTTCCAGATTTGGCCGGCGGCCGGCGGACTTCTTGTGTTGCTGCCGGACGCTCGCCACGATCTCGTTGAAGAGCCGCTGTCCTTCCTCGATCTGCTTCTGTTGACCAGAACGCATCAGCGCGATCTGCTGGCGCACATTGTCCATCTGCAACCGTAAGTCACGGCGGTCGGCGTTGGTGATCGTCGGCTTGGCGGGCGCGGGTTTGCCGTGGGCGGCCAGCGCTTGGTCGAGTTTGTCGCCTTGGGCGGGGGCGGTGGGTTCCGAGTCTTGCTGCATCATTTCCAGGAACATCATGTAGCGCGCGCGATGCTCCTTGATTTCGAGTCCCTTCATCTCAAGGCACCTGAGGATGCCGTCAATGCGGCCGTCGTTCTTCTGGAGAAGCTCGTCGAACGCCACGCGCCACTGCCAGTAACCGTCGTCGGGCAACTCCTCGACCGGCTTTGCAGTGTCGTCGCGCACCTGGCCGACGCGCTGGTCCTCGATGGCGCTCAACCGCAGCGCCTGCAACTCCACGCGCTTTCGCGGCGCGCTCTGCACCTTGCCCCACTCGTAGGAGCCGAGGACGATGTCGAACACGAACACCGGGTGCGCCTCCATCCGGTCGTCGGCGGAGACATCGTTGGGCAGCGTGTTGCGGGACGGCGGTATCCCAAAGAGCGACCTCTGGCCGGAGCGGCGTTGGAACGGCTCGCGGCCACGCGCGGCGCCGATCTGAACCGACCAAGTCTCGCGGCGCAGCGACGTGGCTGGGTCGCGGCTCGCATCGGCGTAGTTCGGCGCGGTGCTGGGGCGGCACGAGTAAGGATCCGTGAAGTTCTGCACAAAGGCGTTTGCGCTACCGTTGCCGGTCTTGTAGCCGAATCCGTAGAGCGACACGCCGTTGTTCGGGCAAACGCCATAGCGCGGCCGGTAATCTGCGTCGCCGGACGCCTCGCGCATCCGCACCGTGGCCGTCGTAGGCGCGTGGTCCCAAACACGCGGCGGCAGCTCCAGCGTGATCTCCACGTTGGTTGGCGGAATGCCGTGGCGCTTGGGCTGCACCACGCGGTGCTTGGAAACAACCGTCGCGCCTTTCAACTCCGTGCTGACGTCTTCGAAGCGTTTCGTCGGATCAAATCCGATGGCGGACATGTCCACTGTCTCGTTGAACTTGAAGTCGCGGTTCCAGTCGCCGGCAACGGTTGTCTTGGCATCGCGCACGACCCAGGCATTCTGGCGGATGGTGATGGGAAACTCCTTCTCCAGAAGCCGGCGGCGTCCCTTGATCTTGCCAGGCCGTTCGTTGGACCAGCGCGGCGTCGGCACGATGTCCACCGTCACCGACAGCGCAAGGTTGATCTTCTCACGCACGGCATTCTCCACAAACCACGGCACATCGGGCCGGCG